>Ga0105352_1000017_pt1 | contig 100419 bp, 87 predicted proteins | sample EN8Hudsemesocosm_FD_83507 | JGI IMG/M metagenome (GOLD analysis project Ga0105352, IMG submission 83507) | Methane-oxidizing microbial communities from mesocosms in the Hudson Canyon - EN8B Hudson Canyon | ecosystem: Environmental > Aquatic > Marine > Cold seeps | place: Hudson Canyon...
ACTTTACCTGTAACTCTATCTGACATAATCATATCCTGACTTAAAAAACTAAACTTACTAAATACTGAAAATCGGGGTATAACTTATGCAGACAAAACGAGAGTCTATTACTAGTCATTCACAATGCAAAACATAAAAAAATAGCCGAGATTTCAAAACCGACGAAAGTATACTCTTTTCTTTTTTAAAAAAAAACCTTAAAAAACATAAAACGTACAAAATATGAACAATTCTAAACGTGAAATTATTTTTAGTCGATTCAAACTCGACAACCCAGAACCCCGCACGGAGCTTGAATATACGAGCACTTTCGAGCTCCTAATTGCTGTTATTTTATCTGCCCAATCTACAGACAAAGGCGTAAACAAAGCTACCGCAAAATTATTTCCGGTGGCTAACACTCCCGAAAGTATCGCTAAACTTGGATTAAATAGCCTAAAATCCTATGTAAAAACCATTGGTTTATATAATACGAAAGCTGAAAACATCATCAAAACCTGCCACATCCTCGTCAACAAACACAACTCTGTTGTCCCCAATACAAGAGAGCTGCTTGAAGAACTACCTGGCGTCGGCAGAAAAACGGCCAACGTCGTACTTAATACAGCATTCAAACAAATAGCGATGGCTGTCGACACGCATATTTTTAGGGTTTCAAATCGTACTAAAATCGCTCAAGGCAAGAATGTGCTAGAGGTCGAAAAGAAACTACTTAATGCTATTCCTAAAGAGTATTTGTTGGATGCGCACCATTGGTTAATTTTGCATGGTCGCTATATCTGTACCGCCAGAAAGCCTAAATGTGGAGCTTGTATGATCGAAGACATGTGCGAGTTCAAAGAGAAAACCGGAGAGTAAGCTGAATAACGGAGTAAAATCGATAATAAGCTTTAGTAAAACAAGCTATTAATTAAATCTAATTAGTAGCTTAAACACCAGACATAAAAAAACCTTGGGATGATCATTCAAACCAAGGTTTATATTTATCGGAAAGAAACGATTAAATATTTATTCAAATAAAGTATCACCGCTCAAACCTTGTTTTTCAAGAATATCTCGTAAACGCTTAAGCGCTTCAACCTGAATTTGACGTACTCGTTCACGCGTCAGCCCGATTTCTGTTCCAACTTCTTCTAGTGTGCTCATACGGTAACCACGCAGACCAAAACGACGCGCTAACACTTCTTGCTGCTTACCCGACAATTGATCTAACCATCCATCAATACTGCCTCGTAAATTACTGTCTTGCAGTACTTCTGCTGGATCTGACGCCGATTCGTCAGCAACCGTATCTAATAATGATTTCTCACCATTCCCGCCAATTGGCATATCAACCGATGCAATACGTTCATTCAAACCTAACATGCGCTTCACATCTGCAACAGGCTTATCTAGCAAGTCTGCAATTTCTTCAGGTGATGGCTCATGGTCTAGCTTTTGAGTTAATTCACGCGCAGCTCTCAAATATAAATTAAGCTCTTTCACAACATGAATTGGCAAGCGGATAGTACGCGTCTGATTCATGATCGCACGTTCAATAGTTTGACGAATCCACCATGTTGCATACGTTGAAAAGCGGAAGCCTCTTTCTGGGTCAAATTTTTCAACCGCACGAATCAAGCCTAAATTTCCTTCTTCAATCAGGTCTAACAGCGTAAGACCTCGATTCACATAACGACGTGCAATCTTCACAACTAAGCGTAGATTACTTTCAATCATGCGTTTACGCCCTGCTTCGTCACCTTTTTGTGCCAAGCGAGCAAAATAAACTTCTTCTTCTGGGGAAAGTAGAGGCGAAAATCCAATTTCATTAAGATACATCTGCGTTGCATCTAACTGCCGATATGACTTAGCTTCTTTGGCTGGTTTTGCCGCACGACTAATCGGAGTTACCACTGAAGATGATTTTGCTTTCTTTTTCGCAGATTTATCAGTTGCTTCTGCATCCAAAACGACTTCATCAAAACATTCTTCTCTTTTTGCTGACATAATACTTTCCTCTGCTTTTTATTGTTTACCTATCAACTTTACTGTCGACTTTTAACGGCACCCTAGCTGTCTGTTATATTTTTACTTGTACTAATTTTCGATTACCTAGCATCTTTATCTATCAGTTCTACTTTCTCGGTAGGTAGCGCATCGGATCAACCGGCTCGCCATTCTTTCTAATTTCAAAATGAAGCATTGGGTTGCTTGTCTCGGAGCGACCCATTTCAGCAATTTTTTGTCCTATTTTTATTTTTTGCCCTTCCTGGACCAAAATACGTCGATTATGGGCATAGGCACTTAAGTAAGTTTCATTATGATTTATAATTACTAAATTGCCGTAGCCTAATAAACCATTTCCTGCATACACCACCTCTCCAGGTGCTGCCGCAAAAATTGGCTCACCTACATGCCCTGAAATATCGATACCTTTATTGATGTATTTCTGGCCACTTGGCTTTTTAACCGTATTTTTATTTCTAACGTTCTTTTCATTACTCACATAGTACATCGCAAGTATCGGGCCAAGATGTGGCCACCGCCATTTTATGTTACTGAAGTTCTTATATTTTTTATTTTTTATAACGCCCTTTACGCTTTGATTACTAACTTTACCTTTTGTTACATTTGTTTTTCTTACGCCCTTCAAACGTGAAGATTTGATTATATTATTTGAACTTTTCGAAGAGCGTTCTAAACTTAATATCTGCCCCACAGAAATAAGATACGGCGTCTTAATTCCATTCGCTTTAGCTAGCTCTTCAAACCCACGCCCATAACGCCAAGCAATCGAATAAAGCGTTTCATTCTTGCGAACAACATGTCGCCCAAAATATACTGGGGGATTGAAGTTTTTATCGTAGTAAATTGAATGGGGCGTACAGGCAGTATTAGGAAGCGTAAACAAGACACACAATGTTACAAAACAAAAGATTTGTACACTTTTCGTACAATATAGAAATATAACTGTATGTTTTTTGATCAATTTAACATGCCACGCTATTCTTTAATGTTATATGTGCGGTATTTATTATTACTTTTCCATCTTTTTATTTCAGAGACTTTTTAAGAAGCCTCTCTAAGTTACTAATATATAGTCATATTCTAGAATGTTATATTCATAAAACACGTTACCATAAGATCTAAAGCGTTACCTTAGAACACACTCGTGCCGACTACGTCACACTTTATCTGAAATCGGCCTTTTTGATCCACTGGCAAAGGATTCTAAAAATAATACGCCAAAAACAGCCACCACAAAACACGTAACAGCCATACCCACCTGAGCCGATACGCCGTTTATTAACTCATAAGTATTTGGCAATACATTCTGCTCTAATAAAGGCAATAGTCGTCCATGTCGGTCTTCTCGATACGTCAGCACTTCTTTCCAGGGCCATACCTTAGTTAGCGCACCAATCATAAAGCCAGTTAACAACGCTAAAGTCACATTCCTAAAGTGGGAGAACGCCCAAACAAGTACATTTGCAATCGAAAGGAGTCCAATTAAACAACCTGATGCAAATATCATTAAAACAATCACATCAAAGTCTTTGATCGCGCCAAGAATAAATGAATAAGTCCCCAGCATAACCAAAATGAAACTTCCTGATATCCCCGGTAAAATCATGGCACAAATCGCAATTAAGCCCGATAAAAAAGCATTCAAATAGCTATGCTCCACACTAGCGGGCGACAATTGCGTCAAACAGTACGCAATCAGAGCACCAGCAACAATGGATACAAACAGCCTAATATTCCATTCACTTATTTGCTTGCCGACAATCGAAACAGAGGCAACAATCAATCCAAAAAAGAATGACCAGAGTGGAATAGGGTGATTGAACAATAAATAAGCGATTAGCTTAGCGAAAAGTAAAACACTCAATAGAATCCCCGTAAAGAGAGTCGATAAGAAAGTACCATTAATTTTTTCCCAGAAACTAGAGAGGTTCCGATCTTTCAACAAGTCAATTAAAGCAGGCACAATCGATTGAAGCGACACCAATAAACGCTCATAAATCCCTGTAATAAACGCAATAGTTCCCCCCGAAACACCAGGAACAACATCAGCAGCCCCCATTAAAACACCTTTAAAAAACAACCAAAAATCAACTTTCAAGATAACAGCCTCATACCCAGTTTTTCCCTGCCAAAAAATAAGGCCGCCAACCTTGATAAACATCAACGTTAACGACCTCAAGTACCTATTCTATTTATAAACTCAAATGAAATAATAATTTTCATTTAAACTAAAAAGCAATCTAACGCACGACACCCGGTAAAAAGGGTACAAACAAAGCGGGTTCAATAATTTTTTGCTCATAACTACTGCCACGACGCGTTACAATCGTCAGACTCTGCGAAGTATCGCCCAAAGGCAATATCATTCGCCCACCTTCCTTTAATTGACGTACTAACTCGAGTGGAATCTCGGTCGGTGCTGCAGTCATTAAAATAGCATCATAAGGCGCACACTCTGGCCACCCAATACCGCCATCAGCATGCCGTGCATAAATATTTCGTAGCTTTAATCGTTCAAAGCGAGTGAGCGCTTTTTCAAGTAGCGGCTTTATTCGCTCAACGCTGTAAACCTCGTCCACTAGTTGTGCAAGCACTGAAGCCTGATAACCTGACCCGGTCCCCAACTCCAAGACTCGTCGCGGCGCACTCTCTAAAATTAACTCGGTCATTCGAGCAACAATGTAGGGCTGCGATATTGTTTGATTGTATCCAATAGGCAAGGCTGTATCTTCATAGGCTCTATGCGCCAAGGCCTCATCGAGAAAAATATGCCGAGGTGTTTCTACAATCACCGATAGCACATCTTCATTACGAATACCTTCGTCCCTGAGACGTTGAACCAGTCGCATTCGCGTGCGTCTAGACGTCATTCCTATCCCTGCGAGATCAAGTGTTTGACTCACTTTAACTTATTCCTCTAACCATGTTTCAATATCTGCCAAGCTTTCATGACGAGTCATATCAACTTGTATAGGTGTTACCGATACAAAATCATTTGCAACGGCGTAAAAGTCTGTTCCGGGACCAGCATCATCCCCCTCTCCTGCTGCGGCAATCCAAAAACGCTCTCGCCCTCTCGGATCAGATATTTTTTCTGGAGCAAGGCCTTTTGCTCGATGCCCTAAACGCGTAACTTTAACCCCCTTTAATTGTTCATAAGGAAGGTCTGGAACATTCACATTCAAAACTGTTTTAGGGGGCAAGTTTAATTTTTTCTTGTTGTTTAATATATCCAACACTACTCTGGCAGCAGTCTTGTAATAGTGATTACCACGATTAACTAAAGATACAGCAATTGCTGGTTGATTTAAAAATCGTCCTTCAATAGCCGCTGCTACCGTTCCTGAATATAAAACATCATCGCCTAAGTTTTCATGACTATTAATACCTGAGACGACTCGTTCTGGCTCAGTCTCACACAGTGACGAAATCCCCAAATGCACACTATCAACAGGAGTTCCATCGACACAAGCATAACCATTTCGAAGCGTTGTCACTCGCAGAGGTCGCCCCAACGTTAATGAACCACTCGCCCCGCTATGGTCTCGATCTGGCGCTACAACCTGAAGATCAAATGCTTTAGACAAAATCTCGGCAAGTACCTGAATACCTTCTGCATTGACGCCGTCATCATTTGAAATTAATAATGTCATAACTTTTTTATTTACGCCTCTCCAAGCAATACACGGAAATTCATAACCTCCGCCAATAGCGATGTTGCAAAAATACCGGTGGGCAGATCAAAACTGAGACTTAGCATATCACCTTCTTGTTCCCAACACATAGACGCAGGCACGATACAGTAGCTTCGCCTTTCTAATTTTAATCGATTTTTATGAATACCTTTCGCCAAAGATGGGTTCTTTTCTAAATGGGCTTTCTCAGCCGACGATAATGGTACAACCCCTTCTTGCGGATCACCACATAATGGACCACCAACGGTATCGCATTGCCATGTCTCGTTATTGACGGCATCAGCCAAGTTTAAATTAAACAGGTATGACCTTGCTGCAGAAAGATAAAAAGAGCGCTGTGACCGAGACGCTTTAATTTCACCTTCAAAATAGCGCACTCCTCTTTCAAGGTTTGCGCCATGATAGCCAAATCGTTGAGGGCCATAATAATTGGGGAAGCCTTGTTTTTGCACTCGCTCTAAATTTTTTGATAAGTATTCGCACTCTGTTAGTGCTCGGACAACAATCTTAAAACGATTACCACGGTGTTCGCCGCGTCGTAACTTTTTTAGGTGCCTACCGTTTTTTATGATACGAACACCTTCAACATCGAAAGCACTCCACTCTGGCTCAGGCTTGGAACCTAAATAAATACTGAACCATTGTCGCGTCTGCGCCCAACGGTCCTTCATACCTGAAAAACCAACATCCATCTTTTTTACACCCGCAAATTCAGCCAATAAACCTGCGACGTATTCAGTATTTTGACCTTCTTTTTCAACCCAAAGCCAAGCATGCTCACCTTCATTTGCCAACACTGGATCCATCAATTCCTCGACGTAAAAATCTTCCACTGTAGTTTTAATCACACCTTGTGCGGGTGAATCTTTTGAAGCCTTTGGAAAATTTAAATCAAAACTCATCTGGTAAACAACACTCTTTAAATTTATTAAATATTATATACGAACCAATATTACACTGGCCTGACAAGCAATCCCTTCTTTTCGCCCCGTAAACCCTAAGCGCTCAGTCGTTGTAGCCTTCACACTCACATCACTAACGGACACACCCAGATCTTCAGCGATTTTTTGACACATACTGTCAATATGTGGCGCCATCTTAGGCGCTTGGGCCATAATGGTTGAGTCAATATTACCTACTCGGTATCCCCGCTCTGTTATCAGCACCATCACTGCGCACAACAATTTACGACTATCTGCCCCTTGCCATTCGTCATCTGTGTCTGGAAAATGCTTACCAATATCACCTAAAGCTAGAGCGCCTAGCAAAGCATCCATAATAGCGTGTAACAAAACATCACCATCAGAATGCGCAATAAGACCTTTAGAATAAGGTATATTTATGCCACCTAAAACGATTGAATCGCCTTCGCCAAATGCATGTACATCAAACCCTGTTCCAATTCTTACTCCCACAGCCAAACCTTCCTCAGAATTTTCTTGCATCGTTCTAGCAGCCACTTTTAGATCACTTGGATGAGTTACTTTAATATTTCTGTCAGACCCTTGTACGAGAAAAGGCTTCCCCCCTACATATTCAATGGCTGAAGACTCATCTGTCACACAAACATTATCGGCCAAGCTTTGTTCCAAAGCCTGCTTCAACTGGGTAAAACGAAAGACTTGTGGCGTCATCGCTCGCCATAATCCCCGACGATCAACGGTGGTTTCGACGTTAAAACTATCATTCGCACGCTTAACAGTATCATGAACCGGAACGGCCAATACCACACCATCCTCTTTCACCTCTAGCGAATCGATTAACTTATCGATCTCCGCATGAGTCAGACACGGTCTTGCAGCATCATGCACCCAAACCCAATCATCGGGTTTTGCACGAGCGTCAATAAAAGCTAAACCATTTAATACTGAGTCGACTCGTTCAGCACCACCCTTAAATACTTGAATGCGAGAGTCTTGCGCCAAAGGGAGCTGCGCCCAGTATTGATCGTCCTCTGACAATCCTAATAGCACAGTTTGAAATGCAGGATGAGACAGAAAACAATTAATCGTATGTTCTAAAATTGTTTGGTCGGATAATTGTAGATATTGCTTTGGACGGTCGGCTGCCATTCTTGAACCAGTACCGGCAGCAGGCAAAATAACCCAGAAATTTGAACGGGATGTTTCTGACATGATATATAAATCGGTTTAGAGTTATGATAAATAAGGAGATAGTGAGTATATTAAATACAATAAACTCAATCTATTGAACTAACAACCATATAGAACGTTTCATTATGACCAATCATTCCAAGGCCAATGCGAGCACGCTCTTCAATTGCGTCATAGCCATTTTTCAGATCAATCAGCTCTGCATCTAACCGGCTATTTCTTGAAATTAACACCTGATTTGCATCTTTTTGCTGCTGAACTGCTTGCTGTAAGCGCCATACTTCAGCATAACTTCCTTCACCTACCCATAAACGATACTGAAGACACAAAGTAGCAAGAATCATAATGCTCCAAAGTACTTTCACAAGCGCGCCTTACTTTCAGTTTTTCTAAATAACAACATCATTAATACTATCGCCTCATTAAACGGCAAATTTACCAAACAGACTGGGCAAATATAAATCTTAAGGGGTTAAGAATTACTCTAGCTCAGAAACGGACTTTCTGCGAAAAAGATTTAAGAACAATTTGTTCTGAATACTAGAGAAATGTATTAAAAAGCCTTACATAGCAAAAAAGCACTGAGGGAAACTCAGTGCTTTTTAAAGTAACTTACTAAAGAAGAACTACTGACCTTTGATTTCAGACCTACCTTTATAAGGAGCCTTAGCACCAAGCTGCTCTTCGATTCGTAACAAACGATTGTACTTCGCAACACGATCAGAACGACATAACGAACCTGTTTTAATCTGGCCTGCACATGTACCGACAGCAAGATCCGCTATCGTGGTATCTTCTGTTTCACCTGAACGATGCGAAATAACAACAGTATAACCCGCATCTTTCGCCATCTTAATCGCATCAAGTGTTTCACTCAAAGTACCAATTTGGTTGAATTTGATCAGAATAGAGTTACCGATATGCTTTTCGATGCCTTCAGCAAGTATTTTAGTATTAGTAACAAATAAATCATCACCCACTAACTGAATACGGTCACCTAGCTTTTCAGTCTGATATTTCCAACCAGCCCAATCAGACTCATCTTGACCATCTTCGATCGATACAATCGGATATTGATCACAAAGCTCAGCAAGGTAATCACTAAAACCTTCAGCAGAAAACACTTTACCCTCACCACTTAAGTCGTACTTGCCATCTTTATAAAATTCAGTCGATGCACAATCCAAAGCCAAGGTAATATCTTTATCTAACTCATAACCGGCATTAGCTACAGCTACTTTAATAATCGCTAAAGCTTCTGCATTCGACGCTAAGTTCGGTGCAAAACCACCTTCATCACCTACCGCTGTATTTAGGCCTTTCTCTTTTAATACACTTTTCAGCGCATGAAAAATTTCAGCACCGGCACGTAAAGCTTCAGCAAAAGTTGGTGCTGAAACAGGCTGAACCATAAATTCTTGAATGTCGACATTATTGTCTGCATGCTCACCACCATTGATGATATTCATCATTGGAACAGGCATAGAATACTGGCCAGATGTGCCGTTAATGTCAGCAATATGTTCGTATAACTCTACGCCTTTTTCTTGAGCTGCCGCTTTTGCTGCTGCCAAAGACACCGCCAAAATTGCGTTTGCGCCTAATTTTTCTTTGTTCTCCGTGCCATCAAGATCAAGCATAATCTGATCTAAAGCACGCTGATCTGTTACATCAGAACCTTTTAACGCACTTAAAATTTCACCGTTAATACCGGCAACAGCTTTTAAAACACCTTTACCTAAATATCGTGATTTATCGCCGTCACGTAACTCTAAAGCTTCTCTTGATCCAGTTGAAGCGCCTGATGGTGCGCAAGCTGTACCAATTACACCAGAAGCAAGAATGACATCCGCCTCGACTGTTGGATTACCACGTGAATCTAGAACCTCACGACCCTTAATATCAACAATTACTGTCATTTACTTTCTCCAAGCTTTCAAAATATCTAAAATTAAATTTGTCAGTCTCCCTTGCGGCTAAACACACCTCAGGAGATCGTAAAGTTAGCTTAAGCGGTTTCAAGAGGCTTAAACTGTTTAATTAGGTCATCAATTGCTTTAACTCGCTCTAAGAAAGGCAACAATTGATTTAATCGTAATGCACACGGCCCATCACATTTGGCTTGAGCAGGATCTGGGTGCGCTTCTAAAAATAAACCTGCAAGGCCTTGAGTCATCCCCGCCAAAGCCAAATCAGTCACCGCTTCTCGACGCCCACCAGCTGAATCTGATCGCCCCCCCGGCTGCTGCAAAGCATGTGTTACATCAAAGAAAACGGGATAGTTAAAAGATTTCATTACCCCAAAACCAAGCATATCAACTACGAGGTTGTTATAACCAAAACTGCTGCCTCGTTCACACAATATCAGGCGGTCATTCCCAGCATCTTCACACTTTTTAAGAATATGTTTCATTTCTTGTGGGGCTAAAAACTGAGCTTTTTTAATATTAATCGCTGCGTCGGTCTTGGCCATCGCCATAACGAGATCAGTTTGCCGTGATAAGAATGCGGGCAATTGAATAATATCGCACACTTCAGCAGCAGGCAGCGCTTGGTGCACTTCATGCACATCAGTGATCACTGGCACACCAAACGTTTGCTTAATTTCTTCAAATATTCGAAGCCCTTTGTCTAAACCAGGCCCACGATAGGATGAGATAGAGGAGCGATTAGCTTTATCAAAAGACGCCTTAAACACATAAGGAATACCTAGTTTTTGAGTTGCTTCGACATAGGTCTCAGCAACTTGCATCGCCATGTCACGCGATTCCAATACATTCATACCACCAAAAAGTACAAACGGTAATTCATTGGAAAGTGAAATATCACCAACTTTGACAGTCTTTTGAGTCATTTAAATCTCTACCTAATCATCTCTGTTTCAGTACTTAAGCTTCCAGCCACTAACTACCCTTTATGAGCAATTGCAGCCTTCACAAAACCTTCAAATAATCCATGACCATCACGCGGCGTTGACGTAAATTCAGGATGAAACTGACAAGCGACAAACCAAGGGTGATTAGGCACTTCAACAACTTCAACGAGAGAATTATCTTTTGATCGACCCGAAACAATCAATCCGGCCTCTTCCAACTGTGGTAAGAGATTATTGTTCACCTCATATCGGTGACGATGACGCTCAACAATAACTGATTTATCGTAGCTAACTTTCGCCGTTGAGCCTTCTAGCAAATTACACTCCTGAGCACCTAAGCGCATTGTGCCGCCTAAGTCAGAACCAGCGCTTCGCTGTTCAACAGTACCGCTTGCGTCTTCCCATTCAGTAATAAGACCAACAACCGGGTTCGCGCAATCTTTCTTAAATTCAGTACTATGCGCGCCTTCTAAACCAGCAACATTACGCGCATATTCAATCACAGCAACTTGCATCCCCAAACAAATCCCTAAATATGGAATTTTATTCTCTCGTGCAAATTTTACGGTTGCTATTTTCCCTTCAACGCCACGAGTTCCAAAACCACCAGGTACTAGAATCGCATCCACACTTTCCAGCACTTCAGTGCCGTTATCAATGATGGTTTCAGAATCAATATATTTAATATTTACTTTAGTATGGGTTTGAATTCCGGCATGTTTGAGTGCTTCAATCAACGATTTATAAGCATCCAACAATTCCATGTACTTACCCACCATCGCGATGGTAACTTCGCCTTCTGGAGCGGCCTCATCTGCGACAACCTTATCCCACTCAGACAAGTCAGCTTCAGGACAATCCAAACCAAATCGTTCTACGACAATTTGATCCAGTTTACTTTCGTGAAGCATTCTCGGAATTAAATAAATACTTTTCGCATCTTGCAGTGGAATAACCGCTCGCTCTTCAACGTTAGTGAACAGTGCAATTTTTCGACGTGAAGCGGCGTCAATTTCATGGTCAGAACGACAAACCAAAATATCTGGTTGAATACCAATAGAGCGCATTTCTTTTACAGAGTGCTGCGTAGGCTTGGTTTTAGTTTCGCCAGCCGTAGCAATATAAGGCACCAATGTTAAATGCATAAATAACGCACGCTGGTAACCCACTTCAATTTTTAACTGTCGTATAGCTTCAAGGAAAGGTTGTGACTCGATATCCCCAACGGTCCCGCCAATTTCGACTAAGGCAACATCAAAACCATTCGCACCTTCAACAACCCGACGCTTAATTTCATCAGTAATATGCGGAATAACCTGAACCGTCCCACCTAAATAGTCACCACGACGCTCTTTACGCAACACGTCTTCATAAACCCGACCACTGGTAAAATTATTACGCTTTGACATTGTGGTACGAATAAAACGCTCATAATGCCCCAAATCGAGATCGGTCTCTGCGCCATCTTCAGTGACGAATACTTCGCCATGCTGAAAAGGACTCATGGTTCCAGGATCTACATTGATGTATGGATCCAGCTTGAGCATAGTAACTTTCAGCCCTCGCGCCTCTAAAATAGCGGCTAAAGAGGCTGCTGCAATACCTTTCCCTAAAGAAGATACAACGCCACCGGTCACGAAAATAAAACGTGTCATGTAAGTCCTGTCATTTCTCAGATTGTGAACCTCAAATAGGCTGTTTATAAGCACTATATATGAGTGATCTCGATACAAATTATATGGGGGGAGATTTTCATCTCAAGATGGGACGCCAGATTACCAGAAACTACCGATGCGCTCAATCTAAATGTGAGTGCAATCACACTATTCTTGAGCAAAAATAGTGATTATTTTTTAAACAGCTGATACTTATACTGCATTAGCATACAAAATAAATATCAGCCATCCGCGAGACCAATAAAAACGACTAACTAATCACGACTTGTTACTTCTAATAAATGATAACCAAACTGAGTTTGAACTGGGCCTTGAACTTTATTCAGCTCAGCACTAAACACCACCTCATCAAATTCTTTAACCATCTGCCCTGGCCCAAATGTTCCAAGGTCACCACCGCTTTGCCCCGATGGACAAGATGAATTTTTCTTAGCGATATCAGCAAAGCTTGCGCCATTCTCAATTTCAGTTTTTAACTCAAGGCATTTTTCCTCAGAATCAACCAAAATATGTCTTGCTGCTGCTTGTACCATGTTCTACTCCTACTACATTAGTTTAAAAAATTAAAATTATTTGGCGAACGATAAATAGCGCGCCAAACGACTACCAACACCTTGCTTTGTATGAAATTTGCCGATTTTAAATGCAGGCAAATAATGAGCATTCAACAAATGCCCACGCCCCTCATCATTAATGTAGCGTCGTGCATTGACGCTACTTGCCAGCTTATTATTTGAAGCAACTTTACTTATGAGGTCATACTCATTAATAAAGCTCTCAAAATGAATCGCATCAAACGATGACATTTTTGGAACAGCATAAGCAAATGTGTAAATTTCTAATTTAGAAAGAATGTCAGCAGCACCCTCTCCCTTTGTTAATCGTTCAAGCAACTTTTTAGCCGCATGAATAGCAATCGCTCCACCTTGAGAATGGGCAATGAGAACCACTTTATCTCGATTACGTAATTCATTATCCAACAATTTACATAAAGCTGATGCAGATTGAAGACTACCATCGCCTAGCTCACCTGAATAACACTCAGCAATATCTTTTACCAAGCCTTCTGATGCATTAAACAACAAATTTATTTTTCGATTAAAAAGATCAGCCAGCGCTTCACCATTCAACTGTAACAACTCTTTACTGGCACTTAAGCCATTTACAAAAAACCATGATTCATTGTCTTTGATAGGCTTTTGCGTTTCAGGTAAAGCAAAACCATGCCGTATATTTGCTCGACGAACCTTAACTGGCACGAAACAATGCTTCACGGTATTAAAGGCGCCTTTACCTGAAGCATAACTCTGCCAACTTAATTCTGAATGGGGTGCTCTTAGATTCCATGGCAACAAAGCCAATTCTGTGGGAATATAGCGTATATTCTTGCTTAACTCTTTTAACATAATTATTCCATCCATAATTTTCTGTAAGGCGATTTAATGCACGCGCTCAAACTTTCCCTTCTTTGTACCTTACTATGTATAGTCGGATATTCTATTCCTGCAACAGCTGAACCTTTCATAGTGGGGGTTGCGCCATCAATTCCAAGCCCCTTACCTCAAATAAAAAAAGATATTTATGCTTCGATAAAAAAGCAGGCTAAAATAAATAAATTTTCAAAAACCTCCTCTGTTTCTGAATCGTCTCCTCAAGAAATTGTTCCCAGTAAAACCGAAGCCTGGCAGGCTGTTTTTGACTATCTAGAAAAAGAAGCTCGCTTAGAATTCACCTTTGAACCCACCAACAGCCAATTAGATTTCGAACTAAAACTCGCCAGAGGCTACTATGACCTTGCTTACATCAACCCTTTACAATTCGCAGCTTTTCAAGACTACCCTGGCTATAAAGCTATCGCCAAACGAAAGGCGCAACCCTTACGAGGCATGATTTTTGTAAAACGGCATGGTCCAATCACGACACTGGTACAACTTAGAGAGGCAACCATCGCATTCCCCGGGCTACTTAATTTTCCTGCGAGCGTGGTACCAAGAGAGAGCTTAGATCGCCTAAAAGTCAATATTACCCCACATTTTTTGAGTTCAGAAAAAAAGGTATTTCATGCGGTAGCTGAAGGGACCTTCATCGCTGGAGCGGGTACTGAAGCAGGTTTTCAAGCTCAAAGCCAAGGAATCCAAAATACCCTTCACACCATTTGGAAAAGCCCTGGTTTCACCCCCCACGCTTTCGTCGCGCACCCCCGCGTCCCATTTTTCTCAATTAACAAGCTGCAAAGAGCCATGATTAAAATGAACAAACGAGACAAAGGCAAAGTGTTATTGCCTTATATTTTTGTTGATAATGGTTTTGAGGTGGCAAGAGATAGTGACTGGGATGAAATTAATTTAATCGACCTAGATACACTGAATGGTACACCCCAAAAAGTACACGTTCCTGAGCCAAAAATAGGAATGTAAACATGCCCACCCCAAAATCACCCAAGACAACACAAACTAAAGACGCCTCACCTAAAAAACAGGTCTATTTATTTGGCACCTGTTTGATTGACATGTTTTACCCTCAAGCTGGTTTAGATGCTGTCGCGTTATTAGAGCTGTCAGGCTATGAGGTCATCTACCCCCAAGCTCAGACCTGCTGCGGCCAACCCCCCTACAATTCAGGATTTAGACCACCAGCAGTTAAGATCGCCAAACAAACGATTCAATTATTCAGCGCTAAAGATATTCCTTTAATTGTACCTTCCGCTTCTTGTGCCGGAATGATCAAACACCACTACCCCACTCTTTTTGGCCCGCAAAGTTTAGAAACAAAGCAAGCCAAACAATTAGCACAACGCACATTTGAACTCATTGATTTTATTGCCGATAAACTCCCCTATACCCAACAACCCTCTCGCCCACCAATTAAAGTTACATTACACGAATCCTGTAGCGCTTTACGTGAAATGGCTGTCGCTAACTCTTGGCGCCAAGTTTTAAACAAACTAGAGAACATTAGCGTTACTTACCCTGAAAACAGACAAGAATGCTGCGGCTTTGGCGGTACATTTTCAGTAAAATCTGACGCTATTTCAGCTGTAATGACTCAAGACAAATGCCAAAACTTACTCAATACCGAAGGCAAACAAATACTAAGCGGAGACTGTGGCTGCTTAATGAATATCGGTGAACATCTTAAATTTGAAAGTAAAAAAGACCCGTGTTTACATCTCGCAAGTTTTTTGGTCGAGCATTTTGGACTCCGCCATGACTAACAGCTTTTCAACTCGTATTAAACAAGCCCTCGCTGACCCACAGTTACGTTCAAATTTTCGTGGCGCGATGGACTTTTTACGCAACAAGCGCAGACTTGCTTTTAGCGACGAAGACGAATGGGAAGCGCTCAAAAAACAAGGTGCCGCTATACGCCAAGATGCGATTCAACGCTTACCTGAACTACTCACCCAATTAGAACAACAATGTTTGAATAACGGCATTCAAGTTCACTGGGCTGAAGATGACCAAGACGCCAATAACATAGTGTTAGGCATTGCTCAACAACACCAATCAAAACTTGTCATCAAAGGTAAGTCGATGGCAACCGAAGAGATTGAACTCAATCAATTTTTAGAACAGCATAATATAGAATGCATCGAGTCTGATATGGGCGAATATATTGTCCAGTTAGATAATGAAAAGCCGTCTCACATAATCATGCCGGCTATTCACAAAAATACCGCTCAGATTACCGAACTCTTTGAAAATAAATTAGGCATTTCAACCCCCGAAGGCGACGTTGATGCATTAATTGGCGTTGGTCGAACGATTCTACGAAAGAAATTTGAGCAAGCAGACATTGGTATATCGGGCGTTAATTTCGCCATTGCCGATACTGGCACCCTTTGCTTAGTCGAAAATGAAGGTAATGGCCGCCTGTCCACGACCGCCCCATCCATTCATATCGCGCTCATGGGGATCGAAAAAGTGATCCCTAATATAAAAGCACTCCCTACATTGCAAAAGCTGCTAACTCGTTCAGCCACCGGTCAGCATATCACTAGTTATTTAAACCTAATTAGCAGCCCTCGAAAGCCAGATGAATTAGACGGCCCCAAAGCAGTACATTTAATTCTACTAGACAATGGCAGAGCGAACATCAGCCAAGACGAACAACTAAAAAGTACACTTTCATGCATTCGCTGCGGCGCATGCATGAATCACTGCCCTGTTTACACACGCATAGGCGGCCATGCATACGGGAGTACTTACCCTGGCCCAATCGGACAAATTCTGACCCCTCAACTAAAAGGTTTAGAACAAGAAGGGGAGCTATTAGACGCTTGCTCGTTAAATGGCGCTTGTGGCGAAGCATGTCCTGTAGAAATTGACCTCCCCGAACTAATACGGATTTTACGCCACCGTAGACAAGTCGACGTTCACAAACCGTGGTCACTTGAGGCATTAGTTTGGTTTATTTGGCTGCAGGTCCACCAATATCCACGTCTTTACCGACTAACAACAAAGTTTGCCGCTTTATTTCGCTCACTCAAGTTAAAAACCCCAACAAACTGGACCAATACAAGAACACTGCCAAAACCTGCTAAATTAGGCCTTCACAAGCAAATGCAAAGGCATTCAAAAACAAAAAGTGAGGCCGAAAAATGAATAAAGCTCGAAATGCCATTTTGACGCGATTAAAAAAGCAGACAAAGCCAAATAGTAACAAACATATTCAGCTTACCAGCAAGACAAGCCAGCATTTAAATACTGAACAAACTTTAGCCCTGTTTATTGAAAAGCTAAAGGAAAACCGCGCTGAAGTACATTACGTGAATCATAAAAACTGGGAAGACACCCTTGCTCAGGTTGCGTTAGACAGAAGACTTAATACTTGGTTGCTAGGTAATAACGTAAGCAAAATAGAACAAGCAGGCAGAGCATTAACTTCTGCATCAGCTGACATTTCGATTATTCACTACACGCCTGATTATGAAACCTTAAAAAAGACGTTATTTCATGACATCGATGCAAGCATCACACTTGCTAAAGCGGCTATTGCCGAAACAGGCACGCTCGTTCTAATCCCTGATCAAAATGAACCCAGAATGATGTCTTTGATCCCTCCCGTCCATGTCGTACTACTCAAAGCATGTGATATTTTGAATAATTTTCAGCAACTCGTTGACAATCCCCCTTGGTCAAACTCAAAGATGCCGAGTAACATTGTATTTATTTCAAGTCCATCAAAGACCGCTGACATCCAACAAACACTTGCATATGGAGCGCATGGGCCAAAGACCTTAATTGTATTCATACTTAGTTAAACAGTAAGCCTCTCTTAAAGAGGAACCAGCGGGAATTCAAGCCTAAATTCAGTAAATTCACCCAGAACGGAATGACAAACAATGTTGCCGCCAAATGCCTGCATCACTCGCTTACAGTAAGCAAGCCCCAACCCCGTACCTTGTTCATTATTGATCGAGACGAACTCTTCAAATATTTTTTCCTGCAATTCATCTGGAACGCCTGGACCATTATCGCGAAAAACTAATACATTTTGACGCTCATATATGATGCTACTTATTGATATTTTAAAGCTAGCTAGACCCTGACCATAAAACAACGAATTTTTGAACAAATTAAATAACACATAAATAAGCAACGTTTCATCGCCATTAAATTCAAAATCCTGGCGTAAATCACTATAAACACCCGCTCGCTCGACAGGTAAAAAAACATATTCAGCAAGCGCTTTCGTAACCACACGCTGAATAGACATATGCTTAAAACTATCCGTATCCAGTTTCTGATTACGAACCTGTCTCAAAGTAATGTCTATAATTTGAAGACTTCGCTCGATCGAGTGCTGCGCCAGTTCGGCTTGTGAAGATAACGTTTCATCAATAACACGCTGCGACGAAGACTGATCACGCGCCATATCTGCTGTTGTAATAACATTTGATGCGAAGAAATCCAATTGAGTCAGCGGTGTTCTCATTTCATGCGCAATACTGCCGGCAAGCGCCTGCAAGCTAGTCACTTTTTCCAACAGAGACTCTTGCTGCACTAGTGATTCCCTGCGATGAAAGGCAATTCGCTCGACCATATACGAAAACTTTTCGGCCAACTCGTTTACAATTCCTTGGTCTGAATAGTGCATATCAGTAGAACTTACGACCAACAAAAATAAACCATAAAACGTATTATCTGAAACAATTGGCAGCGTAATTACCTCTCGTTCCGGCACTTTCTCCACCCAGGCATGCATCGCATCAAATTGCTCACTTAACATCAAGTGGTTTAACACTTGTTGATCTATTCTCTTGTTAAGTTCTGGTTTCTTTACGCTCAGGGTAAGTGGTAATTTATCATGCCGCCGCCCATCACTCGCACTAAATAAAATTCGTCGATGTATATCACTACCCTTGATAACAGTCGAACTAACATCCTCTAATAACGATTGATCTACATACCATGCGTAATGGTGAATAAAAGGCTGTCCTTCAAAAAATGTTCGCAACAAAGGAAGCATTGCCTCATAGTTGGAGGCACCATTTAAAGACTCTAACAACACCCCTAACGTTGACTTACCAAGCAACCTACGCCGCGCGAGCATACGATCTGACAAAGTCTGAATATAAACTTTGATCACCGAATATAACTCACACACAAGCACTAATAACAAACCCAAAAAAATCAGCTGAGGTTTAGTAAATAAAACATTCTGGGTAATGAAATCAAAATGAAGGATCAGCACCACTAAAAAGAAGATACTCAAATACGTCATCAATCGCGCAATGACAACGCTGATTGTTTCTGGAATACCAAGTAAGTCATGCTTTAACATGGCGTAGGTGAACATCACATTCATTATCGCGACACAAAATATGCCATAAGGCGGTATGTTGACACCAAATTCAAGTGGGAGCGTCGAGCCAGCCCCCACCATACCAACAACGAACGTAACCAACAGATAGGAGCTCTTTAACTTTAAATGAGGGCTCTGCCCTGACCTAGCGTTCAAAACCAGCTGAACACTATGCCCCAAAACAAATAACACCAATAGCGGAAAAAAATAAAATAATGGCCCTGCCATCGGAAACCAAAAAAGGTCTAGTCGATATTCAGGTGCGATTAAAAACCCTTCAGGCCATACGACCGCGCCTAAAAAGTAAATAAAAGTCACGAGATAATAAAATTGCAAAACACGGGAGTGATATTGAAACTGTTCAATAAAAAGCAGCGTAAAGTGAAAAACCAATACAGGTAAAAAAAGCGCTACATAATTTAATAAGATGGCCCAAAATAAAGCATCTTGAGCATTCTCTGCAGAAAAACAAAGAAAGAGACCAAAAGACCAAAGCGATAACGCTAAACTAATAACGCCCCATAAAAAAGGGGCACCTCGGCGCTGAGAACTCAAGACTAATATTGAACTCCCCCCACTCATAAGACTGCAAATCACGCACATGAACGTGATAATATTCCATTGCTGCACAACTAAAAATCCGGCTTTTAATAAAAAAGTTCTTTGTTCCTATCGAGATTTTATTATAGGTTTTCTTACTCGGCTTCCGTGTTAATTTCCACTAGAACAAAGGTCTGGGTAACGTACTATTTGTTATTTTTTATAATATCTGCCCATTATCCATGCCGCACTACTGGACAGCAAGCGACAAGCAGAATAAGGTTTGATATATATTAATAATTATAATTTACCAAGGGTCTAAATATCATGCAAACTCGCTTATATTATATTGGCATATACCTGCTTTCTATGTTTGTAACGACGGTTCAAGCAGCACCCGACTCAAAGTATGTCGCAATTACTCAAATTGTTGAACACCCAGCCTTAGATGCCGTACGTAAAGGTGTAAAAGACGTTCTTTCAGAAGCAGGCTGGAACGAAGGTGATAATTTAAAGTGGGATTATCAAAGTGCACAAGGTGCGACCGCAACAGCCAGCCAAATTGCCAAAAAGTTTGCAGGAGACAACCCTGATATTATTGTTGCAATTGCAACCCCTTCAGCCCAAGCCGTCGTCTCTTCAGCGAGACAAACCAATATTGTGTTTAGTGCAGTTACCGACCCTGTTGGCGCAAAATTGGTTAAAGCCTGGGATCAACCGAGCAAAAATGTAACGGGGGTTTCAGACCTCACTCCTATTAACTTACATTTAGAATTTATAAAAGAAGTCATGCCTGAAGCGAAATCACTCGGCGTCATTTATAACCCAGGTGAAGCCAACTCAGTATCTTTAATCAAACTAGTTAAACAATATGGCCCTGCCCACAACTTAAAAGTTGTTGAAGCGGTTTCACCTAAATCTGCCGATATTCAAGCCGCTGCGCGTTCATTACTAGGAAAAGTCGATGTTATTTATCTACCGACGGATAACACGGTTATTTCTGCAATGGAAGGCATCATTAAGATTGCAGAACAAGCTAAAATACCGGTTTTCGCAGGCGATACCGATAGTGTAAAACGTGGCGCCGTAGCAGCCCTAGGTTTTAATTATTATCAGGTTGGGCGTCAAACAGGGCAGGTTGTTGCTTCAATATTAAACGGAAAATCGCCTCAAGACATTCCCGTTCAAGGTATCGACAAAACAGAATTATTCGTAAACCCTAACGCCGCATTGCGAATGGGCCTCACCCTTCATGAAGATATAATTGCGCGCGCTAAAGAAGTTATTAAATAGCTCTAATAAAAAGTAGGCCTTTATGAATAGCTTTGCATTTTTTGGTGCGATCGAAACAGGCTTTATTTTCGCTTTGGTCGCGTTAGCAGTCTTTATTTCTTTTAGAATACTCGACTTTCCTGATCTGACTGTCGATGGTTCCTTCCCCTTAGGGGCCGCGGTCGCCGCAAGTATGATTGTCGCTGACTTTCACCCACTCACAGCAACCACCTGCGCTTGCTTAGCAGGCGCGATGGCCGGCACCGTTACCGCCTGGCTAAATGTGAAATTAAAGATACTCCATTTACTCGCATCAATATTAACCATGATCGCTCTTTACTCCGTTAACCTACGGATTATGGACGGGCCAAATAAAGCATTGCTTGGTGTCGAAACATTACTCACGCCTTTAGACAATCTATCGTTTATGCCTTATTACATTGCCTACCCACTTGCCTTTGGCGTATTTGCGCTTTTGATTCTCGCCTTGGTCATTTGGTTTTTACAAAGTGAAGTTGGCTTAGCAATGCGCGCTACGGGAGCTAACCCACGAATGGCTCGTGCAAATGGTGTCAATACCTCCTGCATGGTGATCTTAGGCATGGCGATATCTAACGCGCTTGTTGCCCTCGCAGGTGCTTTATTTGCTCAAAGCCAAGGCAGTGCTGACGTCACCATGGGTGTTGGTGTCATCGTCATCGGTTTAGCCTCTGTTATCGGCGGCGAAGCGTTATTATCAACACGTACTTTATTTAAATGGGCCTTAGCCTGTGTTTTGGGCTCCATTCTCTATCGAATGGTTATCGCATTCGCGCTTAACGGTGAAATGCTTGGCCTAAAAGCGCAAGACCTTAACCTTATTACTGCCATACTTGTCACGCTTGCTATTGTCGCTCCAGGACTCACAGCAAAAACAAAAGCAAAATTAAGCACAATCCTAAATGCTAAAGCTAAGCAGGGCCAAGAATGATTCGAGTTGAAGACTTACACGTTACATTTAACCAAGGTACGCCACTTGAAAATCCTGTATTTAGAGGTCTGAGTTTAAGTATTCCTGAAGGACAGTTTGTCACGGTCATTGGGAGTAACGGGGCGGGAAAATCAACCTTTTTAAACGTCGTTTCGGGGGAAGTAGGTGTCCAAAAAGGGCATATTTACTTAGGTGAGCAAGACATCACTAGTTGGCCTGTTCACAAGCGGGCACCTCATGTCGCTAGAGTATTTCAAGACCCACTAACAGGCACTTGCGAAAGCCTAAGCATTGAAGAAAATCTCGCGCTTGCCCAAGCCAGAACGAAAACACGCAACTTATCACGCGCTGCTAAAAAGGCATTTCGCGCTCGTTTTATCTCGAAATTACGTACACTTCAACTCGGTTTAGAAAATCGTTTAACCGATAAAATTGGTTTATTATCAGGAGGTCAACGACAAGCTGTCAGCCTATTGATGGCGTCACTGCAACCAATGAAGCTTTTATTGTTAGATGAGCACACCGCAGCACTCGACCCGAAAACAGCGAAGTTCATTCTTGAATTAACAGATGAAATCATTCGAACAGAAAAATTAACCGCGCTCATGGTCACTCATAGTATGAAGCAAGCATTATCTGTGGGCGATAGAACCATTATGCTTCACCAAGGCCAACTCGCTTTTGATGTTGAAGGCGAGGCTAGAAGTAAAATGGGCACACAAGACCTAATCGCTTTATTCCATAAAAATCATTCAGAGCTCGATGATGATGCCTTACTGCTTTCGTAGTGATACGAAAATTTTATGCAAAAAAGTTAGCGACGATAGTGCATCACGACACCCATCGCCTGTTCAAGTGACAAATCATATTCATCCATCAAATAAGCTGCCTCTCTTTGTTCTGACTGACTCATATCCAAATGCTGTAAGCCACTGTCATCTTCACTACGCTTATCGTTACTCGCAAGCATTTGCCTATTGTGCATTTTGCGTTTTTTTCTGCGCTCGTGCTCTTGCTCTCTAACCAATTGAACAAACGATGATGCAAAAATACCCGCAGGCATCGCTGCAATCCCAACACCGCACACCATCACCACGGACCCAAAAATTTTTCCTCCCACGGTAATCGGTGTAATATCTCCATACCCGACGGTGGTTAACGTTACAAATGCCCACCACATACTCGCGGGAATACTGCCAAAAGCGACAGGCTGAGCATATCGTTCAAAAATAAAAATCCCTGTTGCAGCAATAAACATTAAAATCATCATCACTAAACCAGCGGCCAGCAAAGTGTTCTTATTTTCACGATATACACGCGCCAGCATTAATAGCGATGCAGAATATCGCGTTAGTTTTAAAACTCTAACCATTGAAATTAATTTGAGAATACGTAAATCGCCCAGCATTTCATTTGGAAGTATAAGCCATAGCAAAATGGGCAAAAATGAAAATAAGTCGATTAACCCCATTGGCGACCGGACATACAACCAACGTTTTTTTATTGCACCGAATGGCTTTTCATGTGGAGACTCTGCTGATGTCCATATTCGAGCCGTATATTCCAGCGCAAAAATGGTCGCAAAACTATAGTTAACTATAACAACCCAATCAGCCATATAAACTGAAAATTCAGAGACAGAACCTAACACAACCTCCAAAATATTTAACACTATTGCAAGCGACAAAAATATAGTAATGACCATCGACCAAAAATTATCTGTCGAAGGTTCATTCAAATAGTTATACCAGAGGGATCGTTTTGTCATTATTGTTCAATCAATACCATAAGTTTGTACTAGGTCGTATTTGGTCGTAAATGTAAACATAACACAAAGAACTATAGCTTGAGTTTAAAGGTAAACCAACTAACACTTTTGACTAAATAGATAGATGCAGCCTACCTATAATTAAGTATTCAAACCCTTATAAATAAAAATAAAGCGGTAGAACACTAAGCGCTTATTAATTTTTAGTTTAGTATAGCGTTCTAATACTTTTAGCATTTTTTTAATGAGAGAACTTATGGGACACAATGTTAGCCAAAATATGATTCCTTTAAATGTTGCCATACTCACTGTTTCGGATACTAGAAATGAAGAAACAGATACATCTGGCCAATATCTTGTAAATCAACTTCAGAAAACCGGCCATGAGTTAGCTGATAAAAAAATTGTGATTGACGACATTTATAAAATTCGTGCTCAGCTTTCTAACTGGATTGCAGATGAAGATACTCAAGTCGTCATTATTACGGGTGGTACGGGTTTTACGAGTAGAGATAGTACCCCCGAAGCTGTCACGCCTCTTCTCGATAAAGTAGTGGATGGTTTTGGCGAATTATTCCGTCAAATTTCACTTAAACAAATCGGCACATCAACCGTTCAATCACGCGCACTCGCTGGTCTTGCTAATAACACTTTAATTTTCTGTTTACCGGGTAGTACGAATGCTTGCCGAACGGCTTGGGACACCATTATTTCATCTCAAATTGATAGCACTCAAGGCCCCTGCAACTTTGTACCCCACCTTAAAAATATTGACTTTGCAGCCTGCTTAACCCGTGAAAAGTAGAGCATAATCAATCGATAACAGATTGACAATTTCAGCTTTGATTTGCTCTACCAGACAACTTTGGTAGCGCCTGAATGACCACAAATAAATCGTGTCTCAAGAACCATTGAAATAGGTTTATTCGTTAGGGATAAAACAAACTAATGACACAACGCGCTCACCCTGCACTATTTAATTTAGGTTTCCGCCCTTTTTTCATGGGCGCTAGTTTATTTGCCATCGCATCGATTGGATACTGGCTTCGATTTAACCAAGGGTTTTTCCCATTAAATTTAAGTACGCTGTCACCTTTCCAATGGCATGCGCATGAAATGATTTTTGGCTATAGTTTAGCAGTCATCGTCGGATTTTTAATGACCGCCGTTAAGAACTGGACCGGCCAACAAACCCCACACGGCCTGCCACTCGCGGTTCTATTTTCTTTATGGTTAATCGCGCGAATTCTTTGGCTTTATAATGAAAATGCGATTTTTTTCGCCGCTATATTCGATCTATCATTCATTACACTATCAATGATCGCCATTGCTAAACCTGTCATTGCAACCAAGAAATGGCGACAACTCGCCATTTTATCCAAATTAATTTTATTAGGTGCAGCGAACCTAGTTTTTTATCTCAGTGCATTAGATGTGATTGAAAACCAAATTCATCTATCTATTTACGCTGGTCTCTACCTCGTTATCGGTTTAATTCTCACCATAGGCCGTCGAATCATCCCCCTATTTGTACAAAGTGGCGTAGACGAAACTGCCACACTCTTTAATGCCAAATGGTTAGATATCTCAAGCTTACTTTGCTTTTTAGCTTTTTTTATCTCCGTATTATTTTTTTCTAACTCTTTAATACCACAAATTGCAGCCAGCTTGATGGTTATTATTACAACGATACGAATTGTCGGTTGGTATACACCCGGCGTATGGAAGTCACCTCTATTATGGAGTTTCTACATTTCATTATTTTTCATTGATGTGGGTTTTCTACTTTTTGCACTCAGTGGCCCATTTCAAATCTCTCCCTTCTTATCCACACATGCTTTCGCCGTCGGTGGCATAGCGGTGATTACTATGGGTATGATGGCGCGGGTTTCGATTGGTCATACTGGCAGAAGTTTAAAAAACCCACCCACTCGAATATTCTATGCACTTATATTACTGACACTTGCGGCCATTGTTCGCGTGCTCATTCCGGTATTCACCGATGACGCCTATTTTATGTGGGTGAACCTATCAGGCATATTATGGCTGTTAAGCTTCACACTTTTTTGTTCTATCTTTATCCCTATTTGGACGCAACCTCGTATTGATCAGAAATACGGTTAAGACTAAAGAGACAAAAATCACATAATTGAAGACTTTTAAACACTCAATACTTCCTAGCTGTCATACTTGTTGTTTACAGCGCCTTTAAAACAACAAGTATAAATAGCTATGACATATATAAATGGATTTATTCGTTTACATAATCCCCAACGAGCTTTTAGTATCCTGCTTAGCATCTTGCTTTGCCTCTCATTTTTAGCGCCTGCCCAAGCTCAAACGAGCGCATCTATATCAGCATTAGAGAAAATTAAAGTATCGGGTGTTAAATTTAAAGATAGCATTAAATTAGGCGGTGCAAATTTAATACTTAATGGTGTGGGATTACGCAGTAAGTTCTTTATTGATCTATATATCTCTGCGCTCTATCTACAAGAAACATCACACGATGCCGCTGCGATCATCAATGCAGACCAAGTAATGCTGATCCAAATACACGTTATTTCAAATTTAATCACCAGCGAGAACCTTAGTAAAGGTACAGCTGAAGGCTTTAGTAAATCAACCAACAACCACACAAAACCGATCCAAAAACAAATAAATGAATTTCTAGACGCCTTTAAAGAACCGGTCACAATTGGTGATATATTTGAATTTGTTTACCAGCCGGGTATCGGCGTCACCATTTTAAAAAATCGAAAAGTAGCTAAACGTATTACCTCAGGTTTAGCGTTTAAACGAGCCCTGTTTGGCATCTGGCTTTCTGACAAACCCGCTCAACACTCCCTAAAAACGAGCATGCTCGGAAAATAACACCGAAGAAAATCACCACCAATAAAGGCTAAGCATGAGCAACGAAATTGCCGCTGCAGGTATAATCCTGCTAAAACAAACTTCAAGCGAACACCCTCTAGAAGTATTACTACTTAAGCGAAATTCTAAGTTAAAAGTACACGGCGGAAATTGGGTTTTTCCCGGTGGCAAGGTAGATACCGAAGATTATCGAGCAATTAATCATGTACCAACAGAGATTGACCTACGGAACCCGCCAGCACTCTCTTCTAAAGACTATCTCAGCCTGGTGACACAAACCGCCTTGCGTGAAACGCATGAAGAAGCAGGTTTATCTTTACCCGCGAATACCCTTCATTTTTATTCTCGCTGGTTAACACCCAAAGCGATTGATAAACGATTTAATACCTGTTTTTTTATGGCCAAAACAGCTAGCACGAAAGTCTCGGTAGATGGCAGCGAAATTATAGATCACCAATGGATAACGCCTAGCGAAAGCCTAGCCTTGCATAAAAGAGGAGATATTGCGGTTCCACCCGCTACCTACGTTTCGCTCCTACAGTTAAGCCATTTCGAACAGGCACAAACTGCCATTGACACGCTGTGCCAAAAACCGATTTATTACCGGCCAAAGCTTATCGCCATCGATGGCGGCATGTGCTCACTTTATGAAGACGATGCTGGCTACCAAGATGAAAATTATTTTGCCGAAGGCAAGCATCACCGCCTAGAAATAAAGCCAGATAGTTTCAATTACATTAATCATTATCAAGCGTGATAACCCTCAATCTTAACACTGAACGCGATTCTATTTGAGGGTTAAATACTCTTACGTAGGTTGCGGATGAATGAAGTAAATCCCGACACCATGAATAGTCCCAAGCTTTGCTGGGGGTTGTTTTACTCACCCAACCTACGGTAAAGCGCTATGATATACTCCGTGAAATCTTATATTTGAGTTTTGAACAAGCATGTTTTTGAAACACACATTAACCCTCTCTTCATCCCATAAAAACCTCATACTCATTGCCGCTTCACGGATCGTATTATGGGGTGTGGCTGAACTTTTAATCGCCATCAATAAGTTATGGCTGCATTTACCCTTTAATGAAACTCTTGTTCATTGTGTACTCGCTGCTTTCGCACTCACCGCTATCGCAGCATTCATTCAAGCTAGATCAGTACGACTCATAAGCCACTATACGATGCTTCGTCACCTGACATTAGATGTTCTGATAATGACTTGGGTATTTCACTTGGTCGGGGGCGCTGCCAACCCCTTTGTATCGATTCTGCTATTCCCCTTAACCATCAGTGCGGCAATTTTACCCAGTCGCTTTACATGGTTTATGGTCGTATTGTCTTTAGCCAGCTATGGCAGTTTATTTTTACCCACTGATGGTGCCACAAATTTAGTTGTCGATCACAGTGAGCACAGTCATTCGCACGGTTCACAACAGTCAGTGTTCTCGCTGCATTTAGTTGGTATGTGGTTTAATTTTGCGATTAGCGCGATTCTCATTAGTTTTTTCGTGGTTAAAATGCGTCAACAGATTCAGCAGCAACAACAAACACTAAATACTCAACGGGAGAAAGCGTTACGCGATGAACAGCTACTCGGTATTGCAACGCAAGCAGCCTCTGCTGCGCACCATATCAGTACACCGCTTTCAACCATGGCCGTCATTATTAATGACTTACGCCAGAGCCAAACAAGCGAATCACTGCAGCAAGATCTAATGCTTCTCAGTGCACAAATCGACAATTGTAGTGACGTGTTAAACACCCTTCGACATCGTGAAAATACCAACGAGCCAATACCTCTTGCACTTTTTATTCACCAGCTGATTGATGAGTTTAAACTCATGCGACCCGAAGCCGTTTTAGAAGAACAGATAGATACTTTAGCTATGTTTGCTATAAGTTCAGACCCTTCACTACGCATGGCCGTACTTAACGTGCTGAATAATGCCGCAGACGTTTCGCCCCAAAAAATACAATTAAACGTTGCGCTCGAAAAAAATACACTTCATCTTAAAATTAGAGATTTTGGCACTGGGTTTCCTGAAGAATTTGCAAATAGCGCCTTCATAAATGGCGCAGAAACACCCATTATTTCATCCAAACCAAACGGCATGGGCATCGGTTTATTTCTATCACATGCGACGATAGACCAACACCAAGGTAAAATCAGTTTAACAAATATGGAGCAAGGCACCCTCACGTACATCACACTCCCCCTGCTTCCCTGCACCTCAAAACCATCTCATTCTGCGGGCAAGCAATTATGACCAAAAGCATTTTAATTCTTGATGACGACATCACTTTTTCGGAAATACTCGGTCGGTCATTTAAACAACGAGGATTGACCAGTTTTGTCACGCAAACCACCGCAACGGCGACGTCTGTTTTAGAGCAGTACACACCAGATTATGCGGTGATTGATTTAAAGATTGACCAAGAAAGCGGCTTACATTTTTTATCCACTTTAGCTAAAAAATCGCCGTCTACAAAATCCGTTATCCTGACGGGTTATTCAAGCATAAGTACAACGGTTGCAGCGATGAAGCTCGGTTGCGTAAATTATTTATGTAAACCCCTCAATGCAGACCAAATATTACATGCATTAGCGCACACCAAGACGACTCCCGAAATACCGTTTGAAGACACCCCATTAGAGAGCACCCCGCCCTCAGTAAACCGATTAGAATGGGAACACATTCAGCGCGTATTAAGCCTTCAAGATGGCAATATTAGTGCAACCGCTAAAGCACTCGGTATGCACCGTAGAACCTTGCAACGCAAGCTTCAAAAGAAACCGGTTTCAAGGTAAGCATCGAATGGTCACCCTTCTTAACAACGACATACACCTCCGTGTCGCGTAACGATCACAAACCCTTTTGAACAATAGCGTATTTTGATGTCCCGTTTTCCGTGTTCAAGCACACCCGATAAAATTAGAGATTAGCGGTAAGTGATTCTAAGGTGAAGTAAAACGTTGCGCCTTTGCCTACTTCAGCTTCAGCCCATATTTCACCACCGTGTTTATTAATAATACGTTTGACCGTGGCTAAGCCAACACCTGTTCCAGCGAAGTCTTTTTCCGTATGTAAACGCTGAAAGGACACAAAAAGTTTTCAATACCTTCCATATCAAAACCCGCGCCGTTGTCTTTCACCACAAAGGTAGTTTGTCCTTTTATTTGTTGTTGTGTGAAAGATATTTCTGGGTGTTCCGTTTTTGACGAATATTTCCAAGCATTGTTCAGTAAATTATCAAGCACGGAACCCAACATGCGCGGGTCACCATTAGCCTGCATATCTGGCTGTATATTCACAGTTACTTTTCTTGACGTCTCATGTGATTCCAAATCTTTAATAATCGCATTTGCCATTTTGCTTAAAGACACCTCACTGCGAATAACCGCTTGTTTTTGAACACGTGATAAATCAAGCAAGCCAGTAATCAAATTATTCATATTGTCGGCGCTGGTCACCACTTTTTTTAGCACCATTTGTGCTTCAGGCTCAAGATTACTGGCGTAGTCTTCCATTAAAATATTACTAAAGCCTTTGATGGTACGTAATGGCGCACGTAAGTCATGCGAAATACTATAACTAAAGCTATCAAGCTCTTTATTGGCATCTTCTAAGTCTTTCACCGCATCGTTAAGTTCTTCATTGCTTCGGTTCAACTCTTGCGTACGCGTGAGCACTTTTTCTTCAAGCCCTGTATTCAATTCACTAACCTCATTAAACAAACGCGCATTTTCAAAAGAAATAGCCGCTTGAGACAGTAACATTTTAATAATATTACAACGCTCTTGCGGAAAAGCGTTATGAATTAAAGAGTTCTCTAGGTATAAAGCGCCAATCGTTTTCTCGCGGTAATCAACAGGAATACACAATACCGATTTAGGCTGATGCCGCTGTAAATAAGGGTCTTCAATAAAGGCCGTATTGCCACTACTGCTCATGACAGACATGTCACCTTGCAGTATCAAATCAGTATCTGTTCGTAATACATAACTGATTAAGGATACGGGTAAATCCGCCGCATTTTCTAAAGTACGTGTTTCAAGGTTAATTGCATTGTTTGGCTGGGTTTTAAGGAACGCTTGAATGCGCGCTCCCTCCGGAGTTTGCAATATTAAAGCACCATTTTGGGCGCCGGAGTTTTCCAAAATCACCAGCATTATTTTTGCAGCCAAGCCTTTGATTTCCAATTCACCTGAAATAGCTTGCGCTGACTTCATCACCGACGACAAATCCAAACCATCTTGTGTACTAATTTGCGTGGCTGAATGCAAGGTAGTTGGCATTCCATTCAGCGATGCATGGATTGAGCTATGCATTTCACTTTTTACTTGGCTAATAGCTGTTTCATCAATTAATAAAGACTTATAACGTTCACTAAGGTTATTAACTTTTATCGTACAACCCCAGCGTAGATATAGATAAAGGGCTTCTTTAAGGTAACCTACAGCTGTTTTCTTAAGATTCTTCGACAACCAAAACACCCCATACAACTCATTAGCCAAGGCCTCATATTGTAAAAAGCTATTTTCACCAGCAGAATTAATAGCCGCTTCATAAAGCGGTGCGAGTTGCTCAATTGGTTTGTTCTGATAACGCCCTTGCTCAGCCTGTAACAATAAATATTTATGTTCAAAATTTGGTGGGTAAAGTTCAGCTAGAGTCTGAAGTTTTTCGAAACAAAACGTTATATCCTGCTGACTGTTTTCATAACAATTATTAGCATCCGCAATTAATAGTAAGCCATATTGAACAAGATGATCGATATAAAAGCTGAATTTAGGCATTAGAGTCAGCTTGGTCTGTACCTGATAAGCAGCATCTATTGCTCGTTCAGCATCGTCATACCAAAAAGCAAGTTGTGAACGATAATGGTTTAAGTTAGTGACATGAAAACTAGATTTAATTTTCGCCAAATAATCATATTCAAATTGATCATCATCTAATGCAAAAATACCTGATTCTTTTGCCTCAACTAATGATGATATTAGTTTTTCAGTTAGGATTGGCCCAGGGAAAAAAATAGATTTACGTTTTGCCATGACCATGGCCGACAAAGAATATTGGTGTATAGTTCCAAGAAGCTCACCCTGTGAAACCTTTAAAAATACTATGTTACCAAAACTTTGAGTAGCACGTGCTAGCTCACCACTTTCAATACCTCGTTCGTAACCCTTATAATGAAAATCAATAGACTTCTGGTAGGGAGCATCGAGATATAGGGTGGTGGCAGCTACCAAGTTGAGACTATTTGCATATTCACGACAACTTGGGTAACTCTCTGAAATTTTGATCACTTCTGCCGCTAATTCAGAAGCTTGAGTGTATTTTTCTTCTTTACCACTTACCACCGCATAGCAGGCTAATAAGGCGGCCATCAAGTCAGATTTACCATTTTTTAAAGATATATTAAGCCCTAGCAAGGCAACATATTTCATAAAGTTTGTTTGACCAAAAACAAAGCCACACACACTCAAATTAGGAAGAATGTTCATCGCAACTAAGTAGCGAGCATCCGTCATTTCAGGTAAATCAATAAAATGATTAACAGGCCTAGTTTTTAACCCTTGCTCATATTGTTCTACTTCTTTAGGTAATAAAGTGCTGATCTTTTGAGGGTCTGCAGATACGTCTATGTTCAGATATTTCATACCCGAAACCCCTATTGCAATGCCTTTTTGCCACTCGCCGCGCCCAATCATTTGCACTAGGCGCGTCGCACAAAGTTTTGCCTTATCAAGGCCATCATAAGAGTTAGTCAGCAAGGTTTCATAGAGCGATTCAGACTTTTCTACCTGTCCTTTTAAATATTCACACTCAGCCATGACATTATACAAACCAAACGTTAGTGCATAATGGCCTTGCCAAGCATCCTCAGGTAAAAACTCTACACCAATGGCTGCATATTGCGCAGCAGCCTCCCAAACACTGGCCTGTTTCGCTTTTTCAGCGGCCTGATGGTTCAGTCGGGCTAACTGTATACGTTCAGCCTCTCTTTCAATCAAAACCCGTCCTTGATTAAGCTGTTCAATAATCATAAACAGTTGAAAATCAAGTTGTTCAGCTTCTGTATGTTCTAATAACAGACGCCCAATGCTTAAGTGTGCCTGTTGGCGCTCACCTTCTTCTAATGACTGATACGCCGCCTGTAACATACGATCATGTAAGAAACGACATTGCGGCACCAACGGTGACATACGTGTAGTCAGATGAATCGATTGTTTATACTCCGACGCCTTACCTGTTCGACGGTTAAGGTGATGACTTTCTTGTCGCTCTGTCGTACCTAATAACCAATCGCCCCCCTCTTGCAAAAGCAAACCTTCTTTTAAAGCGGGCCAAAGGTGACGCGCTGTTTCAGACAAGGTTTGTTCTGAAATAATGCCCAATGTATGCAGGTCAAACTGACTGCCAATACACGAGGCCAACTGCAAAATATGCTGCGTTACCGTAGGGAGTTGCTGCATTTTCCCTAACATTAACTCAACCACATTATTAGTAATATCTTGCGCCTTAATATCATCTAGGTTCCAGCACCACTGCTGCTGTCTCAGATCGAAATCAAGTAACTTTTCACTATAAAGCGTTTTTAAAAATTCATTCACAAAAAACGGATTACCCCCTGTTTTATGATGAACTAGCTCTGCCAAAGGCAAGGTAATATCAAGCCGCTGGCGCAAAGCATCCTCTAAAAGATTATTAACATTTTCTATTGATAAAGGCTTCAAGCTTAAAGTGGTGGCTGTATCGTATTCCGCTTGCACTTGGTTAAGCGTAGTGATGGCTGGGTGCGCATCATCCACTTCATTATCACGATAGGCCACTAGTAATAACAAACGACAGTCTGGCGTAGCTGAAGGTTCATTCAAACTAACACCGGTATTCTTTCCTGCACTCATTAACAAGGGTAAAAGGTTCAGGGTACCCCGGTCTGCCCACTGAATATCATCAATAAAAATAACTAAGGGCCGATCCTGTGTGATGAACTGAATAAAACGCTGCAAAACAAAATGAAAGCGGTTTTGCGTTTCTTGGGCACCCAGTGTGGGTAAAGGCCGTAACGGCCCCAGCACTAATTCAAAACTTTCCAGAAAATCAACCAATACCCGCGCATTCGCTCCTAAAGCAATATTGAGCTGCTCACGCAAAGAGGCTAAGGCACTGTCTTTTAAGCTTAGTGCATATTGAATCCAGCCAGAAAAGGCTTGTTTTAAAGCAGAGTAAGGTACATTTTTTTGAAACTGGTCAAATTTACCGCTAATAAAGATACCACCTTGAGCAGCGATCCCCTTGTGAACCTCATGTACCAAAGCTGACTTACCAATGCCGGCAAAACCTTCTACCGCCAACAATTGAGGCATGCCTTTCACAGCAAGATAAAAACTCGCCATCAGTTGCTCTATTTCCTGCTCTCGACCATACAGCACCTGTGGTACTTGAAATCGGTCAGACACATCATTTAAACCCAAAGTAAACACCGGAATTGACGTACCCGCCAGTAAATGTCGACGACAAATATCAATATCTTGTTTTAAACCTAAGGCGCTTTGATAACGCGTTTCAGCCGTTTTATGCATCAGTTTGTCAATAATGCCAGACACGGCTTTCGGCACTTCAGGACACCGTTCACAGACCGGCGTTTGTACACGGGCTATATGGGCATGCACCAAACCAATCGCATCGTCGGCTTCAAAAGGTAGCGTACCGGTTAATAATTGGTACAAGGTGACGCCCAAAGTATAAAAATCAGTACGGTAATCTAAGAAACGATTCATCCGCCCGGTTTGCTCAGGCGAAATATAAGACAAGATACCTTCAAGGTTTTCAGGCGGCGCTAAGGTTGGTTGTTCTCGAGAAAGTAATGAGGCCAAGCCAAAGTCAATTATGTGTACTTTGAGTGTGTCAGGATTAATCACAATATTGCCAGGGTGCAAGTCTTTATGAATCACTTGCGCATGATGTATCACACTTAAGGCTTCGGAGAGTTGTATGGCGATATTGAGGACGATCTCAACAGGTAGTTGCTTACGTTCAAAAGTGTCAGCATAACGCCAAAGATCAATACTCTGCGTATCTTCCATCACTAAGCATGGCTGACCAGCGTAATCGATGAGGTCAATGATTTTAATAATATTAGGATGATCAAGGCTTTTTAATATTTCGAAAGACGAATATATACGCGCCCCTTGTGAAGCGCTTGCAGCCTCACCACCGGTACGCAAAATGACTGGCATTTGATCACTTTCTCGCCACCCCTTGTACACACAACTTGAAGGTGTAACATTCAGTGATTCAGTAATTTTATAACCGCTAGGTACTCGCATATTTACAACTACTAATAATGCTTCATGGGGTAATGGCTACTTACAAATAAGTATAGCAATGTATTATATTATTTTTAGATGCTTACATTTTAGATCAACTTTAGCTAAAAAAAACCTTACATATTACTCAAGCATGAGCACATAACCAAACTCCCGCTGAAGCGTAGCCTATTCTGAATCACTTACAGTTATTTACCCCAAGGTGAAGTAAAACGTTGCGCCTTTGCCTACTTCAGCTTCAGCCCATATTTCACCGCCGTGTTTATTAATAATACGTTTGACAGTCGCTAAACCCACGCCAGTTCCAGCGAAGTCATTTTCAGTATGTAAACGTTGAAAGGACACAAAGAGTTTATCGATGCGCTCCATATCAAAACCCGCGCCGTTGTCTTTCACCACAAAGGTAGTTTGGCCTTTTATTTGTTGTTGTGTGAAAGATATTTCAGGATGTTCCGTTTTTGATGAGTATTTCCAGGCATTGTTCAGTAAATTATCAAGCACAGATCCCAACATCCGCGGGTCACCGTTTGCCCACATATCCGTCTGTATATTCACGGTTACTTGTCGTGACGTTTCATGAGATTCCAAGTCTTGAATAATCGCATCTGCCATTTTGCTTAAAGGCACCTCACTACGAATCAGCGCTTGTTTTTGTACGCGTGATAAATCAAGCAAGCCGGTAATCAAATTATTCATATTGTCGGCGCTGGTCACCACTTTTTTTAACACCATTTGCGCTTCAGGCTCAAGATTGCTGGCGTAATCTTCCATTAGAATATTACTAAAGCCTTTAATGGTACGTAATGGCGCACGTAGGTCATGTGAAACACTATAACTAAAACTATCCAGCTCTTTATTGGCGTCTTCTAAGTCTTTTACCGCATTATTCAGCTCACCATTACTCCGATTCAGCTCTTGCGTACGCGTGAGTACTTTTTCTTCAAGTCCGGCATTCAACTCACTAACCTCATTAAACAAACGCGCATTTTCAAAAGAAATCGCCGCTTGCGCAAGTAACATTTTAATAATATTAAAGCGCTCTTGCGGAAAAGCATTATGAATTAAGGGGTTCTCTAGATATAAAGCGCCAATCGTTTTCTCGCGGTAATCGACCGGAATACACAATACCGACTTAGGCTGATGCCGCTGTAAATAAGGGTCTTCAATAAAAGCGGTATTGGCGCTACTGGTCATGGCGGACATGTCATCTTGCAGTATCAAATCAGTGTCGGTGCGTAACACATAACTGATCAATGATACGGGTAAATCCGTCGCATTTTCTAAGGTACGTGTTTCAAGGTTAATATCATTGCTTGGCTGAGTATTCAGGCTCGCTTGAATACGCGCGCCCTCCGGAGTTTGCAATATTAAAGCACCATTTTGAGCTCCGGAGTTTTCCAAAATCGCCAGCATTACTTTAGCAACTAAACCTTTTATTTCCAATTCACCTGAAATCGCTTGCGCTGATTTCATCACCGACGATAAATCCAAACCTTCCTGAGTGCTTATTTGCGTACTCGCGTGAGAAGTTTTCTGTAGGGTCGTTAGTGAAGCATGAATAGAATCATGCGTTTCAGACTGACCCCGAGGGCGCTGTTTATCAATTAATAAGTCTTGGTAGCGATGCCCCAAGTTATTAATTTTAATGGTGCAACCCCAGCGTCGGTATAAATACAGCGCTTCTTTCAAGCAACCAATCGCTAGTTTTTGTAGTTGTTTTGACAATAAAAACGAACCATACAACTCATTCGTTAGCGCCTCATACTGTAAAAAGCTATTCGCCCCAGCTGACACAATTGCAGCCTCATAGAGTGGAGCTAAGAGCTCAATGCCTTTATTTAAGTAGCGACCTTGCTCAGCCTGTAACAATAAGTATTTATGTTCAAAATTTTGAGGAAAGAGTTCGGATAATGCTTTAAGTTTGATTAAACAAAAATCGAAATCTTCACGCTGCCTCTTAGTTGGTCTCTCTAATTTTGAAGCGAGTAATAAGCCGTATTGAACCAGGTGATCAATATAAAAGCTGAATTTTGGTATCAGCGATATTTGATCTTGCACCTGAATGGAGAATTCTATGGCCCGGTCAAAATCATCATACCAAAAGAAAAGTTGCGAACGATAATGATTTAAAATTGGATAATGAAACCCTTTCTGAATTTTATTTAATTCATCAACGTCAAATTGACCATCATCTAGAATACTAAGCCCTTCGTGAGAGGCATTCATCAATGAAAATATCAGCTTTTCAATATAAGCAGGTTCAGGAAAATAAATTGACTTTCGTTCAGCTAACGCTATCGCCAACTCTGAATGTTTGTGAGTCAGTTTTAGGTTCTCACCTTGCGATACTTTCAGATAGAGCAAATTACAATAGTTGAGGGTTGCTCGAGCTAGTTCACCATTATTCAAACCAACTTCATAACCTTTCTGGTGCAACTGAATTGCTTCTTGATAAGAAGACTTTAGATAAATAACTAGGCCGGCAAGCATATTGTAGCTATTTGATAGTTCACGACAATTTGGGTATAAATCAGATATTTTGATCGCTTGTATTGCCACGCCATAAGCTTCTGACGATTGGCCTTCTTTTGCTAGAATAAATGCATAATAAGCTAACAATAAAGGCGTTAAATCAGATTTACCAGAGGACAGCGTAATATTTAGGCCAAGCAGAGTGCAATACCTTTGAAGATCTAATTGCCCAACAATGTAACAAGCTTGACTAAGATTAGGGATTATTTTGCTAGCAATAAGTAAATTCTGATCTGTCATTTCAGGTAGACCCTTAAACTGATTCACTGGAATTACAGTAAGAGCTTTATCAAATTTTTTTTCCTCCTTCAACATTAACGGTTCAATTTCTTCTACCTTGGTCGGCACGTCGATACCAAAATACCGTAATCCAGAAACTCCGTATTCAATCCCCTTATGCCATTGCCCTTGCCCTATAGTCTGAACAACCCTATTAGCACAAATTTGTGCTTTATCCACATCATCAAGCGTGTTTTCTAATAGTAATTCATAAAGTACTTCTGATTGGTCTGGGTGGCCTAGGAGGTACTCACACTCAGCCATTCCATGATACAAATCAAAAGTTAAAGCATAATGCCTTGGCCAGGCGTCTTCAGGTAAAAACTCAACACCAATTGCTGCATATTGAGCAGCAGCCTCCCAAACACTTGCCTGCTTTGCTTTTTCTGAGGCTTGTAAATTTAATATCGCTAACCGTAAACGCTCTGGCTGATCATTTATCAAGGCGCGGCCTTGATTGAGTTGTTCAATAATCATAAACAGTTGAAAGTCGAGTTGGTCAGTTTCTGTATGCTCTAACAATAAGCGCCCAATCGTTAAGTGAGCTTGTTGACGCGCATTTTCTGCTAATGAATGGTAAGCGGCTTGTAGCATACGGTCATGCAAAAAACGACATTGAGGCACTAAAGGAGACATACGCGTCGTCAGTTGCGTTGTATTTTTGCCTTCGATTGATCTTTCAGAGCCACGTTTGAACAAAGTACTCTCAAGCCGTTCAGAAGTACCTAACAACCAGTCGCCGCCCTCTTGTAACAACAAACCTTCTTTTAACGCCGGCCATAATTGACGCACAGTTTCAGACATCGTTTGTTCTGAAATAATACTCAAGGTTTGCAGATCAAACTGACTTCCTATACACGAAGCCAACTGTAAAATATATTGTGTAGGCTCAGGTAATTGCTGCATTTTTCCTAGCATCAACTCAACCACATTATTGGTGATACATTGTGCATTTATGTCAGCTAAACTCCAGCACCACTGTTTTTGCCTCAAATCAAAATTTAATAATTTCTCACTATAAAGTGTTTTTAAAAACTCATTAACAAAAAATGGGTTACCGGCTGTTTTATGATGAACTAGCTCTGCCAAAGGCTGAGTTACCTCTAGTCTCTGGTGTAAAGCGTCTACCAATAGAAAATTAATTTGTTCTATTGGTAAGGGTTGTAAAGAGAGTGTTTCGGTCGTCGAGAACGCCTGCCGAATTTGCTTTAAGGTAATGATAGCAGGGTGACTATCATCGACCTCATTATCACGATAGGCTACCAGTAATAATAAACGACAATCAATACTCCCCTCTTCGAGAAGAGCATCGGTATTATTATCCGCCCCCATGAATAACGGTAAAAGATTCAAAGTACCTCGGTCTGCCCATTGAATATCATCAATGAAAATAACTAAGGGCCGGTCTTGTGTGATGAGTTGAATAAAACGTTGTAAAACCAGATGAAAACGATTTTGTGTTTCCTGCGCACCTAATACGGGCAATAACGGTAGCTCACCCAACACTAACTCAAAAATTTCTAGAAAATCGATCAATACCCGTGCATTTCCCCCCAAATTTTCATTCAGTTGGGCCCGCAAAGCAATTAATGTGCTTTCTTTTAAACTAAGTGCATGCTGAACCCAACCAGCAAAGGCTTGTTTTAAGGCAGAGTAAGGTACATTTTTTTGAAACTGGTCAAATTTACCGCTAATAAAGATTCCGTTATATGCAGCAATTCCCTTGTGAACTTCATGCACTAAGGCTGACTTACCAATACCGGCAAAGCCTTCTACCGCTAACAATTGAGGCTGCCCTTTAGCCGCTTGATAAAAGCTCGCCATCAGTTGCTCAACTTCGCGCTCACGACCATAGAGTATCTGCGGTACTTGAAAACGATCCGACACATCATTTAAACCCAGCACAAACACCGGTACCGCTGTACCGGCCAACACATGTCGCCGACAAATATCAATGTCTTGCTTTAAACCCAAGGCACTTTGGTAACGGGTTTCTGCCGTTTTTTGCATCAGTTTATCAACAATGTCTGACACGACTTGAGGTACTTCAGGACATCGTTCACACACCGGTGTTTGCACTCTCGCTATATGGGCGTGCACTAGGCCAATCGCATCGTCGGCTTCAAAAGGTAGCGTACCGGTTAATAATTGGTACAAGGTGACGCCCAAAGTATAAAAATCAGTACGGTAATCTAATGAACGGTTCATACGCCCGGTTTGCTCAGGCGAAATGTAAGACAATATTCCTTCAAGGTTTTCAGGCGGCGCTAAGGTTGGTTGTTCTCGAGAAAGTAAGGAGGCCAAGCCAAAGTCAATAATTTGTACTTTGAGTGTGTCAGGATTAATCACAATATTGCCAGGGTGCAAGTCTTTATGAATCACTTGCGCATGATGTATCACACTTAAGGCTTCGGCGAGTTGTATGGCAATATTGAGCACCGTTTCAACAGGTAGCTGTTTATTCTCAAAGCGCTCAGCATAATTCCAAAGATCAACACTGTTCGTATCAGCCATCACCATACAAGGCTGACCTGAATATTCAATAAAATCGACTATTTTTACAATATTTGGGTGATCAAAGCCTTTTAGAATTTCATAAGAAGAACTTAAACGTGCACCTTGAGAAGAACTCGCAGACTCGCCACAACTACGTAAAATTATAGTACCTTGGTCACTTTCTCGTATACCTCGGTACACGCAGCTATAAGGAGATGTAATAAGAACTTCGGTTATTTTATATCCATTAGGACTGAGCATATATGCGACTGCTTAAAGTACTTTTTTAAAATTATTATTGATTAATAATCAGTATAGCAGCGATTTTGATAATTTTTTGAGCCTTTAAAATATATATAAAACAGTAAGATAAATCAGCAAGACAAATTCGATAACATAAAATTTCAAAATAAGCACCTGAAATGTGTTCTTTTTTAATATCACGTCTAAGCTTTCATTATTACGAAAACATGATGAGGAATATCCGTGAAATCTTTCGACCCCCGAAAAAACAAGTTGAGCTTTGGCCAGAGATCTATGTGGATCCAGCACCAGCTGTCTGATGACAACGGCATATACAACAATCATTTTGTTTGGGAAATTCCGAAAGATACTGACATTCATATTCTTAAAAACTGCCTCAATGAGGTGACTCAACGGCATGTTGCCTTAAGAGCTACCTATTCTTATGACAAGGATGAACCCTATTTTATTGACCAAGAAACCAGTGAAGCATACATAGAAGAAGCGAACATAGGGGATTTGAAGGACGAAGCGCTTGAGAAGCTTTTAGATGATGAACTGCTAAAGCCGTTCAATTTAAGTAAAGAACCGGTAGTGAGGTGGAAACTATTTTACCGAGATTCTCTACCCCCCGTATTCGGTTTATTCATGCAACATACCAATATTGATTTGTGGTCCTGCATGATCGTTTTAAATGAGATTAAAACCGTTTATAACGCACTGATCATTAATAAAAAGCCCGAATTAGAACTTCTTGAAAAAAACCTAATCGATTACAACACCTGGCAAAGAGAGTATATCAATACAGAGCAAGGGCAGGCCGATAAATTATTTTGGGACCAAGAACTTAAGGACTTTGATTTTTCTCTTGATTTTCCTACCGATTTTCAACGACCTAACAAGCTCGGCTGTATAGGAAAATACTTTCAGTTCCCTTTAGAAGAAACATCCACTAACGACTTAAGCAAGCTTGCAACAGAACATAACATCTCATTATTTGCGCTTTATTTAGGTATTTTTCACTTACTAATCTATAAGCTTTCCAACCAAACAAATATCTGTATTGGTACTGCGACCGGCGGACGAACCAAAGAGTACGAAAAGGTATTTGGTTACCTCTCAAATACAATACTTGTATGCCTGGAGCACGACCCTGCACTAACATTTATCGAATATATAAAGAAAGTTGACCTCAAAATAAAAGGCCTGCTTCAACATCAACTTTACCCCCTTGCAAATATCGCATCAGAACTTGACACCGATAGAGACCAAAGCCGAGCACCATTATTTCAAATCACCTTTGTATGGGAAAACATTAACCGATTTGAAAACCGAGATAAATCAATGGTTTCACTCAACGATAACCTAGATCAAGATTGGGACTTCGGGGGAGCGGGCACTTGGAATAGAATTACTCGGAAACAACAATTAGACGACTTTGATATTGTATTTCGGGTTAATAAATTCCAGAACAACTTTTTAGGTGCCATCGACTACAACACCGAGCTTTTCAGCAAAGATACAATTGAGGAACTTGCGGTCAGATATCAGAACCTAATCAAGACAATCACCAACAAACCACATCAAAACGTTTCTGCAATTTCATTATTAAGTCAAAAAGAATACGCGAAGACTATTCTTGAATGGAACCAAACATCTCAGGAATATGACAACAATCAAACTTTTGTTGATCTTGTCGAAAAACAGGTTAAAGAATGCCCGAGTAGTACCGCTATTCAAACAAAGGATTATAAATTAACGTATTCAGAATTAAACACAAAAGCTAATCAACTTGCACATTTTTTATTAGATAACGATGTGAAGAAAGATAATATCATTGGTGTTTCATTAGATAGATCGCCTGAAATGATCATTTCAATTTTAGCTATACTTAAAGCTAATGCCGTGTATTTACCTTTAGACCCTACGTACCCTAAAGATAGAACTACCTATATTTTACATGATGCTAAAGCTACTCATGTTATTACAACAAAAAAGCAAAATATAAACTCTTCGGAAGATACAAAAGTATTACTCTTAGATACAGTTACTGAAGAGTTATCAAAGTACCCAACAAGTAAGTTAGTACACGTCGCCAGTAAAGAAAACCGAGCTTACATAATCTATACATCAGGATCTACAGGCCGCCCTAAAGGTGTTGAGATCTCTCATAAAGGTTTAAGTGCATTAATAAATGCTCAAATGAACACGTTTAACTTACCTATAAATAGTAATGTCTTGCAATTTGCATCTATCAATTTTGATGCCTCTATTTTCGAAATAGTTATGGCCCTCTCTTCAGGATCAACCTTACATTTAGCTAAAAAAGAAGAGCTAATTGGTGATGGATTATTTGAAGTTCTAAGAGATAGAAAAATCAACTGGGCCGTTTTACCTCCAGCAGTAGTCTCTACATTAGGAAACGATAAACTACCTCACCTCAAGACTCTGATTACAGCTGGTGAAAGCTGCTCTGAAGCACTTGTTAAACAGTGGTCTCAAGGGCGAGATTTTTATAATGCTTATGGACCAACAGAGTCCACAGTTTGGGCCACTGTTGCAAAGCTTGATTCTGAAAGCCTTATTACTATCGGCAAACCTATTTCGAATACCACGATTTATATTCTCGATTCTCATCTAAAACCAGTACCTATTGGCGTACCTGGAGAGCTGTACATTGGAGGCGATGGTCTTGCAAAAGGCTATCTTAACCAACCAAAACTCACTGCTGAAAAATTTATTCCTAACCCCTTTAGTGATGATAAGTCAGCCCGACTTTACAAGTCAGGCGACCTTGCTCGCTATTTACCTGATGGCAACATTGAGTTCTTGGGCCGGCTTGATCACCAAATTAAAATTAGAGGGTTTAGGGTTGAACTAGGTGAGATTGAAGAAACACTAGTCACACACCCAAAAGTTAAAGAAGCTTTGGTGATGGCCAGAAATGATATGACAGGCAAGCCGAATGGCGAAGCTTTGCTTGCGGCTTACGTCATCACTAATGATAATCAGCTACAGATTAGTGAGCTAAAAGAGCTGTTAAAAGAACAACTGCCTGATTATATGGTGCCTTCAGGTTTTGTATTACTTGATGCATTCCCTTTAACGCCCAATGAAAAAATTGATCGAAAAGCCTTACCTATTCCAAAGCTTGGCAGTGGTAAAAAAACGGATAAGCAGCAATTACCTCGTAATGAAATTGAAAAAATTATTGCCGGTATTTGGCAAGAGGTACTAAATTTGAGTGACGTTAGTACCGATGAAAACTTTTTTGACCTTGGTGGCCATTCACTTTTACTGGCGCAGGTGTACAGTAAACTGCCTGAGAATTTAAAAAGTAAACTGTCTATGGTGGATTTGTTCAAATATCCCAGTATCCATGCCCTCGCCCACTACCTTGAGATTGATGAAGAAGAGGAGGATGCATTCTTTCTTCAGCAAGATGAGCATATCGAACGTATGCGTTTACGTCGCCGTTTACTGGAAAATATACGTGGTTTAAAAATTGCGATTGTTGGCATGTCGGGCCGCTTTCCTGGCGCCGAGAATGTTGACGAGTTTTGGCAAAATATCATTAATAAAAAAGAGTCTATTCGTTTTTATACCAATGAGGAGCTGTTAAAAGCAGGTGTATCGAAAAACTTAGTAAACGACCCTAGCTATGTACCGGCTAAAGGTGCGATTAAAAACCCCAAAGGCTTTGATGCAGCATTTTTTGGTTATACACCACGTGACGCACAAATCACTGACCCTCAGCATCGTTTGTTTCTTGAATGCGCTCATGAAGCACTTGAAGATGCTGCCTGCGTATCTGATACATTTAAAGGCCAAGTTGGGGTATATGCCGGTACAGGCATCAATAATTATTTAACAAACCATATTTCAGCCCATCAAAATTTGGTTAACACCGTCGGTGACTACCCCATTACGATTGGCAACGATAAAGACTTTTTAGCCAATCGTGTGTCGTACAAGCTTAATTTGAATGGCCCCGCCATGGTAATTCAAACCGCCTGTTCAACCTCACTGGTGGCGATCCATACAGCTTGTCAGGCTTTAATTAATGACGAGTGCGACGCCGCACTGGCTGGGGGGGTATCGCTCGGAAAGCTTGATGATGAGGGCTACCTGTATAAAGAAGGTATGATTATGTCGCCCGACGGCCATTGCCGTGCCTTTGATGAAAAGGCCAGAGGCACAGTTCAAGGCCAAGGTGCGGGAGTGGTATTACTAAAACGACTCGACGATGCCTTAAAAGATAATGACCATATTTATGCTGTTATCAAAGGTTCGGGCATTAATAACGATGGCGCGGCTAAAAGCGGCTATACCGCCCCTTCCATTGAAGGCCAAGCCAAAGCCATTATGCTTGCTCATGCCAGTGCCAATGTTTCGCCGCAACAAATTAGTTTTATCGAAACTCATGGTACCGGCACCCCCATTGGAGACCCGATTGAGATAGAAAGCCTTAATTACGCTTTCAGGCATAACGCAAGCATGGATAGAACCGAGACGAACACCACCGGTGAAACAAACATTGATGAGGTAAATTCAAGTTCAACGCACTATTGTGCCATTGGCTCGGTAAAATCAAATATTGGCCATATGGACGCCGCTTCAGGGGTAGCAGGTTTAATTAAAGCGGCTAAAGCCTTAGAGCAAACCATACTGCCTCCCAGCCTTCATTTTGAAACCGCCAATCCAAAAATTAATTTTAAAGGTTCGCCTTTTTATGTCAATACTCAATCAATGCCTTGGCCAGACCAAGTAGGCCCGCGCCATGCAGGGGTGAGCTCTTTTGGTATTGGCGGCACCAATGCTCACATGGTATTAAGCGAGGCTCCTACTCAAACAGTTGCAGGTCGATCACGACCTTGGCGAATTATTACGCTGTCAGCTAAAACTGAAACAGCTTTAGAAACAATGACGATCCAACTTCACGACTATCTCAATACACACCCGAACGTTAGTTTTTCAGATGTTTGTTATACCCTGCACCTTGGTCGAAAGCTGTTTGAGCACCGTCGCTATTTGGTATGTAAAAATACTGACGATGCAATTTTTGAACTCTCTAAAGTATTGCCCAATGAGGCGCCTGAAAAACAATCTGGCAGGGTCATTACAACAGTCGACTCGAAGATCCCCAGAAAAATTGCCTTTATGTTTTCTGGCCAAGGCTCACAGTATGTGAATATGGCGCAGAAGCTCTATAAAGTAGAACTTAATTTTAGAAAGGAAGTGGACCACTGCCGTAACATTCTGAAAGAACGGTTTGTGTATCTTTTCGAGCGGCTGGTTGAAGACGACTTTAATGCCTTAAGTGACAAAGTTCATGACACCTACATCACACAACCCACTTTGTTTATTGTGGAATATGCGTTAGCTAAAACGCTTATATCGTGGAACATTCAACCTGAAGTCATGATTGGCCACAGTATTGGTGAATATGTGGCGGCTTGTTTGGCTGGGGTATTTACCCTTGAACAAGCGCTTGAGTTAGTCACCATTCGAGGGAGGATGATTTACGACCTTGAAAAAGGTGACATGTTAATGGTTGAACTTTCTGAGCAAGAGGCCAATTCTTACTTAAATGAGTCGCTTTCACTCGCCGCAATTAACGGTGAATATCGCTGTGTAATATCAGGTCAGTCTGAAGCAATTATTACGCTGCAAAAAGAGCTGACACAAAAAGAAATACAAAACAGAATTTTACATACCTCTCATGCTTTCCATTCGCACATGATGGATGGAATACTGGAAGACTTTACTAACTCGGTCATGCGTCGAAGCCCTCAGGCACCCAAAATCCCTTTTGTTTCCAGTTTAACGGGCGAGTTAATTACCGACCACCAAGCCACATCACCCGAGTATTGGGCAAAACATTTGCGTAATGCTGTACGTTTCCACCACGGCTTGGAAACGCTCTTTAATCAACGTGAAAACGATAAGAGTGGCTGGATATTATTAGAAATCGGTCCTGGAAAAATGCTCTCTACCTTAGCTAGACAACACCCAGATAAAAATAACAACGATGTAATTTATGAAACGATGCGCCACTCTTATGAGGATGTATCAGACATTAAAAAGTTATTAACAACCCTTGCACAGTTATGGATAAATAACGTTGATATTGACTGGAATGTATTTCATTCAAGTCGTCAACGGTACAAAATCTCGTTACCGACTTACCCTTTTGAACGCTTGGATTATTGGATTGAGTCAGCCAAGAAAACACGTTTAACACAAGATAGACGTGGAATGAGTGAGCAAACACTGCCACGATTACCTAACGAAAACCTGCCAACCAAGGCGATTAAAAAGACGGTGGTTGAACCTCGCGATAAGTTTGATGCTTTTATTTGCCTGCTGTGGGAAAAAAGCCTCGGGGTCAATAAGGTTTGTATTCACGATAACTACTTTGACTTAGGCGGAGACTCTCTGAGGGCGGTTAGCATTATTGATGCTCTGGTCACAAAGTACAATACGCCGATAGCCACTCATATTTTGATTCAGAAACCCACTGTCGCAGAGCTCTCTGACTATATTAAATCGATCTCTCAGCACCCCGAAGCCGAAGGCATGCTTGATAATGATCAAGCCTATACCTTGTCGCTAGTAACGATTCAAAAGGGCAGTGAACGTAAGCAACCCTTATTTATGGTGCACCCTATTGGTGGAGAGGTTTATTTTTATCGCGATTTAGCTCATCAGCTCGGTGCTGACCAACCATTATTTGCTTTTCAGGCGACCAGTCTATCAGGTCAGTCCGACCCTTATGACGATGTTGAAACGATGGCTATGGATTATATTTCTGAGCTTAAAGCCATTGGTGCAAAACCGCCTTATTTATTAGGCGGTAGTTCGTTTGGTGGTTTAGTCGCTTATGAAATGGCCCAACAGCTTAAAGCCTTAGGCGAAGAGGTACGTTTACTGGTAATGATCGATACGCCATTTCCACAAGAAATGCCCGCCCACTTAACCAATAGCGCCGCTATTTTGGATTACCTGTTAAAAGATAAAATACCGCTGGATATCAAAATTCTAAATAAACTCGAACCCAAAGCACAAATTGATTATGTGCTAGAAGAAGCACGGCTAAGAGGTAAAAGTGAGGTTATTCCGCCGCACCTTGGCGTACCGCTCTTTAATACCTGGATCGCACACCAAAAAGCGACCTTTGACTACATTCCCAAGCCTTATGCTGACGACATGGTGTTTTTCCGCCACTCCGAACGTATGGAACATTTTCCGGCTGCACCCCATGAAACATGGCTTGATTATGTGGAAGGTAAAGTCGAAGTACATCAGGTACCTGGGGACCATATCACCATGAATTACCAACCGTGTGTGAGTGTATTAGCGGCACATTTGAAGATTGTATTAAAAAATACCGCCGCGCAAATACAGCGAGATTTAAATAACACGGGGGATAATAAGCTTTACCCGCAGAGTTATTCGCTAACAGGGTAGTGGCTTAATGAATGTAGGTTGGGGTGAGTAATACGAACCCCAACAATGTCCTCTTATTGCAACGTAATGCCTTTTTCGCTTGCGACAATTAGTTGGTTGCCATTAAGCGTTTCAACGGAGGTATATGCATCTAAACTAACACGCTCATTTAATTTAAAGCTTTGTCCGTCATCACTACTCGTTATCACTGTTCCCGAAAAGCCTACGAGGGTAATCGTACCGTCATCACTGATCGTTGACCCTGCTAAACTCGTACTAACAGAGGACTCTATCTTCTCCCAACTTTGCCCATCATCCGTTGATTTATAGACATTACCTCTTAAACCGTACACTAGGACTTCATTTTGATTTTTTGTATTTTGTATCCCAAAGTAAGAGCCTTGATAAGGCCCGTATATCGTCTCCCAAGTATCACCCATATCGTTAGAAGAAAATAACGCCCCAGCTTCACCAGCAATGAGAAGCACGCCGCCTTTAATTTTTTGAATCGCATTTAAGTGATAGCGATCAATATTGTCCATTCGTTCAGCGATAAATTTCCAATTTTTACCACCATCGTTGGTGGCAAAGAAAAAGCCATACGCACCCACCACATAACCATGTTTTTCATTCTCAAACCAAACATCTAACAATGGATTTGCTGCACCCATTTCAGCATCAAATTCTGCATCAGATAGTGCATATTCAGTATCTTCAATTTCCAACAGTAGATCTTCTTGCTCTAACTCATCTGCGGTTTCGTATGTTTGTTTGAGACGGTGAAGCTTTTGGTTTATTTGCGCTAGAATGAGCTTATTTGCCTGATTACCGTCAAACTGCTTTTCCCAGGTAATGCCTCCATCTTCTGAATGCAGTATCACCCCACCATGTCCAACGGCCCAACCATTTTGTTCATCCGTAAAATATAGTGATGTTAAGGTGCTTGATACCGGCACCGTTGCTTGCGCCCACTGTTTTCCGGCATCATCTGAATAGGCAATTAAACCTCGTTCTCCTACAGCAATAAAGCGAGCCCCCACCTTTTGAAGCCCCACAAACATCGAGGTCGATACATTTTTATACATATGAGCAGGGGTGCTCAAACGCCCGGTTAATTGAGTCGCCGAAAGCATCGACGGAATAATCACCAATAACGTCGTAAACAATAATACGATTTTGGTTGTCACGGTAAAGAAGCTCATATTTTTCATGATTAATACACACAATTTCAAACAGTTAACTAATGAGTATTACACACGATTAGATACGCACTGTAATGATATGTTTCTCTATGTGTCTTTTTGTTTGTCGTCGGACATAAAATGATGACAAATCAATCGAGGCATGATTAAACTGTAAGTATTACGATAACAAAATCATTCAAAAATGACTTTTATTATGGCTAAAATTACAATGCGTGACGGCCAAGCCATTTATGTAAGGGAACTTGGAACAGGACAAGTTCCAATCATCCTACTGCATGGCTTTGGTATGCAATCTATGCACTGGCTACCCTTTGCGTTCCCCCTTTCGAAAAAATTTCGTTTTATCATTCCTGACTTAAGGGGTTTTGGCCGCTCTCATTTAAGCTCTCACAATCAAGCTTGTGTGATCAGTAATTACGCTGACGACTTAGCTGATATTGTCGCGCATTATCAATTAACGCGCTTTAAGTTAGCGGGCATATCGATGGGTGCTTTTACAGCGCTTCAGTATCAAAAGAAATATGGTGACCATAAGGTTGCTGCTTATATGCATATTGACCAAAGCCCAAAAACCTTAAATAGTGAAGAATGGTCGTGGGGAATTTTTGGACAAGATAATGTAGGTCGATTAAAAAAGGCTGAACTGCTCGTTAATAAATTGATGCCCTACATCGAGAAAAAAGCCCCCTACTCGGCGCTGCCTAAAAAACTTACTCAAGAATTATGGCAAAACTTAGGCGATTTTTTCTCCTCGGCCCTCTCTAAACCGTCGCATAAAGCGCTTGCGGTAAAAGCCTGTCGACATGAAGGGATCATCAGTAGACTCATGCCTACGGGAAACTGGCCTGCCTATATTTATTGTTTAAAAGCTTACCTTGACCACGACTACAATATGATTGAAACCTTTGAAAACCTTAATACTCCCGTGTCACTCCTTGTGGGTTTAAAATCAGAAATGTACCCTTGTGGCGGTCAATTAAGAATTGCGGACCATACAAAAAACTGCGAGGTCATTCCTTTTAAAAATAGTGGTCATGCGCCATTAATTGACCAACCGTTCAAATTTATTAAAGAGCTACATCGCTTCTCAGAGTTATAATTCAAGAAATAAGGTTTCCACTAATGCTCCATTTATTTTCAAATAATACAGCGCTCTTTGGCGGTGCCATTATAGGCCTTTCAGCTTGCGGTATGATGTTATTTTTTGGTCGAATTGCTGGCATTAGTGGCATCCTCTGGAATGTAATTCAGACGCCACGAGATCATTTGCCATCGAGTGGTTTTTTCTTGTGTGGCATTGTCTTAGGCACAGTTTGTGTGGCATATATTTCAGGCGTAGAAATTAAGCCCATTCAAAGTAATATGTTTACGATTACCTTAGCTGGTTTATTAGTGGGGTATGGAACAAAACTCGGTAGCGGTTGCACGAGCGGCCACGGTATTTGTGGTATTAGTCGGTTTTCGATACGGTCAACTGTTGCAACGGTATTGTTTATGTTGAGCGGTATTGCCACGGTTTATGTGATGAAGAATTTGGTATGAAATATACAGTTTCTCAGAACAATAACATTCGAACTGCTTTAACGTATCTTTTTTGTGGCGCTCTCTTCGGCGCGGGTTTATCGCTTTCGGGCATGACAGACCAAAACAAGGTATTAGGGTTTCTTGATTTCTTTGGCGATTGGGACCCATCGCTAATATTCGTCATGGTAGGTGGGATCTGTGTAACGTTTATTGGATATAAGTTCATATTCAAACGGCAATCGCCATTATGGGGTGAAGTGTTTACGCTTCCCACATCTAAGATAATTGATAAGAATTTAGTACTTGGCGCATTACTTTTTGGTATTGGCTGGGGTTTATATGGGTATTGTCCCGGTCCTGCGATTGCTTCGCTCGCCTATTTACACTGGGAGACATTATTATTTGTTGCTGCGATGATGACTGGGATGTTTTTGCAGTCTAAACAAGCGGCTTATACTGCAAAAAAGGTTTTGTCTTAAAGCTTACTTAATCCTTGTGTCGTCACTTACTTAGAATCTTCTTGAACAAGGACCCAAGGTTTGATCACTAACGTCCATAACTCTGCGTCTGCTTCATACCAAGCCAGCGCCTGTTCGTCTGCCACCTTCTGAACCGTTTTGTCGTCTAGCCACTCTTGAAATAAAGGCGCATTGTCCTCCGTAATTTGTTCAGCCACAACGAGCAGATCCTGACTTTTTTTAACATGTAAAACTAAGCCATTAGCAAAAAACGTTTGAAGCTCTCGCCATGGCGCTCTTGCAGTTTCTAAATTGAGTTTTTCAGAAAGAGGAACCTGATTGTTTTCCATGGAAAGCACACCTGCGTTAAACAATGAATAGTCTGAATAAAATTAACGGTTGTCATACTTACAACCAATATTTAAAAACGACTAAGAATAGCGCGAATTCAATCATTAATAAGTGGGTTAATGCAAGTTTATTCACTCTTCGGCATAGTTAAAATTAAAAAACTCACTAAAGGTCACGCCAACGCGTTTTCCATGATGATGATAGCCATAGTTTCACTTTACCGATAAAACTTAATTGTTTTTTTTCGACTGATTGCTCGACAGGAATCTCTTCAGGGTCTGATTGATAAATTTTCCCCTCTGGAGGTTCAGGCATTGATGTTATAACAAGGTTGTCAAATTCGTATGGTAAAGTATCGATACTACCACCCGCCTTTAGATGATTTAGATTTTCCTGCATTGAACTCTCTGCATAACTCAAACCGTCACGCAACACCTGCGACAAATTATTTTTTTTCATCAATTGTTTAACATCGACAATTAGTTCCAGGGCAAGCGCTTTAACACGGGTACGTAAATCTCGATTCGTCTGATGAAAAGTATCGATCTGCTCAGAAATCCACTCTTGAGGAAAACCGAACTGTACTGGTGATAAAATAACACCACGTTTTTTGAGCATTGCTCGCAACCCAACAGCGGTTTGAGTCGTACTTTTGAATTCTTTTAATTGTTGTTGAATTTCCTCTGAAAAAGACTCCAACTCTTGACCACCCTCAATTTGTTTTTGTGTTTGATCCACAGCTTCAAGCAATGTGTTGATCAATTGTTTGCTCCGAGCATCACACTTTTCAGATTGTTCACTCAGCTGAGCATCACTTAATAAAGAGGTTTTTCCTTCAAGAAGTTTAATGTATTCATCTATCTTAGGAGGAAAAGTCTGAGATGGTCTCGATAGCAATAAAACATGCTCTAGACCTTGAGTGTGCTTATTAACACCCTGAGCAACACGTATTAACGATGCCAGCATTTGACGCTTCTTTTCAATAAGCTGGCATTGAACTTGAGTATCTGTATCGTTCATAACAAAACTCAAAAAATAAGACAGTACGACCATCGTGACCATCATTATATTAATCATAGTACTAATATAATGATTAAAGAGGCTTAGGTCGTACTATTTTTTATTTTTTATGCAATACAATTGAAATTTACTACAAATCATTATGACTAATAAGCGACAGGCTTAATTCCGTTTATACTCTTATTTGCTAATGCTGAACACCAATGCTTCCTGTCTAAACATCTAGTCAACAACGGCTTAATACCACTGAACTCACTGCACAATGCTAACCTCTACTCAAAGCCCTTTTTTATAACCAACTCGAACTAGGCATCACCCAATAAAAGACCGTATTCTAACTTTTACACACTATTTTTCCCAAAATGCTTTTGAAGCTTCACTGAAAGCATCTTTCCTTGATAATCCAATATCCAGCAGCTGCTCATCAGACAACTTTTTCAATTGACTACGCGAACGAGAACGCCTGAGCCAAAGTTGAACAAGTTTATTTAAACCAGTAATAGAAATAACTGGATTTAGAATAGAATTTCTTACTTTAAATAAATAAATAACCATAGATAGCCTCCGTGTGGGACTAATATAGTGGTAATATGCATCGTTGTTCAAACGACTTTTTCTGTCACTCACATTAGTTTTTCTAAAGCGTAACTTATGAAACTTAACTCATTAACAGGCCTTTATTATTTTCATATCGCAGCGACTCACTTAAGTTTTAAGGAAGCCGCTCATACACTTTCAGTCACCCAAGCCGCGATTAGTCAGCAAGTACGAGGCCTGGAAGACCGCTTAGGTACTAAGTTATTTCTTCGATCTCACCGCCAAATCACGCTAACACGAGATGGACAATTATTACATTCGCATACCACGGCAGGGTTTACCGCGCTGGAGGATGGTGTTGCGCAACTTAAAGTCGACAATGATCCTTACACATTAAAAGTATCGGTACTTCCTTCATTCGCATCTTTATGGCTAGTTCCTCGATTGGGTGATTTTAATAAGCAACACCCCGAAATTTCAGTACTGTTACTCCCTGATAATGCATTAACCGACTTTAAAACGCAGGATATCGATATTTGTGTTCGATATGGCCCAGGCCAATACCAAGATGTCGAAACGGTCCCTCTCATGGGAGACCATTTATACGCAGCCTGCCACCCTAGTTACCAAAAAGAAAATAAAATAGAGCAAATAAACGATCTTAAGGATTGCTTATTACTGGAAGATGCGAGACCGGACATGAATTGGGAGTATTGGCTTAAGCAGCTAGGAAAAGAAACCACTCATTATCCATCAGCTTTGAAATATGAGGGTTCGAATTTAGTGGTAGAAGGCGCGATTGCTTCGCAGGGCATTGCCTTAGTACGCCACTCTTTAGCCGCTAAATTCATTCATTCTGGCGCATTAGTCAAATTATTTGACCAGCAGGTAAACTCTGACTTTATTTATTGCCTTGCAGCACCTGAACGGCATTTCAAACGAGAAAAGGTCAGGCTATTTCGCGAATGGATACAAGCTCAGGTTGCTCAATTTCAAAAACAATTCCCATGAGAACTTATTGATATCGCTTCGTGTAATACGCGAAAGCTATAACTACTGAGCCATGGTTGGTTGTACTAGGTCATCAATATAACTGGCAATGATATCGGTTCTATGAAGCTCAATTTGTTTCACAAACCGATTAATAATCCGTTCTGGAGACGGAAATAGCTTCGCATCACCCACTAAGCCAAATTGAATTTGTCCGGCATAGCTAATAATGCTCAAGCCCAAGCCAAGGTCTCCCGTTTGAGGCACCCAAAACATCTGCTCTTTGATACGCGCCCCCGCAATATAACGCGACTTTCTCGGACCAGGTACATTCGACAAAACAGCTGTCGTTTTATTCCCAAAACTCTCTAATAATAGTTTTTGAACTGCTGCAGGCATCATACCAGACGCATATAAGAGGCCATAGGACAAAGCCGGCTGCAAGGATTGTTTGAGGGCAATCATGTCGTGTTTTATTTTATAAACACGCTCAAGAGGATTTTCAATGCCAACGGGAAGTGGCACAAAAACAGTGCCAAAGTAATTACCAAGCTCGTCAGGAACACCGCCTGCATCGATCTCAGCTTCTGAGCGGATATTCACCGGCAAAGTAACATGGATGTTTTTATTATCAACGTCTTTACCTGCGGCAATTAGTTCTTCACGGAAAGCACCAGCAACACAGGAAAGTAATAAGTCATTGATCTTACAGCCGACGACTTTTGCTATGCCATGAAATTTGTCGAAACTTAAAGGCTCTGACCATGCACAAGTTTTCCTAACACCCAAACGACCTTTTAGTACTTCTTTCGGGTCGGCTGGCATCGCGGCTAATTGCGCTAGTTCAGCAGCAGCACGAACGCCATCACCAATTAACTCTCGTAATGCATCCTGATTTTTCAAGATAGACACACCATCTACAGAGACTTTCTTGGCGAACGTTTTATATTGATCTGCCCGATTTACCGCAGAGTCGATCACTTTTTGATAACGCGGCCATTCGTAATTCATTTCTTTCATGGCGCTCATCACATCATCAGAGAAGCTTTCTTTTTTACTCTTCTTTTGGGCTACCGTTGAATCACTAGAGCTTTCATCAGTAATAGAGTTAAAAACAGAAATCAACGCCAGACCGTCGGCATAACAATGATGAACACGCAAAATGACGGCATTTCCCCCTTTATAATTCTCAACAAATAGTATTTGCCATAGAGGTTTACTGTCATCAAAAGGAACGCTAACAAGATCAGCAAGGTAATATTGAAGTATTTTTTTATCCGCGGCGCCGGGTAGCGCGACTTTTTTTACGTGGTTATCAATGTCGAAGTAGGGGTCATTTTCCCAATAATACTGCCCTGACTTTAAAACCGGACGTGTCATAAAACGGGAAAAAGAAAGAAATCGATTAATGATCGTGTCTCTAAAATCAGAGAAGTCCATGCGCTCTGCAATAAACATGGCATTGATGATCATCAAATTACAGGGCGAATCCATTCTTAACCATGCGGTATCTGCGCCATTTAACGGTTTTTTGGCCGAATCACTCACGTCAATCTCCTTTTTATTTATTTTATTTTTTAATCAGGATTATATAACTGCATAAGACCATATAGCATAAAACCATAAAAAAAGTTAATTTGAAAATGAATTTTCTGCAATTTACTCAATTTAAAAAGGTATACGTTACAATTCTGTTGCAAAAATTAACATAAATTACAATTCTTAACATCCGTTTTTCACCACGTCTGCCATAATTAAATCAATCGTTTACACACGCTTATTCGTACAGCACATAAACTATGTTCAATATTTGTTCATTCGTTTATTCCATTGTACTGATAGCTGCGTATACTTATTGATAAATAATCTTACATTTGCTTTAACCGCCACTACGAGTTTGAGGCTTAATAAAAGCAAATCAGCCATAGCGATCTAGCGCTTAGCTAAGATTAAAACAAAGCCGTTCTGTATTTTGAGCGACTGTTGTATGAAGAGGTATTTTGACCATGCAAGCTATTCACGCAAGAAAGCTAATCAAGCCAATTGAACAAAGCTATACCGAAATGTTTTCTGGCAAAGTATTTACCGTAGGTAAAGGTGCTGTTAGCGTTCGAAACCATAGTGGTGAAGCAAAGCATACAGTTATTGGTGTGCATGGTTTTTTAGAGAACCATTGTTATTTTACGCAACTTTATCAAGAGTCGTCGACTGAGCTTATTTTATTAACGTGCAGCAATTATCATGTGCCTGTTAGTGGCCCAATGCCAGAACCTGCTGATTGGGAAGTGCCTATCAAGCATTTAGAAGCGACCATTGAGTACGATGCCTGCATTCTCAACCAAACACTAGCAAACTTACCTAGCACTAAAAATGTACGTATTCATGGACACTCTCGTGGTGGCGCTGTCATATTGGAAGCATTAAACCAACGCCCTGAGTTATATGAAAATGTAGAGCTCATCCTTGAAGCACCTGCTCTTCCTGGAGGCAAAACTCACCCACTCGTTTCTGCACTACTAGAACCCGTGAGCCATGGTATGTGGCCTTGGATTATTCGATTTATCAACAGCACACCGTCCTCATCTTATGGCCAGATGTTTTTTGGCAAAATGAATAAACGTAAAAAACAGTTACTAAATAAGATGTTCAGTGCAACCAAAGATCATTTAACTATTGTGAGAAACATTGAAGATCTATTTGCATGGATGGATAGAGCTGATCACTCTGTTTACCAACATATAAAACATGGTACTTTTCTTATTCCTAAAATGGACCGCATTTTAGACAGGGGGCTCATGTTAAAAAGCGCGCTGCACAGCCCTAACTCAGTTCGCATCATTGAAACTGATGCCATGAGCCATTTTATTACTTTAGATGACCAGAAGTGGATTCCTTCAATGCACACCATTCCTTCAGGGAGTGCCGCTGAAATTGTAAAAAAGAGCCTGACTAAAATTTTAAAGCAGCGAACCGCCGCAGCTTAAGATAGGTTTACACTTAAAATATTGCCATCGCGGCATCATGCCGCGAACACATTTAAAAAATACCTCTCGCGAATCACATCACTTTTTTATAATATCTCTCTTTAAACCATTTATGCCTCTTCATCAGTAAATAAAAGCAGATACCCGTCGCACATGTCTAGAGATAAAATCTTAAATACCAAAACATCTAATCACACCGCCTTAAAGTTGAAAAATGTCATGCTGGCCTATCATGATTTTCAAATCGAAAAACAGCATTTCGTTACCCCCGAAGAGCTTACGCAGTTAACACTTTGGCAAAGCGAGCGTTTAAAGCGAACCCACCATGACCTTTACCACACATCAAACTATAAGCAGGGACTGACGTTTTTGTTTGATGAGTTATATTCCGCTCAGGATTTCTCAAGCCGGGACAGAGATCTAGAACGTATTTTCCCCAAAATGATCAAACTATTACCTAAAACGGTGATCAGTACAGTAAGTCTTCTAGTCGAACTCAATCTATTGACGCAAAAACTCGATCATGAATTAGCGCGAGCTATATTTCATACACTTGACTACGCGGATATTAACGAACAAAACTATTGCGAAGCGTACCAATACTGTAATAACCAAGACCAGCGTCAGTATCAAATAAAACTGACCTCTGAATTAGGTGTGAAAATGGATAAATATGCTCGTAGCAGCCTAATTAATTTCTCTTTGAAGATCACCGAGACCCCCGCTGAAATGGCAGGATTGAGTAAACTTCATGCTTTTATTATGCGGGGATTCTCCGCCTTTCATACGATGAAAGACGTACAAACATTAATGGAGACACTGACTCAGCGAGAATCGGTTGTTCTTGATCAAATTTTTACTGGCCAAGAAAGGCCTTTCTTAATTAGGAATGCTTAATATGACCCAAAAAAACGACACGCCACGCATCGCTCTTGAAATAAAAGACCAAATTGCATTTGTGAAGCTGAATCGTGCAGACAAACTTAATGCTTTAGATATGCCTATGTTTGATGCCATTGTAAAAACAACCAAACAGTTAAAAAAGAATAAAGACATACGTGCCATCATTCTTTCTGGCGATGGCGCGGCTTTTTGCTCTGGCCTTGATGTTAAGAGCATGTTTAAAAACCCACTCGTGGCGGTAAAGTTATTAGTAAAGCCTGGCACGCGCGTATCGAATTTAGCACAAGATGTCAGTTTTCTCTGGCGTGATATTCCCGTCCCCGTGATTGCTGTTACCCATGGAAAGTGTTGGGGTGGCGGTTTTCAAATTGCCCTCGGCGCTGATTTTCGTTATTCCACGCCAAATTGTGAGTTCTCAATCATGGAGTCTCGCTGGGGTTTGATTCCTGATATGGGCGGCACGATAACGCTACGAGAACTCGCTAATATTGATATTGTGAAAGAGCTGGCGATGACAGCTAGAATATTCAAGGGCGATGAAGCCAAGCAACTCGGCCTCGTCACACATGTATTTGATGATCCGATGGTTGAAGCGATTAAGTTTGCAGAAGAAATCAAAAAGCGATCTCCAGACGCCATCGCTAATACAAAATTACTATTTAACAAAACTTGGTTAAGTACAATCAGACAAGCACTTAACTGGGAAACAAAGCTGCAAAAACGCCTGATTGGCCGTTATAACCAACGTGCTGCCATTAGCCAGGGAACCGCTAAAAAAGATAAAACCAAGCCTTTTAAACAAAGAGCTTAAATAAAAGAGAAGCTATTGTCGTTATAGGGCGTTAGGAACACCCTATAACGCCCTTGATATAATGAAATGGTTTATTTGCTTATTTCATTGCACTAAATTGTGGATATTCATCATTTATTTCATGCCATGACGCTTTTGAGTCTGCATAAATATGGTATTTATTTTCACACGTAAAGGGTGTTTCAATGCTTCCCATTCGTAAACGCTTAATATTCGGTAAGTCTGTTCGGGCACTATAAATAGGGCTTCCACAATTCGAACAAAATGCCCTTACCTTTACTTCGTTAGTCTGAAACTCCTTAATAAATTCCGTTCCCGTAATGGTTAGTTTTCTTGAATCTATCGGGCTATTGGTCGCAAATGCGCCACCCTGCGCTTGACGGCACTGGGAGCAATGACACAATACAATCTCTTCGATTTCACCCTGAAACTCGTATGTTACCTTCCCACACAAACAGCTTCCTTTGATCATTCTATCGTCCTTTATTTGCTATCAATTACTATATTTTATTCCGTTATCTAAATGGCCTAACAACTCATTGGCATTCTTTCCATTGAGGACACGTTGTTAGATGGTCATTCACCATGCCAACCGCTTGCATAAATGCGTAGCATATCGTCGGACCAACAAAGCTAAATCCTCTCTTTTTTAAGGCTTTAGACATCGCTTCAGACTCAGGCGTTAAGACGGGTACATCATCTTTCGTTAACCAACTATTTTGAATCGTTTTGCCATCAACAAATGACCAGATAAAACTCGAAAAAGATCCTTCTTTCGCCTCAATATCCAGATACCCTTTCGCATTTTTTATCACTGAATTAATTTTTAATTTATTACGAACAATACCTGAGTTCTGCATTAAGGTTTCAATTTTTATTGCATCATAATGAGTGATTTTTTCAGGTTCAAAATGATCATAAGCTTCATAATAGGTGAGCTCTTTTTTCAGAATAGTGATCCAGCTTAATCCAGCCTGCTGGCCATCAAGGCATAACTTTGCAAATAGATCCTGACTGTCCTTGCGAGGCCGTCCCCAAATATGGTCATGATATGATTGATAAAGCTCATCGTCACTACACCATGAGCAACGTGCTTGAATATTTTCGCCTTCCGACCCTGACATTTAATATATTCCTACTGAAGTTCACCTATAATGAATACCTTGATTCAAAAATAGTGAGAATTCTTTTGACTAAAAGTAACATAACCAACACTCAACTTTGGTATCGCTCAGCGCGCTTTTGGTTATTATTTATATTTATCAGTTACAGCCTTTTTGGTTGGTTTGGCGTTCCCGCCATTGTCCAAAGCCAGCTTAGCAGTGTACTCAAAGAAAGCGCTCACTGGGAAGTCAATATTGAAGATATCGTCTTTAACCCTTATGCCTTGTCTCTGGAGCTCTCTCGGGGAAATTTTAAAAACGATCAAGATACGACTGTTGTTGGTTTTGAGCGTTTTTACATTAATGTTAATGCTTTACGCTCATTAACGGGCACAATTTCATTTGATGAAATCACCCTAGAAACACCACGGGTCAATGTGTTGATTGATGAAAAGGGTCAAACAAACTTTCAACGCGACTTTGCATCAAACGTTAACAACACTCAGGTCGAACCAAAAGAAGCCTCAGAGATGCTTGCTTTATTTTTTGGTCTCATCTCTATTTCCAAAGGCCAAGTACATATTACTGACATGAGCTTGGGGGAAACGTTCAAAAGCTCTTTCAACGCCCTCGGTTTACGGTTACAAAATTTCTCGACACAAAATAACGATGGCGGTGACTATTCATTAACCCTTTCACTTGGCGAAGGACAACAAATAGATTGGCAAGGACAAATAGGCATGACCCCTTTTAAATCTAAAGGCCACTTGTCCCTTAAGAATATTCAATCAAAAACCTTTTGGCATTACGTTAAATCTCAATCACCCTATTGGTTAAATAACGCACGTACCACAGTATCCGGTGACTATGCCATAGCGACGGATGGTTCAAAAACACAGCTTTTAGTCAAAGAAGTGCAATTATCGATTAACGAAATTGAATTAGCTCCCAGCGAACAAGAAGCAAACTTTTTACAGTTAAACGCCTTAAACGTTGGCCCTATTGAATTCGATTTAGCCCAGCAAAGCCTTTCTCTTGGAACTATTCATTTAGGCTCCCCCGCAATTAGCGCCTTACGGCATGCCGACGGTTCAATTAATGCGTTGAGCCCTTTACAAACAGACGATTCTGATACTAAAGCAGACTCAGAACCCTCTACCACAAAAGAAACTCAGAATTCGCCTTTCAAATGGCGCATCGATGACATCCTGATTTCAAAGGGTGAAATTCGCTGGCAAGACCGCAGTTTAAAAACACCTGCCGACCTGAAAATCAACGACATTGAATTAAAACTAGGCCAGCTTAGTCAAAACCTGAGCCAAGCTTTTCCTTACCAACTTAGCGTCTCTACAGATGGCGCCAGTCACTCCTTATCAGGCACGATCAGTCCCCAGCCTTTTGTCGTAAACGGCCAACTTTCGATTAAAAACTTCCCTCTCATTTGGGCCCAAAGTTATGTAAGTGAGAGTGCGAACCTGGTGTTAAACAGCGGTACTGCCAGTATTGACAGCCAATATCAGTTCGCCATGGCCGAAACACTCAGCGGGAAAATAACGACTTCTCTTCAGTTAGACAAACTTGCCCTTAGCGATTCGGTTTTGGAAAAACCTTTAAGCGGGTTTGAGCAATTAAGCATCAGCCCTGTTGTACTCTCATTAGATGATAAAACCAGTGTTAGTATTGAAACGATTCGTCTTGTAAAACCTTATGGTGATGTGTTTATTACCGAAGGTGGCCAAATGAATCTTGCTCAGTTAAGCACTGCAAAACCTGAGCAAGAAAACAAGGTCATAACCGACGCCCCGACTCACACGCCTGACAGCAAACCAATAGGCGAAACCACCACGAGCATTCAAATAGACCAATTTGAAATAGAAGCAGGCCGCTTCGAGTTTTCTGACGCCTCGCAGTCGCCACACTTTAACACCTATTTTGATCAGATCACTGGCAGCATCAAAAACTTGTCATCCAACCTAGACGCGAAATCAGAAGTTGATATTCAAGGCAACCTTGAAACTTATGGAAAGCTGAGTATTCAGGGCACATCAAACCCGCTAAGCCAGAAGCCAAATACCGATTTAAGCATTCAGGTCAGCAACATTAATTTAAGTACTGCCAGCCCTTATTCCGCTCGCTTTGCAGGTTATCTCATCGATAAAGGCAAGCTTGACCTGAATCTGCACTACAAAATTAACGAGCAGCATCTAGACGCTAACAACCATATTTTCATTGATCAATTTGAATTCGGTGACGCCGTCGATAGCCCCGATGCAACCAGCCTGCCATTACCTTTAGCCATCGGCATTATGAAGAATATGAAAGGTGAGATTGATATTGACCTCCCCATTTCAGGCGACTTAAATGATCCGAGTTTCAGCATTGGTGGTGTTGCCCTCACTGCATTCACCAACCTAATCACAAAAATAATCACTAGCCCCTTTTCGATACTCGGTACTTTAGTCGAAGGGGGGGATGATATTTCCTCTGTCAATTTCCTAGTAGGCCAAACTAGCCTAGATGTAAAACAAACCAATAACATCATCAAACTGGCAACAGCCTTGAAAGAACGCCCTAATTTGAACTTGGAAATTCGTGGTGTTGCTGATTCTGGCCTTGATAGAATTGAAGGAAAAGTGCTTTCTGATGACGCCTTAAAACGTCTGGCAAAAGACCGCGCACTCGCGATAACCCAAGCTGCCATCGAGCAGGGAGGTATCAATGAAGAGCGCATTTTTGTCCTAGAACCTGAGGTAATCAGCACTAAAACAAAACTTGAAACTGGCATTCAATTCGTCCCCTCTAAATTCACCTTGAGCGTTAAATAAAATATGTCAGCCACCAGCCATTTTTTTGCATATATCAGTCGCCTCCGCTGGATTAAACGCTGGAGTTTAATGCGTAACGCTATTCATGAAGATGTTGCGGTTCATTCGTGGGAAGTTGCAACGGTAGCGCATGCACTAGCCGTTATTCACAACCAAGTGATTCTAAAGCCTACAAACAGCCCCTTTATCGACCCGTATCGTCTCACAACGGCTGCGATCTATCACGATGCCTCTGAAGTCATTACGGGAGACATGCCCACCCCAGTCAAATATCACTCAGAGGCAATGAAAAAAGCGTATCAGGGTATTGAACGTAAAGCTCAGCATGAATTACTCGCATTACTTCCTGAAGCAATGCAAGCCGACTTCGCAAGCGTGCTCATTGAAGATGAGCTTCCTGATATTTACCAAACACTGCTAAAAGCTGCTGACCGTTTATCGGCACTATTAAAATGTCGAGCAGAACTACGTGCAGGTAATAAAGAATTTGAACAGGCCGAGAAAGATATTTATCTTCGTTTGACTGAAATGAATTCAGCCGAAGTCGATTACTTCTTAACAGTTTTTGCGCCTGGGTATGAGATGAGTTTGGACAATTTATTAGATGACTAACAGGGCCGTCAGTAATTTTACTCAGCGAGTCATTGTGTTCGAATTTCATACCATTTACTTCAAGATTTTCATGATTCCCTATATTATATGTGGTACTTTCACCAAGTATTCTTATTATGACGCTATATTTCATGAAATATACACATAAACCGCTCTTAGCTTTGATCATTTTCTACGCCATATTTGCGCCTTCAGCCTATGCGGAAAAAGTCGTTTTAGTAGGACTTGCCCACTTCCCTCCCTTTATTGAAGCACGAGAACAAAAAATCGAAGGCTTAGCAGCCGATATGCTTTTACTAATGAATCAACATCAAGATAACTATTTTTTTCAAGGGATTCCGACATTAGCGAATACTCGACACAAAATTTTTGGCTTGGGTCGCTACGATATGTCAATGTTTGATAACTTAGCTTGGGGCTGGTCTGATTATGACGTTGACGCTTCGGAGGTATTTTTAAGAGGTGGCGAGGTGTATATCGCTCGTGCAAAAACGGGTCGTGACGAATCTTATTTTATGCATTTTAAAAACAAAATAATGATTGGCATTAAGGGTTATCACTATAAATTTGCTGATTATAATGCAGACGAAGACTTTTTAACTTCCAACTTTAATATGCAACTCACCAAAAGTAATATTGGAAGTATTAACATGCTGCGATCAGGTAATCGTGGTGATATTGCGGTGGTCAGTAAATCTTTTCTAGCACAATACTTTAATCAATACCCTGAGGTGCGCGAGACAATATTAGTCTCTAAAAAGGTCGATCAAGAATACCAGCACTCTATAATTATTCGAAAAGATATCAAACCGTCTATCGACGAAATAAACCAAATCTTGAAAGAATTAAATCAAAATGGGAAACTTCCCAAATTATGGCGCCAAATCGACCCCGATTCTATTTATTGATGATGTACCTATTTCGTGAAGTTTCCTAACTCCGCTATAACACTAGCTTTACACCGTTATATTTCGCTATGCCATTATGACTTTTTATTTCATCTCTTTGGTTCACGATAGCGATGAATTTTGGGGAAACTCTATTTCATATAAAACCCCTTTCCCCTCTTCGCTACTCACATTTACTTGGCCACCTAAGTTTTGATTCACTTGGTTATAAATAATATGGGCACCTAAACCACAAGCCCCTTGCCCTCGCTTAGTCGTAAAAAAAGGCTCAAATATTTTGCTTAGCTGTGCTTGGCTCATCCCTACTCCGTTATCTTTGTAGGTAAACTTAATATTTTCATTTTCTTGAGAAAAGGCCATATTTATACAACCCTCTTTCATGCCTTCAAAGCCATGAGTAATTGAGTTTGTTACTAGGTTACTGACCACTTGACTTAAAGCGCCAGCATCACAGTTGCAAGTGAGTGCTGTGGAACAATCAACAACAATTTTATGGTTCGTCATTTTTAACTGAGGGTGAAGTGATAAAATAACATCCTCCATGTACCGCTTCAGATAAATTACGCAGGCTTTATTATTACTTTGATCAACAGCCACTTGTTTGAAGTTATTTACCAGTGACGCTGCACGTTTTAAATTGGTTTGAGTAATGCCGACACTCTTTTGCGCTAGACCTAAAAATTCTTGTAAATCAGGTTCGGTTAGCAGACCTTCTGTATATTTTTTTTGCAATACAGATAATTCACTACTTAAATAACTGATGGCAGTGACCCCTACCCCGATGGGCGTATTAATCTCATGCGCAACACCCGCGACTAATTCCCCCAGTGATGCCATTTTTTCACGCTCAACTAGTCGAGTTTGCGATTGTTCTAAATCTTCCAATGCCTGTTGTAGGCGGTGATGATTCACGCGCATCCGATTAAAAGCATCTATTTTTGCTTTTAATATCAAGTGATTGTAAGGCTTGGTGAGAAAGTCATCACCTCCCGCCCTTAACCCCTTCACCAAAGACTCGGCATCACTCAAGGAGGTGAGAAAAATAATGGGCACGAAGGTGGCACCGGCAATTTTTTTAATATTTAGCGCAGCGTCAAACCCAGTCATTTTTGGCATTAAAGCATCTAATAATATGATATGCGGACGTTCTTGCTCGTAGCGATCAACCGCCTCTTGCCCGTCACGCGCCAGTACAACCTGATGCCCTAGCTTAGTCACAAAAGTGCTTAACAGCAGCCGGTCAGTATCATTATCATCGGCAATTAATATGGTAATTTTATCCGTATCTAGGGACATTTTTTAGACCATGATGTTAATACCCATTGGGCATTTTGGTAGATAGTACAAACGTCTTAATCAATACGCCAAGCAATATATTCATAGAGTATAGTATATAAAACAACCAATTTTTATGGCAGCACTGACAAATCTCTTTTGTAGGTCTACATTGATAATAACGTACGGTAAATACTCATCAAATGCTAAAACAGAGCAAGTAGACAATAGCTATGTATGATATTAGTGACACTCGCGTTGAAAAACACTTTGTAAGTACAATGTATGCTTGCTACGCAGATATTCTATTTGTCGTTTTTCCATTCGTATTAGTCGGCTTGCTTAGGTTTTGGAACGACGAATTCCATATTTTACTACACCCTGATATGTCAATCGTGACGATCATATTGGCTGGAATGAGCATCGGAAAGCTAGTATTAGCGCTGGTCAGTAATAAAGACCTAAAGCGTTTTAAAGTTCGCTTCGTGTTTTTTATTTCATTCATTATTTTTGTAATATTTGGTCCATCAATCACTTTTATTATTATGATCACTGATGGCCATAATGCCCCGAATCAAACGATATTTATCCAACCCTTGTTGTTGGCTTTAACGATAATTATTTACTCAGCCTGTTTTAATATTAGTTTTCTTATGAGTAAGTGGTTAGAACATATCGACGAACGACCAACTAAGTTCAATAAGAATGATGATCACAATTACAACCCTTCAAATCCTACCTAAATACTTTACAGGATTTCACATACCATATACGCAAAAAATCACTTCATGGTCTACCTTTAATAGACTAAGAATATCTGTTAACAGTCACGGTTCTTCTATTTAACGATAGGGTGTAAGCCAGTGCAATGTTTTCGAAAACAGACATACGAACACGTCTTTGGCTTGTTTTTTATAGCCCTTCCTCTAGTTTTGCTCTTAATTCCTACCGCCGAAGCCGATTTATTTCAGCCCAGAATATTATCACTCCATAGCGAAGTGCCGAAACAACAGGCCAATTCCTTTATTCGTATCTTAGAAGATAAAGAGAACCGCTTAACGATTGACGACATCCTTCAGAAAGAGAGACAAAACGACTTTGTATCACCTAAAGACCCAAGCACTTTGAACTTGGGTTATAGTCAATCTACTTTTTGGATCAAGCTTGCGGTGAAAAATGAGAGCATTGAGAACTCATTTGAGTGGTGGTATCAACTCGACTTGCCATTATTGGAGCAGTCAGAGTTTTATCTTTTTTCTTCAGATGGAGGAATTGAAATACCTAAAATTCATAAGCGTATGAATTATGATACGCCGCTCAAAGATCGGGATGTGAATCACATCACTCAAGTTTATCGACTCTCACTTGATCAGGGTGAAAAAGCGGTGATTTACCTCAAAATTAATACTGACTTTTCAATCCACCTCCCTTTATACCTTTACACCCCGGAGGGTTTTGCGAATAGCGTGGCTGTGGAAGAATTATTCTATGGTGGTTTTATTGGGTCATTATTAATACTGATTGCCTACAATCTATTTATGTATATTTCGGTCAAAGAAAGTACCTTCTTATATTATATTTTATACATGGCTTCTTATTTGATATTTCTGATCACCGAGCGTGTTCATGGCCTCTCACTACTCGGCGAGATTCCCACTTTTTTTCACAAAGGAAATTTATTCTTTTTCATTTGGGTCACTTGGTTATTTGCACTAGCTTTGGCCCGATCTTTTCTAGAAACCAAAGAGCATGAACCCGACCTAGATGCCATCATTAAACTGTTTATCGCTTTAGCAACGGTCTCCATTATTGTGTCACCGCTTATATCTTCTACCATTACGATCCAATGGGCAGTATTTGGCACCATTCCCTACGCGATTTTGATGGTATGGATTGCTTATATCGCGATGGTTCGTGGTAACACCGTTGCGCATTTTTATTTTACCGCTTGGTTTCTCAACTTTGGAGGCGTGGTGGTATATGCATTTACTGTCACCGGACACCTGCCTTTTAACTTTATTACGAGCAACTCCCCTCATTTAGGCATTATTTGTCAAATGGTGATCATCTCTTTCGCCTTAGCTGATCGTATCAAGGTGGCACAACGGCGTGCGACATCTGCGACCCAACAATCGCTTGTGCATTTAAATCGATATCAATCTCTATTTAATAATGCCGTCGAAGGAATTTTTCAAATTTCTTTGAACCGCGAATTTATTGATGCCAATCCTGCGATGGCAAAGATACTCGGGTACGACTCACCTAAAGCCTTAATCACACACGTACAGGATGCCTTACATATTTGTTACCCCATTACGGACGACTTAGCCAAGGTTATTCATCAGGTAGAGCACGGCAAAGATATTCACGAGTTAGAAGCCCGCTATACAGGGCTAGACGGTAATACGCGTTGGGCAACCTCCACCGTACGTATCATTTACGATCAAGACCGAAACCCTTCGCACTTAGAAGGTACTTTCATCGATATTACTGAACGCGTTGAGCGCTTAAATGATCGCCTTAAAAAGGATATTGCTGAAGCCTCCGCGTCAGCGAAAAGTCGGTTCTTAGCCAATATGAGCCATGAAATCCGCACCCCTTTAACTGCGATTATCGGCTATGGGGAATCTTTATTAGATGAGACTTTAAGTGATGATGAAAAGCGTGAATCCTCAGAAATAGTGATTCAAAGTGGTAAACATCTTCTTGAGCTAGTAAACGATATTCTTGATCATTCTAAAATTGATGCGGATAAAATGAGCACTGAAAAAATAATGATCAAATTACTCCCTGTTTTTGATGAAATTAAAACCTACTTTGTTCCTAAAGCCGCCGAAAAACAGATCGATTTCAACATCCAATATGAATTCCCTCTCCCACAAGAAATAGAAACAGACCCGACCCGACTCAAGCAGATTCTGATAAACTTATGCGCGAATGCCTTGAAGTTTACTGAGAATGGCAATATCTCGATGACGATTCGCTGTGACAAACCCGCAGAACAATTATTCATAAAAATAACGGATACCGGTGTCGGTGTTAAAAAAGAACAACTCGAAAAATTATTTGACCCCTTTGCCCAAGCTGCCCCCTCTGTAGCTCGTCAACATGGCGGTACTGGTTTAGGTTTGAGTATATCTAAACGTTTAGCTGAAATGCTGGGGGGAACGGTAACGGTCTCAAGCGTGTTCGGAGAAGGGAGTCAATTTGAAGTCAGCATTTCAACTGGCCCGCTTGAGCACATAAAATTACTTAAAAACAAAAGCGAACTTAATCAACAAAAAAATAATTTAGCCTCAATAGAAATCCCCAATTTAAGAGGTCAAGTACTCTACGCCGAAGACAATGAATTAAACTGTAAGTTAGTTCAATCATTAGTCAATAAAACAGGTGCAGACATTACACTCGTGAGTAATGGCGCTAAAGCACTTGAGCTGGTGACACGTTGCGATGAGCGTTTCGACCTAATATTAATGGATATTCAAATGCCGGTAATGAACGGTAGAGACGCAACAAGAGCAATCAGGGAAGCAGGCATAAACACTCCGATCATCGCATTCTCAGCAAACGTAATGGCTCAGGATGTTGCAGAATATAAAGAGGCGGGTTGCACCGACTTTATGCCAAAACCGATTCAAAAGTCACCTTTCTATTCAATGTTAAGTCTTTATTTACCTGAAGATATGCGAAAAAAAACAGATCATGAATTGATCAATAAATCTGCCAATCTCGTTATACCCAATAAGATCATACCTAACAAAGCCAAAAAAGATAAACCAGAGCCATTAATCGGTACAGTACTCGTTGCAGAAGACAACGTGGTTAATAGTCGAATAATCAGTTTATTCCTCACTAAAATTGGTGTCAAAATCATCCTAGCGAAAAATGGCAGACAGGCAATACAAGAAGCCAATAATAACCAAGTAGATCTCATTCTTATGGATCAACACATGCCAGAACTCGATGGACCGGCAGCCACCAAAAAATTACGAGAAATGGGATTTGAACCCCCAATTTTAGCCTTTACTGCAAGCAATGACGCGGAAGATTTGTCCGTCATGATCAATGCTGGCTGCAATGGTTCGGTCGATAAACCTGTAAACCTTGAGAAACTTTATCAAGTACTTAGCGAACACCTCCCTAGTACGTCAAAGCCAGTTAAAACAGAGACAAGTTCAAAACAACATCCGATGATAAGCCAGTTCATTCAGGGCATACCTGCCCTGACTCAGTCAATGAATCAAGCGTTCGATGAACAAGACTGGCTACGTTTACAGCGCTTAGCTCACGAGACAATAGGGACAGCAGGATTATTAGGGTTTAAAGAGATCACCGCCAGCGCTAAACGAGTAGAAAAAGCATTACAAAACGACAACACCAAACACATCAAAAAACTTTTTAATCACTTTAAGGGCGATGTGCTAAAAGCAGATACAAACATAAAACGGAATTAATATGGCAATCAGAACTACCAACAAACCTACAATTCTAGGCAATCTTACGTGAGGACTACGAAACATTCACATCCATAGTCTATGATATAAAGTATGGTGACCACCTATTAAGAAGGCAAAACATGGCTAATCAAAATAAAGAAGCGTATTTTGAAGACACAATGTATGGCACATATGCCGACATCTTATTTATTTTATTTCCATTCTTAGTCATTTTTCTGCTCCGAATTTGGAATGAAGAGGGCGCAGAAATACTCAAACAGCCCGATCTATCTATTGCAGCCGCAATTCTGGCAGGCTTAAGCTTAGGTAAATTTGTGCTCGGCCTTGTTGGTGATCGTGACTTAGGGAAATATAAAGAACGAATTGTCTTTTTTATGGCATTAACGCTTTTTTTAGTTTTAGGCCCTTCTTTGATGATTATCATTAAACTTATCAATGACAATGAAGCTGCAAGATTTGTGGTCTTTGCTCAGCCTGTTCTACTTACCATCGCGATAGCACTTTATTCACTATCTGTGAGTGTCCATAAAATTGTAGAGCGTCACGATCATTATAACGAAAAGGATAATCAACAAAAAACCGAAGCAGAAATGCCGCCCCCCTTAGTCATCGAAACGAAAGATTGAACGCTCATGACACACTTAAATTACGATGTACTTAACGATTTGGCAGACGTATTGGAAGAAGACTTCCCCACCATTATTGAATCATTTATAACAAGCTCTTCAAAAATTTTAGACTCAATTCCGCCATCACTCATAAATGACGACCCAAATAGTTTTACAATAAGAATCCATAGCCTCAAAGGTAGTTGCCGAAATATTGGAGCCGAACATTTGGCTGAGCTTTGTAAAATCGATGAAGCACATGTAAAAGACAAAAAAATAGAAAAAATCGATCCATCACTCCGAGAAACCAGAAAAGAGTTTGAAAGCGTTAAAAAAGCCTTACTTGACTACCTTTCCGCCAAATAAACATTGAGTTGCATTTTTTTATCTCGTTAAACTTTCATTTCTAATCGCTGCGCCTCGTTCAATTCAGACCAATGAAATCAATAACGCAAATATTCTCTCTGTAAATATTGAAAACAATTGTGACATTTTTTTGAAATATGAACAGGTAGTCACAGCATATACAATAAACCAACACTACTTACAAAAGTAAACATGTAAACAAATGATACACTTTAAGTCATTGTATTTAAATATTATTTTTACATGGGATAATAGTGCCTCTTACAAAGAAGTGGCCTGAAAACACTTTTTAACATTACCTATACAGGAACAATATGAATAAAATAATCGCCGTATTAGTTAGCTTATCTTTCTCTTTGTCAGCAAACGCTTATGTTGTGAATACGAATGACTTTGAATTTGGTTCATCATGGGATAGCCCTAATTCAAACGTTAATGCCATATTAACGGGTCTTGAAGATCAAACAGGAACTGGACTAACACTCAATATGATTTCTGCTCAAACTTGGAGTGGTATTGGAGCAAGTTCAATTATTCTAGAAGAACTGGCCGGCTATAAACACAATACGACATTCGGTTGGTATAACACTGCGACTAATTCTTCGCAGCAAATTTTTTCAGGTGCAGATGGAAAAGGTGCAAATGCCGAGATCAATTTTGGCAGCCTAATGGACATTGGTTTTTACATTGACCCGAATGGCATAACAAATAACCGAATGTATACTGAAAACACGCTTAATACTCATAACGATACTCAAGTAGCGATTTTCAAAATTGAAGAGCTAGAAAATAGTTATATTTTAGGCTGGGAAGACTTAGACCTAAACGGTGGTACTGGTGGTGACCGTGACTACCAAGACATGATTGTTCGCGTTACCATCGCACAAGTGCCTGAACCTAGTAGCATGGCATTATTTGGACTAGGACTACTAGGCCTTGTGGCAACACGTAAAAAAGTAAAGACTGCCTAAAGTAGGCTGGGATGAGTACAACGATTCCCAATTTATCTTATCATCTGTCTGATTTATTGGGGTTCTCTTCGAGAACCCCAATCTTATATTTAAACCACTCCCTGCTGTTTAAGCCATGCTTTTAACTGACCGAAGGGCTGTGCTCCAGCAAGCCTAGCGACTTCTTTTCCTTTCTTAAATAGAATCAGTGTAGGTATTGATTGAATTCTCCAGCGAGCAGCTACTTGCTGCTGCGCTTCAGTATTGAGTTTTGCCAACCTTAGCCTAGGCTCTAACTCTTTAGCTGCTTTTTCAAATGTCGGCGCGAAACTCTTACAGGGTCCACACCAAGGCGCCCAACAATCCACTAAAACCGGCAATTCGTTATGATTTAATACCGCCGCGACATTCGAAGCCGTTAAATCCATTGGTTTACCCGTAAAAATAGCTTTCTTACATTTACCGCAGTTTGGTTTATCTTTCAGTCGATCGCTTGGCAGACGATTAGTCGCGTTACATTTTGGACAAGTTACATTTGTGGTGTTCATAATCTTTTACTCAATATCTTGGTGAAATAGCGGCTTATCTCAATGCTGTGGTTAAAATAACCGCGTTAGAAGTCTTCAAAATTTTCAAAAACAGAAGCCCATTCCTCATAATAACTTTCGGCATATTGCCTTAAGAATGGAAATAGCCACTTTGCTGCATCACCTAATAGATTAAAGTTATCATCTAAGGAGTCTTCAAGACCTGGAAAGTTCATCGCTCGTTCTAGTGCGGCAGCACAAACTAAAAACTGCCCAATCGAGTCAGCAATTGGAAAAAATTCCCACCCCGCTTCGCCCTGAAGCGCGCTATATACAATTGAAGTATCGTTTTGTTCATCTAACTTAACAATAATCGGTTCACCACCATCATTCGCGATTAAAAACCAATCATCATTCCAGGTGTTAATTTTTTCATTGGTTTCTGGATTAATGTTATAGCCCGTCATACGCCAAGATAGTTCACTTGCAACACGTAGAACGATCGGATTCCCTACGCCTTGAAAAGCAATCGTTTCTTTTGGAATGGTGGTATCAATGTATGCTTTCAGCTCAGGTGGAAATGAACAGTTTCGCGCTTGCTCTAGCGACTCTCGCACCTGAACACTATTACTTTTGAGAAACGCCGCTTGCGGGCTGAACGCATCAATTAACTTAACGGCTTGTTGTAAATTCATTTTGTGTATCTCACTTAAATCGCGCTCGTCTAATTCAAATACTTAGCTTATCTTTTAAGGGTAAAAATATTGCTTAAACTTACCCCGCTCTAGTGGCTAAAATATCTTCTATATCCACCTCATCTAAATAACGTGTAAAATCAGATTCTCTCGTTTCGATGGCGCGTATCGACATACGATCAGCGAGTTCATTCCCTTCTACGCCCACATGACCATTCACATGCAGTACTTGAACTTCTTTTTTCACCTCTTGGTATAAGACGAACATTTCTTTTATCAATTCTAAATTCTTTATTTCTCCACCTGATTTTTTCCAGCCTTTTTTCTGCCACCCTACAGCCCATTGCGTCACACATTGGATTGAATACTTAGAGTCACAAAATATAGCAACCGTTCTACCTTTATTAATTTCATCTTTGGCCATGACCAAGGCTTGAAAGAGTCCGTTTAGTTCTGCTGTATTGTTCGTGCCATTAGGGTTAAATAAGCCATACCAAAGTTCATCTACCCTATCGTCCCGATAAACGGCAACACCTGAGCCAGCTTTACCTGGATTTGGTTCACAACCGCCATCGGTATAGATTTTTGTCTCAATTTGCATTGCGGCTATTTCAGTCGCAGTATAAGTTTTAAGACCCACTTTTTTAATTGTCGAAGCGCCTGCACGCTTTGACGGCGAGGCGGCACTCGCCCCTCCTTTTACTCCCTTAAAAGCAGCTTCAGCTTCAGGCAATGTTTTGAATGATTTATATTTTGCTCCGGCAAAATGATCAATATGTTTTTTACACGTGCTCCAGTCAGTAAAAATACCGGTCTCTCGCCCCTGCCATACTACGTAATATTTTTGTGCCACATTTAATCCTTATAAATTGAGCCTGCTTGCTAACGCAGGCATTATTTTTTTGTTTGAACTAGTGCCTCAAATGCCTAGTCAATTTCATTTCATAAAACTAAAATGGACACTCACACTGCCCGTTAATTCTTTCCCCTGAAACTGGGTGATCAAAATCAAAATTAGTCGCATGCAGCATAAGTCGATCGGCCATAAAAAAAGCGGCGTCTGATGCATATAAGTCACACCCTAGGATGGGGTAGCCAAAGGTTTGGCTATGAATACGCAATTGGTGTGTTCTGCCAGTCACTGGTTCAAACAATACTCTCGTTATCTCAGGATCTTGATGCCGCGTCAGTACTTGATAGTTTGTAAGGGCGCTTTTCCCTTCATCTTGACATATTTTTTGTAAGGGAAAGTTAGGACGATCTTTTGCGATAGGAAAATCAATACAACCCACATCATCAGGTACTCGCCCATGCAACATTGCGGTATACGTTTTATGTATTGTGCGCGCCTGAAACTGCTTTGTGAGGATGCCATTCACCTCTTTATTTAAGGCTACTAACATAATACCCGAGGTGCCAAAATCCAAGCGATGCACGAGCGTAGCGGTAGGGAATTCTTGTACCAAGCGATAGTGTACCGAGTCTTTATTAAGGGGGTGTTTACCTGAAAGACTCAATAATCGAGTAGGTTTATTGATCAGCAGTATATGCTCATCTTGGTACAGGACCTCAATCTGTTCATGGCAAATAGGCACAATAAAGGGATCAGCTTGCGGTTGCATGGCTCATCACTCCGTTACGATGGGGTTTTCAATCCCTTTCAGAAAATAGTCATTAAAGAGATTTTCGAATGCTATATTTTCTTGATCCCACTCCTGCCGAAATTTAAGGTAGGTGGTATAAAAATCTTCGTTAATCAGCGTATTAAATTTTTTAATCACTTCTTTACCTAATTTACTATTCGAACAGGCACCCGCAACAAGTTTATGCCTCATTCCTTCATCTAAATAATAATACTGATACTTGTCATCTAAACGGCCTATTCTCAACTCACTAAAATGCGTAATCCTCGACCTAATAATATAATCAACTCGTTTTTTATCCAAAAAAGCTACGGTCATTTCATTACGATTATTACTAAATTCAATTACCTTGCCTGATTGCAAGTAGGGGGAAAGAATAGGCGATAACAATGGGTATCTGGAGTTGCTTGTACCTGTGTAGTACAAAGGTAAAATACCGGCTTTATAACTCGTATTAAGTAGTAACTTTGTAAGTGAGACAGAGTATTCATCGCCTAAGGCCTTAGCTAGCTCTGAGTCACGCCGAGCAACAATGCCAAAACGAGGCGTAAAACCATAGGGCTTTGAATAAACAATTTTATCCGGCCAATACCCAAGCCATAAATGCAACGAACAAACATTGCCTTTTGACCAAGATAGATTAATTCGGTTAAGCGTTTGAAATTCTGATTGATGCTCGTACTCAGGCATTAAAGACGTTGTATAGTCCAAAAATTTGTCAAGATAACCCTGTCCTTTATAGTCACCCGACTCAAGATACTCAGGTGTAAGCTTCCACTTAACCCAAGTAATCTTTTCTTTTGCCTGTACCGAAAGCGCGAAGAAGAAAACAGTGCAAAACCCAACTATTAAAAGCCGCATATTTATAATATGCTCAATAATAAAGAAAGCCTACTTAAATTTCTTACGCACATACTGTTTCCCGTATTAGACATAAATATCACCAAAAAGCTCTAAGTGCGTCAGATACACCCGAGTATCAAACTCTAATTGATGATAATCAGGCAGCATGTGCAAACAAAGTTGATAGAAATTTTTGTTATGATCCTTCTCTTTAAGATGCGCTAGCTCATGAACAGCGATCATGCTTAATAATGCTTCAGGTGCTGTTTTAAAAATGGAACTAATGCGAATGCTATTTTTAGTTTTCAACTTACCGCCGTGCGCTCGAGTTGCGTAACTGTGTAAGCCCAAGGCATTATTCACAACATGTATTTTCTGATCATATTGAATATTACTGAGCGGACCGGATTTTTTCATATAGCGATTTTTTAGCCCTACCACATAATCACGCAGGGCTTTGTCACTATTCATACGGTGAGCTTCGGGGTACTTTGACAACAGAAACTTCTTAAGCCGATTCTGCTCAATCATCGTTTGGATTTGCCCTTTTAACTCGGGCGAATACCCAGATAGATATTTCAACTCAGGTGATTTAACAGATGATGCCGAAGTCATACAAAATTAGCCGTAAATTGGATGAGGTTCAGGCGCTGGCGGTGGTTTCAGCGCCTCAATTAAACTAACAATTTCTTCTTTTAGCTCTTCATCACTAATATTTCCAGCTTGAGCGTTCGCATTTTCTGCAGCAATTAAAGCTTGCTCATTCTCGCCAAGCTCGTGAAGCAAAATAGCCATCGCATAATTTATGGATGCGATATAATCGTGAGCCGATTGAGCTTCAGCAATCCCTAATGCTTTTTTGTACAACACTAAAGCATCGTCACTTTCTTCGGCAAAATCAGCGAGTGTTTCCCACTGAACCGGGTGATTTTTTTCAGTATTTTCATACTCATCACACAACACACGCAATTCTTGATACAGCTCTTCAAATGTCGCCTCATCGTCTTTATGCGCAGCGTTGAGTAAGCTCTCCGCTAGCGTGTGAACTTTCTTGTACAGTTTAGTACTTAACATATTTGAAGAACCTTCATTTGTTTGGTATAGCTTAATTGGGTTATTCTACTACAAACTAAGCGGTACTATTCTATATTCATCAATTTCCCAGGGAAAATATGAGCATTCAAGATATTTCAATCACGAATAACCAAAAGAAATTATTATTAAAAACAATTAAAGACACTCAAATACTGGTACAAGAAGAGAATGGCGACATAATCGTTAATGTTAAAGCTTACCTAGCGCTTAAAAACAACATCGCTTACAAAAACACGGGCGCAGAACCGATTGAAGAGATCGTTGGGGATGATGAACTGGATTTTGATGCCGAATATTTCGTTTTTAGCTAAGCAATCCTGATCAAACCTCTCCTTATTATCTCGGAAAGGTACTTCCACTAGGATGATATTTCTAGTGGAAGTACCTTTTCCATCGAATCTGCACAAGATTTCAACAAAATTTACAAAAAAAGTCGGATAAGTTACGTGTCAATTCTAGTCAAAAAATAAATCTTCTCTATAATGCTCGGCGTTCAATCAATTTCGATCACTGAGGTAAGGTTATATGGTTGTTTTTACTGCCAAGATTAATGTCACTGGGGAAACATTTGTAGGCAGTGCACGAGAGAACGTAGAAGAGCATTGGGCACAACTCATTGCATTGGCAGAAGATGGCGGGTCAGGCGAATTGCTAGACAGCATTCGAGCACATGGCGCCAGCAACATAGAAGTTGAAACATGGGATTATGCAGAGTCACCTAGCGAGTCTCGTGAACTAATTCGCGAAGCCTGCGATCAGCTTAATGCAAAAGTTATCAAAACTGGCCGCGTGAAGCCCGCCAGATCAAGTGCTGCTCCAGCTAAAGAGAAAGATGACCTTTCAACTCAGGCTCAGCAGATTCTTGACCAAATCCAACTTAAGGCCGATGCCGAGAAGAAAATTCAGCAGCAAGCCAAATCAAAGCCTAAGCAAACTGAGCACGGACCAATTGTAAGCATCGATATTGAAGCGTACAAAGCTAAACAGCAAGCTAGCGAACCAGTAAAGACCGAGCCAGAAGCTGTCAGTTTACGCCACACTGCATCGACAGAAATTGCAGATGATATGAAGTCGGTGATGGTTCGAATCGAATTGCAGCGCAAGATGAATCAAGCTAAAAACTCTCCTTCCAGGAAAAGATCAACTAGCACGAAAAAAGTTTCATCGATCAAGAGCGCATCAACAGCTGCTAACCCTAAAGAAATCGTTAAAAAATTAAAGCTACCTGATGGGCGTGTGAGTTCTTCTGTGAAGGAAAAACGTATAAAAGAAGCGATTGCCCAAGAAAAGATGGAACGCGAAGCGATTCGATCAGCAAAAATAGCGGAAGAAGCCAATGACATGGCCGCATTGTTAGCGAAGTTAGACGAGCGAACACGCGAGAAAGGAAAATTAATGCGTCGTCGATAGTGATTCATTCGGGTGTGAACACTTATTTAGGCCAAAACGCTCTTTTGAGTAGGTTTGAATGAGTCACCCCAATCTCAACTTGGTGCTTTATAACACCATGTTGAGATTCACTTCGTTCACCCACAACCTACAACCGTTGCGTTTAAGCTAGATAACTAACGCCAAAGAGCTAAACAAAGACTCATCAGCGCTTATGCGCAAGCACAAACTCCTGCCACGTTAAAACCGCTTGTTGAAAGTCTTGTAGACCACATTCAGAATACGACTCTTGGTCGTAAAGGTTAGTGCTTTCAGGCAATTCCTCATAGACCTCAACGCCAAGCGCTAAGGCAACGACCTCAACACCGTCATAATTAAGGCGTAGCTGAAATTCTTTTCCCTCTATATGAAAATGACTTTTTTGGCGCTGCTCTAACTGATCGATACGATCAAGTAAGTCCGAAATAATAGTCAAATTACTTTCTAACTCTTCATTAAACCATAAGCCCATCGCTTCGTAGCCGATAGAAAACTGGGCATTCAGTTTGCCATACTCATCAATCGTGTATTCATAATCCATATTGCATCTAACTCATTATCATACGATCTTCACCATTAGGCGTAATTTACAGCAAAGGTAGCAAGCTTCACAAAAACAATGCTTTGCCAGTCAATGGGAAGGAATGTATTTAGCAGTCTGATAAACAGCCCTGAATACCAGAGCTGTTTCTAGCGAGCTTTAAAGCGAAGTATTTACTGAGCAGTTCTCTACCTCAAGACCTTCAATAAAGTCACACGTCATATGCGTCTCTTTGTCTAAAGCTAACTCAATAAGAAGCCCTGCTGGTGAAGGGATTATAATTTCATCGTAATCCGCAGCACTATCTGACGGAGCGTTACATGAAACTGCCACGGTATAATCACCATCATTGAGGTAAGAAAATAAATAGTCGCCATTCTCATCAATCGATGTCGCGACTGCGGGTGCAATAATATTTTCAGGTACGTCTATATCAATCTCTCGATCAAAGACATCGCCTAATAATTCAGCATCTAAGGCATGACCTTCATATAAATACGCTATATGACTAAGGCTGTCATCCCCTGCGGAGAAACAACTTGTCGTTGATAAGTCGACATTACCGGAAATGTTTGAGGCATCGGCTAAGCGTACAACCCGTACCCCTCTTGGCTTCAGAATATAACGATCTGGACCGGGGTTATAAGTCATCGCGTGTCGTAGACCAAACTCAACAACAAAGATCTGTGAACTCCTTGCACTGACCGTAAAGCCACCTAGCTTCAGTTCATTACTCGGCACTTTAAGCGCTTTATGCTCTTCGCTACCAACTTCTTGCACATAGGTTTCGTTGATATCAGTGTCTAGCACTTCAATTAATAAATTTTGATAATCACCTACAGGAAGTATCACTGAATCTAAAACTAAGCTACTTTCCAATCCTTGATAATCCAATAAATTTAATTGAAAGGTATCACTATCAATTAAATTTAGCTCTTCACTGGTAAATGTATCGACAATAATATCCTCACCACTACGACTAAAAGTTAATTTATCAACCGTAATAACAACACGCTGTAGATCTTCAATCGGCGCATCAGAGAAACGAACCCCAACATCACTTGTAGCAGGGCCTGAGTCACTAGAGGAACTTCCACAAGCACTTAGAACAATACTTAATAAAAGCATTTGAAGTATATAAAAATAGTTTGATATCGGCATTTTTTACTCCTGATAAAACTTCATTAACCCAGTCAACATCTTTGGTTAAAATATACCCAGAATTATACGCAGTATTAATACAAATAAGAACTAGACAAAAACATTAGATTTAACTTTATAGAGAGCACCGTCGGCCAGACTTATCATCACATCGTTTGCCATGTCATTATTCGATATATGGCGACTTGCACCTAAGCTAGTTGGAATTTTCTTCGTTCAACCCAACCGACGCCTAGCAATAAATGATTCAAACAATATACATTTAAAATCTAATTTATTTCTTGGAAGCAAAAAATGAAAAACTAGAGTACTACAATAGCATCTCTAGTTTTTAACCTTATTTGAAATAAGTATTGATCAAGGACTTGGAGAGCAACTCGCTGCATCCAATTGATTGATCCATTTACGAATCAAGGCAACACCTTCGGCATGCACTGTACTCCGACCTAACTCAGGCATTCGATGGCGCTCATCATTTGTACTCATACGAAACAATAAGTATGAATCATCAGGATCAAGCGGCACAACATCCGCAGAATAATCTGAATGGCCACCCGCAACGGGCACTTTACAGGTACCAAATTTACCTGGGTTAGCTTCATACTCTCGATTATATTCCATTTGTAACCCGCTACCACCCGCTGAACCTGCATATAGTGGTTCTGGCAAGGTCAGCTCTGACCGGTGACAATGCGCACAGTTAATATCGAGGTATGCCTTCGCATTATCATGTAGCTCCGCACCACCTAATTGGTCCAGATCGGTGTGATCATTAAACTCAGGCGCCTGTGAAACAAGCTCTAAATCAGTAGGTAAACCGTCCAATTTCCCCTGTAAAGCCCAATAACTTAGTTGGTTCATGATTAAGCCATCGTAATTATACTCTTTATTCAAAAACCGAGCTTTAGGTCCAATAGGCTTGAATATCGCTTTACGAATATCATCAGGCCCTTGTAATAAAGGCACAACACCATGACATGAGGTACACGAGGTCGCTTTTGGCACATTATAGGTAAACGTTAAATCTTCACCGTTGTGGTTCGTTGTCATATTTTCAATCGACTTACCCGTAATTGCTAATGTCGCTTCATCTGTTGACTCCCAGTAATAAGGTCGAGCGACCCAACCACCTTCACGATGAATCAATAAACGCGTTTCAATTAACAGTTCATTCCCGTCACGATCGGAAGTGATTTCTGGCATTGCAAACGTTTTTACTAAAACCGTTCCAACAGGAAATTCTAGCGCTTCATGTTCGCTATAGTTTGCTTTCTGCCCATTTGGAATGAACACAAACCGATATTTAGAAGCATAATCAGTAAATAAGGCCGTAGATAGATCATACGGAAGTCCATTTGAATTTGGGTTCTGAGTCGGGTCAGTGCTATCTTCAAACAGATTATAATCAGATAAATTTGTACAGTTTTCCGTTAACAATGCCCCCCAATTAACACCACTTGTTTGAGCATTACAACTAACTGGTAAATTGTTTGAACCATCACCAGGTTTTACTTTCACTTCGTCTTCGTTAAACACGACCTTACACGCCGCCAGCATCGTGATCGCTATCAACATCACGGAGCTCTTAAGCGCGAAGCTTTTTATTTCTAATAATTTCATGATAGTTACTCTCATCATTGGCTGAATGCCACGAGCCAATTAAGGCCCGTGCATTAGATAAAACCCTTAATTTAAAGCGCACATGCAGGTTCAGATAAATCATCCCCTGTACATCCAAATGTTTTCCCTTTGAATGTTACGACGGCTTCAGGCAAGCGGTTTTGAACACAATTCAAGAAAGTATTGTTAACCATGTTATCGATCAATAATGAAGCCGCTGGATTTCCGCTCTCATCCCAATTAAATGCATCCAATGGATTCGTGCCATAAACAAGGCCAGTATTTACATCATCATAGCTTGGCCCTGTATTGCCATTAATATTGCCACTTGCACATAACTGGTCTGTTAAATCATACGGATTGTAATTAACGCCATTTGCTGCAGCATCTTCGCCCACCATAAAATTAAAGTCAGTCAAGGCACCAGCATTCGATAATAACTCGCCAATTCCATCATAAATAATCGCTGGAAATACTTGAGGCATTCCCGTTGAGTTATAAGGTGAAGAGTAGCCAGCAATAACATCTTCCAGCAAGACTCCGCTTGGGTTGTCGCCATTACGGGCGATTGTATTGTCATGCATATAGATATTTTTAATCAGAGGGCTCCAGCCTTTTGCTATCGTAGCGCCATAATTTGCTGGGTAGTTTGCAATGTCTTGGTCACTCATAAAGAAGCTTGCTAATTCAATCGCAGACGTATCATTATCAGTTATATTGTTGTTATATATTTCAACATCACTCACTGCAAAAACCAAAACGCCCGTTCCAGGCGGCGCAATACTGACCGCGCCATGACCAACATTCTCGGTATTATTGGCATAGATTTCGTTATTGAAAATACGAACATTTCCACCATAAGCCTGCTCCAATCCCGGTAAATCAAAAGCTAAAACGCCCGCAGCATTATTGATCGCAAGGTTATTGTAGACATCAGCAAAGTTTGAGTTTTCAATTTCAATCCCCGCAACGTTGTATTTCGCAGTATTGTCACGAACAACAATATTATTTGATTGACCTACATAGATACCCGCATCAGCTGAACCATAAGCATAATTATATTCAATCAAAATATTTTGGCTCTGAACAGGGTAAAGACCATAAGCGCCCTGACTTTCAGCTAAGTCTCCCTCCCAAACCGTTGCGGTATAAGTAAAGTGAACACCGTTTACACCAACTGCCTTGATACCATTTTTATTGGTTTCATACACCCCTAGATCTCGTGCAGTGATATCATTACCACCTTCAAAACGAATGCCGTCATCGCCGCTTGAGCCAGTAAAATCTAGCTTAGTTGAGTGAATTCCATAACCAGTAAGTGTCAGACCACTCGCAGCAGAAACCGTAATGGTTTCAGATACTTTAAAGTTACCTTCAGGTAAAACAACAACCGCATCATCTGCAACTTCAAATAACGCGAGTAATAATTCATTGGTAATATCATCACCATCCACTGCATCCGGTGCGACGTAAATTGCATCACAAGGAAAACCATAACCGGAGGTGGTTAATGTCTCATCGCATGAAGGTTCATTTGTTCCAGATCCGTCTGTATTGCCGCCATTCACGACGCTATCGACAGTAGATTCAATCAAATCTTCCGCATCATCATCACCTTTCAGAGTAACTTTACAACCCGATAATAAAATCGAACTTGAGACGAGCGTACATAGAAATATTTTTGATAAGTGACCCATATTTTTATTCATGTGTGGTTCTCCAGGCTATTAGAATTTTTATGTTTTAACGCGATCCATTCACTAAGATCATTAGCAAATCAGGAGATTCAATGTAGAGAAAACCTTGATAAGAAGGAAAGGAATACGATAAGCAAAACCAAAGAGTCGCTATGCAATTTTTTGCATACTCACTATGCAAAACTTAAAAAAGCGCTGAGCAATTCATGCAAGCAACTGATTTTAAAGCGCTATATTTTTAGGCGACAAAGCGTTCAGACACCAAAAATCGCTAACCAAAAATGGGTAGGCAATTTATGATATTGATATAATTGCTTGTACGATTGCGGAAACTATTAACGTTTCACGTTCCGAAATTCAGTGGGGGTTTGGTCGGTAATTTCTTTAAATGCACGATTAAAAGAACTTAATGTGCGATAGCCAATATCGAGCGCTATATTCTGAATAGGCGTTTCAGGTTCTGCAATTAAACGATCACTCGCTTCTTCTACCCGCAATTGATTCACGTAATCATTGAAGTTTCGATAATTGAATGTCTGATTAATCAAAGCCCGCGTTTTATACTCAGGTAACCCTATTTCTGCTGCGAGCATACTCAGTGTTAACTTTTCAGTACGATAGAATTTTTCATCATCCATCACTCTCTCAAGTGTTGCCACATCTTGTTTCAATTCGATTTTTTGTTTCAACTCAACTGTATCTTGGATTTTTACAGAAGGAGAAATTAATTCGTCGCTTCGCTGTAACCCAAGTAAAACCCCTTCACGCCCTTGTAACAACAAAAAGCCGACGACTAATGAGCATAAGGCCACTGCGATATATATTGATGATGAATCACCAAACCCGAAGTTTAATGAAACCGTCACCCACAAGCCGGTAGAACCTAAAGTCACTAGCATCGCTACACGAAGCTTCCTACGACTATCAACCAGGTCATCGCTCCAGGAAGCGACAATGGCCCAAAGGCCATTTAATATCAAAAGGTATTCACTAAACTGAGGAATTCGCCACCCGAGGAGGTGGATCATACCCGAAGGTTCTAGATTTGAACCTAAACTACGCGTCATCGCGGGCGCTATAAAGCTATAAAGTGCCAAGACTGCCCAAACGGATCGTAGCTGTGGTCGACGCGCAAAAGCCAGTTGACAGACCAACCAAAACAACGCCGGCAACATGGTCATAATATCACTCGCCAGCCACCGATATTCAGCATCAAGATGAGGCCGGATCAATAAAGCACTCGCGGATAAAATCATTAACAGAAAAGCTTTGGCGACCGGATGCTGCCAAAAATCACGCGCAACAATAATAAATACTAAGGCTATACAACCTAGACTAAACCCTGTTAGAAATAACACGTTCTTTCCCCTGATTATTATTGTTTGGGTAACACTCCGCAGTATTAGTGTTTAAGGTATTTATTTCAAGCTTGGCTGAGCACCAAACATTAGATTGTTTCTAATTTATTTGGTAATAATAAAAAACAACAATTGGGTATTTAACAATACAAAAAATGTATCACGAACATCATGGAACCTACCACTTATCGACGTTTCAAAATTCCTATATCATACGCCTTTGTGATTGCTTTAAATGACACAACATCGCAGGTGCACACATATGAAGTTTGTTTTATACATTCCATTATTTATTATTTTCCAATTATCAGGTGACAAGCTGAAAGCGTTTTTTGACTTGCCTGTTCCTGGCGCAACCATTGGCATGCTGTTACTACTCATATTCTTATTTATTATTCCCCAGAACAAAAACATTACCCACGCTGCGCAGAAATTATTGTTTCATTTACCTTTATTTTTTATTCCTGCTGGGGTTGGCATTATGCAATATACCGAAATTTTGCAGCAAGACAGCCTAGCACTATTGGTTTCTGTTTTTGGCTCCACCATTTTATGCTTTATATTCGCAGCATGGTTCACTCAATACTTATTAAAAAGATCAGAGAGCACCTTAACTAAATAGCTAGAAATACTACTTATGATGCACAACTTACTCCAAAACACTCCAATACTATTGCTGGTACTAACATTACTGGTTTATGTCGTCAGTTTACGATTATATCAATCCAGTAATAAAAATATTTTATTACTGCCTGTCGTCACCGGCATCACCCTGGTGATCTCTTTATTAACCGCTCTCGATATTCAATACTCCGATTATTTTGAAAGCGTTGAAATTATTCACTTCTTGCTTAGTACTGCAACCGTTGCGCTCGCGGTCCCATTACGAAATAACTTCCACTTAATCGTCGAACATGCATTCCCACTCACCATAAGCTTAGCCATCATGGGAGTCCTTACCCCCGCTTTAGCGGTGTTATCTGCTTGGTTTTTGGGTGCTGATACCGTCATCTTGTTATCACTCGCCCCCAAATCAATCAGCACGCCTTTTGCCATTGGTGTCGCAGAAGAGATTGGTGGCTATCCATCACTCGTCGCAACGATCGTAATTGTAACGGGAGCAATTGTTGCCGTTATTTCAAGTTCTGTTTTTAAATTCTGTGCGATTCACCACCCGATCGCGCAAGGTTTTAGTATGGGTCTAGTCGGCCACGGTATAGCGACCGCCTCCGCGTTTGAAATCAGTATGAAAACTGGCGCTTTTTCAGCCCTTGCGATGGGACTCATGGGTCTTTCTACCTCGATCATGTTACCCTATTTTGTTTCATGGTTTTTTTGAATGGTTTTGCTTGAATCCACTTATTACGCGTCATTGGCTCACATTTATTTCTTTCCTGCCTCATAGTAAAAATTTTAAAAAAATCGTTATAATAGCTTTATATTTATCGCCGCATTCATGCGCCGTTTAGCCGCCGATGTTTCAGATAATAAGGATTAAGTTTTTGGTAAATATTTTCAAAGAGCATTTAATTGGAAAAGGTTTCAATAGAAAGTGCTATCAACACCCTGAAAACGATAAGCTTTGTATTAAGGTCGACCTACCTGGCACGCCTTCTAGCGATAGTGATAGAGAGAGAGGTTATTACCGACATCTGATAAAAAGAAATGTCTCATGGGATATGGTGCCTCAATACTACGGCGATATTGATACGAATATAGGGCTAGGCTCCGTCTATGATTTAATTTTAGATGGTGATGGTTCAGCGTCCAAAACCTTAGAAAACTACTTAGATGCAAAGCATAATTTTGATGACTTGTTGCAGCCTTTCCAAGCCCTTAAAACTTACTTACTTCAGCAACGCATTATCATCGGAACCCTTTACCCTCGTAATGTTTTGTGCCAAAAAGAAGGTAAAAGCATTACCAAAATGATTCTTTGCGATGATATAGGGAGCTCTGATTTCATTCCAATTTGTAATTACAGCCGTTATTTTGCCGAGCTAAAAATTAATCGAAAATGGAATATGTTTGAAGCACGCTTATCCTCTGATTACAGTATCAAGCTCCCCAAAGGCTCCAACTAACGACACGCCTAATATAAATGTGATGAGCCTTCATGCTCATCACTAATGACGCTAATACAAAAAATTCTAAACCGACAAAAGCTATTTGCTAAATAGACTCATCTGCTCAAATGCCCCTTTCAAATAGTTAGGGTCTAATTTCAGGTTTGAACTAGGTCGATTTGTTTTATCCAACAATTGATAACTACCAGCGGCACCGACTTCAACGATATAATTATTTGTCACGATACCATACCCGCTATATTTCGACGCAATCAGCCAATCTCGCTCAATGGGTGCTGCCAGCAAGTCAACGCCAACAGAGTAATCAGTCAGGTCATTACGCACCCCTAGATAATTTCGCGCGAGTGTAGGCACCAGATCTTGATGCGCCGTAAACCTGCCCCCCCAATCTGGGGTTTGACCCGTAATTTTTGGCCCAAACATCGCAAACGGCACTTGAATTTGCGCGTTGGTATAATTGCCATTATGCCCCCAAAAATTGAGTTTATTATCATTCATCTCCTGACCATGATCGCCGGTAATGATCACAAGCGTATTCTCAAGCTCACCTGTTTTTTCTAAGCGCTCCAACACTCTTTTTACTTGGCTATCGACATAATGCACACTAGTTTTATATCGATTTTTCACGGGAACAGGGTCAAAATCATTATCCAAATCCAAGTAGTTCATCGCCGCAGTCATCGGCTCGAAACGAGAGGCATACCCTTCAGGAAAATCATAACCATGAGGGGCATCATAAAACAGAAATGAAAATGCTGGTTTTTGTTTGTCTCGCTGTTGGTCCCAAGCGATCCAATCATTCGTTAAGTCTTCATCTCTCGCTGACGGTGTTTTACCTTCAGAACCATTACGTAAGTCTGGAATAGTATTAAATACCGTTTGGCTAAACTCAGGTTTGTTTAACTTGGCCGCGGCAAAAATCCCCATTTCATAATCGAGTTCTTGCAAGCGTTCGATTAAAATGGGCGGCTGCCCATTCGCCAAAAATGAATGCCAATAAGTGCCAGGAATACCGTAAAACAAACCAAACACACCTGTTCTAGTCGCATTTCCGGCAGAAAGGTGCTGACTGAACGTGACACCGCTTTGAGCATAACGCCACATATGAGGTGTATTTTCAGCATTAAAGGTATCTGCCCGCCAAGAATCAACCAGAATGATCATAATATTCACCGCTTTATCTGGCGCTTCAACATTCAGTGGCTTTAAAGGATAATGAACGTCGCTTGCTTTAGACATTTTTAGCTCTTTTTGCTGCGCTAGTGACTGCTCATTTACAAAACCATATTTAGCCATCGTTCTATTTGATGTTGAAGGATAAAACAGTGGTAAATAACGCTTCACCATCGTCACGGGTTGATACGCCACAGCAGCAGCCCAAATATGAATACCATGTGTCATGAGTAACGTAATAAACGTAAACAGTGAAAAATAACGGAAGAAACGTTTTTTCGTCCAAATAGAACCCGCCTCAAGCCCATCACTTTGCTTTTTTTCCAAATAACGTAACAACAAAAACTGCAGAAAAAATACCAAAGCAATAATACCAAACCCTTTCAGCCACATGAGCAATGGAAACGTCACAACATCGGCTGACATCGCTAAATCAAAAACGACTGCATTCATGTGAAATCGATATTGTGCAAACACGAGGGTATCAAAATAAAGTAGCGCCACGCCCAAACTAGCAAATGTAACCTGACAAAATTGACGTAACCACTTCGGTAAATAAATAAATGGCAGCGTCAATAAACCTAGCAAACAAGCAAGCAACACCATCTGTCCAAAGGTCGCAGCAAATATAAATATTACAGCGACAAAGTCGCTAGGAAAGACAGGTAAGAATGAAAAATAACGGGCAGCAATACACATTGAGACCAGTGCATTAATCACGATAAAAAACCCATGTACTCGTAAACGCTGATTGTTATTTAACTGTTGCAAAAAAAACTCCACACATTGATTCATTTCGGCTGGCCCCTGTCGACTGAATTCAACAGAACAGTCCATTCAGAGCAGCCATACCTTAATAAAAGCTGTAATTGTTAGCATGTTTCATATTGGCCCCATCACGGCTCAATTCCCTCGCAACTTGCTGACATAAGAATGGCTATTGACGCTTCGGATTCATGAAATAGCCAAGCGCGTAAGGTTATCAGAATAGCTAATCCGAAAGCTATAAAAGAAAGAAAAGGTCCAATCGAACGGATCATATGCTCCCCCTATTCTTTTATACTTCGCTCTAAAGATGCTTTGGCAGTCGTATGAAGTGTGCTACGTAGATTTGTTTTCTGGGTCAAAGAATTGTTCGCGTTGAATGCGCGCCTCATAAGCGGTTTTTATATCAGACAAGTGAAACTGTATTTTTTGTCCGGGCATAGCCTGCGCTATTTTTTCAATATCGGTCGATAAGACCGTGCCTAGCTTAGGATAACCGCCAATCGTTTGTCGATCTCGCATCAAAACGATTGGCTGCCCATCGGGAGGTACTTGAATCGCGCCCAGTGCAATCCCTTCAGAAATAATCCCATCGTTGTAAGGTTTGAGTTTCTTCCCTTCCAAGCGAATGCCCATTCGGTCACTTTGGCTACTTATCTGATATTTTTGATTAAGAAAACGTTGTTGGTCCTGACTTGAAAACAATGACCACTGACATGAAGGAATAAACCGACAATGAATGGTTTCTTTATTGTTATACGTTCTGATGAGCTCTGGGTAGACGCTAATATTGACTGTTTGAGCTTGGCTTTGCTCAACAAGGGATGTTAATTTATCACCCTCTTGTAGCGCTTCACCCTGTTTGAAGCCGCCTAAGTTTTCTCGCTTAACCGTACATGCACTCTGAAAAGGTTTAGGACAATCAAACCCGCCTTTGATCGCCAAATAGGCTCTTGTCCCTTTCATTTTAGGCCCATCAAATACTAATTCATCGCCTTTTATGAGAGATACGGTCTCCCAATTGGTTAAATCATCTTGGTTTAATCGGGCGTTAAAGTTTGCACCAGTAATCGCCACCTGACATCGCTGTAATACCTTTAACGAAAATTTGCCAAAGGTGATTTCGATGCACGCAGCATTGAGCTCGTTACCTAGTAATTTGTTCGCCCATAAAAAAGCATATTCATCCATTGGCCCCGATTGTGTGAGGCCAAGTGATTGCTGCTGTACCCGCCCTCGATCAATAAACAAGGCGGGAAAGTTCGCTTTGGTTATCTCCAATAGACCATTCATCGACATACTAACACTCACCTTTATGATCAGTGAGGGTTGAATCAGATAAGCATCCACCCAGCTGTATAAACTGCGCTTTATTGATGGGTTTAAAGCGCACACGATCGGCTGTTTTTAATAAAGCGGCTGGAGAATATTCAGGATTAAAAAAAGTGGACGGACTGCGCCCTATAATATTCCAACCACCAGGGCTTTGGTTTGGATAGACAGCGGTTTGCAAGTCAGAAATCGCCACTGAACCAGCAGGAACGTTTGTACGTGGACTTGTTTGTCGAGGTGTTTCTAGGCGCGAATCGATTTGCCCCATAAAGGCAAAGCCTGGCGCAAAACCGACGGCATAAACACGGTATTCTTTCTGGCTATGATAGTCAGCGACTTGTTGCCAGGTTAACCCTTTTTTCTGGGCAATTGTTTGTATATCCCATGCAACGCTCGGGTGATAATACACGGGAACTTCAATACAAGCGTTATTTTCTTCCTGAACGGACTCGCTTGTTTTGAAAGTATGAGAATGCAGGGTTAAGCAACGCTTCTCCCATGCTTTTTGAAAATTTATTTGAGCTTGCCAAGGTGAAATTAATACCGAATCAAACTCTATTAGTAAGGTCGTATACGAAGCGACAAGATCCTTTAATTGACGACCAAAAACTTTAGCGGCACAAAGTGAAGCTTCTTGAATGACATCCAATAAGTCTTCAGATATCTGATCACCAAAACGGACCAACAAATTATTTTCACTGATCACTTCACAATGAGAACGTCCTTTCATGAGGCTAAACACTGTTTGAGTGATTGAATCATATTAACGGCTTGCTCATTATCACCATGTACACAGAGCGTTTCGGCCGCCATAGGAATCGTTTTACCGTTGATACTCTGAATCGTACCCTGTGTTTTTAATTGCATCGCGCGGTTCAGAATTTCATCAGGCTTTGTCAGTACCGCGCCATCTATAGATCTAGACACCAAGAAACCTTCGTCATCATAGGCTCTGTCTGCAAAGGCTTCAAACATTACATCAATGCCATGCTCTGCTGCTTTTTGCTGAAATTGACGATTATGGCTGGTTGCCATCATTAACAAAGGCATGGTTGGGTCATACTTTTTTATCGCAGAAAAAATAGCATACAGCACATCATTACTTTTCATCATATCATTATATAACGCGCCATGAGGCTTCAGATAAGACACCTGACAACCTTGGCTCTTACACATGCCAGCAAGCGCACCAAGCTGGTAAATCATTAGATTCTCAATTTCGTTATGACTTAGCTGCATCGAACGACGACCAAAACCCTGACGATCAGGATAAGAAGGGTGTGCTCCAATTTTTACCTGGTACTGTTTCGCGAGTGCAATGGTTTTCTGCATAACCTGTGGGTCACCCGCATGGTAACCACAGGCAATATTAGCCATATCAATATGTGGCATAACCAAAGGGTCTGCTGCGATCTGCCAATACCCATAGCTTTCGCCTAAATCACAATTTAGTAACATGTCTCTTAGCCAGTTTTAATTTGATGATATTTTATGCGTGCTTTTTATCTACACTTTTCATGTTAATGCGGACTGAATTAATTCACAACATATGGGTTCAACTAATAGCATCGTTGCTCCCGTGGTATTATCTTTATTCATCTCATTATAAACCCAAAAGGAATAGGAACATGAGCAAGAAAGATGCATATATAGAAAAGGCTCAAGCAAAAATTGATGAACAGGCAGCAAAAATTAATGGTTTAAAAGCAAAAGTGAAAGGAAAAATTGCCGATCAAAAAATTGAAGCCCACGAACACATTGATAAGATGGAATTACAATTAAAGGCGGCTAAATCTCATCTGGCAGAAATTGTTGGCTCCGCTGAAAATACTTGGGAAGACCTAACAAAAAGATTTGATGCGCTTTCAGACGATCTAACCTCATCCGTTAAGAAATTCTTTAAGAAGTAAAAACGTTCTCGAAGAAGAGATACGCACTCTTTCAGTTAGTGGCGACTAACCGTTCGCCACTCCATCAGTTAAACCAACAATAACATTTAAATCAACCACAGCAGTGAAACCAATTTTAGCGTTGAACCCAATATTGAGCCTCTTGCGCGTCAAGAAATGCCTCTGCTTGCTCACCATGAAGCATTGCAAAGGTCGATAACATGCCTGCCTGCATACAATTCGACGCTGCGACAGAAATAGCATGCGGCGCATCGATAATAGACTCTCCAGTGAGCGGGTTTAATATATGGCAGTAACGTACGCCATCTTTCAAAAGAAAACGTCTACTATCGCCACTTGTCGCGACGGCTCCCTGACTTAAGCTAACCGTAGCAACCGATGTTTGATCACGCTCACTATTCTCGACACCAATCGTCCAAGGTGTACCATCTAAACGAGGACCAGAACACGCTAAGTCACCGCCAAAATTAACCACAAAACTACAATTTGAAAATTCAGAATGTTTTGATAATCGGTCAATTTTTGAATTTAAAATAAGCACCACTCGATCAACCGCGTACTCTTTACCAATTCCGCCAAAATCTAATTCCATATCTTCTGGTAAACTTAGCATCGGCGTTTTCCAATCAACTTTATGCCAACCGAGATGCTTAAGCGTTTCAGTAATCTGAACTGAATCAGGTACCGCATCACTCCCATCAAAGCGCCATATTTTTCTAAGCACGCCAGATGAAACATCAAAGAGCCCATCACTTAATTGATAACATTGATCTGAAAAGTTTAATAAGGCGGCGGTTTCAGAATCGACCTCAATCGTTTGACCTAAAGCGGTATTAATCCGGTCGATGATATTACCCGATACATAACGACTAAATTTATGTTCAATCCGCCATGTTTCTTTGGCGGCAATCATCAATAAAGCCGAAGCCTGTACTTCATCGACCCCTTCAATTAATAATTCACAGTCGCTGGCCATCGCTTGGAAACAGCCAATCCAGAGCTGACGATTACCAGTAAGCTTGGGTAAGGGGTGCTGAGCAGGATTGTCTTCAGGCTCAAGCGTCAATTCAGCCACGCAGGACTCCGCTTTTAAGATTATTAATTAGATCGGCGCTAATGCTGCTCAAAGGAGTATTCATTAACGCCAAGCTACTTTCAAAATTAGATCTTAAAAAGAATAACCTACTTGGAAAATTAATGCCTTGGTATCAGGGTAAAGATCCTGATCTTTGAGTAGACCTATCCCGTTATCACCAGAATTACTCTGCAAGTAGTATTCAACTCGAATATTAAATTCATGGTCGTTATCTAGTTTATGTCCGTACTTCAAGCCAATGGTCATGCCATCCAAATCCCCTAAACGGTAGTCTGAAGTGGCCTCTTTGAGGCTACCGGCGTTATATTCAGTCTCCGTAATATACCGTTTATAAAAATCTGCTTCTGATTGCATGTAATAACGTAAATGTGGCTCTAAATAACTTGAGCCTAATTGCCAACGATACCGGAAATCGAAGGTATGAGAGTTAATCCCCCAATCGTCCAGCATAAAGCGGTACGAGCCATCAATGACATCACCATTTGCGAGCGCGTATTTGGTTTGCCAATATAAACTATGTTTTATTCTTGAGTCGGGACGCGCTTCATAAAGGTAAATGTTATTGCCATTACCATTTTGAAGGTTGCCACCAAAATTGGCACCTGCCGTATCTTCAATGACACTTAAAATTTTAAATGGATCTGTAAGATATCCATCCGACATACTCACGGAATAGTTAAACTGCATGATGGTATTGCGGTTAATCACTTGCGTTACACCAAATAAGGCATCGATAATTGTTTTATCGTCCGAGGTATCAATACGAGTCGCACTAAAGTCATCGCCAGAGCCAATATGCGGCATTTCAGCCAAAGCACCTGGAATATCACCTTCTGGCTCGATCGTATCAAACGAGAATGACAGTCCTGCATTCAAGGCCGTATTCTTATTATTTAAATAACGCTTAATCCCCCCACTGGTGCCGATGGATAAGTAGTCATATTCTTTCGAACCATAAAATGCGGCACTATACTCCCAGTCACGATTAATCGGCGCTAGCCAACTCGCCGATAAAGCCACTCGTGTGTCTTTAAAGGTATCATCAATCGGGGCATCACCCGCATCAGTGGTATAAGTACTATTTCCAGAAGGGGTGGTAAATGTTTGGGGCGTCGCACTTGGCGTTGCACCATTGGGTGATGCGCCGGTTAACACATCATAAGCTGCTTTAAGATTTAACACCTCGCCATCTTCAAAATTTCGAGTGGCACTAAAAACAGGTTCAACTGCCGATACTCGGTCATCCGTTTCAGCATAAAATAGTGAGGCCGCATCAAAATCCCAAGTGCCCGCCTCGCCACGAGCGAGTGCCGTACCACTACCAACACTTAACAAACTACAACTTGCAGCCGCTAATGCTGGCGCAATTTTTTTAATCGCGCGCACATTTGATTTATTCGTTTTTCGTTTCATTAATTGCATCCACAACCTCCACCACCAAAACCACGACCACCACTACTCGCTTCCTTACTGAAATAAATATGATCATCCAACCCCGCTTCAATCGGGTCGTGAATCAGCTGCATTTCAGGTCGGGCAAGTACATCACGCTCCCAAGGTTTTACACCTAAATCTGAGCAGGCACTCAGCACGAAACTGCCGAGGACAACGGCTGTTAGCGCGCTTAAGTGACTTCTGCTAAAGCTCTGTTTTATCGATTTATTCATAATTCCACCCACTGATATATCACTAATACTAAATATCGCTATGACATTAAGTTACTAAGGCGCAGTTTCATTAAGCAATGCGCTAATATGATCTTCATGCTCTTTCTTTTTAGTCGAATTAAACCCAATTAAACGGTGACGAACATGACCTTGCCGGTCAATTAAATAAGACATCGGCATCCCCAACACGTCCATCCGTTCAGCACTCCCCCCATCAGGGTCGTACATAATTTTAAATGTCGCAGGCACATCGCTTAAGAAGTCCGCCGCGGCTTGTTTTTCTTGGTCAAGATTCACCGCAATCACCACCAGGCCTTGATCAGCATATTTTGTTTGCATCTCATTCATCCAAGGAAATGACTGCCGACAAGGTCCACACCATGAAGCCCAAAAATCCAAGAGCACAACCTTGTCACGATAGTCGCTAAAATCGATGTTATCTGAACCTATCGGTAATGCCGTCAAAGGGACTGAAGCCACTACATTAGGCTTAGGTTTCAATTCTGATTTTAATTCTGCAAACGCAGAAATGCTCAAGCTACTTAAGAACACCAAAACAGCCGACAACAAGACTTTTTTCATTAATCCACCTACATCTATGATTTACACTATTAGAACATCGAAAACTTAAGCTAACCTTAAGGTTAAACAAGGAACATGTATTTTCTAAATAAGCTGGGTAAATCCCCCCTATCCAACATAACTTCTCAGCAATGGATTAAATAAATGCGCATTTTATTAGTTGAAGACGATGAACTACTTGCAGATGGTATCGTCACGAGTTTATCGCTCGGTGGTTTTAAAGTGGATGCCGTGCATACGGGTGAGCATGCATTACATGCTTTGGGGTGTGAACAATTTGATTTATGCATTCTAGATATTGGCTTACCTGGAATTTCTGGTTTTGATGTACTTCAGAAACTACGGGCCTCCAATATTATGGTTCCCGTATTAATGCTCACTGCGCGAGACCAAATTAAAGATAAAGTGGAGGGGCTCGACAAAGGTGCAGATGATTATTTGCTCAAACCTTTTGATGTTGAAGAGTTAAAAGCACGCATCCGTGCATTGGCTCGTCGTAGTCATGGTGAACGACAACCCGAGTTATCCATCGGTAATATTCGAATTATCGAAAGCGCGCATCAAATTTTTAAAGATGATGAAGAAATCAAACTATCGCCAAAGGAATACGCCTTGATTCATGAATTAGCCATTCATAAAAATAAAGTGTTATCTAAAGACAAACTCACTGAACTTATTTATGGCTGGTCTGAAGAAGTCGACAGCAATGCCATTGAGGTACACATTCATCATTTACGTAAGAAGTTAGGTGCAGAGGTTATCGAAACAGTGCGCGGCGTAGGTTATAAAGTATGTTAAATATTACGTCTATTAAGCGTTTTTTATTAATCGCCATTATTTCACTCATTACGCTTATTTGGGCAATTAGTTCGACGATTATTTATCATGAGTCTCAAGAGCAGGTTGAAGAATTGTTTGATGCTGAATTAGCGCAACTAAGTCGTATGCTGCAAGCCGTCATCACCACCAATATAAAACTCAGTGCCAATAGCGCGCCTCAACCACTTACTTATCTCGATAAACAAATTTTTGATGAGGCTTTTGGTCACCAGGAATACAACGAACGCGGACATAAATACGAAAAAAAACTCGCCTTCCAGGTGTGGAGTACACAAGGTCAGCTTTTTTTCGAAAACCGCATCCAACTACCTAAAACTTTTGCTGACTTAAAATCGGGGTTTCATACCGTGGCAACCGACAATTTAGAATGGCGAAGCTTTACACTAAAAGATGAAGATTACGGTTTCTGGATTAAAGTCGCTCAACGCGAAGATGTACGTACAGAACTAACCAATGAAATAGCCTGGAATACCACTTGGCCAAGCTTAGCGATTGTGCCTTTTTTAATGTTCATATTGGGCTGGATCATCCAAAAAGGTCTATCCCCATTACGCACAATTTCCGTTGAACTCAAAGGTAGAGATTATAATAATTTAACTAAACTAAATGAGTCAGACTACCCCAATGAACTAAAACATATGGTGTTTGAGTTAAACAGTTTGTTTCAACGCGTCAATGAGTCTCAGCAAAGAGAAAGACGCTTCACGGCTGATGCGGCGCATGAACTAAGAACCCCATTATCCATTTCAAAAGTCCATTTACAAAACATTCAACAAGTGAGTAAAAACAGCCAAGTGATCGATTTTGTATCTAAAGCACTAATCGGTATTAATCGTTTAATACATATGGTTCAACAACTACTTATACTAAGCCGTTTAGACGCACAACAAGATGAAAGTAAAACGGCAGTCAATTTAAGCACCCTTTGCAAAGAAGTCATGCTTGAGATGAAACAGAACCCCGACTTACCCAATCATGAGATTAAGTTAACGGCAGAACCCTCTCTTGAATTAATGGCAAGTGAAACAAGTTTACGCATTTTATTACGGAACCTTTTTGATAATGCTTGCCGCTACGCTAATGATAAAACTGTAATTGAAGTCATTGTCACCCGATCAAAAATTTCCATTCTGAATCAATGCCCTGCATTAGATGAAAATACCTTAGCTTTTTTATTCGAACGCTTTAAGCGAGGCGCTGGTAGCAATCAACAAGGGTCTGGTCTGGGCTTATCAATTTGTCAGCAAATCTGCCAACTTAACAAGCTCGAACTAAGCCTACAAAATCGACAAGATGGTATTGAAGGTATTTGCTCTGAGGTGATTTTTACTCATGATCAATAAACTATATGTAGCTTTTGATCATGAGTAAAATAGAGGGTAACAAATGTGAATAATTCAGATTTATCACCACTCAACGACCGCGTGTAACTTAGGATATTTCAGCCAGTTTGAAATTCGTGATAACGAACGAAAGTGAGCATTAGCGAACCCTTTTGGTATGTAGGTAAAGCGCTAGCTTTCCACCCTAAGCGGGCATTATTGAATATCTACGAGCCATTCGTTTTCAACCTACAGCGTTCATTTTTCAAGTAACAAGTCCAATATAGAATCTTTAACTTTAATTTATGATAAAAACCAAGAATATAATCTCTTCATTCATCAAATGCTACTATCAACCTATAAAGCATTGCTCCTGTGATGAGAAAATAGTCACACAAGCTAGCCATTGGATATTTTTTACTTTCAACCGCATGATCTACTGTATGGATATCAATACCATTACCTCGGAATTCTTTTAAAAATTTTAAAGAAATTATGCGACGTTGATCTTCATAATAGAAAGGTAAAAAAGCAACAACCGACACAGGAACTGATAGCTGGTTGGCCAGCGTCACAATTTCTCTAGTGAACACAGAACCTGTTAGACCTCCTAGGCCCACAACAATCACAATACGGTTATAATCTCTAACGCTATTACATAAAACTTCTCTTGTACGCAACGGAAGAATAAAATTCAAACCTCTTCTTAAAAATACTCGCGGTTTAACGTAGATAAACTTTGATATTTTTGATTGTTTTATGCTCATATAACAGGAGTTACAGTGTAAATAATCTATACTATCATCGGTTCCAACAAACTCTTGTATTGAATTATTTCCTGCTCCTCCTGCCGCTATTACTAGCGTAACATTCTTGCTCATTATTGCTTTTCACTCCTTTAACTAACCAAGTTCAGACCCTGTATAGAAATTATAATAAATAGCTACGACATAACTTGTCGCACTAGTTATGTATATTATCTAAGTCGTCAGAGGCCCAATATGTTTGACAGCCTGTGATATTCAAACTAGCTTGTGACTTATTATGTCGCAGTAAAGTGATAATTTATGGCAGATGCAGCAATCAGACAGTTACTCATGCTTCAACAAATACCTATATATCCAAAGAAAATAACGGCATCAAAGCTTCATCATTACTTAGTTACTGAGGGCTATTGTGTAACGCTACGTTCTGTTCAGCGCGATCTACAGTCTTTGAGTGCTGTGATGCCTCTGGATTTGGATGAAAGAAGCAAACCACATGGATGGTTTTTTCCTAGAAAGCGGATGATAAATATACCTGCAATGGATACAGCAACAGGGCTTACTTTTACGCTAATTGAAAAATATCTTAAACCTATGATGCCTCTTTCTGTTCTAGAAGCCATTGATCCTTACTTTAAACAATCTTACACAATACTAGAACATAATGATGATTCTAAAAACAAACGATGGATTAAGAAAGTTGCATTTCTCCCCAGAGGGCTACAGCTAAGGCCAGCTAAAATAGATCGCCGAGTTTTATCTCTAGTTTATGAAGCATTGCTTGAAGAAAAAACTTTGCTTATTAACTACCGACACAAGAATAACCAGCTAATCCACCCTCAGGGATTGGTTTCACGAGGCTCTGTGATTTATCTGCTAGCAACATTTTGGTCCTATAAAAAAGTGGTGCAACTTCCGCTACAAAGGATAACCAAAGCGAAATTCAGTGATGAACCTTATTGTAAGTTGCCATATTTTTCACTTGACTCCTATATAGCCTCAGGTGCCTTTGGTATCACCAATAATGAAAATATGATTTCCTTAGAAGTAAAATTTTTCGGGCATAGTATTGATCATCTATTTGAAACGAGCCTATCAGATGATCAAACGATCGTAGAAAAGGATGATTACCATATCTTAAAGGCAAGCGTGAGAGATACAGAAGAATTGAAATGGTGGCTGCTTGGGTTTGGACGCTGGGTTGAGGTTGTGAAGCCAGATTTTCTAAGACAACAAATAAAAGATACTGTTGGAAAAATGGCAACAATTTATGGATTCATACCTGAACAAGTAGGTGAATAATTTATGTTCATTGCAAGTAATGTATATGACTTTAATTTTTGTATTCACGAAATAACATTAATTTGGAGAGTGATTTAATGAGTGACAAATTTAGTAAATATAATGGGTCTAAAGATTTTGATCGAAGTCTGAAGTTGATCCCACATTTCATTAGATTTCCTGAAATGATGCCTTGGATTGGTTCGGATTACTCAAATCAAGGTACTAGGATATTAATTATCGGTGAAAGTCATTATTTTAAGGATACCACGCTACACCATGACCCAAAAATTTGGTATTCACGAAGCTTTCCTGAGAGTTTAGATTTAAGGTCTGGACACAGGGTTAGACACCAAATAACAAGAAGTATTGATAATAAGTTTGGCAAGGAGACGCACATTATGCATAAAAACCTTAATAATGAACTTGGTAAATGCTATTACTTCGACCGTCAAAACACTACAACAAACTCTCCCTATAACTCGATTGCGTATTTGAACTATTTTCAACGACCAGCAAATAAAACTGGTGGATCCATATCACCAAAAGCTCTAGATATAGAGGTTTCTTTAGAGACTATCAAAGGAGTAATAAACATTATTAAACCAGAAGTTGTTCTATTCGCATCTGTTAAGGCGTTTAGTATTGCTAAGAAAAGCTCTTTATTCTCTGAAATAAAACTTGATTACGACTATGCATCACACCCATGCTCAGTTCATTGGAACAAAGCTTGTAAAAAATACGGAAAACTTCAAGGAGAGAATTATGGTAAAATTACTGGAAGAGATAGGTTTGTAAAAGCTATTAATAAAATGGCAAAAATATCAACTATTAGCTAGCGGTTTATCACCGCTTGAATTTGTATCACATTAACCTCTTTTAATGCGCTTTTGCACTTGGCCAGATTATCCTATAGCTAAGATCCCCTAACCAAGGCTCTTGAGCAAAAGCGAACCTTTTCCCTAGGTTCTCAAACCCCCAGCAATGAGTTATTAGCGTTACCTATCAGTCCGCGAGTAAGAACCCTAAATCGATACCTTTTTATTTGTAAGCGTCAGGGCATCCCACATACCGTTAAATTAACGAAGCTGTAAACTTACATTCCAGGGCAATAACTCATTCAGAGTTTCATCATCGTCGCGCTCACTTAATACGCTGATAACATGA
>Ga0105352_1000019_pt1 | contig 94995 bp, 84 predicted proteins | sample EN8Hudsemesocosm_FD_83507 | JGI IMG/M metagenome (GOLD analysis project Ga0105352, IMG submission 83507) | Methane-oxidizing microbial communities from mesocosms in the Hudson Canyon - EN8B Hudson Canyon | ecosystem: Environmental > Aquatic > Marine > Cold seeps | place: Hudson Canyon...
GCGTTCAATTTTTTTAAAAGCTTAATTGCTTTAGTTTTTTATGTGCACTTGCACAATATTATTGTACGAGTGCCCACACAAGTTGTTTGATAAATTTTTAAAGAACTACCGGGTCAAATGAAGCGTCTAAATAAATCATTTGCTCGGTGAAAGCGGGAAATTATACATGCCTAATTCGGCTCGTCAACCTTTATTTGAATTATTTTCTAAATTAATCCGCATAACGTAACTTCTCGCTGGGAGCACACCTAATAAAAGTGCGTAAAATCAATATTATAGACCTTATTTTGCTGTTTGTCTAATTTGTTATATCTCTTTAATATCAAGGCCTATATCGCTTACTTATTGTACAAAATTGGGTAAACGATGATTAATTAAGCCCGACTAAAAATACTTTACTCACAACACAGTACAATTGATTGACTTTTTTCACTCTATTGTTGAACATTGAACTACTTGATAACGAGTGTAATTTTTATTAAAAAGAGGCTGCATAGTTGTAATGTTAAAATTGCTTTTTTAATACAAGCTGATTTTATTACACATGAATTCACTGTTTACCAAATTTCAGCAACGCCTTGAGGTGCTTTTTCCGGGCTTAATTGTTGTCGGCACCATAGCCGCTGCTGCAGGTTTCTTAAGCTCTCACTATAAAGCACCGGTGATGTTATTTGCTCTATTGATTGGTATTGCCTTTAATTTTCTCGCTAGCGATGAGCGTTGTGCACCGGGCATTCAGTTTTCAAGCAAGAAAATTTTACGTTTTGGCGTTGCGTTATTAGGTTTTCGGGTAACCCTTGACCAAATCCTAGGACTAGGCACAAATGCACTGTTGTTTATACCACTATTGGTCGTACTCTCAATTGCGCTTAGCTGGGGAATAGCAAAGCTAATGGGCAGGCAATATCTGTTTGGCCTCTTAAGCGCCTGCGCTGTCGCTATTTGTGGCGCGTCCGCCGCATTGGCTGTGGCCTCAGTACTGCCAAACTGGAAAGACAAACACCGTGACACGCTATTTACCGTAGTCTGTGTTACCGCCTTATCAACCTTCGCGATGATTGCCTATCCTATTCTGTTCTCAGCGGCAGATTTCAGTCAAGTTGAAATGGGTATTTTGATTGGTGCAACAATTCATGATGTTGCACAAGTGGTGGGCGCTGGTTATGCAGTTTCTAATGAAACCGGTGATGTTGCTACATTCATTAAGCTCCTCAGAATTTCTATGTTGCCAATTGTGGTTATCGTCATTGCGTTATTGTTAAAGAACGACAACGAAACCAGCACAATCAGTGGCAAAGCCTTCCCTTGGTTCGCTCTCGCCTTTGCCGTTTGCCTACTAGTTAACAGCACGGGGTTCATCCCAGTTATTATTTCCGAGTTTCTCTCTTCTGTTTCTCAGTGGTTTCTAGTCTTTGCAATTGCCGGGCTTGGCGTCAGCACCTCTCTCAAATCAATGATGGAGTTGGGCGGTAAATCAATTGCGTTAATTGTATTGCAAACTGCTGTGTTATTGCTTGTAGCAGTTCTTGCTGTTTCAACCGACTATATATAAGAGCACTTAACGAAGAGTCATTTACCAATACAAAAAGACGAGAATATTTCGCCCAATAAGTCATCGGAGGTGAATTCACCAGTAATACTACCTAGTGAAATGCTCGCTTGGCGTAGGTCTTCTGCCACCAATTCGCTGGCACCAGCTTCAAGTTGGGCTATGGCATTTTCAACAAATTCAAGGGTCGCCTCAATCGCTATGATATGACGCTTCCTAGCCAAAACCAAGCCGTCGCCTACAGGATGATAACCGGCCACATCAGCAAGTGATTGTTTTAACAAGTCCATACCCTCTCTCGACTTAGCCGATAAACTGATGCTATCAGAATGATTACTATGGCTGCACTCTGGATGCCCACCCAGCAAATCAATCTTATTGCGAATTTCTATAATAGGCTTATTCACCACCTCAAACGGCAAAATTGAATGATCGGCCGCCTCATCTTTGGCGTCATATACTAATAGTACAACGTCAGCATTATCAATTTCGGCATGCGCCCGGCGAATACCCTCTTGCTCCACAATATCCTCAGATTGGCGTAATCCGGCTGTGTCAATAATATGTAGCGGCATACCATTAATATGAATGGTCTCTTTTAATACGTCTCTGGTTGTGCCGGCGATTGCCGTTACAATTGCACTCGGACGCTCGGTCAGCGCATTAAGCAAACTTGACTTGCCCGCATTTGGCTTGCCTGCTATCGCCACGTGAATGCCATCTCTTAATAATGCACCTTGATTGGCGCACTCTAAGATTTCAGTTAGCTCACAGACTAAATTTTCCAACTTCTCCGCCACCTCGTGACTTGCCAGAAAGTCAATCTCTTCATCAGAGAAGTCAATGGTAGCTTCCACAAACACTCGTAGATTAATCATCGCCGTCAGTAGATGGTTAATCTTCTCGGAAAACTCGCCAGATAGTGATCTTATAGCACAACGTGCGGATTGGTCAGAGCTCGCTTGAATAAGGTCTTGCACGGCCTCGGCTTGCACTAAATCCATTTTGCCGTTTAGAAATGCTCGCTTTGAGAATTCACCCGGTTCAGCCAGGCGTGCACCAAGACTTGTGGCAACCTCGAGCAAATGACGCATCACACTCATGCCACCATGGCCTTGCAACTCCAGCACATCTTCACCGGTGTATGAATGTGGATTAGGGAAATAAATAGCAACCCCCTTATCTACCTCTTCGCCCTCGCCATCATAAAAAGAGCCGTAATAAGCATAACGTGGCTCAAGATTTGCACGCAAGACTTGACTGGCAATGTCCGACGCTAACGGCCCCGAAATTCGAACGACGCCAACACCTCCTTGACCAACGGCAGTCGCCAACGCGCAAATTGTCTCACTGCTAGCCATCAATGGAAAAATACTCAGCAATAAACTCGTCAAAAGATTGGCTATCGCTCTGCTCTATCTCGGTTTGCTCTTTAAATGAGCTCTCGGCAATTTGACTGAGTTTGGCAAAACTCAACTTATTCACTTGTTGTTGACGGTAGTTTTTTCGACTCTGTAAACTAATCTTGTTAATGGATTGATAGAAACCATCACCCTGCTCTTTCATCATCGCCAATAGTCTGGCCGACGGCGTCAATTCTGGATTGCAAATACGCTCAGAAATAACCCGAACGTCCTTTTCATGTCCTTTGCTTAATAATTGTGACACCGCTTTTATTTTTTCAGCAATATCCCAGCCCCAATCTTTCAGTGATAACTCTTGCCCTCGTCTTGTCAGCATTAAACCAGGATCACGACCATGGTGCGCCACCAAATGATCGTTGTTATCAATCTCAAACTGCTCGGCAGTTGAAATAGCCGGCGAGTCTTCTAGCAAGCAATAAAGTAAAAATGCCTCCAAGAAATGAATTTGAGACTTATCAATACCCAAAGGCGTTAAAGGGTTAATATCTAGCGTTCTAAGCTCAATATAATTAATGCCGCTAGTATTCAATACATCAAGCGGTTTATCAATGCCATTTAATTTTGGCTTTGGCCTTATAGAGGCATAGTATTCATTCTCAATTTGCAGGATATTGGTATTAAGTTGCTGATATTCACCATTCTTTTTTAAACCAATGGCCTCGTACTCTGCGCAACTGGTTTGCATTGCAGCTTGTAGCGAGTGAGTGTAGTGACACAAACTGTTATAGTTTGCCTTCACACCCACCACATCCTCTTGCGAATTCTGATAACCGATATCACCCATTCGCAGAGAAGTTGCATACGGCAAGTACAGGGTGTTCTCATCAAACTCTTCTAGCTTGTGCTGATGATAATCCTTTAGAAAAGATTTGCAAATAGCCCCTGAGGCACCAAACAAATAAGGTATCAACCAACCACAGCGCAGCACGTTGCGAGTCAACGCCATATATTGAGAGTCGATAAAATCCTGTGCAGGTTCATCGACTGCCATCAACGCTTGATAAGCTTGCCAAAAAGCAGGCGAGAATGAATAATTAAAGTGAATACCTGCTATAGTTTGCATCACACTACCATAGCGATTGGCGAGTCCTTGGCGGTATATAGTTTTCATTTGAGCGCGATTAGAGGAGCCGTATTGGGCGATGGGTATATACGTTTCACCGCGAACAACACACGGCATGCTTGCGGGCCAAAATCGCTGATCGTCGGGTAGATGATGATGGACAAAATGTTCGGTATTACCAAGATCTTCAAGAACCTTATCAGCGCTGTCAAAAGGCGGAGTCACTAGCTCAATCAATGCCTCACAAAAATCGGTAGTTATTTGCGGATTAGTCAGTGCAGAGCCGTAGGCTTTTGGATGTGGCTCCTGAGAAATAGAACCTTCGTCCGAAACACGCAAACTTTCTTTCTCAACCCCCATTAGGTTTTGAGAAAGCGTGTGCTTTGCCGCTACCAACGACTGAATTTTAGCTTCAAGTTCCAATGATCAACCTCAAATAGTAAAATAACCATTTTACTTTCACTTCTAGTCATTGTAACAAGAGAAAATCGTCTGTATAACTCTATTCAAATACTTATTCCCAATGCAACAAAATAGTAGAATCGTTAAGGCTGTTGTCGGCATCCTCAGAAATGCTGATGGTGAAATTCTTATCGCCGAGCGACGCCCAGATCAATTTATGGGCGGATACTGGGAGCTTCCTGGTGGGAAGATTGAGGATGGTGAAAGCAATGAAGTAAGTCTAGCACGCGAACTAAAGGAAGAATTAGGTATTAATATTTCCGCACCAAGTTTGATGCACACCATGTGTCACCACTACGAGGAAAAAACTGTTTATCTGTGGATTTACACAATTGATGCCTTCGATGGTGAGGCAGGAGGCGCGGAAGGACAAAATATTACTTGGTGCACAACACAGAAGCTTAATGACTTCAGTTTACTACCAACAATGAAGGCGATTATTCACAAAATCTGCTTGCCAGATCGATATTGGATTACCCCCAAAAATGAACCTGAAAAAGCTTTACTAGAGCAATTACAAGCTCACATTAGCAGCGGTGCCAAACTGGTTCAGCTTAGAGCCAAAACTGCTCTTAACCCTCAGTTTATAAAACATTTTTACGAAGTTTGTCGAGCATCCAATACCAAACTCATTCTCAATACCATCGACAAAACCTTTAAAGAGGAATGTGACGGCTGGCATTTAACCACCAAGGAATTGCTGTTGCTAAATGAGAGACCTTGTGCTGAGGACAAGCTCCTTGGCGCCTCAACGCACAATGAAAACGAGGGTAAGCGCGCAGAAAGTATTGAAGCTGACTATATCTCGATTGCGCCAGTAGAAGTCACCAAAAGCCACCCTTATCGTGCACCACTCGGCTGGGCGAAGGCTGAAGAATTGGTGGATAAAAGCAATCTTCCGGTCTATTTATTGGGCGGCATGAGCAGGCAAACTCTTAAGCGCTCTCTCTCGATTAGAGCCCAAGGTGTCGCCGGTATCTCTCAAATTTAAGGCTCGCTTAATTGCGCTCGAGCGAGCGTTAATACATCACACACTTCTACGTCTGGGCTGGCTTTTAATATTGTTTTCGCCAGCTCATTAAGCGAAGTGCCGGAAGTCATTACATCGTCAACAAGCAAAATGCTTTTATAAGTTAGTGGCACAAGGAGATTGAAAGCGCCCTTGATTTCTTTTTTTCTCTGCGCCAAGGTTAGATCGGTTAATGGTGTGGTTTGTTTGACACGTTGAGCGCTATTGGTTTCAATCGGTGAGGTCGATTTGAGCGATCTTAGCAGCTCAATAACTTGGTTGTAGCCCCGCTCTCTAATGCGTTTTTTGTGAAGCGGCATAGGAATAAAGGCATCATAATGATGGCCAGAGGATTGCATCTCTCCAATCTTTTCTGCCACTTTCCCAGCGAAAAACTGAGCAACAGAAAGTCGTGCCTCATACTTCATTTTTTTGATTAGAAATGCCACAACGCCTTCGTAATCATAAAGCGTGAAGGCGCGATGAAAACTGGGCGATGTGCGCAGACAATTACCACAATAATCCAACGACTGATTCAGGGGTAGCGCGCAAGACAAGCAACGCCACTCGCTGGCCGAAAACTCATCTTCGCAAGATTGGCAAACCACATGAGTTGAAGACCCTGCACAAACAGCACAGTGCTGTTTTGGGCGAAATCGAGCTAGCCTCGTGTAAATACCCATGTTGAATCGTCCGAAAATTTGCTCGAGAATTGATAACCTTCGTCAGCAAAACTCTTCAGTGCCTCTGGCTCATTTAATCGATTGCGAATAATGTAATTCACCATCAAGCCTCTGGCTCGTTTGGCAAAAATGCCAATGATTTTATAGGTGTCGCTTTTTTTCTCTTTAAAGGCAATATTAAGAATAGTGGCTTTCAAGGTTTTTTTATCGATTGACTTGAAGTACTCATTGGAGGCAAGATTAACAATCAGCTCATCTTCATCATCATTAAGCACCTCACTAACCTTAGAACCCCAAAATTCATAAAGGTTTTTGCCCTTATTATTGACGAGCTTAGTGCCCATTTCCAATCGGTAAGGTTGAATTAGGTCTAGCGGTCGAACGACACCATAGAGTCCAGATAACATTCGTAGCTTCTCTTGGGCAAAGCGCAAGTCATCCTCGCTCAAACTTGGGGCGTCAATGCCGCTGTACACGTCACCCTTAAAAGCCAACAATGCCTGTTTGGCATTTTCTGGAGTGAACGGTGTTTGAAAGTCTTGAAAGCGCTTGAAATTGAGTTTTGCCAACTTTTCACTGAGAGACATTAACTTAGCAATCTGACCCTCGTTCTTGTTTTTCAAAATAGTCACAAGCTCTTCAGAATGATCAATTTGGCGCGTTTGGGAAAATAATTGGCAATCACAAATTGAAAAATCTTGCTTTTTAGAAGGCGAAATTATTGCTAACATGGTGTGAATAAATAGAAATATTCTACCCGAAGATGCCTGCTACAACGCGACATTTTGGCGAATTTGGCTTTCTTATGAATTGAATTTTACGATATAATAGCGGACTATTTTCGATTGATCTAAGTAAGGCCCTATGAAGAACAAACAATTATATTTGCCAAAAGCACGAGGCCTGTACCACCCAAATAATGAAAAGGATAATTGTGGTGTTGGTTTTATTGCGCATGTTAAAAGGCAATCTTCTCACCAAATCACCCTAGATGCTTTGGAAATGCTCAGCCGCATGGACCATCGTGGTGGCTGCGGCTGTGAAGCCAATACCGGTGATGGTGCTGGCATTCTTACCAATATTCCGCATAGCTTTTTTGCCAAAGAGATTAAAACATTATTTGGTACTGATGTTAAGCAAGGTCGTTACGGCGTAGGCAATGTTTTCTTTCCGCAAGACGATACTCAAAGAGCGCATTGTGTTAAATTATTTGAAGAAGCTATTGTGCGTGAAGGTCAAACACTAATCGGCTGGCGTGATGTACCTGTTGATGCTGAAAAAGCAGATGTTGGCAATACAGCACGTGACTCACAGCCCGTTATCAAGCAACTCATTATTGCTGCGGCTGACAACTTAGGCGACGACGCTTTCGAGCGTGCGCTTTTTGTCATTAGAAAATCAACCTCAAACAAAATTCGCACAGACGAGTCACTGTCACAAGCCTTGTTGTTCTACGTTTGCTCTCTTTCAACGCGTGTCATTATTTACAAAGGCATGTTGATGGGTTCACAAATTCTAGATTTTTACACAGACTTAGCAGACACAGATTACGCCATTTATTTGGCGATGGTGCACTCACGCTTCTCAACCAACACATTCCCATCATGGGACCGCGCCCAACCGTGTCGTTTTATGTCACACAATGGCGAGATTAATACTCGTCAAGGCAACTACAACTGGATGAGAGCTCGTGAAGGTGTACTGGAAAGCGAAACTTTGAGAGACAACCTCGCTAAAGTCTTGCCAGTCATCGAAACAGAAGTGTCAGACTCTGGTAGTTTTGACAACGTTCTTGAATTCTTGCTAATGAACGGTAGATCGCTGCAGGAAGCCATCCTTATGATGGTGCCAGAAGCTTGGCAAAATGATCAAAGCATGAGCGACGAGAAAAAAGCTTTTTATGAGTATTTCTCAAATGTCATGGAGCCGTGGGATGGGCCTGCCTCTATCGCCTTTACTGACGGTCGTTATATCGGCGCCGTATTAGATAGGAACGGTCTGCGCCCTTCGCGCTTCTACTTGACACACGATGACCGCGTCATCATGGCGTCCGAAGTTGGTGTTGTTGACGTGGCAACGGACAACGTTAAGGAAAAAGGCAGACTGCGTCCAGGAAAAATGTTCCTAGTGGATTTTGACAAAGGTGAACTGGTTGATGACGAAACGATTAAAGCAAGTTTTGCTGCCAAAAACCCATATCAAGACTGGCTCAATGAACAGCAAATACACTTATCGGATCTAGGCTGCGACGCTGAAGCGCATGGTTTTTATCCAGAGTCTCTTGTACACCGCTTAAAAGCATTTGGCTACAGCACAGAAACTTTGCAATTTATGTTGCTACCTTTGGTCAGCGAACTTAGGGACCCTGTCGGCTCAATGGGTAACGACTCCGCCCTTGCCTGTCTTTCCGACCAATCTCGCATTATTTACGACTACTTTAAGCAATTATTTGCCCAAGTTACCAACCCAGCGATCGACTCTATACGCGAGGAAGTTGTCATGTCACTGAGCTGTTCGATTGGCCCAGAAGGCAATCTACTGAGCAATAAGGCTGAAAATGCCCACCGTTTGGTCATTGAGCACCCTATTCTAACCAACGAAGAAGTGGCGGCCTTACAGCATTGCAATCATCGCGGCTGGACGGCGAAAACTATTGACATAACCTACGATATTGAGGGCGAACATAATTTAAGTGAGATGCTTGATGACATTTGTCAGCAAGGTTCGCAGGCCATCAAAGATGGTCACAGCCTGATTGTTCTATCCGATAGAAATGTCGGCGAGAACCGGTGCGCCATTAGCGCGCTATTGGCTTCATCTGCACTACATAGGCATCTTGTTGCCAACTATGAAAGAACGCAAGTTGGCATTATCTTGGAAACTGGCGAAGCAAGAGAAGTTCACCACTTCTGTTTATTAACAGGCTATGGCGCCGATGCAATCAACCCATATTTAGCCTTTGAGGCATTGTGGCAAGCACGACGCGACAACTTAATTGATTTCGAAGATGACGCCGCCGTTGTTGGTGCGTATCGCAAAGGTGTTGCCAAAGGCAAGCTGAAAGTGATGGCCAAAATGGGTATTTCAACTCTCGCTTCGTATAAAGGCGCACAAATCTTCGAAGCTGTTGGACTTGCAGATGACGTTATGGATAAGTGCTTCTTTGGAACAGCGAGTCGAATCAGTGGTGTTAGCCTCAACATATTGCAAAATGAAGTTGAAAAGCTACACACAGAGGCTTACCGTAGTAACACCCTAGAGAGCTCAGGCCAATACCATTGGCGAAGTGGTGGTGAAAAGCATATGTGGGAACCGCAAACGATTGCCACACTGCAAAAAGCTGCTCGCAGTAACGATCAAGACGCTTACTGGGATTTTGCCGAAAAATCAAACAATGAAGGCACTCGAAACTGCACATTACGCGGACTAATGTCTTTCAAGACAGCCACAGCTGTCGCAATTGACGAGGTGGAGTCAGTGCAAGAAATTGTTAAGCGCTTTGTTACCGGCGCGATGAGTTTTGGCTCTATTTCTGCCGAATCACATGAATCACTTGCCATTGCAATGAACCGCATGGGTGGCAAATCAAATACTGGCGAAGGCGGCGAGGATTCTGCGCGCTGGACACCAGACGCAAACGGAGACTCACGCCGCTCGGCTATCAAGCAAGTAGCTTCGGGTCGTTTTGGCGTCACCATTGAATATTTGAACAACGCTGACGAATTACAGATTAAAGTCTCGCAGGGCGCCAAGCCAGGCGAAGGTGGAGAGCTGCCAGGTACAAAGGTTGATGAAGGTATTGCAAAAATCCGCTGCTCAACAGCTGGTGTTGGCTTAATCAGCCCACCACCACACCACGACATTTATTCAATTGAAGATTTGGCGCAATTAATTTTTGACCTTAAGCGCTCCAACCCAACCGCTCGCATCAGTGTTAAGCTGGTATCTGAAGTTGGTGTGGGTACGGTTGCCGCTGGTGTGACCAAAGCCAAGTCCGATCACATTGTAATCGCAGGACATGATGGTGGCACAGGCGCCTCACCATTAACATCAATAAAACATGCAGGTTTGCCTTGGGAGTTAGGTGTTGCTGAAACACACCAAACATTAGTGATGAATGAGCTGCGCTCACGTGTTGTTATTCAAACAGACGGTCAATTAAAAACAGGTCGCGATGTAGCTGTTGCAGCCCTGCTCGGTGCTGAAGAATTTGGCTTTTCAACTGCACCGTTGGTGACATTAGGCTGCATCATGATGCGTAAATGTCATCTCAACACTTGCCCTGTTGGTATTGCAACACAAGACAAAGAATTGCGTAAAAAGTTCGCCGGCAAGCCAGAGCATGTTGTGAACTACCTATTTATGGTGGCCGAAGATTTGCGCATAATCATGGCAAGCCTAGGATTTAAAACCATCAATGAAATGGTTGGTCGTGCCGATATGTTGGAGGTGGACAAAGCCATTGACCACTGGAAGAAAGATTGTATCGATCTCAGCGCACTACTGTTGCCAGCCGAAAAGCCAAATGTCGATACGGGTACTTACCAAAGTATTTTCCAAGACCACCAATTGGATCAACAATTAGATAACAAGCTGATTGCGCAAGCACAAAATGCCATTAAAACTGGTAGCAAGGTAAAGATTGACTCTGTCATTGCAAATACAGATAGAGCTGTTGGCGCCATGCTTTCATCTCACGTGGTCAAAACACTCGGCAGTAACACGCTAGCCGATGACTCAATTCATGTGAAATTTAATGGCTCAGCTGGACAGTCTTTGGGTGCATTTCTTGCTAAAGGCATTAGCCTTGAAGTAGAGGGTGATGCCAACGACTATGTCGGTAAAGGCCTATCAGGCGGACGTGTTGTTGTTTACCCACCGAAAAATTCAACTTTTGTTGCGCAAAAAGAAATTATCGCCGGTAACGTCTGTGGCTACGGCTCAACGGGTGGTGAGATGTTCTTATCAGGTCGTGTTGCCGAGCGTTTCTGTGTACGCAACTCCGGCGCTGCTGCGGTGGTTGAAGGTATTGGCGATCACGGCTGTGAGTACATGACAGGTGGACGAGTGGTTATTTTGGGCGAAGTGGGTCGTAATTTTGGCGCAGGCATGAGTGGTGGTATTGTTTATGCTTACGATCCAAAATCAACACTCCAAAGTCGCTCAAACCCTGCAATGATTGACTTTGATCCAATGGACAACGAGTCACAAAAAGAATTATTTCAGTTGCTTACTAAGCACTTAAATTACACAGGATCGGAGATTGCAAAACAGATCTTAGACAACTGGAACGTTGAACTGGCGCACTTTGTTAAAGTGATGCCAAAAGCGCTCAAAGCAGTTCTAGAGGCTCAAGATAGACTTAAGCAAGCCAGTTAGATTGGAATAGTGTGGGTGGTTAAATTGGGATAGTGTCGATAATATCGGCACTACTGTCCAAAAAACTATCAATCGGACCACCAACAACTGGTATCACCGAAATCACCGAGCCCGTCACCCGCATTGGCACGGTGACCAGCTTGGTTAGCACACAACCCGATATATAAAAAGACAGTAAAACTAAGACAATTAATTTTTTCATGATTTTCTCTCCAGAGTTTTAAAATGATAATGATGAGGGTTTTTTTCATCAGGGGTATGTGATTCACAGCTAATTTCTCGCCAAGCGCTCTCATCATACTCAGGAAAATAAGTGTCTCCATCGAATGAGCCTTCAATATGGGTAATATAAAGCTTATCCGCCCTAGCCAATACTTGTTGACAAAGATTGGCACCACCAATCACCAGCACTTCATCCTCATCCTTGGCCGATTGCAGTGCGCTATCAACACTATTGAACACCTCGCAACCCTCAATACTGACATCGGCACTTCTGGTAATCACAAGATTACGACGATTGGGCAGCGGCCTGCCAATTGAATCATAGGTTTTTCTGCCCATTACAATCGAGTGGCCAGTGGTGACTTTTTTGAAAAAAGCGAGGTCGGCAGGAAGATGCCAGGGCAGACCATTGTCTTTGCCAATCAAGTGATTATCATCCATTGCAACGATAATAGATAAGCGCATAAGGCCTTGTCTGAATAAAGTAAAATATATAGATTATTTTACAATTTTTCAACTTATCGTGTCGCTCATTCTTGCCTCATCATCACCCTTTAGAAAAGCTGTTTTAGAGCGCTTAAAAGTCGATTTTTCGACCGTCTCACCAGATATTGACGAGTCTCGATTGGCGAATGAAACGCCGCACGATTTGGTCTATCGATTATCGGCAGAAAAAGCGCGAAAAGTGAGTAAAACCCATAGTGGCTTAATTATTGCTTCAGATCAAGTGGCAACTCTGGCCAATGGCGATGGCGCTGATGACGAAATACTAACCAAACCACACACACGTGAAAATGCCGTTAAACAGCTCCAAATAAGTGCTGGAAATACAGTGACTTTTCTCACCAGTCTCGCACTTCTCAATACCGAAACCGGTGCACTACAAAGCCATGTTGAGATTTTCAAAGTGGTCTTTAGGTCGCTCACTGACTCAGAAATCAACAATTATCTTGATAAAGAAGATACGCTGAAGTGCGCTGGCAGCTTTAAGTCTGAAGGCTTAGGTGTTGCCCTTTTCGAGCGCATGGAGGGCGATGATCCGAATAGTTTGATTGGCTTGCCGACGATTCAACTCATCAAGATGCTAGCCAAGGAAAACGTCCATATTTTATGACCTTGCTTTATCCTGACGATTGCAATGCATTTGCATCAGGTTTAACGTTTCATTGGGGCTCACTCTACGGTAGCGCTGAAGCCTTAGCACTGATTGAATTTACCCAGAAGCATAACTGTGTTGTGCTTTATATCGCTCGAGACATTGTTCACTACGAGCGGATTCAAAAAGCGCTTAATTTCTACAACACATCCTTAACAATTCTCGCATTTTCAAACTGGGAGATATTAGCGTATGACCACTTTTCGCCGCATCCGGATATTGTTTCTTCGCGATTAAAAACCCTCTCTCAGCTGCCCTCGCTTAAAAGCGGCATTGTCATTACCACGCTTGAATCTCTTTCGCAAAGGCTCTGCCCAACTGACTACATTGAAAAGTATTCGCTTAGCTTGGCACGTGGAGGTAAGTTAAACATCAACAATTTTGTTGATAAGCTCGTCAAAATTGGCTATCGACGCACCTCCAGCGTAATGGAGCAAGGTGAGTTTTGCATTAAAGGCTCACTGATTGACCTCTATCCAATGGGCGCCAAAAACCCCTACCGAATCGACTTATTTGATAATGAAATTGATTCGATTCGCGCCTTCAAGACATCAACTCAACGCTCCATTGAAGTGGTTGAAAACATCGAACTATTGCCAGCTAGAGAGTTTTCTGCCGAACCAAAAAGCATTGAAACCTTTAAGCGAAACTACCTCAGTGCATTTGGCAAAAAGGAAGGGTTGATTTTTACCGAGGTGAGTGAGGGTCGCTTCCCGGGCGGCATTGAATTTTACTTGCCTCTGTTCTTTGACAAAACAGCAACGCTGTTTGACTACCTCCCAAAAAGCCCGATTATTGCTTATCAAAATGGCCTCTCTGATAACGTCAACGAACAAACAGAAGTACTCACAGCGCGCTTTGAGCACGCCAAGCGCTCACTCGATAGATTGCCTTTAGAGTTGGATAAGGTTTTTCTCGTTCAAGCAGAATTATTTGCCCTGCTAAAAAACAAAGAGCAGATTCAAACACAATCGATTAAATCCAATAAAAAATCTGCGCTCAATTTCTCTGCGAACTTATTACCACCGCTGCGAATAGAATCGCAAGCCAAAAAACCACTAAGCAAACTCATTGCATTTGTCGAGAGCTTCAAAGGCAGGATATTGATTGTTTGTGAATCTCAAGGTCGCCAGTCTGTGCTGATGGATTTACTCTCCAGCCAGCAATTGTCACCACAAGATTGCCAACATTGGACAGATTTTTTAGAGAGTGACAGCAAACTTGCAATCACCAACGACAATCTTGGAGAGGGTTTACTCACACCTGAGTTTGCAATTATCACTGAAGATCATTTGTTTGGCCAGGACGTGGTTAAGCAACAAAGGCGTCGACGTGCAAAGCACAAGGATTTTGATGAGGCGATTAAAAGCTTGGTGGAGATTCAAATTGGTGACGCTATTGTTCACGAGCATTATGGCGTGGGCCGCTACCTTGGATTAGATACCCGAACTTTTGATGATAACCCGCAAGATTTTCTCATGCTCGAGTACGCCAAAGGCTCCACGCTGATGGTGCCAATTACCGCGCTTAACCTAATTTCGCGTTATTCTGGCACCAATCTAGATCATGCACCGTTACACAAACTTGGCACTCAACAATGGAATAAAGCCAAGAAAAAAGCCACCGAGGCACTGTATGACGTTGCTGCAGAGTTATTAGAGATTTACGCCAAGCGCCAAACTCTAACAGGATTTGCCTATCCAGAGCCAGACGACGCCTACAGCTCTTTTGTCGCCAGCTTCGCTTTTGAGGAAACACCAGATCAGCTCACAACCATGGATCAAGTACTGGCGGACATGCAATCCTCAAGGCCGATGGACCGACTGGTTTGTGGCGATGTTGGCTTTGGTAAAACCGAAATTGCAATGCGCGCAGCTTTCCTTGCGGTGGAGGCTGGCAAGCAAGTAGTTGTCTTGGTGCCGACAACACTTTTGGCCAATCAACACCAGCAAACTTTTATCGATCGTTTTGCCAATTATCCCGTCACCATTAAAGCGCTGTCGCGCTTTCAAACGCCAAAAGAACAAACGCTAATTAAAGAGGGCTTAAAGCAGGGGAAAATTGATATTGTTATTGGTACACATAAGCTGATTCAAGGCTCGATTAAATATCAAAACTTAGGCCTTATCATTATTGACGAAGAACACCGCTTTGGCGTAAAACAAAAAGAGGCGTTAAAAAAACTACGCGGCCAAAGCGACATTCTAACCATGACCGCAACGCCGATTCCGCGCACCCTTCATATGGCACTCGGCTCTTTGCGCGAGCTTTCCATTATTGCCACACCGCCAGCGAAACGCAGTGCCATTCAAACTTTTGTTGATGAATGGAATGACGGCACCATAACTGAAGCTTGCTCACGCGAGCTACACCGTGGCGGGCAAATATTCGTACTGCATAACGATATTGACTCTATCGACAATATGGCAGAAACACTGAAAAACTTGATGCCCAATATCAAAGTTCGCGTTGCTCACGGTCAGATGCCAAGCAAAGAGCTTGAACAAATTATGGCAGATTTTTACCATCAACGCTTTCAAGTACTGGTCTGCACCACCATTATTGAAACTGGTATTGATATCCCTAGTGCCAATACTATCATTATCAACAATGCGCAGAATTTTGGCCTTGCGCAACTGCACCAATTGCGTGGTCGAGTCGGGCGCTCGCATCATAAAGCCTATGCTTATTTGATTATCAAATCGCATCAGTCGTTGACAAAGGATGCCAAAAAACGCTTGGACGCGATTGCCTCCCTTGAGGAACTAGGTGCTGGCTTTATGCTCGCCAATCACGACCTCGAGATTCGTGGTGCAGGTGATCTATTGGGTGAAAACCAAAGTGGCAAGATTTCAGAAATCGGCTTTAACCTTTACCACGATTTATTGCAACGCACCATTCGTGCGATTAAGAGCGGCAAAAAACTCAATATCGAAGACACCATCAACGAGCAAATCGAAATTGATATTGGTATTGCTTGCATTATCCCGCAAACTTATCTAGACGATGTCCATGAACGCTTAGTGCTTTATAAGCGCATAGCAAGCGCTAAGAGTGAAGGCGAGCTGAAAGATTTGCAGATCGAGATGATTGATCGCTTTGGTCTGTTGCCAGAACAGACAAAGAATTTATTCGCTTCAACTTCGTTGAAATTTATTTGCGAAAAAATCGGAATCGATAAAATTATCATCTTTGATGATAAGGCCGAGATCACTTTGAGTGTCAATCACATCATTGAGCCGATCAAAATCATCAATCTTATTCAAAAAGAGGTGAAAACTTACCAATTAAAGGGGCAAAACACCCTTGTGTTCAAAGCGCAGATGGCTGAAGACAGCTCGAGAGTCACTTCAGTGGAAAATTTGCTAAAAAATCTAAACGGGGATTATTAAGCACTTTAATCAGCTTCTAGTTATTCTTTAGGTTTTCTGCAAAAGCCCTACTCGTAAGAATAAAAGCAAAAAAGACAATAAAGGTGCCAATCAAAGCGCCAGTCAAGTGAACACCAGTGCGTTCAACAAGGTTATAACTCTCAGTCAAGCCTAAACTCTGCATGACAGCAAACATTGCCAGTGAGGACATTACTGCAGTGATAATACAAAGGGGGATTAGGTGTAAATAGCTCATACGAGAGTCAACATAGAACTTATCCAACTTAAGCTGATGTAAAAACAGTACAGCAAGATAGGGTATTGTTGCTTCTAATAATGCCAAAAAAACTCTAATATTACTATGGATATCATCAAAAGGCTGAAACAGCATATTGGCGCCAATCGAGCCAAGCAAAATACCAGGAAAAACCCAATAGCCAAACAACAAAGTCAAGGCTAATCGAGTGCCTGTTTTAAGATCAACTAGGCCAATATACTCTGGTGCAATTAAATCAAAAGAAGTACTCGCCGAACCGGCCAGAAAAACACCTATCATTGCACAGATATTGATATTAAACAATTTAATTAAGCTTGGCATAGTATCTGAGTATAGAGAGACCCATCTAGTGGTTGGAAGAATGTTGCTCGAAGTACTGATTAAAAGCATGCATGATAAAAATCGCCAAAGTGAAAAACACAACCGCTCCAAGCAAGTTGCCCAGCAAAACTGAGCCGATATATTCAGAAAAATTAAAACCCTCCTCTATCTCATCAAATTGCACAAGCACAATCAAACGACCTGTCGCCGAAAGAAACGAGGTTAGTAGGCATAAAAACAGCACATGAGGAAAATAAAAACTTTCTTTGGTATAAAAGTTACCAAGTTTAAAGTGCTGCATCATCAACAAAGCAATCAGCACAGAAAAAGCCTCCACTAACTCTTCAAGCAGCGCGAAATTTATGTCCTCACCCGAACCACCAAAGGCTGCACCAACCAAAAGCGAACCCACTAACACCCCTGGGAAGCACACCAAACCAAAGAGTAATAACACGCCCAATCTAGCGCCGGTGGACAGATTGAATACATTATGAAGCCAAGGAATGCTGTATTCTAGTGAAAAAGCAGCAGCGCCAAAAGTAAACACCGCCACCAAGGCAGCAGAATTGTACAACAGCCATTTATTAATATTCACGACGCACCATTGCCACAACAGTCTTCATAATCAAACTGAATTTTTGTAATGTGGCTGCACTCTAGAGCGCGAGAATTGATTGTGCAATTTAGAACACCCACCACACCTTCGCACACCCCTAGGCCAGCTTGTGGCAAAAATTGCATAACTTTTTCTTTCGTTTCACCTCTTGAGACCCAAGCAAGGTGTTTGAAGACAAGAAAGATCAATTGGACAAAAGGCATAGATAATCACTTGTTTTGATACAGATACATTAATTATATCCATAACGGGCATATCAAAATTTAGTAACAACATATTGAGTCACTAATCGTTCATAACTAACCTATATAAAAAGCCTAGAGGGTTTTTTGTATCTTCATCCTTCCTTGGGTGGCAGCTTCAATTGTCACCATCATGAACAACATAACTAGTGGGCCAATTACACCACCAACAAAATTGATCATCAACAAACCAATCCCTTCATCGACGCCTTTATTAAAATTAAAAAGAAAGCGTAACGTTGAAAGCGTGAGAGCGGTCAAGAGCATATAGAAGGCAGCATGACGAATAATGAGACTGTCTACAGTAAAAAATGAAGCCAACCTGAAGAAATGCATTGAGTAGAGGGCTACAGCAGGCGCAAGACAATCTACAAGAATAGCGCCAGCATCATAACTAAAGCCATTGTTATAACTAAGAATTGGAAAAATAATGTAGCTTAAAATAGAGCCGAGAAGCAAGCCAGGCAAAACCCAGTAGCCAAAGAGAAGGAGTGCAAACACTTGAGCACCGACAGGCATATTAATTAAGGTCGCATACCAAGGGTCAATGGTATGTAGTGCAGCCGAAGTTGAGTGTGTCAAAACCATCATCGACACTGCTGCTGCGTTTGTAATTAACACTCTCCCCATCTTATTCTTGTCCTAGTGCTTTTATCTATGTCATATATTTATTTATACAACAACATTTCTTTTACACTAATATCAATCTCGTATTAAACTACTGTTGCTAGGTTTGTATCTTTTTGACCTATATTTCAAGCCCGCTCTAAACCCAAGTATAAGCACTGTCTATTTGCTGTAGCTTGAATCAAATTGTATCGTAGTTTAGCTACCGCAAGTGTGTCGAAGTATGGAGATATATAGCATTTCGCATCGTTAACACCTAGCATGACTGCGGCTTGGTTAAAAAGGCGATAAAGAAAATTAATCACAAGCCCACTGAAGAGAAGTGAGTGAGTGAGTGAGTGAGTTAATTATGATGATAACCATGCATAAACACAGTCAGAGAAAAGGAGCGGGGTATTGTTATTCCTTAGAAATAACTTCTGGAACCAACATCCGGATAATCGGCACAACCACCAAAGCAAGAACAAATACAAAGCCAATGCCACCCGTCAGATCGCCAATTAACATCGCAGGGACGTAAGTCGCCTCATCGACGCGAATCGGAAGTTCTAGCCAAGTTCGAAAACTTGTGTCAATAAAGAACTTCGCAAAAGTATTAAAGAAAGCAGCCAGGATCATCAGAAAGACGACGTGCTGGAAAACCAGCTTTTCAGCTTCAAAGAATTTCGACAGCCTAAATGTTCGCATCGTGTAAATCGCCAATAATGGACCTAGCGTAGTGACTAATGCATGAGCATGATTTATCCAAGCAAAAGTTTTAAGATTGCCTGAAACTGTTAGTGCAAAAGGATTTAAAGACCAACCGTAAACATACAAAGCAGAAATATGAAAACCGATAAAAACCGCTGGCAATACACGCCAGCCAAATAGAAGGTATGACATACTGACTGCACCAAGTACCAGCCAAATACCAGAAATTTGAAATAGAGCGGTTTTTCCCACTGGTGCGCCCTGCGCAAGCACACTTAAAGAGACTTTAGTTCCCCAAGGTTGAATCATATCGCCCAGCATTAGCGCGACAAAAATCATAACAATGGTAATACTGCTCTGAATTAATAACTCACTTGAACTTGCATTTGTGCTATGTGGCACTTGCCCTCTCCCTTGTTTTACTTTTTTTACTCGGGCAATTATAGCACGCGTATCTCTTCAAACAGCCAAAAAATAGCATTTTAATGGCTGTTTAAATTCTTACAAACTTACTGCATAGGATAGGTTCATCGCACGTTTGTCATCAACCGACTGCTCAGAAGCAATAATCTCCTGACTCAATAGAGCGCCAACCGCTCTTTTAATGGTTGATAACGAATACTTCTCAAAGTATGGGTCGTTCTTAATTGTTGTGATAGTAGAAGTACTATTGTGCGTAATATACGACAATACCGCTTTCTCTACTTCAGACAAATGACCCATGCCCAGTTCTTGCTCGTACTCATCTAGTGCTTTTCTTAATTGAAATAACTTAGCTATTGTTGACATAAAACTCCATAAATATTTAATCTCACCCGCGGTGTAATATTATAATCCAATAGACTTCTAATTGCAAATTGAACTATGTTCTCTAGAGCTCTAGAGTGGCATTGTATTTACTACTGTACACCATTTTGATCTATTATTTTTCTTGTCAAACGTCTAATGATTTTATTGGCAAAGATATCAATTAAATATTAAATAGTTGTTTGAGTGTAGTGTAGTCTGAAGTTTCGATTCGCGGCCCAAACTGATTCACCACAAGTGCGGCGGCAGCGTTTGCAAATTGCGCCGCTAACACGTAATCATGACTTTCATTAATGGCGTATAAGAAAGCACCTGCAAACATGTCACCAGCACCGTTGGTGTTTATTGCATTTGTTTTAACGCCAGAAACAAAAGTTGTTTGATTACCATCATAAACCAAAGATCCCTTGGCTCCACGAGTAATCGCAAAAGTCTTGGTGTAATCTTTGAGTGCCTCAGCGGCTTGATCAATAGTGTTGCTACCAGTAAAACTGATGGCCTCATCTTCATTACAAAACAACAAATCCATGCCATTGCCAATGACGCTTTTAAGTTGTTGTGAAAAAATTTGCACGACAAAAGGGTCGGATAAGCTCAACGAAGTTTTAACGCCGTGCTGTTTGGCGAAAGACATTGCCTCAACGGCAACTTGAGTGCGCTGTGAATCAGTTACCAAATAACCCTCAATATATAACCATCTCGCATTGGCTAACGGCTGTGTATCAATCTCTTTTGAGGTGAGTTCTTCACTCACACCCAAATAGGTGTTCATGGTTCGCTCTGCATCATCGGTTATCATCACTAAACATTTGCCGGTAACACCTCCGTTCGACTCGGTCTCGTGAAAGTCAACGCCCAATGCATTTAAATCCTTAACAAAAAACACGCCGTCTGTATCGGATGCCACTTTGCCGGCATAAAACACTTTAGCACCAAAGCCACTTGCAGCAACAATTGTATTGCAAGCCGAACCACCACAACTGCGTTTTACAAGCTCTGAATGTGAGCTTAAATTAGCAATCAATTGATGTTGTTGTGCTTCATCAACCAAAGTCATAATGCCTTTATCAACTTGGTTTTTCTTAAGAAAAACTTCATTAACTTTAAACTCGATATCTACCAAAGCAGCACCAATTCCATACACATCATATGTCTTCACACGTAATCCCTTTTGTTTATAGAGGCAACTTTTTCATCGCCATTTATCTCAGTGTATTAGGCACTGGAAAGTGCACGTCTTCTATAGCACCACTGACTTCAAGCACTTCATCAGCACCGTAATCTAATAAATAGCTGACCACCTCTTGCACCAAAACTTCAGGCGCCGAAGCGCCAGCAGTGACACCGACCGATTGACAGTTTTCAAACCAATCGTTATTAATATCGGCAGCGCCATCGATCAAATAAGATGCTTTGTTGTTGTTGTCTGCAATTTCACGGAGGCGGTTGGAATTAGATGAATTCTTCGAACCCAAAACCAACAACACATCAGCCATCTCAATAATGGCTTTCACCGCGTCCTGTCGATTTTGTGTCGCATAACAAATATCGTCTTTTTTTGGCGACTGAATCTGCGGAAACTTTTCTTTCAAGGCGACCACAATAGCGCTAGTATCGTCAACCGAGAGCGTTGTTTGGGTGGTGTACGACAAATGATTCTCAGCTGAGAAATTCAAATCATCGATATCATCGATGGACTCAACCAAGCTAATCGAAGAGCCGCTAGCTTGCCCCAAGGTGCCTTCAACTTCAGGGTGGCCCGCATGACCGATAAGAATCACCTGGTGATCTTGCTTTTGTCGACGTTGCACTTCTTTGTGCACTTTGGTCACCAAAGGGCAAGTGGCGTCGTAAACTACCGCACCAATGGACCCGGCCTCTTTTCTGACCATTTGAGAAACGCCATGGGCGCTAAAAATTACCACTTCGCCGTTTGGTACTTCGTCGATTTCATCAACAAAAATCGCGCCTTTGGTTTTTAAATTGTTCACAACAAATTTATTATGGACAACTTCATGACGGACGTAAATCGGCGTACCGTGGCGCTCAATAGCGCGCTCAACAATATCAATAGCGCGCTCAACGCCTGCACAAAAACCTCTTGGGTTGGCGAGTAATATTTTCATGATATTACCGTATTGCTTGTCTCAGACAAGGCTCGCTCAGGTGCTAAGTTCGCGTCCAATGAAATCAGCGCTGTGTAAACGCCGATAAGATTTGATAGATTTTCTCGCGCAATTTTGAGCGATGAACAATCATATCAATCGCACCTTTTTCTAGCAAAAATTCACTTCGCTGGAAGCCTTCAGGCAGCTCTTCACGAACCGTTTGCTCAACCACACGCGGACCAGCAAAGCCAACCAGTGCTTTGGGTTCAGCAATATGAATATCGCCCAACATAGCAAAACTGGCAGAAACGCCGCCCATCGTAGGATCGGTTAAAACCGAAATAAATGGAATTTTCTTATCGGCTAGCAATTTAACCGCTAAAGCTGTTTTGGACATTTGCATTAAGGAAAATAACCCCTCTTGCATGCGTGCTCCACCACTGGCTGAAAAGCAAATCAGTGGATAACCATGGGCAATCGCAGCATCTGCCGCTCTAGCAAATTTCTCACCAACAACAGAGCCCATCGAGCCGCCCATAAATTTAAATTCAAAAGCTGCAACAATAACCGGCATGCCGTGCAGCAAGCCCTGCTTAACCACCAACGCATCATTTTCTTTTGTTTTTTTCTGAGCTTCGCTGTAGCGATCTTTATATTTTTTTTGATCCTTGAACTTTAAAGGGTCTACGGATTCTAGACTGGCACCAATTTCCACTTGATGCGCCTCATCAAGAAAGCTCTCTAAACGATCTCTTGCGGACATGCGTAAATGATGCTCACACTGTGGACAAACATAGTTAAGGCGTTTTATTTCTTCTTTATAAAGCACACTATGACACTCTGGGCACTTACTCCACAAGCCTTCAGGAATATTTTTCTTAGCGCTTTTGCCAATTGATGGCAGTATTCTCTCTAACCAACTCATAGTCAATCCTTTTTAATAGCACTTGAAATTTGACGGGCTAAATTACCGACTTTCGTCACCATTTTATCCCTATCATCGGATAATTGCTCAATAATAGAAACGAGCGAACTGCCGACAATAACCGCATCTGCAGTCTCGCTGACTTTTTTAGCCGTTTCGGCATCTTTAATACCAAAACCAACGCCTACCGGCAAATCGATCACTTTACGAATTCGAGCTAGGTGATGATTAACCGAGTCAATATCTAGGTTGCCCGCACCGGTCACACCCTTCAATGAAACAAAATAAACAAAGCCAGAGGCAACTGTTGCGATCATTTCTAAGCGCTCATCGGTTGTGGTCGGCGCCACCAAAAATATTAAATCGATATCAACTGCATCTAGCTCAGCCTTAAAATCTTGCGCCTCTTCAGGCGGCATATCCACCACCAAAACACCATCAACACCCGCCTCTTGTGCGCGCTCAGCAAAAGCTTTGTAGCCAAACACTTCAATTGGATTGGTGTAACCCATCAACACCACACCAGTTGTATTATTGTGCTCCCTGAGGCGCTCAACCAAGCCAAAAACATAATGCAGATTAACGCCATTTGCAACGGCGCGTTCGTGTGATTTGGCAATCACCGGGCCATCAGCCATTGGGTCTGAAAACGGCATGCCGAGTTCGACGATGTCAGCGCCATTTTGCACGAGAGCAAACATTGCAGCTTCTGAGCTATCCATGCCACCATCACCTGTCGTGATAAATGGAATAAAGGCTTTTTGGCCAGATTGTTTAAGATCGCTAAAAATTTTACTAAGTATTGACATCGGTATTTATCAGCTGAATAAGGGCTAAATTTTATCACATTAGCACCTAAAGACAATTTATTGTCAGTGCTAGAGCGGGTTTTATTTTGGACGCAACTAACCTTGAGAATAGGCGTGAACTGTGTCGACCAACACCTTCATATTATCCGGATTAACATCCGGGGTAATACCGTGACCCAAATTAAACACGTGACCGGTCTTACCTTTAAATTGGTCAAGCACTTTTTTAACCTCTACCTCAACCACCTCAGGTGTCGCATAGAGTACCGAAGGGTCCAAATTACCTTGTAAGGCCACCTGCTTACCGACACGTTTTTGTGCATCGCCAAGCTCAACTGTCCAATCCAACCCCAATGCATCGCAACCAGTGTCTGCCATTTGTTCAAGCCAAGCTGCGCCACCCTTGGTAAACAGTGTTACAGGAATTGTCCTGCCTTCATATTGACGGTGAATTCCAGAAACAATTTTCTGCATATATCTCAGTGAGAAATTCTCATAGCATTCTTTGTTTAGCGAGCCACCCCAGGTGTCAAAAATCATCACTGAATCCGCACCGGCCTCAATCTGGCCATTAAGATAATCAATAATCGTGTTCGCAAGCACGTCCAATAATTGATGCATGTGCTTAGGGTTTTCAAACATTAAGCCTTTGACTTTAGAAAAGGTCTTGCTGGAGCCACCCTCTACCATGTAAGTTGCGAGCGTCCATGGGCTGCCAGTAAAGCCAATTAGCGGCACCCTGCCTTTGAGGTTTTTCTTAATTACCGAGACCGCATCATTGACGTAGGCTAACTCAATACCAACATCAGGCTTTGAGAGTTGCTCAATCGAGGCCAATGTCGTTAACGGCTTAGTGAATTTTGGCCCTTCGCCTTCAGCAAAATAAAGACCTAGGCCCATCGCATCAGGAATCGTCAAAATATCTGAGAATAAAATCGCCGCGTCTAAATCAAAACGTTCAAGTGGCTGCAGTGTAACTTCACAAGCCAGCTCACTATTCTTGCAAAGACTTAGAAAGTCACCCGCTTTCGCACGAGTTGCACGGTACTCTGGCAAATAACGACCTGCTTGGCGCATCACCCAAACCGGAGTACGATTAACTTCTTTTTTTAACAGAGCGTTGATATAGTCAAATGCCATAATGATCTCTCAATAGATAATAGAGTTATTTTACTTTAATTAATACGGGCACAAAAAAAGCCACAATCGTGGCTTTTTTAAAAGCATAAAGCTTTGAATTAACGCTTGAATGCACCGTAACGAGATTTAAACTTCTCAACACGGCCAGCAGTATCCATAATTTTTTGCTTACCTGTGTAGAACGGGTGGCAGCTTGAACACACGTCTAGGTGTAATTCGTCTTTAGTAGTAGTTGAGCGCGTTTCGAACGTGTTACCACAGCTGCATACCACTTTAGTTGCTTCGTAAGCTGGATGAATATCTGTTTGCATAGCTAATTATTTGTCTTCAAATCGAAAAGAAGGGAAATTATATACTATCTCTCATTCGGGGTGTAGGTTTTAACGCTGAGCGCGTGGAGCTCACCACTCTTGATTTCTTCACTAACAACAGCTAGCACAGTACGCTGTCTTTGCAACAAAGACATGCCCTCAAAAATTGGCGACACAACTATGGTTGAGCAGTTACAACCATCACCTTCCATCGTCACTTGCGAACCTTCAATGCCCGCTTCTAATTTTGCTTGAATCTCGTCTAATGTCATGCGCCAAATAACCCCTTAAGTGCGTAGAAAAATACGATAGCCATAATTGCGCCTGCTGGCAGAGTGACGATCCACGAAAGAAAGATTCGATTAATCACACTCATATTCAAAGATGCTAGGCCTCGTGCAATACCAACACCAAGCACAGCGCCCACTAGCACCTGGGTTGTTGACACTGGCAAGCCCGTATAGGACGCCAATACCACCGTTGTTGCTGCAGCAAGCTCCGCGGCAAAACCACGGCTTGGTGTCAACTCAGTAATGCCTTGACCAATTGTACGCATCACTTTAAATCCAAAAGTTGCAAGGCCAAAAACAATACCTCCGCCACCAACAAGTAAAATCCACGAAGGCAGTGCACTCTTCGAAGCGATATCACCTCCCGACTCAACTATACTATAAACAGCTGCGAGTGGTCCAATAGCGTTTGCCACATCGTTGGAACCGTGTGCGAACGCCATTGAACAGGCGGTAACCACCATCAGTCCGCCAAACAATTTTTCCATATTAGCATAGTGGAAATCTGCATCATCTTCTGGGTCGGTTTTGATTCTTCTAACAATCACAGCCGCAATTAGAGATGCGATTACACCAACCACCACAGCAATCAACATGCTGGTAGGAAAATCCTTTCCAAGATGTTTCAACGACTCTACGTGCTTCAAGCCCTTAAGTAAAGTCACTAGAGCAATCACAAAACCCACGATAAAGACATAGAAAGGTAAATAGCGTTTCGCATTTTCCAATGGATTTTCTGTAGAAATGATACGTTTCTGTAGGCTTTTAAATATAAACACCGCCAATGTACCCGCCAATAATGGTGAAATTACCCAACTGGCCACAATCGTACCAACTTTGTCCCAAGCAACCGCTTCAACACCCATGCCGACAGCACCAAAACCAACAATTGCACCGACAATCGAATGTGTTGTCGACACTGGCCAACCATACGATGAGGCAATCAAAAGCCAAAAGCCAGCCGAAAGCAGGGCCGCCAACATGCCATAAACCAACAAATGCGGGCTATCAACAAAAACCGAAGCGTCCAATATTCCCTTGCGGACCGTGGCTGTTACCTCGCCACCAGCAAGTACTGCCCCAGCAAACTCAAAAATAATTGCAATAATGATGGCTTGTTTGACTGTAATCGCGCCCGAACCGACCGAAGTACCCATGGCATTTGCCACATCATTAGCGCCCACACCCCACGCCATAAAAAGACCAAAACCAATGGCCAACATAATAAGGATTTCGCTATTCTGCGTAATAATTTCCATCTCTAACTCTCTATTATTTGGCTAGCATGACTTCTAATCTAGAGCCAACTTTTTGTGCGGCATCTGCTGTCTCGCCCAGCCACTCGATAGCGCGATAATAAAACATCACATCAACAGGAGGCAATGTCGCCTCAAGGGTAAATAGTTTGGTTCGAATCAGGTGTTGGGCTATATCAGACTCGTGCTCTAAAGCATTAATTTTAGTGACAATGGTGTCAACGATTTTCCTCTCACGACTACTAAAGGCCGTCTCCAACAACTCATCAAGCTCATTGATCGCCTCAAGAGCGGCGGCTGAGGTTTTGACACTAACAGTTACCAAATCTAGGAAATCTTGTGCAATTTCCACCGGAAAAATCATTTTGCGCGTTGCCATTAAACCAGCTAGGTCTTTGGTAATATTGGCAATTGAGTCTTGAATCAGTAGAAGATCTAAAAGGTCGCGACGAGAAAATGGCATCATAAAAGTACTTGGCAAATTCATCCGCAGCTTTTTCTTCAGCTCATCGGCCTTGTTTTCTTTTTTGACGATTAAACTACGAGATAACTCGGCCTTATCCCAATCATCTTTGCTGGCAGCTTTTGCAAAGGCAGTAAACTCTTTGAGACACAAATGCACTTGCTTCATATGTTGCTGTAATGGGTTAATTGGAGATCTTCCAAATAATCCCGAAATATCGCTTCTAGCCATTACCAATAGCTCCAAAATTCATGAATATTAGTTGCGTATTTTAATGTCTGAAAAACACCATGCAACAAAAAAAGTAAAAAAAACTAGTTCAGCCTATTACTCACGTATGGCAACAATCTTGCCTTGATTTGATTAAAGCACAGTTCAAACGCCTGGTAATCACTGCCATCCGGATCTTCAAACCCAAGATGGACTAGCTCCGTCGTGTTCGGAAAAATTGGGCAGGTTTGACTGGCGTGGTCACACACTGTCACCACCAAGTCAAAGTCAATATGGGTAAGTGTTTCTAGTTTTTTAGAGTGATATTCATCACGCCATATATCATGAATTTGCAGTATTTTCTTAGCACTTGGGTGCACTGTGGCACTGGCGTCAACACCACTAGAAAACGCTTGAATGGTTGCACCCAACTCAGCATTAATCAACGCCTCGGCGATAATGGATCGGCAGCTATTGCCCGTGCAAAGAATCAGTACTTTTTTCATTCATCGGCCTCTTGACCGTCTGGATGAATCAGCTTAACAAAAACTAGTGCTGCCAACAAAGCACCCAATATCGTCGCTACGATGTAGAGCCACAAGTACTCATAATGGCCACTGACGATTGCCGGACCAATGCTACGCGCAGGATTCATGCTTGCACCGGTGATTGGGCCGGCAAACATCGCCTCCAGGCCAACCGTAAATCCAATTGCAATACCGGCAAAATCTTTGGTGGCCTTGCCGTGAACAGCTGAAGCGCTAATAACCAACATCAATATAAAAGCCAGTAAAAACTCAAAGCCAAAAGACTGTGTCACCGATCCGTGTGGCAGTGTTGCGCCTAGATAACTTACTTCTGAGAGGTGATTAAAGTCTTCTTGCAATAAATAAAAAAGTGTCATACTTGCAGCAATACCGCCGAGTATTTGCGCGCTGATATAAGGCAATACTCGCTGGCGATCGAACTCGCCCATCGCATAGAAAGCAATGGTTACCGCAGGATTAAAGTGCGCGCCAGAAACGTGAGCGAAACTATAGATCAGCGCTACAATGACAAAGCCAAAAGTCAGCGCTACGCCAGCGTGTCCAAGCGCGCCGGTGATGTCATTTACCATCACCGCACCTGCACCCGCAAAAACCAAAATAAAAGTGCCAATGAATTCAGCTGTCAATTTATTACGCATTTAACCTCTGTTTAGCATTAAAGGGAACATTGTCTTTGTAGACGCCAAGGTCTCAATTATAATGCCTTTCAAAAAGTACCAAAATTATTTATGCCAACAATAGACGCGATTATTTTAGCTGCCGGAGAAGGCAGCAGAATGAACTCGAACGCACCCAAAGTTCTTCAGCAACTTTCAGACAAAGCCCTTTTGCAGTATGTTATCGATGCCGCAGTCCCTCTTGGAGCCAAGCTTAACATTGTGATTGGCCATTGTGCAAAGTTGGTAAAAGCTTCAGTTTTCAATGAAAACGTCAATTGGGTTGTGCAAAAAGAACAATTGGGTACGGGGCACGCTGTGCAACAAGTAATGCCAGATATTGATGACGATTCTATTTGTCTTGTGCTTTATGGCGATGTACCCTTAATCCAAAGCGTCACTTTAAAGACATTAATCGAACAAGCAAACAGCTCAGGCTTTGCACTACTGAGCGTTGTATTGGAAAATCCTACTGGCTATGGCCGCATTAAAAGAGATGCGCAGGGAGAAATTATTGCCATTGTTGAACAAAAAGATGCCAGTAAGAGCGAACTAAAAATTAACGAGATTAACACCGGTATTATGGCCGTGAAAGCCTCACTTTTAAGAGACTACTTAGACAAACTCAAGCCAAACAACGCCCAAGGCGAATTGTATTTAACCGATATTGTTGAGATGGCGAATGCGAATAATGTTACTATTTCATCTTGTATTTGCGATTACGCAGCGGAAGTAATGGGTGTGAATGACAAAAATCAATTGGCAGAACTAGAAAGGCTTTTACAACAAAAGCAAGTAGATGGGTTTATGGCTGATGGCCTTGGTGTTAGGGATCCTGCTCGTTTTGATTGTCGTGGCACACTGTGCTTTGGTAAGGACTGCATCATTGATATTAATGTTGTCTTTGAAGGCGACAATGAATTAGGTAGTAATGTCACATTTGCGCCTAACTGTATTATAAAAAACGCTAAAATCGGTGATAACTCAGAAATTAAAGCAAATTCATTGATTGAAGATTCAACTGTTGGCAGCAATACTGCCATCGGCCCTTTTGCTCGCCTTCGACCTGAGAGCCACATAGGCAACAGTGCCAAAATAGGTAATTTCGTAGAGATTAAAAAATCAACCATTGGTAACACCTCTAAAGTATCTCATCTAAGTTATGTGGGGGATAGTACTATTGGCGAGGGTGTTAATGTCGGCGCCGGTGTGATTACATGTAATTACGATGGCGCAAATAAATATCAAACCATCATTAAAGATGGCGCTTTTATTGGCTCTGATACGCAACTCATTGCGCCTGTGACTATTGGTAAAAACGCAACCATCGGTGCGGGTGCAACTATTACCAAAGACGTGCCGGATGAGTCACTCTCTCTCAGTCGAAATAAACAAACCACCCTAAGCAACTGGCAACGACCTTCTAAGAAATAACACCCAACAATGCCTAGCATGCAACCAGTTCTTTGCTAATGTGATATTATGAAAATTCTTAGCTTGGATTTAATTATTGCCAAGCCCTAAGCACTTATTATTTCGCCTAACAAGTAATGAGTTTTTTTTCATTAAAGCCTGATATAAATAGCACTTGTTGATTGTTTAATCAGTGACTTGTGACTATGTATGAAAAAATATATTTCAGCTGACGAACTACTATTAGACTCGTTCAAATTAGGAATGAAAATTTACAACAGTGGATTTAAACCTGACTTTATTGTCGGTGTTTGGCGCGGCGGAACCTCTGTTGGCATTGCCATCCAGGAGCTTCTTGTCTATCTTGGTAACCATGCAGATCATATTGCAATACGCACTTCTTCATATACGGGAATTAATTCTAAACTAAAGCGCGTGCGTATTTATGGCTTGGGATATCTGATAAAAAAATATGAACGCAGAAGATAAACTTCTCATTGTTGACGATGTATTTGACTCCGGTAGAAGTATTAAAGTCATCCTTGATACGTTAAGCGCCAAATCAAGAAAAAACACCCCGCATGATATTTGTATTGCAATGCCGTGTTATAAACCAAAGAGAAATATAACTACCTTTACACCTGAATACTGTCTTCACGAAACCGATAATTGGCCTATTTTTCCTCATGAAATGAATGGCTTGGATGAAGCTGAAATTTTTGCAACTAAACTTGGGTTGAAAGAAATTTTATCTCAGAATACAGCTAAAACTAAAACCGCAAATGCTTGACTGATTCGCCTGAATTGATTATCTCAAGCAGGGAATCGATTCCAACTGCTAAATGTCTACTGACAAATTGCTTGGTAACTTTACTATCACTTTTTTTGGTTTTGACACCTTCTGGCGTCATTGGATTATCCGATACAAGCAATAAAGCGCCATGCGGAATTTCATTGACAAAGCCAACCAAGAAAATAGTTGCTGTTTCCATATCAATTCCAGACACTCTTATTTTTCTTAAGTACTTTTTAAACTCATTATCATGCTCCCAAACTCTTCTATTGGTGGTGTAGATTGTGCCAGTCCAATAATCCAAATTATGACTCTTAATCACAGATGAAACGGCTCTTTGCAAAAGAAAAGACGGTAATGCGGGTATCTCAGGCGGCAAATATTCGTTACTCGTACCTTCGCCTCTGATTGCCGCTATGGGCAAAATAAGGTCTCCAAGCTTTATTTTTTTCTTTAATCCACCACACTTGCCTAAGAATAACACCGCTTTTGGTTTAATCGCTGAAAGCAGGTCCATGACTGTGGCAGCCATAGCACTTCCCATACCAAAATTGATGATAGAAATATTCTTTGCAGTAGCCACTTGCATTGGCTTATCTACACCAGAAATACTTACTTTATAAATATCAGCAAACATCTCCACATAATCTGAAAAATTAGTTAATAGAATATAATCTCCAAATTTACTTAATGGCACTCCTGTGTATCTTGGCAACCAACTCTCAACAATTTCATTTTTTGTTTTCATTATTCAACCTACTTGATAGATGGTGATTTATTACAAAGCAATCAGTCTAGTCATTTAATTATGATTTTAATGGAATGTGCGATTCCAGCCATATCTGAATATCATCGAACACCCGGTTGCGCCTAGACTCTGGCTCATTAAATACTTCATGATAATAGCCTTCGTAAATCTTTATGGTTTTATCACTAGAGCCAACCGTATCATGTAGTAGTTGCGCCCCAGCCGGATCAACCGTCCTATCCGCTCCACCTTGTACAATTAACAGCGGCAAAGTTAACTGATTTGCCTTATCTTGGACATAAAGCGAAGTCTGATTCAATTCAGCCGATAATCTGGCAGTGACTTTTCCCGGGTGTACCAAAGGATCAAGAACATAACCTTCCACTTCTTTTGGGTCCGTGCTCATCACATCAGACTCTAACTGCCTTACGCCCAGTTTTGGCATCAATACTGACAAAATATTTAGAATACAAATAAGAAATTTAGAAGGGTGGTCGGCCATTCTAATACCAGGACCAGACAATACAGCACCAGCAAAATCAGCTTGGTAATCTAGTAAGTATCTTGCACCAATAAGTCCACCCATGCTATGCCCAACCAAAACAATAGGTTTGTTGGGTTGAAATGCACGAACCATATCAAAATACGTTTTCAATGGCTCAGTATAATCTTCAAATTTCTCAACATAAACTCGCGTGCCTGCTGATTGACCATGACCAAAATGGTCTAAGGCATAAACCGCATAGCCCAGCGGGGCAAAATGGTTGACAATGTGCATATACCTGCCAGAGTGCTCTGCCAAACCGTGAACAACCAATAGCACAGCTTTTGGCTCACCTTCTGGCAGCCAACATTGATAATAGGTCTTAGTGCTACGAACACCCTCAAAAAACCCTTCTTGATGGCTGATGCCCGCCTTCATCTCTTCAATACTGGTCATTTCGATTTATAATCCTTACTCAAGACACCTTGAGCCTTCAAGGTTTTTTCTAGATGCATTACTTTGGCCAAAGCCGCAATTCCAAATATAAAACCGATAATTGCAAAAGCCTCCATTAATTTATCTCCATTGATCAAAAGGTGGTTGTTTTTGATGCATCATACACGATTCATTTTCAGATTAAATAGGTTTATAATTCGCTAAAACAAAGTCATTTTCTTATGTTACAACTGCCAAAAAATGTATGGATATTGTCGCTGAGTCTGGCGTTATTTATGTCACTGGGTGTTTTTATTGTGTTTGTTGGTGGCATTGTTGGCAATGCACTTGCCGCGACAAAAAGCTTAGCGACTCTGCCGGTTGCTATGATTGTTGTTGGCACTGCATCTAGTATTGTACCAGTTGTGCGATTAATGTCTTTCTTTGGGCGCAGAAAAGTTTTTTTAAGTATTTGTCTCTTCACCATTGCCTTAATCGGTCTGAGCATCTATGCGCTAATAGCGAAATCTTTTGTTCTGTTTTGTATTTCAAGTTTTGGTTTTGGCACTACCACAGCCACTATGAACCAATTTCGCTTTGCTGCCATTGAAAGTGTTAATAACAGCCAAATACCTACTGCTGCAGCGATAGTACTTTTGGGCGGCTTGGCTTCTGCCTACCTCGGAACGGAGGCTGCCACCCTTGGCAAGGATTGGTTTCAGGTGGAATTTACTGGCTCTTTCCTATTACTTGCACTAATGTTCGTTGCGGCCTTTTGCCTGCTGCTGCTGTTTAATCCTGCGAAAAAATTTAATGCGGAAGAAGATCACTCAAAGCGCAAATTAATTGAAATTGTGAAACAAAACGTTTTTATTGTAGCCGTCTCTTCAGCAATTACTGGTTATGGTGTGATGAGTTTTATAATGACAGCAACACCCGTCAGCATGCATGTAATGGATGGGTTTACGCTAGAGCAAACTAAGCATGTTATTCAAAGTCACGTCGTGGCCATGTTCCTACCCTCATTATTCACCGCATTCATCGTTAAATATCTTGGTGTTTCACGAATGATACTTGCTGGTGTCATTATTCTTTTTAGTGCCATTTTTGTTGCTTACGTTGATCGCTCGCTGGGTAATTATTGGCTTGCTTTAATATTACTTGGCTTGGGCTGGAACTTCTTGTTTGTTGGCGGCACAAGTCTTTTGCCACGAGCCTACAATGAAAGTGAAAAATTCAAAGTGCAGTCATTGAACGATTTTCTAATTTTTGGTTTTCAAGCTTTTGCCGCACTAAGTGCTGGATGGTTTGTGTTCAATTACAGTTGGGAAATAACACTGTTATCAGTCCTACCTTTGTTATCATTTCAGCTGCTGCTGCTGTTATGGTGGCTGAAGCGTGACAGCTAAGCAGCATAAAACGTGTTAAAAAAAAAGTATTGCCTATACTAACATTTTAAGATAAGATGCGCGCTTTTCAAATGAGGGTAAATAATGATAACCATAACACCAATAACATGTGCCATTGGTGCTGAAATATCGGGCCTTTCTCTCAATAAGGATTTAACTGACGATATTAACAATCAAATCTATGATGCGCTGATTAAACACCAGGTCGTGTTCTTCCGTGATCAAGTGCTTTCGCCAGAAGCGCACCTACAATTAGCCGAAAGCTTTGGCGAACCTGAACCTCCTCACCCAGTTTATCCGCACCTTGAGGGCTATGAAAATATTGTTGTTCTCAACAGTGGTGGTAACAATGTGCCTGACACCAATGACTGGCATAAAGACTTGACCTTTCAAAATAACCCGCCATTCACTACTATATTGCATGCTGTCAGTGTGCCAACAGTGGGAGGAGATACGCTTTGGTCGAGTACCAGTGCCGCTTATGATAACCTGCCAGATGCCTGGAAGGCTCATCTGCAGGGTCTCGAGGCAATGCATGACATGGGTACTTTCAGAAACGACTTTTACAAAAAAGGCGGCGTTGAGGCGGTCAACAATGCACTCAAGAACACCGGCTCTGCGGTGCATAAAATTGTCGACACACACCCTGTTTCAGGACTCAAGTATTTGAATGTCAACCAATCTTTCACTTATCACATTGTTGGTATGACCAAAGGAGAGAGTGATAGAATTCTGCAATATTTATATCAACATATGACCAAGCCTGAGTTTCAAGTGCGCTTTCGCTGGCGCAATAACTCGGTTGCCATCTGGGACAACCGTATCACTCACCACTATGCCGTTTGCGATTATTTACCCAATATTCGTCGTATGCAGCGAATAACCGTTTTAAACGATAAAAGGGTTTAGCCCTGCCAATCTATAAGCTTGTAAATGCAGTTTCTAAATCGGCTTGAAGTTCCGCTGTATTTTCAAGGCCGATATTGAGTCGAATAAGATGCCTACCCTGGTAACTCCATTCGCCGCCTCGCTTAAACTTGCCCGCAGTAATTAGACTCTTAAAGCCGCCCCAGCTAAAACCAAGGCCAAACATGTTGAGTGAATTGACGAAATCGCCAATTTTCTCAACAGCGTAATCCTCCTTAAACGTGAAGGCAAAAAGGCCAGCTGCGCCCGTAAAATCTCTTTGCCATAAGTTGTGTTGTGGATGAGATGGTAGCCCTGGGTGAATGACCTTATCCACCAGCGGATGACCCTCTAGCCATCGTGCAATCTCATAGGCCGATTTTTCATGTGCCTTAAGGCGCACTTCCAATGTCCGCAGTCCGCGCAAAGCCAAATAACAATCGTGGGGATTGGTGTAGTTTTCCAGGCTGTGATAAAAGGCATCAAAAATAGCGGCGTATTTCTTATTGACCGTTGCAACGCCCATCAATAAGTCAGAATAACCACAAATGTATTTTGTAGCTGAGTGAATAGACACATCAACACCCAGATCAAGTGGTTTGAGGTGTAGCGGCGTTGCCCAAGTATTATCAATCACAGTAATGATATTTCTTTCACTTGAAATCTTTGCAATCGCACGAATATCTTGAATCTCGAACGTATTTGAGCCTGGTGATTCAAGAAAAATCAACTTTGTTTTATCAGTAAGTTGCGCTTCAATATCAGCACCAATATCAGCAGAAATCGAGGTGATCTTAATGCCGTATTTTGCTAAAACTGTGTAGCAAAATCTTGCTGTTGGGCCGTAGACATTGTCGCAAAGTAAGATTTCATCACCGCTCTGAGTAAACGCCATGAAAGTGTTGATAATTGCACTAATGCCCGAAGGAAAGGCTTTTGTCGTGTAACCATTCTCAAGCTGGCAAAGCGCCCCTTCAAAGGCTTTTTGTGTTGTTAAGCCGCCTGTTCCATAAGTTACCCCAGGATACTCGCCGTTTTGCGCCGCAAGCATGTCTTCGTAGTTGTCAAACAAAACAGTAGAGCCACTTTGAACAACCGGATTAATGGTTGTTATTTTCTTGCCACCAAAACTCTCGCTATAGTCATGCCATCCGATAATATCGCTAGGTTCATTCATTATACAAAATAGACTTATAAAATGATGCCAATCATAGGGTGAATGCTCGGCGTTGTCTAGTCATTTTCGACTTTATAAACAAATCAACTGGGGAATAGCAGGGCAGTATATCGCCGTTTTTGCGGGCAGTTGAAAAACACCCTCAAGGACGCTTTGATAGTGGTGAAGTTGTTCTTGATGTTGATTTTTTATACGCATAATAAAAGCATTTGTTGGCTCTCCAAGGGCCGGTGAGGCAGTTTTGAAATCGACAATCCACAAAACACCTTTCTCAACAAACAGCCGGTCAATAATAATTGAGCTATCGGCATTGCCAAATTCAGCCTCTACTTGAGTGCTGTCCCTTTTTTGAAAGAGCCAATCGAATGTCGAATCTTTTTTGGTGTTATCCAATAATTTCAATATTGTGTCACTTTGAAGGCCACGCAATTTGCTTGGCACGCCAAGCTGTAATAACTTCGTTTCTATGCTTTTTTCATCGGGTGCAAAAATCTCAAACTCAAGATAGTGATGGACAACTGTACCCAGAGCGCTTTGATACAGTAAATCAAGATTTTTTGACAAATTAAACGATTGATCAGCAATCTCAGTGTCAATATCTTCAGCACTGGGGAAAGAATCATAGCGCGCCAACTGAGGAGATACGGCGTTTTCCCTCGCATGCTCAGTGGGTGCCACCGGCATGACCATTGAGTTTTTGAAAAAAGGCAAAATAAAATTCAATAAAGTGTTCTTTGTCGACTCGCCCTCCTTATTTACATGCCCCAGCAAATGGATTTTCTTTTTTGCGCGACTCATTGCAACGTACAGCAGTCGCATCATTTCAAAATGATTTTGTTTTTTATCAAGGTGCTTGAGATAGGCGTAAGTTTTACTTTCATTTTTGTCAAATGCTGATTTAATCGGCGCGAGCAACAAATCTCTATTGGATAAAGCTTTAAGTTGCACAAGCGGCGATGTGTCTGATTTTCCTGCCTTGCCAAGCCCCGGCATGATGACAACATCAAACTCTAACCCTTTGGCCTGATGAATGGTCATCAACTTCACTCGTGCCGCACGGGAAGGGGCATACAACTCTGCAAGCATTGCCTCTATTGGCTCGAGTGTCAAACTATCACGGCATTCACAAAGGTGCAAAATACCGAGAAATTGCGATCTAATACTGCGTTTTTCAGCGTTTAAACTTTTATGTGGCTCGAGCTTGTTAAGCGCGTCACTAAAGCGCTCAACAAAAGAAAATAGCCCATCACTTTTAATTACTCTATCAAGAATTGGCCACACAAATTGTATACGCTGTTTTGCGTCATTGCTCAAATTCTCAACGATACTGGCGTCGCTTAACTGATGATAAACAGTCGTCTCATCAGACTCACCAATGATTAGTAAATCCTTAAGTAACAAGCCACACCAGGGAGATCGAAGCAGTGCTAGCCACGCAAGTTTATCACCAAGTGATAGCATGACTCGTGTCAAACTGAGTAGATCTCGAGTGAATAAATGCGAGCGTAGCATGGTTGTCTTGACGGCCTCATAATCAATACCGTTTAATTGAAAGGCATTAATAATGTTGTCAAGATGCCCCCTTGATCGAACCAGAATTGCCACCTCGTCGACGGCGTTTTCAGCAAGTGCATCTTTAACAATCTCACATACTTGCATCGCCTCCTGTTGAGCCATACCAGATAAAAATGGATAAAAACGAACAGCATTGTCATCGACTCGCTCTGAAATCGACTCAGAATGGGCGTAGTGAATAGCGCCGTTAATGACATTATCAGTGTTGGGGAAAATGGCTGAAAAATATCGATTACTAGAATCAACAATGCTCTTAATTGATCTAAAATTGGTGTTAAGTTGCAGGTATTTTGGTCTAATGTCGGCAATACCATTTTCTTTCACCTGAATGAAAACACCCACCTGACTCTCTCTAAAACGATAAATAGATTGCATCGGATCGCCCACTAAAAACAGGGTTTTTCCAGAATCATCCTGCCAATTAGACAGTAGTTTCTCTATTAAAGAAAATTGCGAATAAGAGGTGTCCTGAAACTCATCAATTAACAAATGCTCAATCTTATAATCTAAAAATAAAGCAACTTCAGTAACCTCCGCTAAATTGTCTAACTTTTCTGACGCATTAAGACCTACCTCGGCAAAATCAAAGACATTATTGTCGGCAAATAAAAGCTTTAATTGGGCAACAGCAAGTTTTAATACTTGGCTGATACTCTTCAAAACTTGATAATCTGCTTCGTTATGACGCAGCTCTGGTAGTTGAGTTAACTCAAACAAAACCTCTCTTAATTCATCCGCTGAACTGAGCCTTTCAAGTACAGCAATAAAGGCTTGTTTTTGTTCTTTTAGTGCAGGATCAAAGCCTTGCCTCTTGTTAACGGTTTTGCGCCACTGGCCCTTTGATGTTAGGCATAAGTTTGCCAGCCCAATCCAGGCATCTAACGCATCAACATTAGTTTTTGGTAGTTCGCTTACAACCAAATCATTTGCTTGTATCGCCACAAAAAACTTTTCATCAAAAAGACTTGAGGCAGCAGCCTCAAGTTTCAGTAACTGCTCGCTAATGATTTTGTGTGCGGTTTTCTCTAATACATCAATTTCAAGTACGCCTTGTTGATAAAGCCTTGGTAGCCACTGCTCACGCTTGGCAAGCATTTGTGTCAAAAGTCGATAAAACTTCTCAACATGATTGTCCAAATGCAGTAAAACTCTGGCAATCGGTTCTTGAAATTCATCGTCTTCTAAAAGCTTAAAGGTGTTTTCTGCAGCCTTTCGATAAAGAGCCTCATACTCATAACGATCGGCCATTACTCTTGGCATGATGAGTTGCTCAACCGTTGGATATTTTGAGACAATCAAACTCGAGAGTGCATCGATCGTGCTTATTTTGATTCGGGACGGATTATTTAAAAGGTCCCAACCTTGCTTGCTAGATTGCACAAGCGCCTTATTAGCCAACTCAAAAGTTTTGAGTTTGTGAGGCTCTTGGGGTAGGGTTAAGTTTGCGTCACTCAAATACTGTAAAACGCGATGTTTGAGTTCGTCTGCCGCTTTGTTGGTAAAGGTCATCGCCAAAATACTTTCTGGCTGTCCGACTTCACCTAAAAGACTTAAATAGCGTTGGGTCAGTAATTCAGTTTTTCCAGAACCTGCTGGCGCTTGGACGATAAAAGAATCGTGGATATTGAGCGCTTGATCTCTTTGTTTTTGGTCGGTCGAGATTGTAGCAAAGGCCTCATTCACATTGATTCTGGTGCACTCACCCCTAATAAAGACAAACCATTCGCCAGTACTTGTTTGCTGGCGATAATCAGGGCAAGTCTCGCCTGTGTCAGCGACGCATCGTCTACCAAGAAAGGGCAAGCGTTGTAGTAGCTGTGAAAATACGACGCCAAATCTTTCAGATAATACGCCAACTGGTGTGGCTCATATTGCAATGCCGAGGACTCTACTATGCCCTTATAACGGCTCAGTTCTTTTAACAAAGATTTTTCGCTATCTTCAACAAGCAGTGATAAATCTGCATGGCTGGTATTCACTGTAATTTCTTTTTCGCCGGCTTGTTTAAGCACCGAACAAATCCTAGCGTGTGCATATTGAATATAAAACACGGGATTTTCATTGGTCTTTGATTTGGCCAAATCAAGATCGAAATCCATATGTTGTTCTGACTTCCTCATCACATAGAAAAAACGCGCAGCATCGCTACCAACTTCATTGCGCAGCTCTTCAAGCGTTACAAACGAGCCACTACGAGTCGACATTTTTACTTTTTTGCCGCCGCGATACAAATTAGCAAATTGCACCAACAAAATTTCTAGCTTTTCCGAGTCATGATTAAGCGCCGCAACAGAGGCCTTAACTCTAGCAATATAGCCATGATGATCAGCGCCCCAAATATTAATGACCTTGTCGTAACCGCGTTCAAACTTTTCTCGATGATAAGCAATGTCAGAGGCAAAATAGGTATGAATACCGTTGTCTCTAACAACCACTCGATCTTTCTCGTCATCGTAATCCGTCGTCTTAAACCACAAAGCGCCATCTTTTTCATAGATGTGGCCAGTGTTTTGCAAAGTATCGGTAGTGCTTTTTGCCAAGCCACTGTCAATCAGCGACTGCTCTGAAAACCATTGCTGATAGTCAACACCAAATTCGGCTAAATCGTCCTTAATGCCGCCCAAAATTGAATCAATGCCCACCCTAAAAACAGCTTGATAACCTTCGCCCAATAATTGCTTAGAGCGAGCAACAAGGGCATCGATGTGCGCCTCCTTGTCGCCACCTTCGGCTTCGTCTTTACAAATACCTTCAAACAATTCATCGGCACTCTTGCGCCAACGCTCACCATACTCAGAGACAACACTTTTTGCAATATCTTGGATGTAATCGCCCTGGTAGCCATTATCAGGGAATCTTAATTCCTCGCCAAAAATAGACAAATAGCGCAGGAAGATGCTGACGGTTAGAATGTCCATCTGCCTGCCGGCATCATTGACATAATATTCGTTATCGACCTCAAAACCCACAGCTCGCATAAGATTGGCAATCGTTGCACCATATGCAGCACCTCGACCATGACCGACATGCAGTGGGCCAGTTGGGTTGGCGGAAACAAACTCTAGCAGGACTCTTTTGCCCGCACCCACGCTGGAAAGCCCATAGTCATCGGCCGAGGTTAAAATTTCAGTGACTACAGCGCTGTTTGTTGCTTCAGACAAAAAGAAGTTAATAAATCCAGGGCCGGCAACCTCGGTTTTTCTGATTAGCGACGAATCACTGAGTTTAGCGATGATTTGTTCAGCCAGCACCTTGGGTGCACACTTTGCTTGTTTGGACAGCATCAAGGCAACATTTGTTGCGTAGTCGCCATGAGCTTTGTCTTTGGTGTGGTTCAATCGAACTTGAGTTGGCAATTCACTGATAACACCTTCAGCCAACAATGCGCTCAAACTTTGAATAAGTAATTCCTGTAACTGCTCTTTCATATCACCTGTAGGGTTTATTTCAACTGAATATAGTCAACATTTTAGTTTATCTAGACGGTAAATTCTCAAAATGTCCGCTTAAAACACCGCATTTAGCATGACTTAATGCGCCTCTTGCCAATTGTCAGCAATACCAACATCCACCACTAGTGGAATGTCGAGTACTACGGCATTTTCCATCATAGAGCGAATCACCTCGGCATAGACTTGCGCTCTATCGGCAGGCACTTCAAAGACCAATTCATCGTGCACTTGCATCAGCATTTTAACGCCGTTGTCCTCAGTATCAATCCACGCCTGAATATCAAGCATTGCTTTTTTGATAATATCGGCCGAGGAACCTTGCATCGGTGCATTAATCGCAGTTCGTAGGGCATGCTGCTGTAGCATTTTGTTTTTAGCATTGATTTGCGGTAAGTACAGTCTTCTGCCTTCAATCGTCTCTACAAAGCCTACTTCTTTGGCTTTTTCTTTGGTGGAATCCATATACTCAAGAACACCCGGATAATTTTCAAAATAGGCATCAATATACTCACGCGCCTCAGTACGAGACACATCGATTTGCTTGGCAAGCCCAAAAGCGCTCATGCCGTAAATTAAGCCAAAGTTAATTGCCTTAGCGTTGCGGCGCTGATCTTTGCTGACCTCGTCCAGTGGTGTGGCAAACATTTGTGAGGCCGTTGCACTATGGACGTCAACATTATTATTAAAAGCCTCTAGAAGACTTGCGTCTTTAGATATGTGCGCCATGATTCTCAACTCAATCTGAGAATAGTCGGCGGCAACGATAACATTGCCCTCGCTTGCAACAAAAGCACCACGAATGCGGGCGCCCTGCTCAGAGCGAATCGGAATATTTTGCAAATTAGGATGAGACGAAGACAGTCTGCCAGTCGCTGTTACCGCCTGATGGTACGACGTGTGCAGACGCCCTGTACGAGCGTTAATTTGTTTTGGTAAAGCCTCAAGGTAAGTTGAGTTCAACTTAGTCAAAGTTCGATAAGACATAATCAAATCAACCAAAGGGTGGTCTAGTGATTTAAGCGCCTCTTCGTTGGTAGATGGCTGGCCTTTTGGTGTTTTCTTTTTCGGCTCAAGCCCAAGACCTTCCTCACTAAATAGTATTTGCTGAATTTGCTTAGGTGACTCTAAATTAAATTCATCGCCAGCAATTTCAAAAGCCTGCGCCTGAACACTGGCCATTTCAGCTTTTATTTGCACTTGTTGGTTGTACAAGGATGCCACATCAATCAATGCGCCATTGCGCTCAAGCTTGAGCATGATTTTCACTAAGGGCAATTCAAGCGTCTGGTAAAGACTTTGCAGAGTGGGAAATTTCCCAATCTTTTCCTCTAGAACCTTATTCAACTCATGGGTGACAATCACATCTTCACAAGCATATGGCATCGCTTGATCAAGGTTGACCTCGTTAAAGCTGAGTTGTTTTTTACCCTTGCCAGCAACATCAGAAAAATGGATGGTTTTATGGCCCAAGTAAAACTCAGACAAGTCATCCATATTGTGTCGCGTTGCCACTGAATTCAAGCAATAAGACTTGATCATAGTATCGTCAACAATGCCGTTTAATTCAACGCCGACATTAGCCAGAACGTGGGCGTCATATTTTAGGTTTTGGCCAACTTTACCAATCTCGGCACTCTCAAGAATTGGCTTAAGTGCTGACAAAGTGGCTTGCCTTGATAATTGCACAGGTGCGTCTATGTAGTCGTGCGCTACCGGCAAATAATAGCTTTGTTTATCGATTAAAAATACGAAGCCAACAATTTGCGCCTGCATATAATCAAGGCTGTTGGTTTCCAGATCAAATACAAACGACTGACACTCAGATAAGCGCCTCAATAAATCGTCAAAGGATGCTTGTGTCAGTATCAAGTTTTGCGAATAGCCCTTTAACAATTCTTCACTTTCCTCAACTGCTTCACCAACTTCTGCCGATGTAGCTGACTCCGAAGCAATGCTCTGGACTTTAACATCACCCAGCTGTCTTAGCCACATTGAAAAACCGTATTCTTGGTAAAGAGCGGCAAGTGTTGCCGTGTCTTCGCCGGGCTCATCGGCGAAAATATCAATCGGTATTTCAACGTCAAATTTGAGCTGTACTAATGCATTTGACAGGTCCAAGAGGTCAAAAGAACTGCGCAATTTTTCGCCAACCTTACCACCTACCTTGTCAGCATTAGCCACAACACCTGCAAGATCATTGTACGCGTCAAGCCATTTGGAGGCCGTTTTTGGACCAACACTCGGTACACCGGGAATGTTGTCTGCAGTATCACCAGTGAGTGCCAATAGATCAGAAATTTGATGCGGCTCCACGCCCATTTTTTCTTTAACAAGAACACCGTCATAAAGCTTGCCCTTCATATCCAGCTGTTTAATATTATCACTGACCAGCTGAAATAGGTCTTTGTCGCCACTGGCAACAATGGTTGGCATATTTCTTGCGTCGGCTTGTGTAGCCAATGTCGCGATTACATCGTCCGCCTCAACTCCATCAACGCAAAGAAAGTGGAAGCCCATTGCTTGAACCATTTTATAAAGTGGCTCGATCTGCACAACCAGATTATCTTCAGCTGGTTTGCGGTGTGCTTTATATTCTGAATAAATCTCATGACGGAAGTTTGATCCTTTAGCGTCAAAAATCATAATAATTTTAGCGCCACTGTATTTCCTCTGTAGGTGCTTAATAGCGTTTATAACGCCAAACATCGCCCCGGTTGGAAAGCCAGAATCGTTGCTTAAATTTTGAGAAAGGGTGGAGAAATACGAACGAAAAAGAAAAGCTGATCCGTCGACCAAAATAAGTTGTTGAGTCATTGCACAATTTTACCAATAATCTTGGCACGCCATTGCACAAAGAGACCTCGTAAAGCTATCGTTTTACACGTTGATTAGCTATAAAATATTAGCATGTCAGACACACTCATCTCCGTACAAAACATCTGCCTTCATCATCAAGGGAAAAAAATACTTGATGACGTCAGCTTCAACCTGAGTTCAGGAGAGTTCATCACCTTGATAGGACCCAATGGCGCTGGCAAAAGCTCTTTGATTAAAGTCTTGCTGGGTCTAATCAAACAAGACAGTGGAAAAATCAAACGTTCAAAATCAATTCGCCTTGGCTATACTCCGCAATTATTTACCCCCAATCCATTTATTCCTATCTCGGTTGTAGATTTTTTAACTCTGAATCAGAAAGTGGAAAAGTTGTTTCTCCAAGAAACCGCAGAAACAACAGGGGTGACCACCCTGCTCAACTCGCCACTCAAAGACCTATCAGGCGGAGAATTGCAAAAAGTATTATTGACGCGCGCCTTGATGAACAAGCCCAACGTTTTGGTGCTAGACGAGCCCGCGCAAAACCTTGACGTAGATGGTCAAATGCAACTGTACAAGCTGATCCAAGATATTCACCAAACGCAAAACTGTGCGGTATTGATGGTCTCCCATGACTTGCACCGAGTGATGAAAGAATCCACTCAGGTGCTTTGCCTCTACCATCATATTTGTTGCAAAGGACACCCCGAAGCCATTCTTAAGGACGAGCAATTTAATGATCTCTTTGCCGACCAAATGGCAGAATTAATGGCAACTTACGAGCATCATCACAACCACCACCACGAGCATTAGGGATGACTAAAAGCCCTGTCGCTGATATAATATGCCCTTTTTTTTCTGAGAAAAATTATGAAGGACATCATCGAAGCGGCTTTTGAAGATCGCGCACACATTACCCCTGACTCAGCCCCCCAAGAAGTTAGAGATGCTGTTGCAGAAGCGATTCATTTGCTCGATTCTGGCAAAGCTAGAGTCGCAGAGCAAAAAGACGTAGGCGAGTGGGTTGTTAACGAATGGCTTAAAAAAGCAGTGCTACTATCCTTCAGATTAGAGGACAACACCGTGATGCAAGCGGGCTATACGCAGTTCTTTGATAAGGTTCCTTCTAAGTTTGCCAATACAACGGCTGAAGAATTCCAAGCAGCTGGTGTGCGTGTGGTGCCGCCAGCAACGGCAAGACGCGGCTCTTATATTGCCTCTGACACTGTTTTAATGCCTTCTTATGTTAATATCGGTGCATATGTCGATTCTGGCACTATGGTCGACACATGGGCAACTGTTGGCTCTTGTGCGCAAATTGGTAAAAATGTTCACCTTTCAGGCGGTGTCGGTATCGGTGGCGTCTTAGAGCCATTGCAAGCCAGCCCTACGATTATTGAAGACAATTGCTTTATCGGTGCTCGCTCTGAAGTGGTCGAAGGCGTAATTGTTGAAGAAGGTGCGGTAATTTCAATGGGTGTCTACATTGGTCAGTCAACGAAAATCTTTAACCGTGAAACCGGCGAGATTACTTATGGCCGCATTCCAGCTGGCTCGGTGGTTGTCTCTGGCAACCTACCTTCTGCAGATGGTAGCTACTCACTTTACTGTGCAGTGATTGTTAAGCAAGTGGATGCAAAAACAAGATCAAAGGTTGGTATTAACGAGCTTCTTCGCGGCATTTAATACATAAACCCTAGATACAAAAAAACCCGCCTTTCGGCGGGTTTTTTATTGAGTTACTCTATGCTTGATTAACGCTTAAAGATTGTGTAAAGGAGTGCAACTGCAACTAAGCCAACCAAATTGGCGCCACCTAGATCTGTTACGATCTTAGTGATATTACCGACGACATCGCCCGGTAAAAATGCCGCACTAGAGCCAAAGATTACTTGTGCAACCACAGCAAGGGCGATTAATGCTACACCCGCTTCCGTACCTTTCTTGATCCAACCTACAATATTATCTAACATATTTGTCTCTCCCATAGTTTTAAAAGACAACCAGCATTTATTTGCTGATTGATGCACTTTTTATAGTAGCAAAAACTTCATGTCAAGTTTATTTGAGGAAAAAATGCTAAAAAAACACCTAAAATCGTAAAAAATAGCTCAAAAGTTGCAGAAATACAACAAATTTATTCTCTAGAGAGGTAGCGAAACCAAAATACCCGCAAACAGTGTCAGACCAAGGTAATGGTTGTGTAAAAAAGCCTTAAAACAAGCCGTTTTTTGACGATTTTTGATCAAAAACTGGTGGTAAATCATTAGTATCGAAATAATTAATGTAGAAAGTTGATAAAAAAGCCCTAAATCGAACAATTTGCCAATTTTTAAGAAGATTAAGAGCAGCAAAACTTGCAGAATTCCGATGATTATTCGGTCATATTTTGCAAATAAAATGGCTGTTGATTTCACCCCAATTTTAAGATCCTCCTCTCGATCTGCCATTGCATAGATAGTGTCATAAATCAGCGTCCAGACAATATTTGCCGCGAAAATCCAATACGCCTGAACTGGCACATCACCTGTTTGCGCGCTAAATGCCATCAGTACACTCATGCCAAAAGCAAGGCCAAGGACAAACTGTGGCAGCTGCATACAGCGCTTGCTAAAAGGATAAAGACTGGCAAGAACAAGAGCAACAAACGACAGTTGGATGGTCAGCGCGTTGGTGAGTAACACCAAACCGAAGGCTGCCAATACTAATACGAAAAACAACAATAAGGCGTTTTTAGGGCTAACTTCTCCTGAAGTAATGGGTCGATCTTGAGTGCGCTTTACATGCTTGTCAATTTCTCTGTCAGCGTAATCATTAATAACACAACCTGCGCTGCGCATTACAATAACTCCCAATGTAAAAATAACAAGCAAATCAATATCCGGCCATCCGCCCGCGGCGAGAAAAAGTGCCCAATACGTAGGCCAAAGCAATAAATATATGCCGACCGGTTTATCAAGGCGCATCAAACGGAAATAGGCGCTCATAACTTCTTCAAGAAATCTTCAAGCTCGACGGGTAATGGTGCGATGACTTTTTGAATTTCGTTGGTCGTCGGATTGGTAAACGTCAGCGCCTTAGCATGCAGAAACAATCTGTTGAGACCTTTAGCCTTCATCTGCGCATCAAACTCGCGATCGCCATACTTGTCGTCTTGCGCGATAGGATGGCCAGCGTGCTTAGAGTGGACTCGTATTTGATGCGTTCTGCCCGTCTCTATACTCACCTCAACCAATGAGGCGCTATACTCATCGTTATGAAAATTCTTCAATGGATGGAAATGGCTAAGCGACTCTTTGCCTTTGTTATCAACCACACTATAACGAGAGTTTTGATAAATCGGCGCGTCAATCGTATGACGTTTTTTACTCCAAGATCCTTGCACCAAGGCAATGTAACGCTTCTCCATTTGATGCTGGGTCAATTGCTCGTGTAGCGCCTTCAGAACGGATCGTTTTTTTGCTAATATCAAAACACCCGAAGTGGCTCGATCAAGGCGGTGCACCAATTCAATCGGATGTTTGTATTGTGCTTTTAATGCCTCAATAATACCGATACCGATACCACTGCCACCATGCACTGCCATGCCGCTTTTTTTGTTAATAATCATCAAGCCTTTATCTTCATAAAGAATAGAATCATGCAGGGTCTCTATCATGCCAGTAGAGGGTTTGTGCGTCTTCTCAGTGGCAAGTCGAATAGGTGGAATTCGAACAACGTCCTCAATCTGTAGCTTATATTCGGCTTTTTTACGGCCTTTGTTAACACGGACTTCACCCTTGCGAATGAGACGATAAATGTGTGATTTAGGCACACCTTTGAGTTGTTTTAATAAGTAGTTATCCAGACGTTGGCCAATCGAAAATTCGTCAACAGTGACCAATTTAACTGAGTTGTGTACAGACGATTGAACGCTCATTAGAAAAACAGACACCTAAAGTTGTTGGTTGTTGTCTCGGCAATTGCCTCAATACTAGAGCCTCGCACTTCGGCGAGTTTTTCAGCAACATGATAAGTAAACGCCGGACTGTTCGGTCGACCACGATGTGGCATCGGCGTCAAATAAGGAGAATCAGTTTCTACCAAAAGCCTATCTTCCGGCACTTTTTTAGCCACTTCCCGCAAATCTTTAGCGCTGTTAAAAGTCAAAATACCAGAGAAAGAGATGTAAAAACCAAGATCAAGAGCTGCCTTTGCCGTTTCCCAGTCTTCAGAAAAACAATGCATCACCCCGGCTTCAACTTTTTCTTCACGCATAATCGCAATGGTGTCTTTTTTTGCTTCCCGCGTGTGAATGATCATCGGTTTTCCAGTGCGGTTTGAGACCTCGATATGGCGACGGAAACGATCACGCTGCCAATCGGCCTCGTCCTTTTTAATATGGAAATAATCCAAACCGGTTTCACCAATAGCAATCACTCGATCGCTTTTTGAAAGCTCTATTAGCTCATCCACACTTGGATCTTTGCCATCAACCTCAGTCGGATGAACGCCGACAGAGGCGTAAATACTAGGGTGCGCAAGGGCTAAGTTATGAACATCGTCAAAATGCTCTAAATCAATACAAACGCATAGGAATTCGGTAACTGATAATTCTTTGGCGTGCGCTAGCATGGATTCAATACTGCCGCCAAAAGCGTCTAAATCAACACGGTCAATATGGCAATGAGAGTCAACGATTTTCATAGGGATTTGATTATAGCTTAATTTCTATAAGTGAGCGCTTGTCGGAAACAAAAGGTACGTTCAGGCTGTGAGCGGTAATTTTAGCATCAACCGCTCTCTCTTCAGCTGCATGGTCGCCTTTCATTAGCAGGTAACTACCGCCCTCTGCCAACAAGTGTTTTGTTAAACTCAGTGTTTTGTCTACTTCGGCAAAAGCTCTGGAGGTAATTTGTGAGAAAAGAGATTCTGGCTTAAAAGTTTCCACTCGTGCATTGATCACGCATAAATTACTAAGGCCGAGCTCGGTTTTAACCACCTGCATAAATCGGCATTTTTTGCCAACACTATCAAGCACGGTCACCCTAACATCATTTCGCATAATGGCAATGACGATACCCGGCAAGCCGGCGCCGGCACCCACATCCAGCAGTTGACCCTTGTTAATAAAAGGCAATATTGAAAGACTATCAATAAGGTGTTTTTTTACAGACTCAAGTGGATCGCGAATCGCGCTAAGATTGTACGTTTTATTCCATTTTTGAATGAGCGCTGCGTAATCCAATAGCTGTTTGGTTTGTTTTTCGGTGAGCGGAATACCCATCAACTCTGCGCCCTCGCAAAGCAGGTTTTGTTCCTCGCTCACAAGACCTTTCTGTAGGTCTTTAAGTAAACCAATAGAATCGAAATAGAGGCGGGGGTTACACCTTGAACGCGACTCGCTTGGCCAATGGTTTCTGGCCTAGATTCACTGAGCTTTTGAATCACTTCAGCGGACAGAGCTTTGATCGATTGATAATCCATATCCTCTGGCAATTTGGTGCCTTCATTCTTACGGTATTTCTCAATTTCATCTAATTGGCGCTTAATATAGCCTTCGTATTTAATCTGATTTTCAACTTGCTCAATTAAAGAGGGGTCCTCTAAAAATGGCTTGGCTTTTTCAATTTTACTGAGCAATTTATAATCAATTGACGGTCTTTTAAGTAGCGCTTCAAGACTGTATTCATGATTAAGTTTAACCCCCAAAACGCTCTGCGCTTGGGCGTCATCGGCTTGCACCCAAAATGACTTAAGTCTTTGCTTCTCTGCAGTAATTTGCTCGTACTTGCCACAAAAAGAACGCCAGCGCGCCTCGTCAATAAGACCCAGTTCTTGCGCTTGAGGTGTTAAACGCTCATCGGCGTTGTCCTCACGCAACAATAGACGATACTCTGCACGAGAAGTAAACATACGATATGGCTCACTGGCGCCTTTGGTGGTCAAATCGTCAACCATGACGCCGATATAAGACTCGTCACGCTTCGGCACCCAAGAGCTCAACTCTTTGACTTGCAATGCTGCATTAATACCTGCTAATAAGCCTTGCGCAGCCGCCTCTTCATAACCAGTTGTGCCGTTAATTTGGCCGGCAAAGAATAAACCGGATATTTTCTTTAGTTCTAAAGTTTGTTTCAACCCTCGTGGATCGAAAAAATCGTATTCAATCGCATAACCAGGGCGCATGATTTTGGCATTCTCGAACCCTTTTATCGAATGTATAAAAGCCTCCTGAACTTCGTAAGACAACGATGTAGAAATACCATTTGGATAAACCTCGTTGGTTGTTAAGCCCTCCGGCTCAACAAAAATTTGATGCGAATTGCGCTCGGCAAAGCGCACCACTTTATCTTCAATCGAAGGGCAATAACGTGGACCAATACCCTCAATATTACCCGAATACATTGGTGAGTCCTTAAGTCCGGCACGAATAAGGTCGTGGGTTTTTTCATTGGTGTGAGTGATATAGCACGGGATTTGCTGAGGGTGGTCGGCACTGGAGCCCATGAATGAAAAAGTTGGCAGAGGCGTGTCGCCATGTTGTTTCTGTAATGCGTCAAAATTGATTGTTCTAGCGTCGAGACGTGCAGGGGTGCCTGTTTTAAGTCGCCCAACACCTAAATCATAGCTTCGCAGTTTCTGTGACAAGGCGTTAGCTGGCGCATCACCTGCGCGCCCACCTTGGAAATTTTTCTGGCCAATGTGAATAACACCACCCAAGAACGTGCCCGACGTGAGAATGACTTTGTCGGCAAAAAACTTCAGTCCCATTTGGGTAACAACACCCTTCACTTGATCATGCTCGATAATAAGATCATCAACCGCTTGCTGGAATATGCTTAAGCTGGGTTGATTTTCTAGTGCGTAACGCACTGCGGCCTTATAAAGAATACGATCGGCTTGCGCACGAGTTGCTCTCACAGCAGGCCCTTTAGAGGCATTGAGTGTGCGGAACTGAATGCCGGCCTTGTCAGTCGCTTTGGCCATAATGCCGCCCATCGCATCAATTTCTTTCACCAAATGACCCTTGCCAATACCACCAATGGCGGGGTTACAGCTCATTTGACCAAGGGTTTCAATATTATGAGTGATCAGCAAAGTGTCAACACCCATACGTGCTGAGGCAAGCGCCGCCTCAGTGCCAGCGTGACCACCACCTACGACAATGACAGGGTAATATTTGCTTTGTTCGATCATGTGTTTGTTTTGGCAATAAAAAAGGCCCGCAATGCGGGCCTCTTATTATACCTTTGTCGCTCAACTTAGCCAGAGCATCTAATTTTCACGATGCATAGCGTTGAGCTTTTAAAGGTTAGTATTTATAGCCAGCCTCAAACAAAGTGGCTTGGGAAGAGGGCTGAGAGCCAGAAACGTAGTTACCCATAGAAGCTTCAGAGTTGGCTTGTGCTCTTGCCATTAAGGCTTTTTGCCCTGCCGTATCACCGCCATCCTTCCAAGCTTGCAAGCAAGATTGCTGTAATGCCCTACCGTAAGAGAATGTCATACTCCAAGGGCTCTTACGATCCAGGCTGTTCATCGTATTCAGATAAACAGAGGCGTCTTCCTCTGTTAAGCCGCCCGAAAGAAACATAATGCCAGGAACGGCATCAGGGACACAACGATCCATAGTGCGCACCGTTATTTTGGCCACCTCTTCAGGGTCCGCCTTATTAGCGTTATCAGCGCCTGAAACAGTCATCGACGGTTTTAATAAAGTACCTTCGAGCAAAACACCGTTTTCTTCACAGGCTTTGTAGACCTCTGTAAGAATTCTCTCTTGTGCTTCTGCTGTGCGCTCAATCGTATGAGCACCATCCATTAAAATTTCAGGTTCAATAATTGGCACAAGACCAGAATCTTGACAAGTTCTGGCATAACGCGCCAAACCCCAAGCGTTTTCCTTGATGGCAAGATCACTAGGACATCCATCTGCAGTAATTTGCAAGACAGCACGCCATTTGGCAAAACGCGCACCACGCTGATAATACTCAGCTGTACGCTCGGCCAGACCTTCTAAGCCCTTACACCAAGTTTCAAGAGGGTGGGCACCTGCTAAAGGACTTAACCCTTTATCTACTTTAATGCCAGGAATAATGCCCAACTTGTTAAGCTTAGCAATCATGGTGGCACCATCCAAATGGTCTTGATAAAGTGTTTCTTCAAAAAGAATTGCGCCACTGATATAGTTACCTAAGCCTTCTGCATTAAACAACATGCCACGATAAGCCTGGCGGTTAGCCTCAGTGTTCTCAACATTGATACCCGCAAGGCGCTTACCAATTGTTGGTGTAGATTCGTCGACAGCAAGCAAACCTTTGCCTTTTACCGCCAAGAGTTTAGCTGTTTCTCTTAACTCATCTTGCTTTTCAATCATTTTTTCCCCGCCCTTTTCTAAAATTTAATAATTGCCTTCGCCAATACGAAGAATTTTCATTAAGTTTGTGCCGCCCAAAATAAACTTATGCATTCCTTTGGTAATCACCACTAAGTCGCCATCCGCTACCACTTCATTTTTGATTAACGCACCTACAACTGCCTCATTCACCTTGTCCCAGTCGCCAATACTTTGTGTGCCCATGCTGCATGGGTAAACTCCTCTATATAAGGTTACTGTGCTTAAAGTTCTGTCATTTTCTGACATCGCAAAAATAGCAATATTCGAGCTGATTCTTGACATCCAAAGTGCCGTTTTTCCGGACTCTGTCAGTGATGCAACAACCTTAACGCCCAAATGGTTTGCTGCATACATTGCACTCAGTGCGATCGTCTCATCAATATTGTTAAACTCTTCATTCAAGCGGTGTTTTGACACTGCTGCCGTTGGATTTTTCTCAGCCTCAATACATACTTCGACCATCGTTTTAACCGCATTAACAGGATAATCGCCAGCAGCCGTTTCAGCTGACAACATCACCGCATCGGTACCGTCTAACACAGCATTAGCCACATCAAACACCTCTGCACGTGTTGGAATTGGATTGCTAATCATAGATTCCAACATTTGCGTCGCAGTGATGACTACCTTATTCTGTGATCTTGCCATCTGAATCAATCTTTTTTGTTGTGCTGGTAATTGCGGGTCACCAATCTCAACACCTAAATCACCGCGAGCAACCATAATGCCTGCCGACTCTTCAATAATCTCTTCAATAACACCACCCACTAAAGCTTCTGCGCGTTCAATCTTGGAGATAACGCCAGCTCTAGAGCCAGCTTCCGCTAATAATTTCTTAGTTTCTCTAACATCGTCGGCATGCACTGGAAAAGACAAAGCCACATAATCAGCATCTGCTTCTGCAGCTATTAAAATATCATTCTTATCTTTTTCTGTAAGGGCGTTAGCACTTAGACCGCCACCTCTTAAGTTAATGCCTTTTTTATTAGATAATGGGCCCGCTTGAGTGACCACAGTGTTAATTTTTGCACCATCAATACTGGTAACCTTTAAAACAACCTTGCCATCATCCAGCAATAATAGGTTGTCAGGATTAACTTCACTTGGCAATGTTTTATAACTAATACCAACTGCATTTTGACCGCCTGCATCGGCGTCCATTTCCGCATCAAGAGCAAAGCTATCGCCTTCATTTAGTTGAATTTTGCCGTTTTTGAAAGATGAAATTCGAATTTTTGGACCTTGAAGGTCCATCAAAATACCGATATAGGTATTATTCTTTTTGGCATAAGCTCTAACGACTGCAATGCGGCTCAAATGCTCTGACGCCTCGCCGTGAGAAAAATTAATACGGACAACGTTTACACCGGCATCAAGAATACCCTCTAAAACACCAGGTTTGTCAGTTGCAGGGCCTAAAGTGGCAAGAATTTTCGTTCTTCTAAAAATCATTAATCACTTCCTTTCAACTAAAATTATTATTCAAATCTTCTTGCTTCCAGCGCCTCAACAACTGGTAATTTCTTGCCTTCAAGAAACTCCAAAAAAGCGCCCCCACCTGTTGAAATATAAGAGATTTTATCTTCAATATTATACTTACTAACTGCAGCCAGTGTATCGCCACCACCCGCAATTGAGAAGGCGCCAGAGTCCGCAATAGCAAGCGCTATCACTTCTGTGCCGTTTGCAAACTGATCGAACTCAAACACGCCCAAAGGGCCGTTCCAAACAATCGTGCCTGCATTTTTTATAATTTCTACCAATTCCTGGGCAGAATTTGGACCGATATCAAAAATCATATCATCTGCAGCAACACTTGTAGTGCTTTTGGTTTCGGCCGTTGCAAACTCCGAAAACTCCTTGCCACAAACAACATCCGTTGGTACGGGAATCTGACAGTCTTCCATTAAGGCTTTTGCGGTTGGGATCAAGTCATGCTCACATAAAGACTGACCCACAACATTACCTTGTGCGGCAATAAAAGTATTGGCAATACCACCACCAACAACCAACTGGTCGACAATTTTTGAAAGAGACTCTAATACGCTCAATTTCGTTGACACCTTAGAGCCTCCAACAATCGCAACCATTGGTCGTGCTGGATTATCTAACGCCTTAGCAAGTGCATCTAACTCACCAACCAGTAGCGGACCGGCACAGGCAATCGGCGCGAACTGTGTCACACCGTAGGTTGAAGCATGCGCTCTGTGTGCAGTACCGAAAGCGTCTTGTACACAAATATCGCATAAAGCCGCCATCCTTTGGGAAAGCGCCTCATCGTTTTCTTTCTCGCCTTCGTTAAATCTGACATTTTCACAAAGAATGACCTCGCCCTCATTAAGCTCAACACCATCAAGCCAGTCTGAGACAAGTCTCACCTCTTGACCTAATAACTTAGATAAATGCCTAGCTACCGGCGCTAATGAAAACCTTTGCTCAAACTCACCGGCAGTTGGCCTGCCAAGGTGGGAAGTGAGTATCACTTTTGCGCCCGCCTTAACGGCATGAATAATCGTTGGCAAAGAAGCTTGTATGCGTTTATCACTACTAACCTCGCCATCCTTAATAGGCACATTTAAATCTTGTCTGATAAAAACGCGTTTACCGGATAAATCCAAGTCAGTCATTCTAAGTAGATTCATTACTATCTCCGCCTCAATTCAGATACTTTACTGAGTAATGTGCTGAGCCAGACGTAACAAGTTACAAGTATAGCTATACTCATTGTCGTACCACGCAACCACCTTAACAAAGGTTGAGTCCATTGCCATGCCGGCTTCGGCGTCAAAAATAGATGCGCAAGTATGACCGACAAAATCCGTTGACACAACTTTCTCCTCGGTATAACCCAAAACACCCTGCATTGAACCTTCTGAAGCCGCTTTCATAGCTGCACAGATAGCATCATAATCGGTATCGTTATTGAGCTCAACCGTTAAATCAACCACAGAAACATCCGACGTTGGGACCCGGAAAGCCATGCCTGTTAATTTACCATTTAATTCTGGCAATACCACACCTACCGCTTTTGCGGCGCCCGTTGATGAAGGAATAATGTTCTCAAGAATACCACGACCACCACGCCAGTCTTTCGTTGAAGGGCCATCAACTGTTTTTTGCGTCGCTGTCGCAGCGTGAACCGTCGTCATTAGGCCGCGCTTAATGCCCCAGTTATCGTTCAATACTTTGGCCACTGGTGCCAAACAGTTTGTTGTGCAAGAGGCCGCTGAGATAATTGTCTGAGCGTCGTAAGAGTCGTGGTTAACACCGTATACAAACATCGGCGTACCGTCTTTAGAAGGGGCTGATTGAAGCACTTTTTTTGCGCCAGCATCAAGGTGCGCTTGGCAACCTTCTTCGGTTAGGAAGAAGCCCGTACAATCGATGACTAAATCTGCACCAACCTCATCCCATTTAAGATCTGCTGGATTACGCTCCGCTGTCAGGCGAATTTGCTTACCATCGATAATGAAATTGTTGCCCTCAACGGCAACGTCTTTAGAAAAACGACCATGAACTGAATCGTACTTAAGCATATATGCAAGATAGTCGTTATCTAGCAAATCGTTGATACCAACCACTTCTAGACCATCAAAATCTTTGTCAATCGCACGAAAAACCATACGCCCAATACGCCCAAAACCATTAATACCTACTCTAACTGTCATCTTATAACTCCTAAAAAAATTAACCTAATACCGATTCTACAGTAGCAACAACTTTCTCTACCGTAAAACCAAAATATTTGAACAAATCGCCCGCAGGGGCTGACTCACCAAACGTTGTCATTGTGACCAGACCGCCGTCAAGTCCAATGTACTTATACCAAGAATCAGCAACACCCGCTTCAATCGCAACACGCTTAACACCTGGTGTTAACACGGAATCTTTGTATGCTTGATCTTGTTCGTCAAATGCGTTCGTACATGGCATTGAAACCACACGAACTTTCTTGTCCGACAGTGCTGTCGCTGAATCAACTGCAAGCGAGACTTCGGAGCCTGTCGCAATCAAAATAATATCAGCATCGCCGTCACAATCTTTAAGGACGTAACCACCTTTCTCAATATTTGCCACTTGTGCAGCTGTCCGCTCCATCGGCGTTAAATTCTGACGAGAGAAAATTAAAGCTGTTGGTGCATTACCTCTTTGCATTGCCACTTTCCATGAAACAGCTGACTCAATAGCATCACATGCTCTCCAAGTATGGAAGTTTGGGATCACACGCATTGATGCGATTTGCTCCACTGCCTGATGCGTTGGGCCATCTTCACCAAGACCAATAGAGTCATGTGTGTAAACATAAATTGTGCCAATTTTCATCAAGGCTGACATGCGCAATGCATTACGCATGTACTCCATAAACATCAAGAAAGTTGCGCCATATACTTTGAATCCGCCATGCAACACCATGCCATTCATCATTGCCGCCATACCAAACTCACGCACACCCCATGAAATATAATTGCCATTGGCGTTGTCATGGTTAACAACCACTGAGCCAGACCAATTGGTTAAATTGGAACCAGTTAAATCCGCTGAGCCACCAAATAATTCTGGTACGACTGGACCCATTGCTTCAATCGCGTTTTGCGAGGCTTTTCTAGAGGCAATATTGGGCATTTCTTCTTGAGTCTTGGCAATGTAGACATCCATTTCCTCAGAAAAATTAGCCGGCAATTCACCCGCCATGCGTCGCTCAAATTCTCCCGCTTCCTTAGGATAAGATGCTCTATAAGCTCTAAATCTTTCATTCCAGTCCAGCTCGTCCACCGCGCCTTGTTCTTTATGGTCCCAACCGTCATAAATTGCTTGTGGAATTTCAAATGGTGCGTGCCTCCAGCCCAATTGTTCACGTGTTTTAGCAATCTCTTCGTCACCCAAAGGCGCGCCATGGCAGTCATGGGTGCCTGCAAGATTTGGCGAACCAAAACCAATCACGGTGCGTGTACAAATTAATGTTGGTCTATCGCCTATTGCCTTCGCCTCAATAATCGCAGCGTTCACTTCTTCAGCATCGTGACCGTCAACATTATCAATCACGTGCCAACCGTAAGATTTAAAACGAGTCGGAACGCCTTTTTCCATCCAATCACCAATGTGACCATCGATCGAAATATCATTGTCATCCCAGAATGCAATTAGTTTACCAAGACCCAATGTGCCAGCCATAGCGCAAGATTCATGGGACAAACCCTCCATTAAGCAACCGTCCCCCATAAAGACGTAAGTAAAGTGATCAACAATTGCATGACCTGGCTTATTGAAAGTTGCAGCCATTGTGCGTTCAGCAATCGCCATACCAACCGCGTTGGTGATGCCTTGACCCAATGGACCTGTTGTCGTTTCAACGCCATCTGCGTAACCATACTCAGGGTGGCCTGGTGTTTTGGCGTGTAACTGACGGAAATTTTTTATCTCTTTAATACTTAAGTCAAAACCAGTTAGGTGTAATAATGAATAAAGTAGCATTGAACCATGACCATTGGATAGCACGAAACGATCACGGTCCGCCCACTTGGCATTGCTTGGGTTATATTTAAGGTGTGAGTTCCATAGTACTTCGGCAATGTCAGCCATACCCATTGGCGCACCTGGATGACCAGATTTTGCTTGTTGCACAGCATCCATACTTAAAGCGCGGATTGCATTGGCTAACTCTCTTTGTCCTGACATGGAAAAACCTTAATTACTGAGAAACTCAGCATTATACATTTGTTACTAAATTTCTTGCCATAAAGTGCGCCAATATGCACTTAACAACAAAAAAAATCATGACTCGGTTATATATTTAATTTTATTCAATTCGTATATATTATAATTAAACTTTTTTTTAACCGGCTTGTTTTTCCATGACTTATGGCCAATCTTGTGAGAGCACAAATTGTGATTACTAAAAAAATACACACAACAACTGAAAGCGTCATATGGCTCGATAAGGTAGGTATGAATGATGTCCATTTGGTAGGTGGTAAGAACGCCTCTTTGGGTGAAATGATTGGCGCACTTAGTGCAAAAGGTGTGCGCGTTCCAGGCGGCTTTGCAACAACTGCTAACGCTTTTGAGTCATTCTTAAGTCATTCCAGCCTTAAAGAAAAAATCAATGATTTACTTCAAAATCTTGATGTCAGCAATATTGAAGCACTAACAACAACCGGCGCTATAATTCGCCAATGGGTTGAAGACGCTCCTTTTCCAAATGACCTGTTAATAGCTATCGAGAACGGATACCAGGAACTTGTTAATGAACTTGGCACTGAAGCCACTTTTGCCGTGCGCTCGTCAGCTACCGCAGAAGACTTGCCCGAGGCCTCATTTGCTGGCCAACAAGAAACGTTTTTAAATGTTAGTGGTATTGATGATATTCTTGCAACCATTAAAAAAGTCTTTGCTTCACTTTATAACGACAGAGCAATTTCTTACCGAGTACACCAAGGATTTGAGCATGAAATGGTCTCACTTTCAGCCGGTATTCAGCAAATGGTGCGTAGTGATATTGGCGCAAGTGGCGTAATGTTTACTCTTGATACAGAATCTGGTTATAAAGATGCAGTTTTCATCACAGCCGCTTATGGTCTTGGCGAAACCGTTGTCCAAGGCTCCGTTAATCCGGATGAATTCTATGTCCACAAACCAACTTTAAGCGCTGGCAAACACGCCATTCTTTCGCGCAATCTTGGCTCTAAGGCCATCAAAATGATTTATGCAGATGCTACGTCGAACGAGCTTATTGAAACAGTTTCTGTTAATGAGAGTGAACGTAGATTATTCAGTTTAGATGATACTCAAATACAACAATTAGCGCATTACGCGATGATCATCGAGGCGCATTATGGCAGACCGATGGACATTGAATGGGCACTCGATGGCAACGACGGCGAGCTTTATATTGTCCAAGCGCGCCCTGAGACGGTGAAAAGTCGCCAAAGCAATACCCAAAGTATTGAGCGATACCAACTTAAAGAGACATCGGAAGTGTTGGTAGAGGGTCGTGCCATTGGTCAGAAAATTGGTATCGGCGCTGTTCGCGTCGTCAAAGATCTCTCAGAAATGGCACTTGTCAAAAAAGGTGACGTTCTTGTCACTGATATGACCGACCCTGATTGGGAGCCAGTAATGAAATTGGCTTCAGCAATTATCACCAACCGTGGCGGTCGCACTTGTCATGCAGCAATAATTGCCCGCGAACTGGGCGTGCCAGCAATTGTTGGTTGTGGTGATGCCACCGAAACGCTTACAGAGGGTCAATCCATCACAGCAAGTTGCTCAGAAGGTGACACCGGGCGAGTATATCAGGGCATCCTAAATTACGAACACACACATACTGCAGTGAATGCCCTTCCTGAAATTGACGTTAAGATCATGATGAATGTTGGTAACCCATCAAGAGCCTTCGATTTTGCCAATACACCGAATGCAGGCGTTGGTCTTGCGCGCCTTGAATTTATTATCAACAACACGATTGGCATTCACCCTAAGGCATTACTTGAGTTTGATCAACTACCGGAGGAGTTGCAAACTGAAATTTTACGTAAAACAGCTTGCTACGCTTCGCCAATCGATTTTTATGTCGAAAAACTAACCGAGGGCATTGCAACAATTGCTGCAAGTTTTGCCAGCTTTCCGGTTATTATTCGAATGTCAGATTTCAAATCAAATGAATACGCCAATCTTTACGCTGGTGATCGCTACGAGCCCCATGAAGAAAACCCGATGATCGGCTTTAGAGGAGCGGCGCGCTATATTTCTGAAGAATTCCGCCAATGCTTTGAGCTTGAATGTCGAGCGCTGAAAAAAGTTAGAAACGAGATGGGTTTCACCAATGTAGAGATCATGATTCCTTTTGTTCGCACCACCGATGAAGCAAAAAAAGTGATTGAATTACTCAAAGAAAACGGTCTCGAGCGCGGCAAAGAAGGTTTGCGAATTATCATGATGTGCGAACTTCCATCCAATGCGATTTTGGCAGATGAATTCCTTCAGTATTTTGATGGTTTTTCTATTGGCTCTAATGATATGACGCAGTTAACACTTGGCATGGATAGAGATTCTGGCCTTATTGCCGAAGGTTTTGACGAGCGCAATCCGGCAGTCAAAAAAATGATTTCGATGGCGATTGATGCGTGTCACCGTCAAGGAAAATACATTGGTATTTGCGGCCAAGGGCCTTCAGACCATATCGATTTTGCTGAGTGGTTGTTGCAGCAAAAAATCTCTAGTATCTCTCTTAATCCAGATACCGTGGTTGAAACTTGGAATCGTTTGGGCGCACTTTAGTTCTGTTAAGATAGCGCCATGAGAACCGCTTTCTTTATTTCTGATCGAACCAGTATTACCGCTGAAGCCTTGGGTAACAGTTTGCTGACTCAATTTGGCGGCATTGAGTTTAAACGCATTAATCTCGCTTTTATTGATAGTTTTGAGAAGGCCGAAAAAGCCGCTAATAAAATAAAGAAAGCCTCTGAGTCTGACGGCCAACCACCGCTGGTTTTTAGCACGCAAATATCTGATGAGTACCGCTCATTAATTGAACATAGTGGCGGCATACTATTCGATTTTTTTGACACATTTATCTCAAGAATGGAAAAAGCCTTAGGAAAGAAATCTTCTCATGCTGCTGGTCTTTCACATGGAGTCACCAACACTAAAATTTATGCCAAACGTATTGAAAGTATTGATTTTGCGCTGCATAATGATGATGGACTAAATACAAAGAATTACGGTAATGCAGATATTATCTTAACAGGGGTATCGCGCTCTGGAAAAACCCCAACCTGTTTATTTTTAGCACTACAATACGGTATCTATGCAGCCAATTACCCTCTAATTGAAGAAGACTTGCAAAGCATGCACCTTCCTCAGACCCTTCAGAAACACAAGAAGAAATTATTTGGCCTTAGCATTAATCCGGTACGCTTACAAAACATTCGAGACGAGCGACGCTCTAACAGCAGCTACGCCTCCATTAATCAATGCCAAAAAGAAGTTAGACGGGCAGAAGACATTTATCTGCAAAACAACGTACCCTTTCTAGACACCAGTCAAATATCTATCGAAGAAATCGCAACACGCATTTTAAACAAGACAAAACTCAAAAGGCGTTACTAAGGGGCTGACATAAAACAAGCCTCATTCGAGGCTTGTTTTGGTCTTTCTTTTAGAAGCTTTTAAGAGGCTTTTAAGACGTCCACTGCCACAATCTTATACTCAGGGCATTGGGTTTCTTCGTCTGTCACACCACTAGTAACCTCGTTAATTAGCACTTCTGGGAAGTGGAACGTTGTACGAACAACGCCCTTCTTAACGCGATCAGTCACCTGAACATCAAGGGTAACCTCACCACGATCCGATTTCAATGTCGCACGATCACCTGTAATAAGGTCTTTCGCTTGTGCATCTTTCGGATTAAGCATAATCACATCTTTTGTCAAGATTTCTACGTTTGACGTACGACGTGTCATCGTGGCACAATTGTAATGCTGAAGCTCACGACTTGTTGTCAAGATAAACGGATACTTGTCTTTGTGCTGAACCAATTCTTCAGATTCTCTCCAATCGTAGTAATGAAATTTGCCTTTACCAATCTTAAATTCACCAATGTGTAGAATTTGTGTGTCTTCACCTTTCTTGTTAACAGGCCACTGCAGACCCATTGGGCTGGCGCCCAAGCCTTCCCAAGTAACGCCTTCAAAGAAAGAAACAACATCAGCCACTTCTTTCAACACTTCAGCCGCATCGTAATCTGGCTGATCAAAACCTAGAGTACGCATCATCTCAACAATGATCTGACCGTCAGTTTTACAACCTTTAAGAGGCTTAACTGCAGCGTTTACTTGTTGGATTCTACGTTCAGTATTAGTGAACGTGCCGCTCTTCTCAAGGAAGGTCGTACCAGGCAGAACAACGTCAGCCATCTTCGATGTTTCTGTCATAAAGATCTCTTGCACAACAAGCAAATCCAAAGCCTCCATGCTCTTTTTAACATGGTGAGTATTTGGATCTGTTTGCACAACGTCTTCAGCGAAAATCCAAAGCGCTTTCACTGAGCCATCAATGGCACCATCAAACATTTCAGGGATTTTCTTACCGTCGGTAGTTGGTGATGGAACGCCAAATTTATCTTCGTAATATTCTTGAACTTCTTTCTGGTTCATCCATAAATAACCTGGACCATGATGCGGTTGACAACCCATGTCAGCTGCACCTTGCACGTTGTTCTGGCCACGCAGTGGATTGACGCCAACACCTGGACGACCTAGGTTGCCTGTCATCATTGCTAGGTTGGCAATTATCATCACTGTTTGTGAGCCCTGTGAATGCTCAGTCACACCTAAACCATGAAATTCCATCGCATTGTTAGCGCTAGCATAAGCAATAGCAACCGCTTTAACATCTTCCTTGCTGACACCACAGATTACAGACATGGCATCAACATCAAGTTCTTTGATTTTCTTGATAAATTCAGCACCGCCTTCACAACGCTCTTCAATAAATGTCTTATCAAGAAGATCCGCCTCAACAATGTAGTATTGAATCATGTTCAATAAGGCAACGTTTGTACCTGGCTTTAACTGCAAGTGATGGTCAGCCATACGAGCAAGTTCAGTTTTAACTGGGTCGATCACGATTAACGTTGCGCCTGACATCGCTTGTTGCTTTATTTTTGCGCCCGTTACCGGGTGGGCTGCTAATGGATTCGCACCAATAACAATCATCAAGTCCGCTAATGGAATATCAGCTGTTGAGTTTGTACCCGCACCGGTACCAAAGGCTTGCTGCATGCCCCAGGCTGTCGGTGAGTGACAAACACGCGCACAACAGTCAACGTTGTTAGTGCCGATAACTTGACGAATCATTTTTTGGAAAAGGAAGTTTTCTTCATTGGTACAACGTGCTGAAGAAATACCCGCAATCGCGTCAGGACCGTGCTCTACCTTAATAGACTCAAACTTGTCTTTAATATAACCGAACGCCTCTTCCCATGAACATGGAACCAGTTCGCCATTCTTTCTAATCAGTGGTGAGGTTAAACGGTCCTCATGGTTGTAGAATTTAAAGGCATAACGGCCTTTCAAACATGTGTGGCCAGCGTTAACCGCATCTTGAGGTGCGCGAATTGATAATACTTCGTCGTTCTTAACCGCTACTTCTAGGTTGCAACCTACGCCACAGTATGAACAAATTGTACGCACTGTTTTGTCTGCTTCAACTGATTTTGATTGGAATACATCTGAAATCGCTGATGTTGGGCAAGTTTGCGCACAAGCACCACATGAAACACAGGACGAATCGCCAAATAACATATCATTATCTGTTGTAATGCGCGACTCAAAACCACGACCCGTCATCGTCAATGTAAATTGACCTTGGACTTCGTCACAAGCACGTACACAACGTGAACAGTTAATACACTTAGACAGATCCATACGCATGTAAGCGTGGCTTAAGTCTTTTTCACGATCAATATGGTTGGCACCTTTGGCATAACGAATTTTTCTTACACCAACACTGGCCGCTACGTCTTGTAGCTCACAGTTGCCATTCACTTCACAAGTTAAACACTCAGGTGGGTGGTCACTTAAAACCAACTCAACGATGTTTCTACGCAATGTTTTGATGCTGTCAGAATTTGTAGAAACATGCATCCCAGGACTGATTGGTGTGTGGCATGAAGCAACTGTTCTCTTAGGGCCATCTTCGTTGAACTGAACTTCTACAGAACAAACACGACAAGCACCGTAAGGTTTTAAGTTAACGTCGTCGCAAAGCGTTGGGATAATTTTATCACCCAGTGCTTTGTTGGTAAATTCTAGAATTGAAGTCGAGTCATCAAAAGGAAACTCAACACCATCAATAAATACGCCTTGTGAATTGTCTGACATATTATTTCTCCATATAAGGTTTAAACTCGTCGGCACAATGTTCGAGCAAGTTCTTGACAGGAAGCGGTAGACCGCCACCAAGGGCGCATAATGAGCCCACTTCCATTGTCTCTAATAAATCTTGAATCAGCTCTTCTGAGAATTTTTGATTGTCTTCTATCGCCGATTGTAACATTTCTTTGCCGCGAGTAGCTCCCAAACGACATGGGAAGCACTTGCCACATGACTCGTGAGCAGTGAATTCAAACAGGTGCTTGGCATACTCTACCGCTGAAAATGACTCAGGAATACAAACAAAGCTCGCGTGACCCATCAAGAAACCACCTTCATCAAACGACTCAAAATCTAGCGTCAATGTACGCAGAATATCAATCGGCACGCAGCCACCCAGTGGACCGCCCACTTGAATGACTTTGATGTCATCGTTAAAACCACCGCCTATTTCATCAATGATAGTACTCATTGGTGTGGCCATATCTACCTCGTACAAGCCCGGCTTGTTAAAGTAGCCATCTAAAGAAATTAGCTTAGTACCTGTCGAACGACCGTTTCCAATCTTGCTAAAGGCTTCGCTGCCAAGTTTAAAGATGGCTGGCACTACGGCTAAGCTCTCAACGTTATTGACCACGGTTGGTTTTTTGTACAAGCCTTCAACCGTTGGGAATGGAGGGCGAACATCCACTTCAGCGCGTCGACCTTCGATCGAGGCGATTAATGCTGTTTCTTCGCCACAAATATAAGCGCCCTGACCTTCAACAACACCCATGTCAAAGTCAAAACCAGTTCCTAGAATATTATCGCCCAATAAACCGAGCTTACGCAATTTAGCCAGCGCATCATCGGTTGCTTTAATCGATTCTGGATATTCGCCGCGAATGTATAGGAAGCCTTGTTTTGAACCAATTAGATAACCACAAATGACCATACCAAACAATACTTTAAGCGTTTGTTCTTCCAGTAAATACCTGTCAGAAAATGCACCCGGATCGCCTTCATCGGCATTACAAACAACGTACTTAGCGCTCGCTTCTTGTGCTTGACAGAATTCCCACTTCATACCAGTAGGGAAGCCTGCGCCACCACGACCACGTAGGCCGGATTCTTTAAGGGTGTTGATTAACTCTGCTTTATCTGCTGCAAAGCAAACTTCTAGTAATTCTTTGAAATCGTCGTAGCTAGAGAAAACCTCGTCTTCGACTAAGAATGAAGTATCAGAATAAGACTTCATTGTGTATGCTGGACTGGTGTACTCACCAGCAATAATGCTCTCTAATTTGTCAATGTCATCACCAGAATAATTCTTGCCTTCATAGTGGAACGAACTATTTTCGTAACATCTGCCCAGGCAAATAATCTCGCCAACATTATCAGCACCAAATTTAGCGCCTAGTTTTTCAGTAACTGCGTCTTGTGTGCCACGACAAAGACAAGCACTACCCGTACAAACATAGGCTTTTTTGCTTTTGAAGTCTTCACTAAAGAAATCATAAAAACTCTTGGTACTATGAATGGTTGAAACACCCAAGTTGTACTCGCCAGCTAACTGGTTGTCGGTAACTTCAGTAGAGCTTGCTGCAATTTTACCAAACAATGGATTTTTGTCGTCTTTCTTGCCTGACAATAAACTGATATTTCTAGACATTTAATCTCCTAGGATTAATCTTTGATGCGCCATGCGCCGTTATAAATATTATATTTGTCTTTCTTGATAAAACCAATCAAAGTAATATCAAACTTCCGTGCTAAATCTAGAGCTAATGAGGTTGGCGCCCCAATTCCAGCTATCATTCCTATTCCCGCCATCAGCGTTTTTTGGATGATATCAAAGCCCAATCTTCCCGAGCACATGACAAATTGTTCGCTCGGATGAAGCATATCCCTACACCTGACATAGCCAATGAGCTTATCTAGCGCATTGTGCCTACCTACATCTTCAGCCAAATGCAGCAACTCACCGCTAGCACTAATAAGACCGCTAGCATGAACGCCGCCAGTATTGGCAAACTGTTCTTGTTTTGCCCGCAATATATCAGGCAATTTGGTAATCAAATCAACGCTCACAAGGGGTGTTAATTTTTCTATCTGAGGCTCGTAGGAAATTTCAATCGCATTCAACGTGCCTTTGCCACAAACCCCGCAGCTAGAACTCACCATAAAATGGCGCTGCAAATTCTTTAAATCCAGTTGATTTCCCTTGCCTAGTGTCACCAACAAAGAATTATCAACATCGTAGAGACTCTTATTTGTGCCTCTTGGCGCAATGCTTTCAATTGCGCTTGTGTCATTAATGACGCCTTCTGAAAACAGAATACCGAAAACCAATGAATCATCATCGCCCGGCGTTCTCATGGTAACCATTAATGGCTCCTCAACCCACTCCCCCTTTGAGAAATATCGCATGATAATCTCAAGTGGTTCTTCTATTGCGATACAGTCACTAGTACTCGTTATGGTTGAATTCTCAACCTTATGAATATCGTAATTAACTGTATCGCTAACAGCCATAGATCTAAAACAGACCTTGTACTAGTCCTTCGCCATCTAAATGAATCTTGTCTGCCGCAGGAGATCTCGGTAGACCAGGCATTGTCATAATAGCACCACAAACAACAACAACAAATTCCGCACCCGCTGATAATCTTATTTCACGGATTGACATAGAGTGGCCTGTAGGCGCGCCTAGTAATTGCGGATCTGTTGAGAATGAATATTGTGTTTTAGCGATACAAACTGGCAAATGACCAAAACCGTTGTCTTGGTACCAAGCAATCTTGTCTCTAACAACTTTATCTGCCAATACTTCGTCAGCATGGTAAAGCGTCTTTGCAATTGTTTCAACTTTCTCGAACAATGGCATTTCATCGTCATAAAGTGTCTTGAATTGAGAGGCGCCTGATTCAGCTAATGCAACAACTTTTTCAGCTAGGTCGATTGCACCATCACCACCGTGTTCCCAGTGACTTGAAACACTCACGTCAATATGGAATTGCTTACAGTACTCTCTGATCACTTCAAATTCAGCTTCAGTGTCTGTCACAAAGTTATTGATACCAACAACGATTGGAACACCAAACTGGCTCAAGTTGCGAATGTGTCTGCCTAGGTTTACACAACCCTTAAGTAGTGCTTCTGTGTTTTCTGTGTTTAGATCAGCTTTAGCAACACCACCTTGGTGCTTAAGCGCACGAATCGTTGCAACCAATACTACCGCATCCGGTGCTAGGTCAGCTTTACGACACTTAATGTTGAAGAATTTCTCAGCACCTAAGTCAGCACCAAATCCTGCTTCTGTTACTGTGTACTCAGACATTTTAAGTGCTGTTTTAGTAGCAATTACTGAGTTACAGCCGTGAGCGATATTAGCGAATGGACCGCCGTGAATAATCGCTGGGTTGCCTTCTAATGTTTGTACGATATTTGGCCTAAAAGCATCTTTAAGTAATACTGTCATCGCGTGGTGAGCATTAAGTTGCTTTGCTCTGACTGGTGTTATTTCACGCGTGTAAGCAACAATGATGTTGCCTAATCTTTCTTCAAGCTCTACAAGGTTTTCAGAAAGACAGAAAATTGCCATAACTTCTGAAGCAACAGTAATATCAAAACCGTCTTCACGTGGGTAGCCGTTTGTTGAGCCACCTAAAGATGAAGTGATTGTGCGAAGTGAGCGATCGTTCATGTCGACAACACGACGGAATACAACCTTTCTGCTATCAATGTTTAGTGAATTACCCCAGTAAATGTGGTTATCAATCATCGCAGACAATAAGCTGTGTGCAGATGTGATTGCGTGGAAGTCGCCTGTGAAATGCAGGTTAATATCTTCCATTGGAATGACTTGAGCGTAACCACCACCAGCAGCACCACCTTTCATACCGAAACAAGGGCCCAAGCTCGGCTCACGCAAACATACTGTTGCTTGCTTGCCAATTTTGTTAAGACCATCAGTTAGGCCAACTGAAGTTGTAGTCTTGCCCTCACCTGCTGGTGTTGGTGTTACCGCAGTAACTAAAATTAGTTTACCGTTTTCGTTGCCCTGTACAGCATCAATCGCCTTCCAAGACAATTTTGCCTTATCATGACCAAAAGGCACTAAATCCTCTTTACTGATATTTAGTTTTGCGCCAATGTCATTAATGTGTTCGCCAGTGGCTAGTCTTGCAATCTCAATATCTGATTTATATTCGCTCATGTATTCTCCTGAATATAGTATAAAAATAAAAATAGAGAGGCATAAGAGGCCATCATCACTCGGAATATTATTAAATTCCGGTGAAAATAAGCCCTCTACTTCTCTTAAAAAATTAACTTCTGATGCGTATTATCTTATCTTTCCAATAAAGCAATAGTAAAAAAATTCATAACTACGTGAATTCAAATCATCGGATAATTTAACCCCAATATCATATATTAGAATCTTCGAAGCTACCCTTGCGCTCACCGATGTATGCCAGCAAGGCTTCATCTATTGCTGGGTCTAGCGCTGGTAACTCGTAGCTAGCGAGCATTTGCTTGTATTTCTCTGCGGCAATAGCTGCCGTATCCCTAGAGCCGTCCTCAACCCATTGCTCAAAGCTATTGTCATCCAAAACATCCGACATATAAAATGCTGTTTTAAAGTTTTTCTCGGTATGCCCGCAACCTAAAAAGTGAGACTGTGGCCCAACTTCACGAATCGCATCCATCGCCTGGCCGTTCTCACTCATATCAATACCTTCGACCGATACACGCATCATGCCCGCTTGGTCTGCGTCTAGAATGAACTTTTCGTAACTCATACACAAGCCGCCTTCAAGCCAACCGGCGGTATGTAAGTTGAAATTAACACTAGCGTTAATCGTTGCCTGCATTGTATTAGCCGCCTCATAGCCGGCTTGTGCATCCGGCATCTTGGCACCATTAAAACCACCACCGCTTCTAAACGGCACACCCAATCGTCTTGCAAGCGCACCTGAGATGTTCATCATATGGGCGGCTTCTGGCGTACCAAAGGTTGGCGCGCCCGACTTCATTGACATCGCCGTGACAAAGTTGCCATAAACAACCGGCGCACCAGGGCGTACCAATTGGGCAAATGCCATACCTGCCATACCTTCTGCAAGACTTTGTGCTGCAACACCTGCAGCTGTCACAGGCGCCATTGCACCGGCAACAATAAATGGTGTGACAATACAAGCTTGATTGTTTCTCGCGTAAACTTTCAATGCGCCCAACATGGTGTCATCAAAAGACATCGGCGAAGAGGCATTAATCAAACTAATTAGAACGCAATTCTGATCGACAAAGTCATCGCCAAATACAATCTTGGCCATATTGACGGTATCTTGTGCGCGCTCAGCGGCTGTCACTGAACCCATAAAAGGCTTGTCAGAATACTTAATATGACTGTACACCATATCGAAATGGCGTTTGTTTACTGGCAAATCGCAAGGCTCACAAATCGTGCCACCGGAGTGGTGAAGATTGTCCGACATATACGCCAATTTGACAAAATTACGAAAATCTTCAATCGTCGCATAACGACGACCCTCATCAAGGTTGTGGACAAACGGCGAGCCGTAAGCTGGCACCAAAACCATACTATCACCACCTATAACAACACTTTTCTCAGGGTTGCGGGCATACTGAGTAAATATTTTTGGCGCATTTTCTTGAATAATCTTACGGCACATGCCCCTTGGAAAACGCACGCGGTCGCCATCAATGTTAGCACCTGCCGCGCCTAAGATATCCAACGCTTCTTGATCCTCAGAAAAGACAATGCCAATTTCTTCGAGAATGGTGTCAGCATTTTCTTCAATAATGCTTAAATCCTCATCACTTAGAATGCTGTAATGTGGAATTTTGCGCGTAATATAGGCTGGTGCTTTTGGTATTGCTTGTGCCTCTGACTCGCCGCCGCTTCTACGCCTTCTTCTTTCTCTTGCCATGTTTTTCCCCTATGGTGCTTCTAAGACGCCCTTCTTCGGCGTCTGGTTTTATTAATTTTTTGCTCTTTAATTGGTGATACACTGAATTTCATTGCATCAACAAAATAATCTTGGAATTTCGCTTCGCTGGCACTCTCAATTTTGACCACCTCGGCAACTGCATCAATAATCTTTTTCCGATTGCCAACATCTAGCAACGCCATACTGGCGCCGATGCCCGCAGCGTTTCCGACTGAAGTGATCACTTCTTCGGTTGCACTCGGAATAATCTCCAATAAGGCTACATAGCGTGCATCGAGATGCGCGCCAAACGCGCCCGCTAAAAGCACTTGCTCAAACTCTGTGCACTCTTGGTAATCCATCAACAAACTCACGCCCGCAGAGAGCGCTGCTTTTGCCAACTGAATTGAGCGGATATCAACCTGCTCAATATAAATCGATTGCTCGCCTTGATCAACAAGCAAAAATCTTGTGGTATTGCCTATTTTTGAAAAGCGCTCAGGCGCACTAGACTGAACGAAAAGGCCGCTTTGGTCAATTATGCCAACCTCAGCAAAACTAACAATCGCCTCGATAATACCACTGCCGCATATACCAACAGCCTTTTGTTTGACTTTCTTGAAGTCTTCTTCGTCAGACCATGCTTCCGTGCCAATCATTCTGTAGCGCACTTCAAGTGTGTCTTTATCAATTCTGACGCGCTCAATGGCGCCGTGTGTGGCGCGCACTCCTGAGGAGATTTCAGCGCCCTCAAAAGCCGGGCCCGTCGGCGAAGAAGTGGCATACACCTTGCCATTTTTAGCCAACATAATTTCAGCATTGGTGCCAATATCCACCAACAAAGTTGTCTGGTTGTGCATGATATGCATTTGACTCAAATAAGCCGCTGCAGTGTCTGCACCCACATGACCTGCAATCAGTGGCAAAAATGAAATTCTTGTTTTTGGGTATAAATCAAGACCCAAATCTTTGGCATCAATATCCAGCCACTCACGGGTTGCCAAAGTAAATGGCGCCTGCCCTAATTCCACTGGTGAAAGTCCAAAAAACAAATGATGCATGATTGGGTTGCCAACCAGTACAATTTCTAGCAATTTATCCCTGTCCAGTTTTAGCTCGTCACAAGCTTCGTGAAACATTTCTGTTAATTTTCCTCGTACGGCATCGGTGAGTTTTTTGTCGCCACCTTTGTTCATCATGACGTAGGAAACTCGGGACATTAAATCTTCGCCATAGCGAATCTGCGGGTTCATAGCGCTCGATTCAAACAGCAATTGTCCCGTTGCTAAGTCATATACATAGACCGCTAATGTGGTTGAGCCAATATCAACAGCTGCACCAATAATTTGATGTTCGCCTTGCGGGTAAACAGCAACAACTTCTTTGTTGTCGCGCACAGCAACACTAAGAACACCCTTAGTTTCGTGGATTAAAGGCTGAAGTTCTCTAAGCAAACTAAAATCAAATGTCGCCTGAATGTCTTGCTTCTGTAATTGTTCAAGCAGATTTTCTGAGGCTGAAGGGTTTTCATCTAAAGTGGGCTCATCCAAAGTGCAATGGATCAACTCAATAGTGGTCGAAATATTGTAATCTTGCTTGGCGTTTTTCTTACTTATGTACGCTAAATGCTCTTGAGACTCTTCCGGCACATCAATAACCAAATCGCCTTGAATGCAGGTTTGGCATGCGAGTCGCTTACCCTGATATTTCGGATTCTCTTCAATAAGCTGTCTTTCAAGTCGAGTAATGCCGCTGACATTCTCCGGCTTGCATTCAACGCCAAACTTTGAATGTGTCCCTTCCGAGACTTCAATCCAACACTGATGACACTGACCGTAGCCGCCGCATAACGAGCGGATTGCAACACCAGCGTCTTGCGCAACCTGCAAAAGCGTATCCCCGACTTCGCCTTTGTATTGGCGGCCTGAGGGCGTAAAACAAATTTGCTGAATATCGTCCACGATTAACTGTCTCCCTTCATTTTGCTATTGCCGTAGCCTTCAAATTGCGGCTCGTTGGCGTCAATTTCATAATAGCAACCTTTTTCTTCGGTAAAAATATGGTGGCGTACACCTAAACCCTTAGCATCATCAAGACTGCCTGCTGTCACACTAATCGTTGGCCTAGTATCATTCTGCCAAAACATATGCGCCCCACAATTTTCACAAAAACCGTGGCGCGACTCTTCGTGTGTGTAGTGCCATTTAATCTCGCCACTGATTGTTATATTGTCCCTCTGTGCCTGACAAGCAGCCATAAAGTGGCCGGTCATCTTGCGGCACTGCAGACAATGACAATAGGACACGTCCGCCAAATCAGACGCCTCGTAAGTCGTTTGACCACAAACACAAGATCCTTTGTACTGAATGCTAGACATAGTATTTACTATACGCTTTTTTCTTTAAATGAAAAAGTTAATTTAATTAAATTCACTATTAGTTTAATTAAATTCACTTAATTAAGCACGCCTTCTACGACGACGACCCTCACGACCTTCTTCGCCTTCTGCAGCTGGCCCCTTGTAAGCTTTAATCCATGCCACACAACCATCATCAACGCCCGTCAATACGTCTGCTGCTCTAATCGCCTGGACCAGTTCAGCGTGCAAAGGATTAACTATCGCTGACGTCATGCCAGCCACAATTGACATCGGTAAAAATGCGTTATTGATGCCATTACGTTGAGGCAAGCCAAAGCTCACATTGGAGGCACCACAAGTTGTATTTACTTTTAATTCAGCACGCAATCGACGAACCAAATCAAACACTTGGTTGCCCGCTTGCGAAATCGCGCCAATTGGCATTACCAACGGATCCACAACAACGTCTTCAGGTTTAATGCCGTAATCCGCTGCATGCTCTACAATTTTCTTGGCCACCAAAAAACGCTCATTTGGATCTTGCTTGATGCCTGTCTCGTCATTAGAAATCGCAACAACAGCCGCGCCGTATTTTTTTACCAAAGGCAAAACACGCTCTAAAACTTCCGTCTCACCGGTCGTTGAATTAACCAGTGCGCGACCATCATAAGCCGCAAGGCCAGTTTCAAGCGCCTCAATAATAGACGAATCAATGCATAAAGGCACATCGACCTCCGCTTGTACACGACGAATAGCTTCCGCTAGAATTGCGGGCTCGTCGGCCAGTGGAATACCGGCATTAATATCCAGCATTTGTGCGCCAGCCTCAACTTGGGCGATAGCATCTGCTACGACGCGTGAATAATCACCATTTTTCATCTCTTCGGCGAGAATTTTTCTGCCTGTAGGATTGATGCGCTCTCCAATCATAACAAAAGGATGGCCGAAACCAATGGTCACTTCTTTCTTTGCTGACGATAAAGTTGTTGTTGTCATTTCTTTCGTACTCCGTAAACTAATTAATACTCATTCTTAGGCGCCCAAGGCTTTCTGTCGCCAAGAACACCTGAATCTTTGACCATCTCGGCGACATACCGCTCTTGCTTGTACGCCATCACATGCACGCCACTAACGCCTTCAAGTTCTTTGACTTGTTGCATCAGCTCAACGCAAATCTTTTGTCCTTCTTTTTTCTGGTTTTCTGCACCCGAAAGTCGCTTGATAATGCTATCTGGAATATGCACACCAGGCACATTTGAGCGAAGCCACTTTGCTGTATTTGCAGAGGCCAATGTACCCACACCAGGCAATATAAAGGCACGCTCTGTGAGCCCTCTATCGACTGCTTCCGACATAAAATCTTTTAGCATCGGCATGTCAAAGCAATACTGTGTTTGAATAAACTGCGCACCGGCATTAATCTTTTTTTCCATTTGCGACACTCGAGATTCAACCGGAGGCACAAACGGATTGATCGTGCTACCAGCAAACATTGCAGGCGCCTCAGTCAGCTTTCTACCACTGAGAAGTGTCGATTCATCTCGCATTTTTTGAATAGTTGTCAGTAATGAAATACTGTCTAAATCAAAAACGCGTTTCGCTTCTGGTTGATCGCCGGCACTGACATCATCGCCCGTTAAAGCCAAAACATTACAAACACCCATCGCCGCAGCACCCAAAATGTCACCTTGAATGGCAATTCGGTTTTTGTCTCGACAAGAAATTTGCAAAATCGGTGAATAACCAATATGAGCAAGCAATGCGCACACGGCAACACTCGACATGTGACAATTTGCACCAGAACCATCGGTCGCATTAATCGCATCAACCGCATGATCAAACATCGCCGCTTCGTGAAAAACTTCTGTGCGATCGGCAGAATCCGGCGGCGCCAATTCTGTCGTTATCGCAAATTCACCGCGCTTTAGAACGCGCTCAAATCTTCCACGTGAAACATGATTGTCCAATTTCGACAATGGATTGCCCGGATGGTAAACATATTCCGGATTAATTTTGATTGATTCGTCGGATACCATTGCTATTTTGCCTTAACGTCTTCATTCGCCAATCGAATCCAAGCGCTCGAACCTTTGTGCTCGTTATTTACAGCAAATTGAATTTCTTGGATTTTATGGTTGTGCTTCATTTTTTTTGAACCGCTCCAAGCCTCAACCCAAACACACTTCATCTCTGGCTTCACTTCGCAATTACCATTGGCACGAACACCACCGCAAGGACCGTTTCTCAAGGTTTTTGGGCAGTTCATTGGGCACGTCATACCGGTTGTCGAAAGCACACAGTTGCCACACATTTGACAATCAAATAGAAAGCCTTTGGTTTTTTTTTCAGCCCAAGTAATTGGCTTGTCAAGCTTACCCTTGACGATTTTATTCAACACTCTAAGAGACGCCAAAATAATAGGCGACGAGGCGTTATACATCGCCTCATAAGCTCTCGCATGTTTACTTGCAAATAATCTCGCTCTATACATCTTAATTTTCTTCGTTTGCCAATGGCATTATTTCAATTTCATCAAAGACACAATCTAAATAACCCGTGCCTACCAATTTATATTCGTATTCAAAACCCCAGTCTTTGGCATACTGTGCGGCCTCTTTTTGCCACTGCTCATTTTCTGTTTGCGCCAAATACACCAATTTTTTGTAATTAGCAAAATAAACATCAAACAGCTCAGGATAGCGATCCAAACCCATGCCTTTAATCATGAGTCTTTTAAAATTCTTAACCAAATAATCGGTTAAGTAGAATGTGCCTAACTCCTGCTCAGCCATTTCGTGAAAAGCCTCAGAGCCGGCAAAAAACTCGTAACAATGAGCGCCACCAATGCGTTTTGCTTGGTATTTTTCGATTACCCTATCGAGCGCTCCACCCGTACCGCAATCAGCATAAGCAATATAGATCTCTTCATAGAGATCGCCATGCTCAGCCAAATAATCATCCACTCCTGGCGCTATCAATTGCGGCTTGTTGTGCCAGCTTGCTGGCAAGCACTGTAATTTAACTTTATCTGATAAACCCGGATTTTGTTCAATCAGCCGAAGAAGATCGTAAACGAGTGCTCCGCAGCCGAGGACAAGGCGTTTTTTATCTGTGTGCACGCTTGTTCTTCGAGTCACGCACATGTGTCTCTGCCATTTCCGCACTGCGAGCTGCGTCACGACCATAAGCAGGTACACCAATTGCATCGGCGAACTCTTGGTTCAATGGCGCACCACCACACATCATGTGAATATCTTTACGCAAACCACGTTTTTCAAACTCCTCAGAAACAACGCCCATGTACGGCATTGTTGTTGTCAAAAGAGCTGACATACCAACAATGACTGGCTGATGCTTATCAACCGCTTCAAGGTAGTTTTCTACAGGGTTGTTAATGCCTAGATCGATTACTTCAAAGCCCGCGCCTTCAAGCATCATGCCCACAAGGTTTTTGCCGATATCGTGAATATCACCTTTGACTGTACCAATGACAAACTTACCCAAAGAAGTGTCTTCTGCGGCTTCTGCAAGAATTGGTCGCAAGATTTTCATGCCACCTTTCATCGCACCAGCGCATTTCAGCACTTCGGGTACAAAGAGGATGCCGTCTCTAAAGTCAACACCAACGATTTTCATGCCGCCAACTAGGGCTTCGCCTAAAACATCATTCGCATCCCAGCCACGAGAGAGTAAAATCTCCGTACCTTCGGTCACTTCGTCGGCTAATCCGTCGTATAAATCGTCTTGAATTTGCTCAACAAGATCTTTGTCGTCCAATTCGTTTAAATCAAAATCGTCTTCGTCACTCATCACGGCCCCTTAATTTGTTATTACCAATGTATAAGAGTAATTTAACCGCGGACGTTTTTTAAAGTCAACTGATATTTCTTACTGCTAAAAATCGGATTTTCCGATAGGCGCTATTGGCTTAGTAGCAACGGATACAGCACTTTAATGACCTAACATAAAGACATCCGTGATAGCTTGATAGTCGGCAACTCAACAATTGTTAATATTTATCAATTTTTGATTGGGATTATTGGCAATACGATCCTAGAAGGATATTGCGCTGAATGATAGATTTTTTGCTTTGCAATTCGACTATTTTCCGCGCTATCAAATTCTCTCCCAGTGTTTGCGTTGCGATCAAAATGAGGGAAATCACTACTGGAGATTTCAAGCCGAATTGTGTGGCCTTTGTGGAAAGCATTACTGGTTGGCGGCAACCTTAAAATAATCTTATGCACCTTGTCAACATCGCTCGCACCTTGGGAATACGATCGCCTGAGAATCGTGCTTGTCAAATTATAAGCATTGCCGTCAGGATAAACATCAACGAGCTTGGCGGTAAAATCGGTCGATGGAGCATCGGTTGAGACATAAAGTTCCACTATTATTTCACCGGTAACCTCAATTCGTTCACTCAGCACGTCCGAACTATAGACCAAAACATCCTGCCTTTTCTCCAGCTCATTTTGTTTTTTCATGCCGGCACGGTTACCTAACAACGAGCCCCCTGCTGTTGGCACAGGGTTATTTGGATCGTAATTATAGGCATCCATTGGCGTCAATTCAGAAGTCATTTTCAGGCTAAGAACACCATCGCCAGTAGCGCTGTTTGCACGGCCATTACTATTTAAATAATAAGTTGTTTGTTGCGCTCTTGCTATTGGCCATTCGCTCTCATTACGCCAATCATTATCACCCATTACAAACAATCTAACTTTGGGCATGTCTAGGGTATCGCTCAAACCCAAATGATAATCAAACCAGGGAATGGCGGGGATCACCACCGAAGCCCGGTACTCAATCTCCTCTTTCATATCTGGTGTTTTGACCGCATTGGGATGCGCCCAAGGTCCTATTATTAAACGAGTTTCTTTGGCAATTTCAGGCTTGGCCTCATTAATCACGGCATGGTAATCACGCATCTGAGAGGCTAAAAAAGGATCATACCAGCCCCCTAAGAACAGTACGGGTGCGCTAATATTTTTGGCACGATTTTCACCATCAATGATGCCCCAATAATCCGAATCAAGCCCATTCGCCAGCCAGTCATTGTAATAATCCGTGTCCACAAAACCAACGTCATCAGCTTGGCTTATCGGCAAGGTATTTAGGCCTTTTTCGAATCTAGGGCCTTTAACTTCTGTCGGGTCAGGCTCTTCATTTCGAATGGTCCAAAAAAGCGCTGTTTCTAGAGCAAAAGCGCCGTTAACATGGAACAACTCTTTAAACTGCGTGCTTGCAATTTGAATAAAAAATACATCGATATCTGTCTCTTCATCCGCCAATACCCATTCGGTTTGTGCATAAGCAGAGGCGCCCCACATGCCTAATCTGCCGTCATACCAGTCCTGTTGTTTCAGCCAATCTAGCGTTTCGAATCCGTCGGCCTTTTCGTGTTTGAGCGGATAAAAAATACCGCCAGATTTTGCTCTGCCCCGGGCACTCTGAAGGACAGTCACATAACCCCTGCCGGCAAAGTATCTTGAGATCATGCTAACTTTAATATCATTCTCAAAACTTCTGTTATAAGGAATGCGGATAAGAATGGTTGGCGCCTTTTCCAACCCACTAGGACGGTATACATCGGCAGAGAGAAATACACCATCTTCTGTCACAAAACCAAGCTCACGCTCAACATCGACACCATATAAACGGGGCCTGGCATCATCACTGGGAAAATAATGGTAGTCTGCCGCCAAATCAATTAACGGACCTCTGGCAAACCACCCCAGCATCGCCAATACAACAACAAGGGTTATTATTATTTTCATAAATTGTACTCTATGCCAGAGCCTGGCAACTCACCGAGACCCATAACATCTAGCTTGCCCTTAAGACCAAAACTGATGGGATTGTTGGTCACATCATGCTCTAACAAATGGGTACCAAAGGCACCCTCTTGAGAAATCAAGTGTTTTTTATACTCGCTGGCAACCGTTAATGCAGCTCTTGTTAAGATCGAGCTTTCACCAACTTGGGCGCCAATAATCAGCCCTATATTGCTGTCTATGGCTTTCTGGGCGACTTTAAGCGACCTCAGAATACCGCCCATTTTCGACACTCTCAGGTTAATAATCCAAAATTGCGGTTCGGCTGTAATTTGTGCAAAGTCGTGGCAGGTTAAAAAACTCTCGTCGAGTATAATTTTTGTGCCAATCGCCGCTGATAAACGTCGCATTGAATCGAAATCTCTAGCGACAAGAGGCTCTTCAACCCCCACAAACTCACAATTCAGAGTCTTAATATAGGCACTTGCCTCATCTACATCTTGCCAGAGGTTATTACCATCAAGGCGTATTCGATAATTGCCATGAGACTTTAAAAATGCTATTTTTTCCTGATCCAGTGCTAAATTACCAGAAATTTTCAATTTATAGTCCGTAAAACCCACTTGTTGATACATTGTCATGATGGCGGCAAAGGTTTGCATGCCTTCCGCGCCCAAAACTGCAGTGTAGTTAAACACACCATCCAGCTCTGTGAGTGATAAAAACGCTTCTATTGAACAACCAGACTCTCTGGATAGAGCGTCCAAAAGCGCACATTCCACAGCGCACCATGCCGATGGATTCTGATCAATTTCGTTTGCATGTTGTACCTGCCATGCGATAACGCGCTCCAAGTCATCGAGCCGAGTGAAATCATTCTTAAAAGAATCAAAAAAACGCATCACTGACTGTAGCGTCTCCCCAGTCACATAGGATCTTGGGCAGCCTTCTCCATGGCCAATAGCACCAGCGCTTGTAATTGCTCTAACCAGAACAGCCTCGGTTTCTTGGCGGGTGGCAGAAGCATGAGCAAATGAATGTTTGAAAGGAATCACTAATTGTTGAGCGTCAAGCTTCACCAGTTCTCTCCAGAGCATGTTCTACAAAATCAAACGAGCATTCTTTTTGATACTGCAAAACTAAATACTTAAACTGACCCTCTCTTTGGCCGTTATCAACACAATGGTTTTTAAAATCCTCATAAGTGTTTTTGTTTACAAAAACAACCTCAGTCTGCCCCAAGCGAGTGCTGGCTCGCTTGGTTTCAAATTCCATATTTAATTCACACAGGGCCTTCTCAAAACACTCTGACACTGCCACCGCATCTACGGGCTCAGCATCAAGAAAAAGTTTGTAACACTGTGCTTGTTCATCACCCAATAAAATAAAAAAATTAAATTTCAACTCAAGCTTGTTTTTAAGCTTGTCAATGGCATCAATCACCTGGCCTTCATAAAGCTTTTCACCTGTCAAACTGACGACTCCCTTGCCTTTTTGGATAAATTTTATGCTCGGTACTTTATTAACAAAACCGTTAACTTCAACAATATCGTTCATAAAATAACGATATAGGCCTTCTTGCGTGGTCACCAGCACGAAGTATTGTTTGCCAAGTTCAAGCTCATCGGCCAACAGGTAGTTTGGCGATTCGTTATCGATATCTGCAACCGCTACAAACTCAAAAAAGTTCTCATGAATGGTTGGAATGCAATAGTCATTTTTTGGTGTAACATTAATACTGCCTCGAAACTCGCTTGAGAGATAGCCCAGCTCAATAATGTTCGTCTTTTCGGGTAACTGACGCTTTATTTCAGGAATCAAAGCGCCAACCGAGCCGCCTGTCCAAACAGACAATGCCTTCAGATTTGGCCACAAATGTGCAAACGCAATAGTCTCAGACCCGGCAATCAACATTTTTAGTTTTTGCGCACGTGACTCATCTTTATAAAAATAGCGATTAATTTTTTTTAACTCAGAGTCATTCATATTAAAGTGATTACTCAGATGCCCTGTACTGATATCCTCGACAAGCTCTTCCTTGTATTGATTAATGGTATGAAGAATTTTCATCACCGTTGAGGGGTTGGCAGTGGCAATAATGCTGACATTGAATGAGCGCATGGCAAAGGCACTAATTAAATAATACTTCGCCTTGTAATCTTCAACATCAAAAATAATTGAAGGCAGTACATACTTACGGTGCACCATTTTAGGCATGCTTTGATACACCAAGCCCGACATAGATCCATAAGGCGTCCCCGTATCCAAATAACCTTCTATGGCTGGAGAGCCAATTGCCAAAATTGTGCCGGCGAAAACACCTGGGCTGGCATAGTAATTGACATACGAAACAATGCTCTGAGAATGCTGATAATTCTTGATTGTGCGCTTAAGAATTGGCAGTAATTTGGGTTTACCGGTAGTGCCACTTGTTTGTGCGTACAAAATCGGATTTTCGGCATTAAGCTCAGGTTTTTTAGTCTCCTCCTGTTTTTCAATATAAGGTCGTAAAGATTCGTAGTCCTGTACAGCTATATTCTTAACAAAATCCTTATAACTAGAAATCGACTTAAAAGAGTGGTCTTTGCCAAATGTAGTGTCTTGGTTGCGTTTAATAATACTGCTAAGCAATTGTTGCTGATATTTTCGAGGGTTCTTAGTGTGACTTACAAGGTCACGCCAACTAGTGAACCTTATTAGACACATTTTGCACCAGAACAGCCAATTGATTATTCTATTCATTCTTGGTTGTTCCCTGTATATTTGTCCAATTTATAAGCAAATGGCGCTTTCATTTGAGGCAAAAATGCCTGGGGATATTGTCTATTAATCAGCCCCAAGTCCCCCACCAGGCGGTTTTTTGGTAAAAAATAAGTGCCAAACGCTAAATCCCATACAATCAAATTATTGCCATAGTTCTGATTAGACTCCTCAGCGTTAATCGAATGATGCCAACGATGCAGTTCCGGCCCACTGATGAGATAATTAAGCACCCCAAGGCTGACATTGATATTGCAATGTTGAAAGAAACCATTGACCGCATAAAACACAAAATAGAGTGCCAGTACTTCTTCAGAAACCCCCAAAATGACAAATGGCAATGCATCAAAAAGATATTGAGATGCTTTGTCGAGCGGATGAAACCTGCCGACATTCATCCAATAGAGTTTTTGTGGCGAATGGTGAACAGCATGAAAAACCCACATAAATGACAACTCGTGATAGGCGCGGTGCAGCCAATAGCGTAAAAAATCTGCACATAAAAGCATCATGGCTACCTGAATAAACGGGTTTAAATCCTGTGGCCAGACACTGACAACCCAACCCATGGATTGAAACCAAACCAGCAAATAAGTAACAGCAAGAAAAGCCAATGCCTTGGGTAAGACAATCTGCACAGCAATCATAAAAATGGCATCATTTCCGAGATCACTTTTATTAGGTAACCAGTGCTTTTGGTAAGGCAATAAATTTTCCAGCAGATGAATCAACAGTGCCGCTGACAGTACTGGCACGTAGGTTGAAATTAGCACGTGAAAACCAAGTTTCATCATCAGCCAGTGCGCCAAAACCACCAGGGCAATCACCAAAGGGTAGATGGAGGATGTGAGGTATTTATTCGACTTCATGAGCGGGCATTAGCATAGTGCAAATGATAATGCCCGTGGCATAGAACAAAGAGAGACAAAACAATGTGAAATGTTGAAGGTATTGGATTGTTTAGCCAGTCACCTTCTGCGGCAAAGGTAAAGCCAGCAATCAAACGAAACAGCATAAAAGAAAAATAAATTAGGCCAAAACCCAATAACAGATTTGCCTTAATTTTAGAGGGTGTAATTGCAGATTTTTTAATGGCATTAATAATATAAATGCACCAGGCAATAATAATCAGCTGAAATGCCAATAAGGCTTCATAAGACAAAGCCCCAGATTGGAATGATGCAAAATCAGGAAGAAAATCTAGAGGGTAAACAGACTGAATAAATTGAGATAAAACTCTGGCCAGAAACAATATAAACAAAACAAACAATACTATTAAATGCTTACTCCCTCTTATTTTTACCATTTCTGAGTCCAAATCCAAGTCCAAGCGATTATAGCACGCCATTAAAATTAAATAACTATAAAAAACCACTAATAATGTGCTATTCCCTTATAACAGCCGATTGTGTATGGATGCTCTATTGTTGCATGGTAGTGATAACCTAGATCGCCATGTTTATGACCATGACACAAATCCAAATCATCATTAGACATTTCAACCCCGCCTCTGCCCTTATAGCCGTAAATAGCAAAGCCGTCATTAATGTAACCAACCACATCCGAGTGGCCGTCATCAAGGAATTGATTGTCAAGCCGCTCAGGAATAAAGTGATAATGGTAATCGCTACGGGCCGGGTGACCGCCGAACTCATCCACAATCTCTCTTGCCACTGCATCCTCGCCACGAGCATCGGCGGCATTGAAAATGACCACACCATTCTTAGTCACCCCAATTGCGCCCAGGGCAACACAAGTTGGTGATGCAGCTTCTTCTGGGTTCGTAGTATAGGAAAATGACAGCGCCCTCTCCTTTGGCACACCAGGATTGCGATCAACAGCCGACAATATGCCATAGTCAGTCATCGGCCAATCACCTATCATGCCATCTACAGGAAGACTATTAATAGTGATTAATCTATTACTAGCTGAAACTGTTTCTGTATAGGTTCCTTTAGTGGGCTTGAAAGAACCTGAGGGCAGCCATAATTTTTCAAAAAAATTCCAAGTTTTATGATAAAAATCAATCCAGGTTATCCCGCTCTCAGTCGAGCCTGGTGCGTTTGGATTTTTTCCTCGACAGGAATACAAATAACCTTTGGCAGGCGAAGAGGTGGTCAGATAGTCATCACCTAATATTAATTTTTTACAGTCCGGACCTTGTTCATCTTCACAAAGAGTTGGACTGATTTTATAATCATCTGGATTTGTTGATGGGTTATGACTACTTGAATAGCCTGACGAAGTAATTAAAGTGCCGATAAGAGCCAAGATGAAAGCACTCAGTCCAACGGTTGATTTATTTATTCTCATTATGCTCTTGAGTTAATGCTCCTACTCCGACCATTAACCCATACTATACATTAGGAGCGACAATCACAATCTCTGTCCCTCCGCCAATTCGATCGCGTACTTCAATTTTCCAATCGTATTTTTTTACAATTTGATTAACAATTGCCAAGCCTAAGCCTACACCCCCAGTAGCAACATTTCTTGACCCTTCTAGCCGATAGAAAGGTTGAAATATTGCTTCTTTTTGTTCATCGGGTATACCAGGACCTCTGTCCAAAAAAGAAATTTCTAGAGAGTTGCTATCCGCTTGCCAGCACACTTCAACCGGATGCTCCAAACCATAACGCAGTGCATTACTGAGAATGTTGACCACAACAGCGCGCAGTGCGTAAGCCGAGGTTGTTATTGCAGCAGCTTCGTCACCGTTAGTTATCACCTCCTGGTCTGTTTTAAAAGTGAGTTCAGCAATAACATCACTCAGTAAGTCGGCAAAAACAACGTGCTCTGCATCACCCTCATCTAAACTTCGAGTCAAAGATAAATACTGGTTAACTATGCGTTCAATATCTCGATGAACATTGCGCAACTCATCTTGCAACTCTTCGTCTGTTTCTTTCGGCAGCATCTCAGTAGCAAGTGCTAATCTCGTTAAGGGTGTGCGAATATCATGAGAAATGCCCGAGAGCAATATTGTTCTATTCTCTAGCAAATCATGAACATCTTTAGACATTTGATTAAACGCTTTGGCAGTATCAGCGAACTCTTGCGGGCCAGTTTCGCTCAGGGGTTCTGGTTTGCGACCTTGGCCAATCGTTTTGGCAGCGATGGCCATTTTTTCTAACGGATTGGTCACCCTTTTAATTAAGTACAAACTGGTCACAATAGCCACTAGAGCTATTGCAAACATCATAACTATGGCGATAATTGGCATTGGCAGGGCCGACCTTGGTTTACCAATTCCAAGACGAACCAATTGCCCATCTAACTTAATATCTATCCAATATCGATTTTCCTTTCCAAGCTGTTGAGCAACGCTCACTGGGCTGCGCAATTTAGCCGAAATCATTCTGCCAACAGTCAAGTAATAATTTGGCACGCTGGCACGCCTTGCTAGGCGTTCATCGCCATGGCCGAGAATCAGTTGGCTGTCTTGTCTTAACTTTTGCACAAATTCTCGCCTCGAGCCTTCTGGCAGACGTGTGTAAGTTTTTGCAGTCAAAATCATTAGTGAGGCAAGCTCTTCTGCACTGGCTTTATCGCTACTATCAGATATAAAGTAGCTGCTCACCGCGACCGTGAACAGCAGCAAGAACAGCATCGCTGTTGATATGATGACAGCAGTCTTGGCAAATAGGGTTTTTGTCATAACGGCAAACTCCCAGCAGGTGTAAAACGATAACCAATACCTCTTACGGTACGAATAAACTGTGGGGCGGCAGAATCTGCTTCAATTTTTTTACGCAGCCTAGTCACCCTGACGTCAACAGAGCGATCGAATGGATCGCGGTCTATACCGCTCAGTTGATTCAAAATATAATCTCGACTAAGCGGCTGATTCGGCTTGTCAATAAATAACTGCAATAAGCCAATATCAGCAAAACCTAACTCAACTTCTTTGCCTGACTTGGTAAGAATTAACGACTTTTTATTAAACTGACAGTCACCAAAATGCACAACTTCGTCATTAGAGTCATCAACATTCTGATAATTTACTCGCCTTAGTAAGGAGTGTATGCGAGCTAACAACTCTCTAGGGTTAAATGGCTTGGCTAGGTAATCATCCGCACCAATTTCAAGACCAACAATTCTATCAATTTCATCTCCTCTAGCTGTGAGCATAATAATAGGAATATTAGAGTTCTGTCTTAAACGTCTAGCAATAGAGAGTCCATCTTCCCCAGGAAGCATTAAATCAAGAATCACCAAATCAGCAGTCTTATGCTCAAACCACCGGTCCATTTCATTTGCATTTGCGACCGATTCACTACTCATCCCTTGATCGGTCAAGTAGCGCACCAGCATTCGACAAATACCTAGATCATCATCAACAATTAAAAGCAAGGGTTTTGTCTCAGGAGCACTCATTATCTGGATTATACGTCAGCAAGTATTGCATTTAACGCCGTTACATTTGGTAACAAAGTGGTACAGTTTGATTCATTATAGAAAACGTCTTGTAACAATCAATGCTTAACATAACCCCTAACTCGAACAAACAATTGAGTTGTTTAATTTAACTTATGAGGAAATACAACATGAAAAAATTACATAATTTACTACTCGCATCGATTCTATGCATCGGCACACAAGCAGCATTAGCCAATACAGACACGACCTCTGGCGAAGGCGTATCAAGCACAACAATTGAGCAACTGGTTAGCCAAATTCAATCATTGTCAATTGAAGATCTCCAAACACTAAGAGAAGCGGTTCGCGCTAAATTAAAAGGTGAGTTACTAAACTGTAAGAAAGTAGAAAGAGGCGTCAAAGACCTCTCCAGCAAAGAACATGAAGAGCACAAAGAGAACGTAGAGGGTTCAGACAAACTTGAAGCAAAGAAATGCCACAACAATAAAGGCATGAGAGACTGGATGCACGAGATGTACGGCGAGCCAGGTATAAAAGGCAAAATGAAACATCGCCAAAAAGCCGGCATAGAAAAGCAGAAATTTGAAAAATGGATCTGGTTTCTATTTAACAAATACCACGCAAAACAACACCATTATCACTAAAACAAAAAACCCTGCTACTTTCCTAGTGGCAGGGTTTTATTACATCATCAATCCTCGGCACCAACCTCTAGCTCAATCACTTCCACCTCAGCATTTGGATGGGCGATATGCGCTTTTTTCTCTGCTTCTTCCATGTTTTGAGCTTTAATAAATTCATGCTCTTCATGGCCCTTCTCAACCGACTTGACTTTGTATAGATGGTTGTCGACCGACATATGATCTCTCCTAAATTGATATGAAAAAATTCGTTGTTCGCAAATACAAAGACACCTCAAAACACGCCTAATTGATAACTATCTTACCGCACTGCCCAGAAAACAACATATTTTATTTTCTCGCAAGCTGCATAAAATTTTGATATATTTGCCCTGCGCTGACCAAGCAATTCTCAATAACAGCTTCTGACTCTCTTTTCATCTTTAATAGGCCGCCATCGCCCAAAGTGGCTTGCAGAGCGGCGGCATAAGCAGGCACCGCACCCCAATTGTCGACCGTATCTGGTTCGATCTCCACGTGATATTGCATCGACCAAGCATTCGATCCAACACGCATCGCTTGTACCGAGCAAACATCTGAGCGTGCCAACACAATTGCATCTTCGGGCGCTTGAGCAACGCGCACCGAATGCCATTGCAGACATTGCTGTTTGCTAGTCATGCCTTGGAAAATAGGATCAGCGACACCTTCATCAGTCAACTCAACTTCCAGCATGCCAATCTCAGGAGTAGGCATTGGGCCACAAGTGCCACCTAATGCATCAGCAAGAAGCTGATGCCCTAAACAAAGACCCAAATAAGGCTTGCTATATTCTCTGACCCAGCGACGAATAGCTGCTTTTTCAGCCACCAACCAAGGACAATATTCAATATCCCAAACATCCATCGGCCCACCCATCACCCAAAGGGCATCATAATTATCTAAGTCAGGGATGGGCTCGCCTCGATGCAGATTAACCGCATCCCATTGAATATTATCTTCAGTCAGAAAGCCTCGCAACGAACCAGGGTGTTCACAATCAATATGTTGAAAAACAAGCAATTTCATCAATACCTCATAGGTCTTACACCAAATAAATCTTGCGCTTAAAGCTTATCATATCAAAATTTTCTGGCCAGCGGGAGAAAGGGTTATACTTTCAGCTTTTGTCTGTCTTACTACTATGGCGCAACACAAAACACTTCTTGGCTTTGCTGTTTTATCGGCATGTCTACTGCTAGCGATAAGTTTTGGCTTGAGATCCTCTTTTGGTTTTTTTGTTATTCCTATTTCTGAAACTTTTGGCTACGGCCGCGAAATTTTTGCCTTTTCACTCGCCTTACAAAACCTTTGCTGGGGCTTATTTCAACCCATAGCTGGTGCAATTGCTGACAAGTACGGCTCGGCCAAAGCAATTGCCATTGGCTCTGTTCTTTACACACTTGGTCTCTACATCTCCGCTAACGCTGGCGGTGCTTTTGAACTCCACATAGGTGCTGGCCTCCTCGTAGGCATGGGAATTTCCGGCACCGGCTTTGGTGTCGTCCTGCCCGCCTTGGCGCGCATGGTTAAGCCAGAAAACAGAGCGCTTGCACTCGGCATGGGCACTGCTGCTGGTTCTGCTGGACAGCTATTGATCATTCCAGCAGCGCAAGGTTTTATTGAGGGCTATGGCTGGCAAAGCGCCCTGCTCCTTTTGGCAATAGGCGCCTTGTTAATGCTTTTCTTTGTGCCCGTTTTTGCAGGTGATAAAAGCGCCAAAGCCAACATAGACAATGAGCCTGCACAAAGTCTGAGAGAGGCTTTGAAAGAGGCTTCGTCTCATGTGCACTACTGGCTTTTGATTGCAGGGTTTTTTGTTTGCGGATTCCAGCTGGGTTTTATGACTGTCCACATGCCACCTTACTTGATAGACAAGGGCTTTGATGCTTCAGTCGCTGCCGCAAGCTTAATGCTTATTGGCGCCTTTAATATTATTGGCAGCCTAATTGCAGGCAAACTTTCTGGCATTTACTCCAAGAAATGGCTTTTGGCATTTATCTATGCTGGTCGAGCAATTGCTATTGTGCTGTTTCTTGTCTTTCCGATTACAACATTCACGGTCTATGTATTCTCAATTGTTACCGGCTTTCTTTGGCTGGCGACCATTCCACCAACATCGGGCTTGGTTGCGCAAATGTTTGGCTTAAGATATATGGGAACCTTGTACGGCATTGTTTTCCTCAACCATCAAATAGGCTCTTTTCTTGGCGTTTGGCTGGGCGGCCGCCTATTTGACCAAACTGGCTCTTACGATGTTATTTGGTGGTCTGCTGCCATTATTGCAGCCGTTACCGCATTGATTCATATCGTTATTAATGAGCAACCTGTCACAAGGCTCGCTCTGACCAAACAAGAAAGCTAAGCAACGAATGGCAGAGCAAAAGAACTACGTTTTAGCAATAGATCAGGGCACCACCTCTTCTCGCGCGATTTTATTTGATGCCGATTACGCTGTAGTCTCAATTGGGCAAAGTGAATTCGTGCAATTTTTCCCGCACTCAGGCTGGGTTGAGCACGATCCCGAGGAAATATGGTCATCCATACTAGAGTGTTGCCACTCTGCTATTGCACAAGTTAGAGCAACACCAGATCAAATTGTGGCCATTGGTATTACCAATCAACGCGAAACAACCATTGTTTGGGACAGAAAAACAGGTAAACCTATCTATAACGCCATTGTTTGGCAAGATAGACGCACAGCTGAGACTTGTCAACAGCTCAAAAACCTCGGACACGAGGCTAAAATTTCTGAAAAAACCGGCCTGCTTCTAGATCCTTACTTCTCTGCCACCAAGATTGCCTGGATCCTTGACAACGTGGTCGGTGTTCGTGAAAAAGCCGAAGCAGGCCAACTGCTATTTGGCACCGTTGATAGTTATTTGTTGTGGCGCCTAACCAATGGTATGACGCACGCTACAGACGCGACCAATGCCTCGAGAACGATGTTGTACAACATTCATCAAGGCTGTTGGGACGACGACCTTCTGGCGCTATTCGACATACCAAGAGCAATGCTGCCCGACGTACGAGACTCTGCCGCAGACTTTGGACAAACCGATAATGATATTTTCGGCAAGCCAATCCCAATAACAAGTTTAATCGGTGACCAACAGTCGGCGTTAGTAGGGCAAGCTTGCTTTGAACCAGGCATGGTGAAATCAACCTATGGTACCGGCTGTTTTGTACTGCTCAACACTGGCACAAAAGCAGTGACCTCTAAAAACAAGCTGCTCACTACCATCGCCCTACAACTCAACAATACGCCAACGTATGCACTGGAAGGTTCTATTTTTATTGCAGGTGCTGCAGTGCAATGGCTTCGAGACGGTTTAAAAATTATTGATTCCGCACCTCAGTCTGAAGAATTGGCCACAAAAGCAGACGATGAACAAGATATTTATTTGGTGCCGGCCTTTGTTGGCCTCGGTGCGCCATACTGGGATGCCGACTGCCGTGGTGCAATCTACGGCTTAACACGCAATACTGGCCCCGCTGAAATTTCAAAAGCCGCACTTGAGGCCGTTTGTTATCAAACCTCTGACCTCCTACAAGTAATGGCTGACGATTGGAAAAATGGCACCACTTCAGTCGTTAGGGTGGATGGCGGCATGGCGACCTCCGACTGGACAATGCAGCGACTCTCAGATATTTTGGCTATGCCTATTGATCGCCCGCCTGTTTTAGAAACTACTGCGCTTGGTGCGGCCTATCTCTCTGGCATGCAAGTCGGTTTTTATCCTTCACCAGAAGGGTTTTCCAAGTCTTGGAAAAAAGAAAAACGCTTTACATCGACGATGTCAGCAAACCTTAGAAAACAAAAACTCTGCGGCTGGAAAGACGCCATTAGGCGCACACTTAGCTCTTCTTAACTAATGTTCAACGGCAATATTTTGGCGCCTTGATGTGTAATGGACGCCCGCACGAACAACAAAGCCGATAGCAGCCACAACCAAAAACAAGCCAGCTCCATTGAGTAATGCCTGGGGATATCCCAGCGTGCTTACATCAAGGAAAAAATACGGGTATTTGCCAATCAGCTCACCACGTATTGCGATATATACTGCATATACAAGGGGATAAATGCCCCAGTAAAAAGGGGTGGAAACTGGTATCGGTTGTTTGGTCGGGAAAGCTAACCAAAAGACCAACATTGCTATTGGGGTAATGTAATGATTGAGATAATTAGCAATAGCTTTGATACCATCAGGGTTGTATATATCGCTGAGCAGGAGGTGAAAAATAATACCCACAAACACAATAGAAGTTACCACACAGCCAAATACTTTGGGAGAGGAAAAAACCATGCCCCAGCGCGAATCAGGAAGCAGTGCGCAAGTTGTGGCAACAATAGCGACAAAAATATTGGTAAGAATTGTAAAGTAACCAAGCAGCCTAATAAATGTATAGCTGACAGTGAAGCCCGCAGCCAGATCTTTATTAATAGACGTGGTAAAGTCGATAATGACGCCAAACCACGCTAGCAAGCCAATCAATAACAGTATCCAGTACTTAAACTCTCTCTTCATCAAATTCCTTGGCTATGACAACAACGCTACGCTCTTTATTTGAGCATATATTGCTTTGCCAATCTGCAGTTTTAGCAGTTCGGCAGATTTTTTAGTAATACAGGAAAGTAACAAATCATTCCCTACTTTCAAACGTACCATCACTTGCGCATCGCCCTCATCGCTTATCTCATCAACTGTTGCTGGCAAAATATTCAAAATACTGGTTTCGCTTTGGCGCTGTGTTGTCAAGCTTACGTCGCGCGCTTCCACTCTGAGACGCACATCACAGCCAATAGGTAACTGCTTTCTAGGGAAGAAGAATCGACCGCCTGAAAAATCAATCATGGTTAGATTGTAATTGTCATCGTGCTCAAGTACTTTCGCTTCAATAATTGAGGCCGCCCTTTCACCATGAGATAACGACAAATCCAATCGAGTGAGCATCTCTGAAATTTCGCCATTACCAACAACACGGCCTTCATCAAGCAGAATCAAATGGTCGGCAAGATGGGCAACTTCGTCAATAGAGTGACTAATATAAATCATTGGGATTTCCAGTTCGCCGTGTAACAACTCCAAAAAAGGTAGGATTTCTTTTTTGTGTTTGTCGCCCAATGAAGCCAGTGGCTCGTCCATCAATAGCATTGATGGATTTGCTGACAACGCCCTTGCAATGGCCACTCGTTGGCGCTCGCCGCCAGATAATTGACTGGCTCTGCGATCAAGCAAATGCTCAATTTGCAGCAGCTTAATTGCTCTTTGCATCACCGATTGATCGACATCAATGGCACGCTTAAAGCCATATTCAATATTATCCTTAGCGTTAAGGTGCTCGAATAAACTGGCCTCTTGAAAAACATAGCCAATAGAGCGCTTATGCGTCGGCACAAAATGTTGTTCATCTTGCCAAATGACGTCACCCACTTTTATATAGCCCTTGTTATTTTCAAGGCCAGCAAGCGCTCGTAAAAAAGTTGTTTTGCCGGAACCAGAAGGGCCGAAAACTGCAGTGACTCCTTTTAAAGGCAAGGACAAATCAACATCCAGAACAAAGTCGGTTCGAGTAATGCTAAGTCGGCACTGTATGGTCATTGCCCACTCCTTTGCAGCAATGAAAAACGACGATTCAAACTATAGACAACAACCAACATAATAAATGACACTAGCAACAGGCCGCCAGCAAGCCAATGGGCGTTACCATATTCCAAGGCTTCAACATGGTCGTAAATTGCGATGGAAAGTACTTGTGTCTCTCCAGGAATGCTACCACCAATCATCAACACCACACCAAATTCACCAACGGTATGCGCAAAACCAAGCACTGCAGCAGTGACAAACCCCGTACGCGCCAATGGCACAGCAACAGTAAAAAAGCGATCGACAGGCGTTGCTCTTAGCGTTGCTGCAACCTCCATCGGTCGAGAGCCAATCGAGGCAAAGGCATTTTGCAAGGGCTGTACAACAAATGGCATCGAATAAATGACAGCGCCAATTACAAGGCCTGCAAAAGTAAATGCCAATGGCTGGGCGCCAAGCCATTGCATCACTCCACCAATTGGACCATTTGGCCCGAGGCTAATCAGTAAATAAAAACCTAGCACTGTCGGCGGCAAGATGAGAGGCAGGGCAATCAGAGCTTCAACCAGTGACTTTAATCTCCACTTAGAATGAGCCAACCACCAAGCAAGCGGTGTGCCGATGACTAACAAAATCAACGTACTGATACTCGCTAATTTCAGCGTCACTATTAAGGCAGCAAGATCGAATTCGTTCAGCATAAATAGCTCAATTGTTCCTTATGGCGTACCATACCCGAAACTAAGAATAATCTCCAGCGCTTCATCACTTTTTACATAAACCAAAAACGCTCGAGCAGCCTCATTATTCTTCAGCAAAACAGCTTGTTGTTCAATCGGCGAATATAAATTTTCTGGCACCATCCAATACGAGCCCTTGATGACTCCACTCGGTTTTAATATTTGGGAATAAGCAACAAAGCCCAACTCTGCGTTGCCACTGTCGACAAATTGATAAGTTTGGGCGATGTTTTCACCTCGCACAAGTTTGCCCTGAATGGCGCCCCACGCACCTTTTTCTCTAATCACCTCTTCTGCAGCCTTGCCATAAGGCGCCAACTTTGGATTAGCTATTGACAAATAGCGAAAATCACCCCCAACAATAACCTCGTCTTCTAAATCAATAGCACTCTCAAGTGCACTCCACAATACCAACTTGCCGACGGCGTAGGTGAATCTTGAGTTTGGCTCGATTAGGCCATGTGTGTCCAATAATTCAGGCCTCTTCACGTCCGCCGCAAAGAACAAATCAAAAGGTGCTCCATTGACGATTTGGGCGTAGTGTTTTCCTGTTGAACCGGGAATTAAAATCACTCGATGTTCAGTACTGCCCTCAAACTCATTGGCAAGGATTTTTATTGCACTTACAAAGTTGCTGGCTACGGCGACACGAATCTCATCGGCCATTGACGCAGCGGAGACGAACAATAAACCAAATACAATTGGTGCTAGACACAAAATTGAACTAAGGGATTTCATCAAAAATACGATTGCTTAAAAACGATAAGGTGAATGCATAGTAAATATGCAATTATTTTAAAGTGAAAGGGGCTTGGAAAATTGGCTATTCAGCCTTGTGAGTATTGTCAATATTGCCAGAGCTTAAGTGCACTCCAAGCATCTCCAGCAATCTTACTGATTTTGCTATCGTTGCCTTCGTATGCCAAGCGAATCCAATATTTCACCTTGGACATGTCCTTAGAGACGCCCTTACCGTTGTAATACATCAGCGCTAAATTATACTGCGCGCTAGCATATTGTTGTTCTGTTGCTTTTAAATACCAGCTTACCGCTTGTTGGTACTCCTGAGCAATACCTAATCCGCGCTCGTACATCACGCCCAATGTGTACTGCCCTTCAGCATCACCCTGCTGAGCCGAAGCACCATACCATTCAAAGGCCTGTTGATAGTCCTGCATAACGCCCTTGCCATAATAATACATCTCGCCCAATGTGTTTTGAGCCTTGACAACGCCTTGATCGGCTGCTTTTTTGTACCAGTACGCCGCTTGTTGGTAGTCCTGCATATCGCCCTTGCCGTTGGTATAAAGCAAGCCTAAATAAGTTTGCGCCTTAGCGTCACCCAGGTCGGCAGCTCTTCGATACCAGTAAGCCGCTTTTTCATCGTCTTGCTTAACACCTTCGCCACGACTATACATAAAACCAAGATTGCGCTGCGCGTCTGCATCGCCTTGTTTGGCTAATAGCTGCCACTCTTTATATGCCGCTTTGTAGTCGCCAGCATTATATGCATTGAGGCCCTCTCGAAAATCAGCATAAGATACGCTTAACAAGCCCAAGGCCAAGAAAAATAATAACAGTTTAGAGACGAGTTTCACAACCTTAGTAATTTCACAACACAGTCTAAATTGACTGCAAATATACCATTTGTGTGGTCCAATGTGGGCTAATTTTTCTTAACAAGGAAAATTGTAGGAATTACTAACACTTGTTATTGTTAATCAAGCAATTCAAATTTGTCACTATGGCGTCTTAAGAATTAATTGGAATAATTGCTCTAGTTTGGTTGAAAAAATAATTTGTTGGGCGTAAAATTCAGCTTACGCACTGATTAATCATGAACGCAAAAAAACTTTTAAACCTTCAAGCAGCACTCTTAGCGGGCAGTGTCTTCCTTTTATGGTTTGCACCTGAAAAAATTGTTTGGACGTTTGAATTTGTTCAGACGCCAAATCTTACCCCTTATATAAATTTTATAACCGTCTTGATTTTGAGTCTTGCTATGCTGTCTAGCGTCCTTGCCAATCTACCTGAAAATGTACTTGGCGATGTATGTGCGGCATTTGGCACCACTCATCTGCTATTTTTAATCGCAAAAATACATCAAGTAACAACTGGCGATGACAGTTTTGACATAATGGCGGCGCTCAGTGTAACTGTGACATTGATATTTATCCTGTTGTTCTTTAACGAATATCGTAAGCTCAAAATAGTCTGAACTTATTCAAACTGACCATTTTTCAAAAAGTGGATCACCTGACGGATGACCGTCTTGTTTCTCATCATAAAAGGGTGTGTCACTGGCAGTGAAATATGACCAGTCATACCTTCAAGTTTTGTATTGCCCACAGTTACTTTTCCGTCATTCTGACCTGGAAGCATCCTTGATAAAACCGGATTAACACTCCGTGTACCAGCAATAACGCCTACTTCAAAATTCACCGCACCTAACACTTTTGGCACACTTTTGGCATCTGTTCCCAGCTGCAATCCAGCAGCGCCGTGCATCCGCCCAAAACCCGGAACATTTCTCAAAGAATCCACAACCTCACTGCCTTGATTTGGCGGGCCCAACATTACCACTCTACCTAATTTTTCTATCATGTTTTTGCTCAAATACTGGCGCACTAAGATACCGCCCAACGAGTGAGTGACAAAATGCACTTTGGCGCTGCCCGCACATTGAGACAGCGCACTACTGATAGTGGAGTCAGCCAGCTCTTCAA
>Ga0105352_1000029_pt1 | contig 81138 bp, 80 predicted proteins | sample EN8Hudsemesocosm_FD_83507 | JGI IMG/M metagenome (GOLD analysis project Ga0105352, IMG submission 83507) | Methane-oxidizing microbial communities from mesocosms in the Hudson Canyon - EN8B Hudson Canyon | ecosystem: Environmental > Aquatic > Marine > Cold seeps | place: Hudson Canyon...
CATTAAACTGCGAAGAAGTTGAGTGCGTGGGTGTTTGGGCATGCGCCACCAGTGCATTTTGTTCCAAATCAACAATGGCAACAACCAAAGCGTGTGAAATACAAATCTCGCCCAAGTTACCTGTAGCACCGGATAGTCCTCCGTCAACAGTTTTGCTAGAATGTCCAACATTGGAATAACCAACATTGCGCCCAACATAAGGGCGATACCGATAAGCGGTTGTTTTGTTTTTGAATTCATTTTTTATACGCCAAAATTTAGCAGATTGTACAAGAAGTCAACAACAAAGTGTATTGCTTGGTCTCGGGGTCATCAACACCTCTGTAAATCGTTATACCCCCCTCACACAACAAACCAACTTTCAACACCCTCAATGAACAACACATCTCTTGGCAAGCATAGGTCCTGGTTGGTAGAAATTGTACTGATTGTTGTGCCTAATGCACTAGGTTTTAGAGGCTCTTGTGGCTCTTTATATTTCTTAGTTAAATAGGTCAAATAAGGAATTTCAGGCACAAAAAAGACGCCCTGAGACGTCTTAATTATTTTAGTATGGTGCCCAAGGAGAGATTCGAACTCTCACAGCTCGCGCTACAGCCCCCTCAAGGCTGCGTGTCTACCAGTTCCACCACTTGGGCTCAAGAATTAATTACTGGGTATGTCGCTCGTGTCAACCACTGGCAAGTCACTCTCAAAGACAGTTACTTCGCTCATAATACTTTGTTGGTTTTCTGGGGAGACTGCTGTTTCGCTGGTTGCCAAATAAGCAAGAAAAATACTGGTGACAAAGAAGCCAATAGCTAGGCCAGCGGTGAGCTTGTATAAGAACGAATGTGCGCCTCTAGAGCCAAATACTGCGCCTGCAGCGCCGGAACCAAATGCTGCGCCTGCATCAGCACCCTTACCGTGTTGTATTAGAATAATACTAACAAGGCCTAGGGCCAAAATTACATGAATAATTAAAATAACTTGAAATGACATACTTAACCTACCTTACAAATTTGTAAAAAATCTTCTGTTTTTAAAGAGGCGCCACCAATAAGCCCCCCGTCAATATCCTCACACGCAATCAACTCGCTTGCGTTTTTACCGTTCATACTACCGCCGTACAAAATAGCCGTCATATCAGCAATACCATCGTCGTGGTTTGCCAACAGTTGACGAATAAAAGCATGCACATTTTGTGCTTGCTCTGGAGTTGCGGTCACGCCGGTACCAATCGCCCAAACGGGCTCATAGGCAACAACAATACCAAGAAAGGCATCTATCCCGAGCAACTCAATGGCAGCATTAATTTGCTCGCTTACAACAGCCTCTGTTTCACCAGCCTCTCTTTGTGCCAAAGTTTCACCAACGCAAAAAAGCGGTGTCAAGTCGTTATCAAGAGCAACTTTTACTTTTTGTGCGACAAGCGCACTATCTTCGCCATAAAGACTTCTGCGCTCAGAATGGCCAACAATCACATATTGAGCGCCAAAATCCTTAATCATCTCTGCACTCACTTCACCAGTAAAAGCACCAGATGCGTTTATGTTTAACGACTGGGCGCCGAGTTTAAGCTGGCTGTGTGAAATCAAGGCTTGCACTTGCGACAGGTATGGAAAGGGCGCACAAACAATAACCTCTGAGTTAACAGAGTCCATGCCCGCAAGAATGCCCATAACAAGAGAATTAACAGTTTCTTTGCTGGCGTTCATTTTCCAATTGCCTGCTACAATCGTTTTTCGCATGATTTCTAGCGACCGATAAAAGAGCGCAATGTTACGCTAATACGAGAGAAAATGCAATTTTGCTGGCCCATTAGTGAGAAGATTTGGAGCCAAAATACAGTGCCAAAGAGACCAACAAAATACCCACCGAAAAATACACCAAATCTAGCGGCCCCACGAATGTCATTGACAGAGATATTTCGAAAAAAGTCACCACCAGAATCATCAAAATAACCTTTGCCAATTTAGACTTAAGATCGTCCAAACTATTGATTACCAACACCTTGGAAGATTGCCCACTTTTCTTAGCGCCGTCTATATCGCTGATAAAAAGCTCGTACAAGCCTAAGGCGAATATCAACAAAATAGTGGCTAGTAGAAAGCCGTCAATAGCGGCAACCGTATGACCAACAATAGTGGCCCGCACCGCTTTTCGTGTATCTTCTGCAGCAGCAAAATAATCCGTCGCATGCGCCAATAAGCCAACCACGTCTGAGATCGTAATAAGAAACAACAAGCCCGAGAGCAGCAAGGACGATACCACGGCGCCCAAAACCATATAGCGAGAACCCCACAATACACCTTCAAAATATTTTTCAACAGAACGCACCAATCAACTCCTGATTACAATAGGTATCATTAGTATATCATTTTCATTTTTGAATTCACTGTCTTATGTCTCAAACTTGGGCTCGCTGTTTAGACTCTCTTAAAAAAACCCTACCACTAAAGGAGTTTAGTCTATGGGTTCAACCTCTCAGCGTCATCGAGGATGGCGGCACACTCACCTTACTTGCGCCCAACTCTTCGGTGCTAAAACAAATCAACAGCCACCTAAAAAAGGCGATAGTACAAACTGTCAAGAATGAAGACAGCTCTATACGCGTAATAATTCAACTCTCAAACGCCATAAAAACACCCGGAGAACAAGTAAAACAACACACGACACCGTTGTTTTCTGAATATACATTTGACAACTTAGTGCTCGGAAACGCTAACCAGGTTGCTTCAGCTGCTTGCCGACAAATTGCAGAAAATATTAACTCCTCGCCGTACAACCCGTTTATTATTTACGGTGAATCTGGGCTTGGAAAAACCCATCTAATGCAAGCTGCGGGACACCTAGCGCTAGAAAAAAACCCACGTGCTAAAATTATTTATGTGCCGTTGATGGATTTTGTCAGAAACATCACCACCAGCCTACGACACAACACCATTGAGAGGGTTAAGTTGTTTTACCAGTCTGCCGATCTTTTGCTGGTTGACGATATCCATCTAATTGCCGGCAAAGACAAGTCCCAAGAGGAGTTTTTCCATATATTCAATTTTCTCTTTAGTACAAAAAGACAAATTATTTTTACCTGCGACGTACCACCAAAAAACATTCAAGCCCTTGAAAACCGCCTTAAAACGCGTTTTTCTCAGGGTTTAAACCTGCAACTCGCTGCGCCAGAGCTCGAAATGCGCGCCGCCATTTTGTTAAAAAAGTCACAAAACCCACAAATCTCACTATCACTAAACGAAGATATTGCGCTGTTTATTGCTAGCCACGTGACCTCCAATGTGCGTGACTTAGAAGGGGCTTTGTTGAAGCTTAAAGCCTTTGTTGATTTTTCTAAAATTGATCACGCTTTAATCTCTAAAGAGGTTGTAGAAAGCGCCCTAGGAGACTTGATTAACCCCAAAAAACGCTTGATTGAAATCAACGAAATACAAAAAACAGTTAGTAAATATTACGGTATCACTGTCTCAGATCTTATTTCTAATTCTCGTAAACAACACCTAGTGAGAGCTCGACAAATGGCAATCTTTATGTGTCACGACCTTACCAGTCTATCGCTTTCGAAAATTGGTCAAAATTTCGGCAACCGGGACCACTCCACAGTGCTTTATTCCTGTGAAAAACTAAAGAAAATGATGGCAAGCAATGACGACACTCAAAACGATTACAACAACCTTAAAATAAAGCTTACCAACTTATAAACAAGATAAAACAAACTGCCCTGTTGATAACTTACAAAACAACTTATAATAAACACACTTTACCAACAAGTTAAAAACTTAAAGAGCGAAATACCAACAAGTTGTACACAGGATAAGATCTTGTTATTTATAGAAAAATAATACTAATCAACACCAAAATAGCCCACTAATAATAATAATAATTTTTTAATTAAACCGCTTATGAACACCGAACTCAGTGTAGAAGAATTATTAGATCCGTTACAAACGGTTATAGGTGTTGTTGAGAAGAAGCAAACACTGCCTATTTTGTCGCACGTATTGATTCAGCTTAAAGACAAGTTATTAACACTAACCACCACCGACATGGAGTTGGAAATCAGCGCTTCAAAGAAAATAGAAAGCGACACAGAGGTTGGTTTTACGATTTACGCAAAAGACTTAATAGATATCGTTAGAAAGCTTCCAGAGAAAACAAAAATTCAATTCAAAATTGAAGAAAACAAAATTTATCTAAATGCAAACAATAACACCTTTGAGCTAAATACTTTTGAACACCAAGATTTTCCCACCCTACCAAAAACACAAAACACTAGTACCATCAAAGTTAAACAAGATGACCTAAAAGCTTTAATCGAAAACACAAGTTTTTCAATGGGTAATCAAGACATTCGCGCTTATTTAAACGGTCTTTATTTTGAACTTAACAAAGACTCATTAACCGTTGTTGCAACTGACGGCCATCGTCTGTCGATTGGTGAGGTTAAGCAAAGCAATAAACTAGATGAAAAAAGAACCGTTATTCTGCCAAGAAAGGCCGTGATTGAGTTAACAAAATTACTCAATAAAAGCAATCAAGAAACCGCTGAAATCCACCTTTCGGATAATTACTTCTCGCTGGTAGATATCAATACAAAAATCATAAGTCGTTTGATCGATGGAAATTTCCCTAACTACAAACAAGTTATTCCTACCGATTTTAGTAATACCATTGTTATCAATAGGGTGGATTTTTTATCCAGTCTACAACAAGCTTCAATTTTTGTTGAGGAGCGCACAAAAGGCGTCAAACTAGTATTTAGAGACGGAAAACTCAATATTTTTTCCCATTCAGAACGCGGTCAAGCAAAAACACAACTAGATGTTAAAAATCAAGAAAAAGAAATTGAAATTGCTTTTAATATCCACTATTTAATCTCTGTTCTTGAGAAGCTAACCTCTAACGAGGTCAGTATGGTTGTTCCAGGTGGCGAAAATCAATCTTGTATGATTAGTGCGCTTGAAGGTGAAAACTACCAGTATGTTGTTATGCCGATGCGCATATAGTTTAGTGTTTATCAATCATGGCAATTATTGAGAAACTCCATGTTCACAGGTTTCGTAATTTATCAAATCAGTATCTAGAACCCAGTAAAAACATCAACCTCCTTTTGGGTGAAAACGCCCAGGGAAAAACCAATTTTATTGAGGCTTTATATTACTTAGGGCATAACCGCTCATTTAAAACAAAAAGAACCAAAGACGTTATACCTTTTGACAGTGATTTGCTGCAAGTTGGTGCGATTATCGACAATGTTAGGGTTTTATTAAAAAAAACCAATAGCAAGTCCGAAATCACAATTGACCAACAAAAAGCGCAAAACAATAGCCAGTTAAGTCAACTATTGCCCACTCAAATTATTTCCCCCGATCGGGGTTTTGTTGTTGGTGGTGCGCCAAAATTAAAAAGATCTTATCTGGATTGGGGTGTGTTTCACATAAAACCCGACTTATTGATAACCTACAAGTCTTACAACAAGACCCTTAAAAATATCAACCTCTTGCTTGTAAAAAACAACACAAAAGAGCTTGAATATTGGCTCTCAAAACTTGCCCATCTGTCGCTTGATATTTCAAAGGCAAGACTAGAGTATATGGAAGCGCTAAACAACATAATTGACAAAACAAATAAAAACGACAACATTGATTTTTTTCGCCAGATTGGCGACCTGTCAATGAATTTTCAAAGTGGCTGGGCAAGAGGGGTTGACCCACTTAACTATGACAGTGTGTTTGAGTATTTGACAACCAACACCCAGAGTTTTGTTCGGCTTAAGCATTTGGGTTGTGGGCCACACAAAGCAAACATTGAGTATTTGCTGAACAACAAAACAGAGGGCCACCTTTCTCGAGGAGAGCAAAAAAACCTATCGTTAGTTTATTGGATGGTTCAAGTGCTGTTATTAGTCGAAAAAAACATCAAACCGATAGTCTTGATTGACGATATCTCATCAGAACTAGACCAGCACAAAATAAACCAAACCTTGCAATTTTTGTCGGCACTGGATGTACAAATATTTATCACCGATATTGGCAACACAGATCTAAGCTTCTCTCAAGAAAAGGTAAAAACCTTTCGAATACAAAACGGTATTATTAGTCAATAAATTGTATTAATTGGTTTCTACAACAGGGCTAAATTCTACTACAAGCAACAACAAAGAAAACAGCCAAAAAACAGGGATGGATTAACGATAAACCACCCCCTCGTGGTATAATCGATTTATTTTTATTGAGCTCCCATGGCAGAAGAATATCAGGCTGATAGTATTAAGGTTTTAAAGGGTCTTGATGCGGTAAGAAAGCGCCCAGGCATGTACATTGGCGACACCGATGATGGTACCGGTTTACACCATATGGTTTTCGAGGTTGTCGATAACTCAATTGACGAGGCCTTGGCTGGTCATTGCTCAAAAATCTCAATTACCATTCATGAAGATGATTCCATATCTGTCACAGACGACGGTCGCGGTATTCCGGTAGGCATCCATCCAGAAGAGGGGATTTCTGCCGCTGAAGTAATTATGACCGTGTTGCATGCGGGTGGTAAATTTGATGACAACTCCTACAAAGTTTCTGGTGGTTTACACGGTGTTGGTGTTTCGGTTGTAAACGCTCTATCTGAAAGTGTTCATTTGACTGTTCATAGGGCTGGCGAGATTCACGAACAAAGATATAGTTTGGGCGTTCCTAACGCGCCAATGGCAGCTACCGGAAAAAGCAAAACAACAGGTACAACAATTCACTTTAAGCCCAGCAAGGATATTTTTGCTGAAACCAAGTTTAAATACGAGACACTTGCCAATCGTGTTCGTGAATTATCATTTCTAAACTCCGGCGTTCATATTGAAATTCAAGAGATCGGCACGGGGCGTAAAGATGTGTTTGTTTATGAGGGCGGAATTACCGCGTTTGTAGAGTACTTAAACAAGGCTAAAAACGCCATTCATAATGACATCATCACCATCAGCGCCGAAAAAGACGACATTGTTGTTGATGTGGCACTACAGTGGAGCGACACCTACCAAGAGAGTATTTATTGCTTCACCAACAACATACCCCAAAGAGATGGCGGTGCTCACCTAGCCGGCTTTAGGGCCGCCCTAACGCGAACACTTAATGGCTTTATCGACAGCTCCGGCATGGCTAAAAAAGAAAAATCAGCCATTACCGGTGAAGATACCAGAGAGGGTTTGACAGCCATTGTTTCAATCAAGGTGCCAGATCCTAAGTTTTCATCTCAAACCAAAGATAAATTGGTCTCCTCTGAGGTTCGTGCGCCTGTTGAGTCGTCTGTTAATGAAAAATTGGGCGAATACCTTTTAGAGCATCCAAATGAAGCCAAAATAATTGTTGGTAAAATTTTGGACGCTTCAAGAGCAAGAGATGCGGCTAGAAAGGCGCGCGAAATGACGCGTCGTAAAGGCGCACTGGATATTGCAGGGCTACCTGGAAAGTTAAGCGACTGTCAAACAAAAGATCCAGCCGAGTCAGAGCTGTTCTTAGTGGAGGGTGATTCTGCGGGTGGCTCAGCAAAACAAGGAAGAGATAGGCGAACGCAAGCGATCTTGCCACTTAAGGGTAAGATTCTTAATGTGGAAAAAGCCAGATTTGAAAAAATGCTTTCTTCGCAAGAGGTGGGTACCTTAATCACGGCGCTGGGTTGTGGCATAGGAAGAGAAGAGTACAATATTGAAAAATTGCGTTATCATAAAATTGTCATTATGACCGATGCTGATGTGGATGGCGCACACATCAGAACTCTGTTGTTGACCTTCTTTTATCGCCACCTTCCAGAATTGATCGAGAACGGTTATTTATTTATTGCTCAGCCTCCACTATATAAAATCAAGAAAGGCAAGCAAGAGCGCTATCTTAAGGACGACCAGGAGCTTAATGGTTACTTGTTGCAGGAGGCCATTAATGACGCACAGCTTTTTGCCAATAAAGACGCCCCAGCTATCAGTGGTGTTGCTCTCGAGGCTTCGGTTGAAGGGTATTACGAAGTCATGGCAATTGTTGAAAAATTAAGCAAAAAGTACAATCCAGTCCTGCTGAGTGCAATTGTTGGTATGGCAAAAATCAAAAATCTGTCGAAAGACAAAGAAATGCAAGCTTGGTGCGCCACGCTGCAAGATAAGCTAAATGCGGCTGCACCAATGTCAGAAACACACAATGTTGCCTTTGAAAAAGGTGAGGTTTTATACTCACAAGCCGCCTATGGTGTTGAGGTTGCAAACAATGTCTTGGGTTCGGCTTTTTTCAACTCGCAAGACACCAAGGCTATTCAGAAGTACTCTGAAGAGATCGAGGGTATATTGGACTCAACTTCATATGTGCAAAAAGGCGCCAAAGAGTTGAGGGTTTCCAGTTTTGGTGAGGTGCTTAATTTCTTACTGACCGAAGCCAAAAAAGGTCAGAGCTTTCAACGCTACAAAGGTCTTGGTGAGATGAACCCTGACCAGCTTTGGGATACAACAATGAACCCAGAAACTCGAATCATGCTTAGAGTGAAAATTGAGGACGCAATTGTTGCCGACGATGTGTTTTCGACTTTGATGGGTGATGAGGTTGAGCCAAGAAGAAACTTTATCGAAGAAAACGCACTGAAGGTCGACAATTTAGATTTTTAAATATTTTCAATTGGGCTTGAATATTTGTATCACCACCTGCGTTGCTTATCAAAGATAATAGGCGTAGTTAAGTTTAGGGAGTACTATGTCGAAAAAACACCCAGTTGTTGCTATTACCGGCTCCTCGGGCGCGGGCACATCCACTGTTAAGAGTGCTTTTCATCATATTTTTGGTCGGCTCCATGTCACCCCCGTAATCATCGAAGGCGATAGTTTTCATCGCCATGATCGTGAAGAGATGAAGGGGGTTTTGACCAAAGAAGAGGCCAAAGGTAACAAGTACTTTAGTCACTTTGGACCCGAAGCAAACCATTTTGATATAATTGAAAACACCTTTAAAGACTACGGCGAAAAAGGTGTTTGTCGGCGCCGTTATTATCTTCACAACGAAGAAGAGGCGAAGTTATTTGAGCAACAGCCTGGCGAATTTACACCATGGGAAGACACGGGTGAGGGTAGCGACTTGCTTTTTTACGAGGGTCTCCACGGTGGTGTAAAGCACGGTGATATCGATGTTTCAAAATATGTAGACTTACTTATCGGTGTTGTGCCGGTTGTAAACTTGGAGTGGATTCAAAAAATTCACCGAGATAAAGAAAAACGTGGGTATTCTGCCGAGGCGACGGTGGACACCATTCATAGAAGAATGTGGGATTACATTAACTATATCACCCCACAATTCTCAAGGACAGATATTAACTTTCAGCGCGTGCCAACGGTTGATACATCTAACCCGTTTATCGCTAGAGACATCCCAACACTAGACGAGAGTTTTGTTGTGGTTAGATTTAAGGATCACAGGTTTTGTGATTTCCTCTATTTGCAAAACATGATTGACGGTTCGTTTATGTCCCGTCCAAATACTCTGGTTGTGCCTGGCGGAAAAATGGGCTTTGTGATGGAGTTAATCCTACGCGAGCAAATCGCCAAAATACTTAACAAGTAGCCTATTTATGGTGGTTATTTAACCACCACATTTACCAATTTATCGGGAATCACAACCACCTTGATGATGGTTTTTCCTTCAGTGAATTTCACAACATTTTCTTCATTAAGCGAAAGGGTTTCGATGGTTTGATTGTCTGTACCCACCGGCACCATTAGTTTGGCTCTTAATTTTCCATTCACCTGTATAACCAACTGTACTTCATCTTGCTCTAAGGCGGACTCGTCGAGAACAGGCCAAAGTTCATCGATCATCGCGCCGCTGTAGCCCATGCTGTGCCATAAGTGGTGTGCAAGATGTGGCGTGATAGGGTTTAGCACCTTCAGCATAATTTCAACCGCCTCCTTTCTAACAGCCATACCTTGGGCCGACACATCAGTAAAGCGCAAGAGGTTGTTGTTGAGTTCCATCAGTGTGGCAATGGCTGTATTAAAAGAGTGTCTTCTGCCAATATCGTCACCCACTTTTTTTAGTGCTTGGTGGGTTTTTTGTCTAATATTTTTTTGGTCTTTATCAAGATTTTGAGTATCAAGCTCTGCAATGTTGTTTGTCTCAGCATCGTCGATAAATTGACCAACAAGGCGATAAAATTTATTAACAAAACGGTGTGCACCCTCCAGGCCAGAGTCAGACCACTCTAGGTCTTGGGTTGGTGGTGCCGCGAACAAGATAAACAAACGCACTGTGTCTGCGCCGTATTTGGCAATCATTTCCTGTGGGTCAACGGTATTACCTTTGGATTTGCTCATTTTGGCGCCATCCTTTAGCACCATGCCCTGGGTAAGTAAGTTGGTAAAAGGCTCGTCGCTTTTAACTAGACCCTCATCGCGCAGCAATTTGTTAAAAAATCTTGCGTATAGCAAGTGCAGGATGGCGTGCTCAACACCGCCTACATATTGGTCTACCTCTAGCCAGTAGTCGGCGCGCTCATCCAGCATTGTCTCTTTGTTGTCAGCACAAGCATATCGTGCAAAATACCAAGAAGACTCAAAAAACGTATCAAAAGTGTCCGTCTCGCGTTCGGCTGCACCATCGCATTTTGGGCAGCGTGCTTGGTAGAATTCCGGCATTTTTTTAATCGGCGAGCCAACGCCGTCAAAAGCCACATCTTCAGGCAGAGTGACAGGTAAATCTGACTCTTTAACTGGCACCGAACCACAAGACTCACAATTAATAATCGGAATTGGACAACCCCAATATCTTTGGCGAGACACCCCCCAATCCCTAAGTCGGTAATTGGTTTGTTTTTGCCCCAAGCCTTCACTTGAAAGCCTATTGCTTATCGCTTCAAACGCGCCGTCAAAATCCAAACCGTCAAATTCGCCAGAATTGATTAAAACGCCTTTTTCGACAAAAGCCTCATTGCTGAGATCAACTCCTTCGCCATCAGGGGAAATAACCCCCAGCATTGGAATGTCGTATTTTTTGGCAAAATCATAATCTCTTTCGTCATGCCCGGGTACACTCATTACTGCACCAGTGCCATAACCCATTAAGACAAAATTGGCTATCCAAATAGAAACCTCTTTGCCGCTGATTGGGTGTGTGCAAGTGAATCCCGAGTCTATGCCTTTTTTCTCCATGGTTTCCATCGCGGCTTCAGAGGTTTCCATGGATTTGCATTCGGCAAGAAAGGCTTGAATATTGGCATCAACTTTGCCAGCTTTAATGGCTAGCGGGTGCTCGGCAGCAACAGCTAGATAAGTAACACCCATCAGGGTGTCTGGGCGTGTTGTGTAAACTCTAAGCGAGTCAGAATCGAGCATGGTAAAGTCAATTTCAAGACCAACAGATTTACCAATCCAGTTTTTTTGCATGGTGCGAACCGCCTCTGGCCAACCATTCAATTTGTCCAGGCCTTCTAGAAGCTCTTCAGCATAATCGGTAATCTTCATAAACCACTGAGAGATTTCTTTCTTTTCAATCAAGGCGCCCGAGCGCCAACCGCGGCCGTCGATAACCTGCTCATTAGCCAGTACAGTTTGATCCTCTGGGTCCCAGTTAACAACTGCTTTCTTTTTGTAAACCAGACCTTTCTCAAACAAGCGAACAAACAACCACTGCTCCCAGCGATAGTATTCTGGGGTGCAGGTTGCAAGCTCGCGAGACCAGTCATAACCGAAACCAAGCTCAATTAATTGGCCTTTCATGTACTCTATATTTTCATAAGTCCAAACTGCTGGTGGCACTTTGTTCTTTAACGCCGCATTCTCAGCCGGCAACCCAAAAGCATCCCAACCAATCGGTTGCAAAACGTTCTTCCCCAGCATTTTTTGATATCTTGAAATAACATCACCAATACTGTAGTTACGCACATGACCCATGTGAAGCTTGCCAGATGGGTAGGGAAACATTGAAAGACAGTAGAATTTTTCTTTGCTTGGGTCTTCAACAACATTGAATGATTGGTTGTCAGCCCAGTATTGTTGGGCACTAGATTCGATTTGTTGGGCGTTATACTCTTGCATAGTGAAGCCGATATGGGTGGTTAGTTGAGTTTGATAGTGCCAACCAGCGCTTCTACGTTAGCTAGGTTGTGTTCTTTGAGGTATTGGCTTATACCATCGTTGATGGCAGGACAAAGTAGTGGGTCGTAGAAAAGTGCCGTGCCCAGGCCAATGGTTGTGGCGCCAGCAATAATAAATTCAAGTGCATCGTTGACGGTGGCAATACCACCCTGGCCAATAATAGGCACGTTGTGGCGCTTGCTAACCTGATAGACCTGATGAACTTTGAGTAGCGCAATTGGCTTAATCGCTGGCCCTGAAACCCCGCCCTGGTTGTTGCCAATAATGGCCTTGCCGGTTTTGGTGTCAACCGCCATTCCCATTAGGGTGTTAATGACAGCTAGACCGTCGGTGCCCGCATCAATACAACGCTGTGCGCTGTTGGCGATGTCGGTTTGGTTGGGTGATAGTTTGGTAATCAGGGGTTTTGAAGTGTTTTTTCGGCAAATATCGACCACTCTGTACGACATGTCGGGGTCGTTACCAAACGCAACACCACCCTCTTTAACATTTGGGCAGGAAATATTAATTTCAATCGCATCAATATCACTATCATCAAAACGCTTAGCAATTTCCCCGTATTCTTCTACCGAAGAGCCAGAAATATTAATAATGAATTTGGTCTCGCTCTTATTAAGTGCTGGCATGATTTGGTTTATCACCGCATCCGTACCAGGATTTTGTAGGCCAATGGCGTTAATCATGCCGCTCGGTGTTTCAATCACTCGGTGAGGTTGATTACCTAAGCGCGGCTCTAATGTTGTACCCTTCAGGCAGACCGCACCAACATCAGTATTGGAAAACCCTTTGATGCGAGTGTATTCCTCACCAAAACCAGCACATCCAGAAAGGAGTACGACTGGTGAGTTTAGTGAGAGGCCACAAAAGTTGGTTTTCAGATTGCTTTGCATGATGGGTATTATACTTTTATGAATGACTATTCATTGGCGAACTTCGGCTAAAATGCACGGATGAATGGCGTCTTTATAACAGCTAGTAACACCGAGGTTGGTAAAACCACGGTTGCTGTTGAAATTGCTCGCAGGTTAAGTGAAAAAAGAATCGTTAAGGCGAGAAAACCAGCAGAATCTGACTGCCCTATTGTTGACTCAAAATTGGCTCCTAGGGATGCGATTGCCCTGTCTGATGCGTGCGGCAATGTAGAGCCTCTTGCCATGGTTTGCCCCTTTTGTTTTGAAATGGAAGCCAGCGCAGAGAAGGCAAGTAGCGCGACAGGCGAAACCCTAACACTGGACATGCTTGTTGAGGCCTGTCGTCAAGGGGTTGGCGATGACTTTGCACTTGTTGAGGGTGCTGGTGGTTTTTATTCCCCAATAGCAGAAAAAGTGTTGAACGCCAACTTGGCTGTAGAGCTCGGTTTACCTTTGGTTGTTGTTGTGCGTGATGAGCTTGGTGCTATTTCACAGGCGCTGCTAACCCTTGAGGCCGCAGAGAAAAACAATCTGAGTGTTGCTTGTGTGGTTCTTAATCAAGTTGAGAATAATGAGTTGTCCAACATCGACGCACTTAAGGCTTATACAAACACACCAGTGGTGTGTTTTTCGTTAGCGGATTTGGATCGGTTTTGGGCTGATATTGAGAGGTTAATCTAGCAGTGTGAGGTTTGGCTTTTCGTCTTCTGCTGGCGCATCTTCTGTCTTGCTATCAAAAAACATACCCTCGCCATTTTCTTGTGCATAAATAGTGAGTACCGCGCCACAAGGTACAAAAATCTCTTGCGATTGGCCGCCGAATCTCGCTCTAAAACTAATCGACTCGTTTGTCATTAGCCGGTCAACGGTTGCCGTGGATGAGAGGTTAAGAACTATCTTCCCCTCTTTTGATAAGCCTTCAGGCACAACCACGCCCGGTGCTTCGCAATTAACAAGAATGTGTGGCGTGAGGTTGCTGTCCTCCATCCATTCGCAATAAGCACGAATTAAATAAGGGACAACACTATTCATCATATTCTATTGATTGAAGTCTTTCTCGCAAAAAGTAAGGCCCTCTTGGAAGCCTTCTTTTTCAAAAAGTCTGGCGGCATAGCTAAGAATTGGTTTGGCCTTATTATCACCTAACTCAATACCCAAAATACCCAGTCGCCATAATACGGGTGCAAGACAAACATCAACCAAAGTCATGGTGTCGCTCTTAAAGTACGGCTGGTGAGCGAACAATGGAATTAACTCAATCAGGTTGCCGCGAAGTGTCTTTCTTGCGGCATCAGCAGATTTTTTACCGCCATTAAGAATGGTATCGACTAGCTCATACCAACAACCTTCTGCACGTGTGAAGCGATAAATTAATAGGCGTTTTTCTGCTTTTTCGATCGGATCAACAGGAAGAAGTGGTGGGAACGGAAAGCGCTCGTCCAAGTACTCCATGATGACGGATAGATCATATAAAACCATACCCCTGTCAAAAAGAGTTGGCATTGTTTGACATGGGTTTAACTCCAATACCTCTTCTGGCATATCGTCAAATTCAAGCTCGATGACGTCACGCTCAATGGTTTTGTGGGCCATGATAAAGCGCACTGCATGAGACTCGAGTTCTTGCGTTGCAGAGTAAAGGGTTGTTGAGGATGGATTTGGTTTTGTATGCATAATAGTACCTAGAAAAGTAAAGCAGCACCTCGCGAGTAGGTGCTGTAGAAAAACAAGTTAAATTGTATCAGAAATTAATCTCTTTTGCGCCACATGCCGTACTTAACATCTTTCCAATATTCCTTCTTTAGAAGGTATGAAAGCACAAACAAAATGGCAAGGAAGAACAAAACCTTTTTACCAAGATCAATACGAACCAACTTGGCAGGCTCACCAACGTAATCTAAGAAGTTGGTGATATCTCTGACGTCGTTATCAAAGGCGTCTTCTGATTTGCTCTCTCTGAGCGACCAAAGAACATCTGGCATAGAGGCGTTTTCAAGTATGTGGTTATTGACACCAAATAGTCGAGACTCATCGGCATAAAAGCCTTTCAAGTAGCTGTATATCCAGTCTGTGCCTTTCGATCTTGAAACTAGGGATAAGTCTGGTGGTGTGCCACCAAACCAGTCTGAGGCGTCCGTTTCAGGCATTGCAGTAGTGATATTTTCACCCACTTTGTCGCCGGCAAACATGAGGTTTTCTTCGATGTCTGTATCACTAAGGCCAAGGTCTGTACCAATACGATTGTAGCGCATAAAGCTAATGGCGTGACAACCTGAGCAGTAATTCATAAATAACTTAGCGCCGTTTTGCAGTGATGCTGTATCAGTAATATCTGTTTTAGCCTCTTCTAGTTGTACGCCTGGAGAGGCAAGTACAGAAAAAGAAAGGACCACTGTCGCTAAAGATAGTTGTAGTTTAGTTAATGTTTTCATGGCTTACTCCGTCGTCCTCTCTGGCACTTCTTTGGTTTTTCCGATTGAGGTGTACCACGGCATTAAAATAAAGAATGCAAAATAAAGAATGGTGAATAGGCGCGCTAAGAACGCATTCAGTTCGTTTACAGGTTGCATACCCAGCCAGCCAAGCATGATAAAGCTAACAACAAAAGTACCCAGTGCCCACTTATAAGGTGCACTACGATAACGAATTGATTTAACAGGGCTTCTGTCTAGCCACGGCAAGGCGATCAAAATCAGTAGCGCGGCAAACATGCCAACAACACCCGGGAACTGCGAACCAAACATCGGCGGGATGGCTCTTAGCACCGAGTAGAATGGTGTAAGGTACCAAAGCGGCGCAATATGGTCTGGCGTTTTCAGAGGGTTGGCCAAAACAAAGTTGGCATTTTCAAGGAAGTAGCCATTCATTGCTGGGGCAAAGAACACCACCGCACAGAAAATCATCAAGAAGGCAACAACACCCATAATGTCTTTAACACTGTAGTAAGGGTGGAATGGAATACCGTCTTTAGGAATGCCGTTTTTGTCTTTGTTCTTCTTGATCTCAATGCCGTCTGGGTTGTTTGAGCCTACAGCGTGCAGTGCAACAATGTGCAAAAACACCAGTACAACCAAAATTAATGGCAGCGCAACCACGTGCAATGAGAAGAATCTGTTTAGTACAGGGTCGCCAACAGCATAGTCTCCCAAGATCCACACCAGAAGATCTGGGCCAATCACCGGCACCGAACCAAACAAAGAAATAATTACTTGGGCACCCCAAAAAGACATTTGACCCCAAGGCAGCACGTAACCCATGAAGGCTTCAGCCAGTAGGGCGATGTAGAGCACCATGCCAAGAATCCAAATCAACTCTCTCGGTGCTTTGTATGAGCCATAAAGCAAGCCACGATACATGTGCAAGTAAATCACCACAAAGAATGCCGAGGCGCCCGTTGAGTGTAGGTAGCGCATTAGCCAGCCCCATTCCACATCACGCATGATGTATTCAACTGAGGCAAACGCTTGGGCAGAATCAGGCTTAAAGTGCATTGTAAGGAAAATACCAGTGACCAACTGCATCACTAATACCAGAATTGCTAGTGAGCCAAAAAAGTACCAGAAATTAAAGTTTCTTGGTGTGTAGTATTCGGCTAGGTGCTCGTTCCAGACTTTAGTAAGTGGAAATCTTTGATCGATCCAATTTTGTTTGTTATTCATGATTTCTCCTTTATGCGGCTGGGTCTACACCGATACGGATAAGTGTATCAGAAACAAAATGATATGGTGGTATTACCAGGTTGGTTGGCGCAGGAACGCCAGCATAAACTCGGCCCGCAAGGTCAAACTTTGAGCCATGACATGGGCAATAGAAACCACCCTTCCAACTCTCGCCACCAAGGTCGGCAGCGCCCGGCTCGGGCCTATAAGTTGGTGAACAACCTAGGTGTGTACAAACGCCAACAATAACCGCCACTTCTTTGTTGCCTTCAATCGTGCGGTGAGTATTCTTAGCATAAGCTGGTTGTTGTGACTTTGAGTTCCCAGTGCTACTTGGATCGGCCAATAGTGCCTCAAGTTCAGGCGAGCTGAGGGCTGCATTTGCCTCTGCGCCACGTCTGAAAATCCAAACCGGTTTTTTACGCCAAAGAACGCGAACCAATTGACCTGTTTCTAATTTTGAAATATCGACATCAATAGGTGCGCCAGCCGCCTTTGCTCTTGCTGAGGGCTTCCAAGTTGAGACAAATGGCCAGGCTACAAAGCTCACACCAACGGCACCGACAACGCTTGTTGCCTGCGTTAAAAAACGCCTTTTTTTAAGGTCGATAGTTTGTTCTGACATAGGGGTTTTGGAGGGTAAGCTCTTGAATTGCATCTCCAGCTTTGCCTGCGTTAAAAAACGCCTTTTTTTAAGGTCGATAGTTTGTTCTGACATAGGGGTTTTGCTCGATTTTTAAGTAAAAAACCGTGTAATTATAAAGTAAACGCCCTCTAATTTAAAGTAAAAAATTGCATACTAAAGCCTCACATGCCTTTTTTGTTCACTTTTATCAACAGCTTGGTCGTGTTTGAGAGGCCGTGTATTTGTCGAACAGTGCCCAACAGCGCCGCCCGTTGCTTGTTCGCCCGATAGGCAAGGGCCGAATTGGGTGCAATTAATGTAACACTGTCGCCCTCTACCAAGCACAAGGATAATCCCTTGAATTGCACGTCCAACAGCGTTTGCAGTTGGTCATCCAGTTGGTTGTGAGCCTTGGCCTTCTCAAATAAGCTGCCAAGAGCACCCGTTGGTTTAAAATTTGTTAGGTTTGTTGTAGGTTTGTAGGCCATCTGTGAGAAAATGCGTATGTTTTTTTGAAATTTTTTACAGTTAGATGAGTATTATAAATAAAATTGTAGCAAAAGTTGTAGGCTCGCGCAATGAGCGCTTGGTTAAAAAGCACGCCCATGTTGTGGCTGAAATTAACGCATTTGAAGCCAAACTTCAAACTTTAACGGATGAAGAGCTTGGCGCAAAAACCCAAGATTTTCGTGACAGATTGTCCCTAGACACGCCCCTGGAAGACATATTGACAGAGGCTTTTGCTGTTGTTAGGGAGGCGAGCCAAAGAGTGCTTGGCATTCGTCACTACGATGTGCAACTCATTGGTGGTATGGTTCTTAATCAAGGCTGCATTGCTGAAATGGGCACCGGCGAAGGCAAAACACTGGTCGCAACATTGCCGGCTTACCTAAACGCACTGGGTGGCAAGGGTGTGCACGTAGTAACAGTTAATGATTATCTGGCGACTCGTGATGCACAATGGATGGGCAAAATATATAATTTCTTAGGCTTAACGGTCGGTGCTGCTATTTCTGGCATGACCCCCGAGGACAAAGTTTCTGCTTATGCTTGCGACGTAACTTACGCCACAAATAATGAGCTTGGTTTTGACTATCTGCGCGACAACATGGCTTTTTCGGAGGAACAAAAAGCACAAAAAAACCACCATTACGCAATCATTGACGAGGTTGACTCTATCTTAATTGATGAGGCAAGAACACCGTTGGTTATTTCCGGCCCAACAGATGATCACGCAGCTGTTTATGAGGTTATAAATAAAATGGCGCCTCAGTTCTCCGAGCAATTGGAAACGGGCGAAGGCAAAGAAGTTGTGGTGAACACGCCAGGAGACTTCACCCTTAATAAAAAACACAAGCAGGCGTATTTGACCGACGATGGCCACATTAAAGCAGAAAAGTTGCTTATAAACGCAGGCCTATTAGCCGAAGGTTCTAGCCTATATGATTCTGCCAACATTATGCTGATGCAGCACCTTCTTTCAGGGTTGCGTGCGCACAACTTATTTCATATTGACGACGCGTACATTGTCAAAGGTGATGAAGTGGTCATTGTCGATGAATTCACTGGCAGAACAATGGAGGGCAGACGTTGGTCGGAAGGGCTACACCAAGCGCTAGAAGCCAAAGAAGGTGTTAGCATTAAAAGAGAGAACCAAACCCTGGCCGGCATCACTTACCAAAACTTCTTTAGATTGTACAAAAAACTTGCCGGTATGACGGGTACGGCAGAGACCGAGGCGGTGGAGTTACACGAAATTTATGGCCTTGAAGTGGTTGTGGTGCCATCAAACACCAAGTCCGCTCGTGTCGACGAGTCAGATTTAATTTTTGGCACAATGGCTGAAAAATTTGATGCGATTGCCGCTGACGTTAAAAAATGCCAGGAGAAGCAACAGCCAGTTTTAGTTGGTACGAGCAGCATTGAAACCTCAGAAGCTATTTCCGCATTGTTAAAGAAACACAAAATTTCTCACGAAGTGTTAAATGCTAAGCAGCATCAGCGCGAAGCTGAAATTATTGCCAATGCTGGCGCCCCAGGCTCGGTTACTATTGCCACTAATATGGCGGGCAGGGGAACAGATATTGTGCTTGGTGGAAGGTCAAATGAGGGTGAAGAACAAACAGCCGAATGGATTGAAAAGCACCAGATGGTTATCAAGGCGGGCGGTTTGCACATTATTGGTACAGAGCGCAATGAGTCTCGTCGTGTTGATAACCAACTAAGGGGTCGCTCGGCTCGACAAGGCGACATTGGGTCAACGAGATTCTATTTGTCGCTTGAAGACGGCCTGATGCAGATATTTGCCTCTGAAAAAACAGCCAGCATGATGAAAAAGCTTGGCATGAAAGAGGGTGAGGCTTTAGAGCACAGCTGGCTAAACAAGACAATTGAAAACGCTCAACGCAAAGTTGAGGGCATGCACTATGATGCACGTAAGCACTTACTTGAGTATGATGATGTTGCTAACGATCAACGCAAAGTGATTTATGGGCTTAGAAATGAGCTGATGAATGTCGAAAACGTCAAAGAGCGTTTTATCGAAACCAGAGAAAATGTGATTGGTAATTTGTTTGATCAGCATGTGGCGGCGACAGTGGCAGAAGAGGATTGGGACGTTGATGGTCTTCAAAACGCGCTGAAGACGGACTTTGGTGTTGATATGCCCTTGCAAAAAACGATTGATGAGGGCCACAGCGTTGATGAAATTCTAAAGACAATTCTAGACGCCTTGGCTTCGGTTCACCAAACGAAAGAAGATGCGGTGGGAAGCGAGACCATGCGAACTTTTGAGAAAGCAGTGATGCTTAGGGCTCTAGACCACTTTTGGAAAGAGCACCTGGCGGCAATGGATTACCTAAGACAAAGTGTTAATTTACGCGGTTACGGCCAAAAGAACCCCGTACAAGAATACAAGAGAGAGTCTTTCGAAATGTTCACCGCGTTGCTAGATATGATTAATATTGAAATGGTTAAAGCGCTTTGTCGTGTTAACGTTCAGCCCGCCAAAGAAGAGCCGAGTAACAAACCGGCAGTTGGTGCTGAAAAGCCTAGAAAGCCAGCATCAGCCACGCAACAGCCAAAGAGAGTCAACAAGATTGGCAGAAATGACCCTTGTCCTTGTGGTTCCGGCAAAAAATTTAAACAGTGCCACGGCTAGTGAGACAAATAATTACTTCTCACCATTCGTGCTTTAGTTGAAACCAATGAAAAGCATCAGCATTATTAAACCAGACGATTGGCATCTACACCTGCGAAGTGGCGAAGCAATGCGCTCGGTTGTGGGCATGAGTGCGGCGCAAATGGGTAGGGCAATTGTGATGCCAAACCTCACGCCACCCGTTAAAAGCGCATCTCAGGCTCGCGCCTATCACGATGAAATTGTTAGCGCCCTACCAGCAGACAGCGCCTTTAAGCCACTAATGGTTTTGTATCTTACAGACAACACTAGTGCGAGTGATATTCAAGAGGCGGTAGCCACCGCCGAGGTTTATGCAGCAAAGCTTTATCCTGCGGGTGCAACAACCAATTCAGACAGTGGCGTCACCGACGTTGCCCACATTTACCCGGCACTTGAGGCCATGCAACAAGCCAGCATGCCTTTGTTGTTGCATGGCGAGGTGACCGATCCAGAGGTTGACGTGTTTGATCGAGAGGCGGTGTTTATTGAAACAATCTTGTCTCAAATTGTTAAAAACTTTCCGGGGCTGAAAATTGTACTCGAGCATATCACCACAAAAGACGCGGTTGACTATGTGGCCAGTGCGCCTGAGGGCGTTGCTGCGACCATTACTCCACACCACTTACTTGCCAATAGAAACCATATGCTGGTGGGTGGCATCAAACCGCATTATTATTGCCTGCCTATTCTTAAGCGCAAACAGCCGCATCAAAGCGCGCTGTTGGCTGCTGCAACTTCAGGAAATCCAAAGTTTTTCTTGGGTACAGATTCGGCACCCCACGACAAGCAAGCCAAAGAATCGGCTTGCGGTTGTGCTGGTATTTTTAGCGCATACGCCGCAATAGAGCTTTACGCGATGGCTTTTGATGGGGCTGGGGCGATAGAAAAGCTTGAGGGGTTTGCGTCAAAATTTGGTCCTGATTTTTATGGCTTATCACGTAATTCAGAAACGATAGTGCTAGAAAAACAGTCTTGGACGGTGCCAGAAAGCTATGATTTTGCAGGCTCAGAAGTCCAACCCTTTCTTTCGGGCGATGAGATTACTTGGCGAATAAAGTCTTAAACTTGACTAGATCTTAAAAAAGCTTTTGGCGCTTTTAACATCTTCAGAGATTTGTGATTTTAGTTCATCAAAAGAGTTGAATTTCTTTTCTTCGCGCACCCGGAATTTAAATATTACCGTGGCGTGCTCGCCATAAACCTCTTCGTCAAAATCAAAAATAAACACCTCCAGCAATGTTTTTTCACCGCCCACGGTTGGCCGCTTGCCCACATTACACACACCGTAGTGGGTAATCCCGTTAATTTCAGCCAGTACGGCAAAGACGCCCAATACAGGGCTTAGGTTTCTGCGGATGCCAATGTTAATAGTCGGAAAACCAATGGTGCGCCCTTTTTTGGCACCATGTGCAATGAGGCCGCTAATGGAATATGGCCGCCCAAGCAGCTGCTCAGCCTTGTCGAATTCACCAAGCGAAAGGTAGTTTCGTATCGCGGAACTGCTAACACGCTGCCCTTTTATTTGAATATCACCAAGCTTATCAGCTGAAAACCCACCTAATTTTGCATATTTTTCTAGCAAGCAAAAATCACCAAGACGACCCTTGCCAAAACGAAAGTCGTCACCAATTAAACAGTATCGCGCATTTAATTGGTCCATGATGATTTCTTCAATGAAGGAGTTCGCGCTGGTTTCAGAGAAGGTCTTATTAAAACGTATCAATAAATGCTTGTCGACACCCAAGGACTCTAGCAAAATATGCTTGTCTCTAAAGTTACTGAGGCGCGCCCTTGGGCGGCCAAAAAAAGTCTGCGGCGTAACAGAAAAAGAAATAACAACAGAAGGCACACCCAGCTCTTTGGCTTTGACGGTAAGACGACGAATTATTTCCTGATGGCCAGAATGAACACCGTCAAAATTACCAATGGTGAGCACACAGCCGGAGAGCTTTTTGAGATTGTGAAGGCCGCGAATTAAATGCATGGGGTTATTTTACGCATAGGAAATTGAGGCATTAAACGATTAAAGCTGGGAAAGTATTTTTTTGACAGGCGCCGGCACACCCTTGCTAAGCTTGCTCGGGTTTTCGTAGCCTAGTGTAATACTAGGCGAAGAAACCAAAACAGGCGTAATGAGTAGGTGGTAATGAGTGAAGCTATGCTTAAACTGGGGAAGTGTTTTTTCGACTTTTGCCACTGCGTTGTGCGATCTGATCGTATCCGTTATCGCCTTGGCGCTGTCAGCACACTCGATTAAACTCCAGAGCCCACCCCAGATGCCTTTGTTTGGTCTTTTATAGAGGTATACCCGGCCTTTTTCGTTTCGAAAAACAAGCATCACTGTGGATTTTGTCGGCTTTAATTTTTTTGGCTTTTTGTGAGGGTACTGGCTTTGTGTTTGATGCAGATTGGCTTGGCAGTGTTTGCTAATGGGACAGGCTCCACATTTTGGGTTGCTGCGAGTGCAAACAGTTGCGCCCAAATCCATAATGGCTTGAGTGTATTCTGGGCAGGCATGCTCGGGTGTGTGAAAATCAGCTTCTCGCCATAGTGTTTTAAGTACTGACGCATTGCCGTAATGTCCTTCTATTTGTTGGTATCGACTTAACACGCGCTTGACGTTGCCATCAAGAATGGGGTGACGTTGTTTTGCGCCAAGCGAGAGAACAGCGCCAGCAGTTGATTGACCAATGCCTGGCAGGTTTGTGACATCGTCAAAGCTTAAAGGAAATTCACCGTTGAATTCTGAAAAGACAATGTTGGCGCTTTTGTGGAGGTTTCGCGCGCGCGAATAATAACCAAGCCCTGCCCACTGCGCCAGTACGTCGTCGATATCGGCATTTGCTAAGTCTGGCAGTGTTGGGAAGCGCCTGATAAATGCCTCAAAATAATCAATGACAGTTGCCACTTGGGTTTGTTGCAACATGACTTCCGACAACCAAACGTGGTAAATATTGCTTGGGCTTGATTGCCAAGGAAGGGTTTTTCTGCCGTTTTTCTCAAACCAAGAGAGCAAGTCTTTGGCGAGCGCGCTCACCCTTTTAAATTGAGAGGGTCTTGTGGGTTGATGCCATCCATAAACGGCTTGTTAACATCCTCGTGGGTGACTTGATAAACACAGCCAATCCAGTTGTTGATAACGGCGGTTGCGCTGTCATGCCACGTGTTGTCAAGCGTTTCAGCAACAAGAGACTCAGGGAAGTCTTTGATGTCCATTTCTCCAGAAGCCAGCTTGACCCTGTATTCGTTCAAAATTGCCTGGTTTTGCTCAGACAGATAGTTTTCCGGCATTGGAGGGTAGTCTAATCTTTTGCCTTGCAAGTACAACAGCACTTCACGCTTGTATTCTTTTAGCAGGCTGACGGTGTCATACTCGGGGTGACCTTGAAAAAACACCAACCTAAACAAGTCTGGACTGACTGCCAAATGTACGCCTGCAGTGCTTTTTGCTAATACTTGCACATCGGCTTTTTCAAACTGTGACTCGGCGACTTCATTAAAGCGTGAGTGTGGAATATCAAAACGAGTGTTGACACCATTGACCAACGGATGATGTCTGTCAACGACTTGGTGGGGAAACACACCCCAGCATTTGTCGCCAATCTGGCGACGCTTCTGGTTATATCGAAACCCCAGTACAGCGTGCGTTGCCAAGCAAGAGCACAAGGTTGAGGTGACGTTTTCATAAGACCACTCAATCACTTCTTTGAGTTGCTCATAAAACGGTGCTCGCTCAAGATCTGGGTGTGATACGTTGGCTCCGGTAATGATGAGTGCATCAAGGCCCTTGGTTTTTATTTCATCTAATGTTTTGTAATGCTTGCCAATATGCGCCGATGCTTTTTCGCCTCGCTCGATGCTTGAGAGGGAAAAAGGGTGTACGTAGAACTGGGCAATTTCGTTGGAGTGGCCGATAAGTCGAAAAAATTGGCGTTCGGTGGCTTCCAACGCGGCATCAGGCATCATGTTTAAAAGGCCGATGTGCAGCTCGCGAATCACTTGGCTATCAGCCCTATCTCGAGAGAGAATAGTCTCCCCTTGGTCTTTAAGGCGCTGGAATGAAGGTAGGTCGGAGTGGGCAATTAAAGGCATATTAGTCTAGCGCCTCGTCTATTAAAGTAAACACATCGTCAGCCGTTTTGCAATGGTAGAGTGCATCACTGCTAATGGTGTAGCCGTACTGGTCGGCAATCGCTTGATATTTTGGCAGGCGATTCGCCACCAATTTGGGAAACACCCAACGCACGAACGCATCCGGATTCATTTGCGCTACATAACTTAGTTCGTTTTCAGACAGGTAAGTATTCAGCGCTTCTTGAAAAAAATCGGTTTGGTAGTAAAGCGGTTTTGGATGACTTTGAGCGCGCTTAATAAGCACCTTTTCGTTGGCGCTTGAGGTTTTAACATATAGGATGAGCGTGTGCTCAGCCAGTGTTTCATATACTCGCTCATCGTTTAACTCGCACAGACTGCCGCCCGCATCGTTAATAAAGTGCTCCTGGCCTTGATTTAGGGCGCGCTCGATAAACTTTGGCACGTCAAGCATTGCTTTGATTTCGGCGTCGCGGAAGAGCGCTTGTCTGCGGGTAAACTCGTCAATCGGCAGACCACCTTCTTCGGGGTTGCCAGCCTTGCCAAGAAAGGCGGAAATAGGCTCCAAGTTGTCAAAAGTAATTTGTGAGTTAACACTGATTGAATTGTTGTTAAGTAGTGTTTGCAGCCAAGGGTCTTTCTTCATTTTTAGCGCAATATTATCGACAATTTCATCTGTGAGGTGGGTTGCACCAATATGATAATCTCCAGAAAAATGAAACCAGTCGCCAGCCTGCCCAATCAGTTTGGCCAAGTGTGTTTTGCCAACACCCGACATCCCAAGTAAGGTGATGCGTTTGTTTTTTTGCGATTTAAATTGGGCTTTGCTGAGCTTCATAAAAGGCCATCTTCTCTAAACATGGTCTTAATGCCACGAATACCTTGGCGTGTTCTTTGTTCGTTTTCAATGAGGCAGATGCGCACATATTCATCGCCATAGTCGCCAAAACCAATGCCAGGAGAAACACCCACTTTTGCCCGTTTAAGTAATTCCTTGCTAAACTCTAGGGAGCCCATGTGGCGGTAAAAATCAGGAATTTTTGCCCAAACAAACATCGTCGCTTTGGGTGGTGTGATGTCCCAGCCAATGTTTTGAAGTCCTTCGCAGAGCACATCGCGACGATGTTGATACATATCACGAATCTCGCCAACACAACTCTGGTCTCCTTCGAGCGCCTCAATCGCGGCCACTTGAATCGGAGTAAAAATACCATAATCTAAATAAGATTTTATTTTCGCAAGCGCGCCTACAAGTGTTGCGTTGCCCACCATAAAGCCAACACGCCAGCCTGGCATGTTGTAGCTTTTTGATAGCGAGAAAAACTCGACAGCAATGTCTTTGGCGCCAGGCACCTCAAAAATACTGGGCGCTTTGTATCCATCATAAACAATGTCTGCGTATGCTAAGTCTTGAATCACCCATATTTCGTGCTCTTTGGCAATTTTGATCACACGCTCAAAAAACTCCAGTTCGACACACTCGGAAGTGGGGTTTGATGGGTAATTAATAACCAAGGCTTTGGGTTTTGGCCAAGTGTCTTTAATGGCTCTTTCAAGTTCTGAGAAAAAGTCATAATCCGGTCCGCAGGGTACTGGGCGAATGTTGGCGCCGGCAATAACAAAGCCATAAGGGTGGATAGGATAGGCGGGGCTTGGCACCAACACTGTATCACCTCTACCCACAATGGCTTGAGCCAAGTTGGCAAGACCCTCCTTGGATCCCAGAGTGACAATAGCCTCTGTTTCAGGGTCGAGAGCGATGTCATAGCGCTCTTTGTACCAGTTGGTGATTGCGCGCCTTAAGCGCGGAATGCCACGTGACATCGAGTAGCGATGGGTGTCGTCACGCTGGGCCACCTCTACCAGCTTGTCGACAATGTGTTTTGGAGTTGGCTGATCAGGGTTGCCCATGCCAAAGTCAATAATATCTTCGCCTCTTGCTCTAGCTTTGGCTTTGAGTTCGTTGGTAATCGCGAAAACGTAGGTTGGTAGGCGTTTAATTCGCGGAAAGTCTTCGTTCATACAATCTTGTCTAAATTAATTCGGTTTATAAGGCTGAAAGCGTCACGTGGTACGAGCCGAACTTTCTAATATTGAGCACACCGCTTTCCAGTAACAAGTATTGCCCTTTTATTCCATTCAAAATGCCTGATATAACAGGCGTCTTGTCAAAATTTAGAGAGTTAATCTTGTTGGGGTATTGTAGCACAGGGTAGTCGATATTGACGACGTCGTCATTAAGGCAAGTGGCGCCCAGCTCTTTAATCAATTCTGGAATTTCTCCCAGTAAGTTATTTTTTGCTTTGAGCAAATCGATAGACTCAGTTTCATTTTTTAGCATTTTTCGCCAATTTGTTTTGTCGTTGACGTGCGCTTTAAGTGCCATTTCAACGCGACCTGATTCAAGCCTTGTGCTAACCTCAAGTATTGGTATGGCGGCGATTGCGCCTTGGTCAATCCAGCGACCAGGCATGTTGGTTTTTCTGGTGATACCGACTTTAAGCCCCGACGAATTTGCTAGATAGATAATGTGTGGTGTAAAGCAGTGTGCTTTACCCCATTCTGGTTCGCGACAAGTGCCAAGGTGGTAGTGGCAAGTCTCTGGTTTCATAATACATAGGTCGCATCTTGCTAAGGATCTTGCGCAGGGAAAACAAAAACCTTGGGAGTAGCTTTTGGCTGTTTGTCTGCCGCAATTAGAGCATTGAATCACTTGATTAAAACTTAGCTCGATGTGCCGGCCAACAAGTGTGTTCATATTGACAACCTGGTTGTCGAAGGACAATCGATACTGTGCCGCGTCACCTAAAAGCGACGTTTCCATCTTTTCTATATGGCCACTTAGGTGCATAAAATAGACTTAACTTCTTGGTATTTCTCTGCAGTTTTTTGCAAAATGTCGTCAGGTAGTGTTGGTGCAGGCGGCGTCTTCCCCCAGTCGAGTGTCTCTAGAAAGTCTCTGATGATTTGTTTGTCATAGCTTTGTGGGCTGTGACCAATTTGGTAGCTGTCTTTTGCCCAAAATCTCGAGGAGTCTGGTGTTAACACCTCGTCCATCAGTGTTAGTTGGCCAGACTCATCAAGACCAAATTCAAACTTGGTGTCGGCAATAATGATGCCACGAGCAAGTGCATATTCTGCGGCAAACCGATATATTTGTAAGCTTACGTCTCTCACTTGAGAGGCCAACTCTGTGCCAAGCATGTTTTCGGTTTCTGCAAAAGAGATATTGACATCATGCTCACCAACGGCAGCTTTAGAAGATGGCGTATAAAGGGGTGAGTCCAATTGCTGGGCGAGCTGTAAGTCGGCTGGCAGTTTGATGTTGCAAATAGAGCCCGTGGCTTGGTATTCTTTCCAGCCTGAGCCGATTAAATAGCCCCTGACAACCGCTTCTACCGCTATTGGGCGCAATTTTTTAACCACAATGGCGCGCCCTTCAAGTTGTGCCGCATCGTTCTTGGGAAGCACGTCTTCGAGAGCAATATCAGTTAGGTGGTTAGGGATAATGTGCTCTGTTTTGTCAAACCAATAATTGGCAATCGAAGTTAAAACAGCGCCTTTTTGTGGAATTGGTTGCTCAAAAACAACATCAAAAGCAGACAGTCGATCGGTGGTAACAATGAGCATCGTTGACTCATCTATATCAAAAATATCCCTAACTTTTCCGCGGTGCAAGAGCGGCAGGTCAATTGAGGCTTGAAGTAGTACTTCCATAATGATACACGTGAAACATAAATCTTTTATTTTAATCGAATGCAGCTTGAATATCGCCCCGTTCAAGGGATGGGCCGAACAAATAGTGCTGTTATTTTATGCCCAGCTGTGCGAGCAGATCTTTGGCTTTGCTTTTGAAGTCACTAAGCGCATTAGTTGAGATGCCGAGCTGTTTAGGCAGATTAATTTTTTCAGCATCCTGATGAACGCCGTTGATGCGAATTTCGTAATGAAGGTGAGGCCCCGTTGCAAGTCCTGTGCTGCCCACATAGCCAACAAGCTGGCCTTTTTTAATTTTTTGTGAGGTCTTTAAGCCTAAGGCGAATTTTGAGAGATGGGCATACAAGGTGACAATTTCAGTGCCATGACTTAGGTAAACCACGTTGCCATAGCCACGGACAACAGCGACATGTTTGACCATGCCCTTGGCAGTGGCATACACTGGCCTGCCTTTAGGCGCAGCAAAATCCGTGCCTTTGTGCGAGCGGTATTTTTTCAGCACGGGGTGCCAGCGGCTTTTGGTAAAGCTAGAGCTGATTCGGTCGTATTTCTTCAGCGCTGAAAACTCAAAAGTATCGTTTAGCGTTTCGCCATTAATATCATAGTAATTTTTACCGTTGGCTGGCGTTGTGTAGGCAAAAAGAGCAATGGTTTTGCGCGCGCCAACATAAATCATCGCACTCGGTGTCTTATTGCCACTCCAAGCAAGTACAAACTTATCGCCCTTATGTAAATCACGACTAAAGTCCATCGCCCAAGTGAAGTTTGCAATGATCAAGTCAATTACCTCTGGCTCAATGCCGGCTTTTTTGCCGTCGTAGTTGAGCGACTTAGTAATAAGAATTGTCGAGTGAGTTAACGGCTCGGTTGGCTGGATGTTGACACTTACAAAACGGAATTTTTGCTTGCTGTAGGTGATTAACAGCGGGTTGGCATTGAGGGGCTGAAAAATGATTTTTTTCAGGTCGTGGTTGTCGTCAAGGGTAATTTTGAACTTGTCGCCAGGCGCAATACGGCTCAAGCTTGAGGCGCGCTCATCTGCCTTCATCATTTTGTTTAGCAGCTCACCCTTCAGTCCGGCTTCAAAAAAAAATTTGTAGAAAACATCGCCACGAGACACTTCAAAGTGAAATTCATGCTCGCCGTCTGCAAGGCTTGGTGAGGTGTATAACGCACTGAGAATGCCCAGCAGGGACAGCAAAAGAGCGCGCAAAAAGCTTTTGTTTATTTTAGCCACAAGTTGCTTCGATGATGGATCTGGCCACCTGTCTTGAAAGTTGGTCATTTTCCATAACGTCGTCAAGTGTGTCAAGCGAGACAACCGGCACCACTTCAAGTGTTTTTTCGAGAGTGCTTCCAATCTCTAAAAAGCTGATCTTGTTATTTAAGAAAGCAGCAACCGCTATTTCGTTGGCGGCGTTCAGTGTGCCTGCGGCGCTTTTTCCGGTTTTTAAAGAGTCGTAAGCAAGGCGCAAGCAAGAAAACACACCCAAGTCTGGAGGATAAAACTCCAGTGATTTTTGTTGCGTGAGATCAAGCATGCCCACCCCGGAATTATGTCGCTCGGGGTAAGAGAGTGCGTAGGATATCGCCGTGCGCATATCGGGTAAACCTAATTGTGAAAGTACGCTGCCATCGTCAAAATATGCGAAGGAGTGAATAATGCTTTGAGGGTGGATCACCACGTCTATATTCTCGTGCGAGAGGCCAAATAAAAAATGCGCTTCGATTACTTCCAGGCCTTTGTTCATCATTGTGGCCGAGTCGACAGAAATTTTACGACCCATAGACCAGTTTGGGTGGGCGCACGCCTCATCTGGCGTTACCCTGCCAAGCTTGGCCAAAGGTACGCCCAAAAAAGGGCCGCCGGAAGCGGTCAGTTGAATTTTGCTAAGCCCCTTAACCCCTCCTTGAAGGCACTGAAATATGGCGCTATGCTCAGAGTCAACAGGAATAAGCTCGGCGCCAGAATGCTTGACTGCGTCCATAAACAGGTCGCCAGCCAACACTAAAGACTCTTTATTGGCCAGCATAATTCGTTTGCCAAATTGGGCTGCGGCGAGCGCAGAGGCCATTCCGGCAGCACCAACAATGGCTGCCATGACGTAGTCTGTTTCGGGGTGGGCGGCAAGCTCAACAAGTGCAGCCTTGCCACTTAACACTGTCGTGTCAGAGTCTAGATTGTTTTGCAGTTCTTCAGCAGCATCGGCGTCAACCATTACTGCGTATTTGGGCTGATGAGCGTGACAAAGCTCCAACATCGCTTGCCAGTTGGTGTTGGCGCTAAGAGCGAAGACACGATATTTTTCTCGGTGCAGGTCAATGACGCCCAGAGTGCTTAAGCCAATTGAGCCGGTTGCCCCCAGAATAGTAATATTTTTCATATGAGCAGCTCGTAAGCAAGATAAAACAAAGGCGCTGCGGCGGTCAAGCTGTCTATTCTATCGAAAATACCGCCGTGCCCCGGCAGTAAGTTGCCACTGTCTTTAATGTTTGAGATTCGTTTGTAAAGGCTTTCAAATAAATCGCCAACAATGGACGCGACAGCCACTAACAGTGCCAAAATACCGAAAATTAAATATTGTTCGCTTGATGCGTTTTCCAGCCCAAAAACAACATACAGAGCCATTACAGCAATCGTGACAACCACGCCGCCGATAGCGCCCTCAATGGTTTTTCCTGGGCTAACTCGTGGACATAATCTGTGCTTGCCGATGGACTTTCCAATAAAAAAAGCACCGCTGTCTGCCGACCAGATTAACACCAACAGCAGTATTACCAGTTCGCTGCTTCTGTTTTGTAGTGCGGCGAGTGCAGCGAGCATTGGAGCAAAAATTAAAAAACCGTTTATTAGTCGAACAGCCCAGCCAGAATACCAATAATAAGAGTATTTTGGGTAAAGCAAAACCCATAAAACGTTGAATAACCACCATATCGCTGAGACGATCAGCAACGGTATTAGTGGCGTCTCACAGAGGGCGCTAGCGAGCGCAACCAAAGCAACCGCTACGCTATAGAGTATTTTTAAAGACCTTCGTTTAATTTGGATGAGTTGTGAATACTCCCACGCCCCAAGCGAAACAATAATCGCCAAGGCAAGGCTGAATAAGTTATTGTCTAGCTTGAGCGTGCCAAATACCACCAAGGGCACCAACACGGTTGCTGTTGCAAAACGTTTCATTAGCATTGGTCTTCGTCCTTTCGTGCGCCAAAGCGACGATCCCGCGAGTGAAAACTCAGAATCGCCTCGTCAAGCTCGTCTGTACCAAAATCTGGCCACAGTGTTTGGGTAAAAAACAGCTCGCTATATGCAATGTCCCAAAGCAGAAAGTTGCTAATTCTGATTTCGCCACTGGTACGAACCAATAAATCAACCTCAGGAAGCTCGGCCAAAGAGGTGTGTTTTCCGAAGTGCTCGATATCGATATCGTTGGCAGTTATTTTACCGTCCAAAATTTCTTGGGCAATTTTTTTGGCCGCTTGAGCAATATCCCATTGGCCGCCATAATTGGCAGCGATGACAAGATTTAGGCCGGTGTTGTGTTCTAGAAGTTGTTCGGCATCACTAGCGAGCGATTGAATTTCTGCGGTAAACACAGACATGTCGCCAATAATTTTTAAGCGGATATTGTTGTCATTGAGTTTTTTTGTTTCTTGTTTTAATACCGTAAGAAACAATTTAAAAAGCAGGCCCACTTCATCTGAGGGGCGCTTCATATTCTCACTACTAAAGGCAAACAAGGTTAGACTATCAACGCCAATTTTGGCGCAATGCTTGACAATTTCTCGCACTGTTTTAACGCCTTGTTGATGACCCTTGGCTCTTGGCAGGTGCCTGGCTTTTGCCCAACGGCCGTTGCCGTCCATGATGATGGCAATGTGCCTTGGTGCTGGATTGGCATTCAAAATCGCCTGGTCTGCTGAGTTCATGCTGCGCAATTATACCTATTAGGTGGGTTTGGCTACGACGCCATGCCGTTTTCTCATCGTCGTGGGTATAATATCGCCCCATGAGTTTAGCAAAGCGCATTATTCCTTGTCTAGATGTTCGTGATGGTCGCGTGGTCAAAGGCGTGCAATTCGTTGGCATCAAAGACGCGGGCGACCCTATTGAGGTTGCCAAGCGCTACGATGGCGAGGGGGCTGACGAGATTACCTTTTTGGATATTACCGCTTCTCACGAGGGCCGTGATACCACGGTTCATATGGTTGAGAAGATCGCTGAACAGGTCTTCATCCCTTTGACGGTAGGCGGTGGAATACGCAAAGCGGAGGATGTTCGCGCAATGCTTAATGCCGGCGCTGACAAGGTTGCCGTTAACTCCGCTGCGATTTTTAACCCCGGTCTAATCAGCGAATTGAGCGAGCGTTTTGGCTCTCAGTGCATTGTTATTGCTATTGATGCTAAGCGCGTATCGGAGGAGCCACCAAAGTGGGAAATTTTTACACATGGTGGGCGTAAGCCAACCGGGATTGACGCAATTGAGTGGGCGGTTAAGATGACCGAGGGCGATTGTGGTGCCGGCGAAGTGCTGTTAACTTCGATGGACAGAGATGGCACAAAAGATGGTTTCGATCTACTTTTAACTCGTGCTATTTCTGACGCGGTCGATGTGCCAGTTATCGCCTCGGGTGGCGTTGGTAATTTAAGCCATTTGGCGGACGGTGTTTTGCAGGGTGGCGCAGATGCTGTTTTGGCGGCCAGCATTTTTCATTTTGGTGAGTATACAGTTGTGCAGGCAAAGCAAGCGATGCGCGACAAAGGTATAGAGGTTAGGCTCTAAGCGTTTGAGTTTTAAGGCCATTCAGCGTATCATACTGCTCTTTTTAGGTTAAAGGCCTCAAGGTAAAAATGACAGCAAAAAAAGAGTTATGGGTGTTATTGTCAATGTTTGTGCTGCCTATCGCACTAGGCACAGCATTCTATTTTCTCAACCCAAATTATTTTAGTGACAACACTGTCAATTATGGCAAATTGGTGCAGCCAATTATCGCCACTGACGAGAGCGATATTGCACTAGAGGACGACAACACATTACACGGTTTGTGGACCTTTGCCTATATTGCAGAGAGCTGCGACGGCGCTTGTAATACAGGCATTAAAAACATCAAAGACATTCGCATTTTGATGAATGACGACATGCTTCGCGTGCAAAGAATTGCAATTATTGCTGATAAAACTGGGCCGAGCGAACAAGACTTGGGCTTAATAGGCGCCTCGATTTCGAGTGATGGCTTGCAGCAAAAATTGAGTAATTACCCACAGAGGGCTATTTTCTTAATTGACCCGCTGGGCAATATTATGCTGCATTACGAGCCAGAGGGTCTCGACATTAAGCGCGTTATCAAAGACCTTAAGCGTTTATTTAAATATTCAAGAATAGGATGAATAATATGCCATCTTTAAGCGACCTATTGGGACTGTGCAAATTAAAAGTTGTTTCTTTAATTTTGTTAACAGCTGTTGTTGGTATGCTGCTCGCCGTGCCATATTTGCCGAACCTTGCGCTCGTCATTGTTGCCTCTGCCGGTATCGGTTTGTCTGCTGCATCAGCGGCAGTTTTTAACCATGTTGTTGATGAAAAAATTGACCTGCAGATGTCTCGCACTGATCAACGCCCGTTGCCACAAGGTAAGGTAAGCCGAAATCAGGCGCTTGTTTGGGGTGTATTTCTAGGGGTTGTTGGTCTGGGTCTATTGGTTATTTTTGTCAACTTGTTGACCGCTGCACTTACTTTTATCTCGCTTATCGGCTATGCAGTTATTTACACAATGTACCTTAAGCGCGCCACACCACAAAATATTGTTATTGGTGGGGCTGCGGGTGCGGCACCTCCAGTGCTGGGCTGGACGTCGGTTGCGGGCACTGCCGGCATCGAGTATGCACTACTACTATTTTTAATTGTCTTTATCTGGACACCGCCGCATTTTTGGGCGTTGGCGATTCATCGGGTTGAAGAGTATAGAAAAGTGGATGTTCCAATGTTGCCGGTAACCCATGGCCTTGAGTACACCAGAATGCAAATATTGCTTTACACAGCCTTGCTGTTTGTGGTGACACTATTGCCGTATTTAACCGGTATGAGCGGGGTTATTTACTTGCTTTCTGCTGTGGTATTGGGCGTAGGCTTTATGGCACATGCTATCAAAATTTGTCGTGAGCCAGAAAATCCGAAAATTGCTTTTAGTACTTTTATGTACTCAGTTAACTACCTAATGATTTTGTTTATGTCGCTTTTGGTTGACCACTACTTACTTTTTAGTTTTTAATAGTGAAGGACTTGTTGCAAGTATTTAAAGCGGTTGCCTCTGCAATGGTGGGTGTTGGTAAAAAAGACAATCTAGCCAAAGACTTTGAAAAAACAGAAAAACAAGGCCCTTGGGTTTATGTTGTTGTTGCACTAATCATGGTGGCAATTTTTATTGGCGCTATCATCGCCGCCGTTCGTTTCGCTTTAGCGTAGAGTTGTTATTATCTCGTCGAGTGCCCCTGCCATTGCACCGGGCTCGTGCGGACTAGAAAGGATTGCCGTTAGTGCCAATTCTGGATTAAGCAGCAAGTAGCTGGTGGTGTGGTCTACTTCGTAATGCGCATGGTCCTTTTCAGCGTGTTCATCGTGCGAGTGCGATGCCGCCTTTTTCTGTGCAGCAACCACTTGGTGGTAAATGCCAAGAGTTTTACTTATTACAGCCAGGTCCTCTTCGTGCGCACTAAGGCCAACAAAATTACCATTAAAGCCTTTGGCGAAGGCGCTAAGCTTGCCAACATCTCGCGCTGGATCAACAGAGATAAACACAACTTGTAAGTCGTCTTTTCTCTCCATGCCATGGAGGGTTTGACTAATTTTTCCCAAATCCATCGGACAAACATCAGGGCACGAGGTGTAGCCAAAATACATTAATACCCATTTATTGTCTGATACTTCAGAGAGGTGAGTGGCTCTTGAGTCGTCATTAATAAAAGTAAGAGTGCTCGAAACCTCTTTTGCTTCAGGATAAAGAGAGGCTGTTGGGGCGACAGACTGTTTCAGCTCGTCAAAGCTTTTGGGGCTAAAAAATAGCAAGTAAGCAAGAGCTAAAGAGGTAAGCACAACAAGCGTAACAATGATTTTTTTAGTTGTATTCATAGTATCAAAGGTGGTGGTTAGTTAGGTAATTGCCTTTCGAAAAACTTTGTGCATCAGTACTACAAGGCTGAGCAGCAATCCAAGAGCGACAGCATTGTGCATAACTGCGACAAGGGCTGGTAGAGATAAGAGTACATTTAATATCCCCAGCGCAACTTGCAGCGCAAGCATCACCATCACCAGCATCAGGCTTGTTTTTAGTCTTGGGTAGTTCTTTAGGCTTACAATAAGGATGACAATAGCCGTAGTTACAACCAGTGCGCCGATTCTGTGCAGCACTTGAATGGCACTTCTGCTGTCATGGTCAAGTACGCCAAATTCATAATCAACACCAAGTGGCCCCCAAAAGAAGGCGTTAGCAAAGTTCATTCCGGTTGGCCACCATTCGCCTAAACACGTTGGGAAATAATCACCACAGGAAAGTGCGGCATAGTTGGTGCTTGTCCAACCACCAAGGAATATTTGCAGGCAAAGCAACGCAAAAGCTGTAATCAATATCAGCTTGTGGCGTTTTAAGATGTGTTGGTGGTGTCGACTTGGGGGTTGTTGGTTAAGCAAAAGCCATAGTAACAAACAGGTTGTTGAAAACCCACCAATAAGATGCATTGATACAATGCCAGGGTGGACCAACTCGGTTACTGTCCACATCCCGAGCAACCCTTGGAAAATAACTAAACCAACCAAAAAGGAAGGCAGTCCTGCCGATTGCGGTCTTGGCGATTTGCGGAACGCGGCTAAAAAGAATAACACCACAATAAGTAGGCCTAGAGTAGACGCCGCATAACGATGCACCATTTCTTTCCAGCCCTTTGCGGTTTCCACTGGACGCTCATAACCCTCAATGGTTGTGCCGTCAAGCACGTCTGGCACTATTAATTGTCCATAGCAACCAGGCCAGTCAGGACAGCCAAGTCCGGCATCGCCAAGGCGCGTATAAGCGCCGAGCACAACAACAATCAGCGCCAAAATTAGGGCAATTGACAGGGTTTTTACATACATAGTTGTACAACGAATAACGCAATGTCAACTATTTTAATGTAGTAGGACGGCCAAGTAGGAAATATTTAATAAAATTAGCCCAAGACTGGAGCCTTTACAAATATATAGCGACTTGCTTGCTAACCCAACCACAAATGAAAAAACTTCACTTGTTATTGGGATAAAAAATGAATTAAGACTTGGTTAAATGGCAATAAACAGGTATCATTTAGCACATTTTTTGATTGAAACAGCAAGCAAGACTATTTTTGGAGGATCTATGAAAAGATTATTGACGCTGACAAGTGTACTGGGCGCATTACTTGGCTCGAAAGCAGCAATGGCAGAGTATGGCCTAAACATGACGCAAGGTGTTACCGAAGTAAGTAAGGATATTTACGACTTACATATGATGGTGTTCTGGGTTTGTGTTGTTATTGGTGTTGTTGTGTTTGGCGCAATGTTCTATGCAATTTTTGCCCATAGAAAATCTGCAGGACATAAAGCGGCGCATTTCCATGAAAGCACGCTAGTTGAATTTATTTGGACTGGCGTTCCAATCATCATTCTTGTGGCGATGGCAATTCCAGCTTCAAAGACGCTGATTGACATTGAAGTGCTAGAAAAGGCTGACATGACTGTGAAAATTACCGGTCACCAGTGGAAATGGCAATACGACTACCCTGAAGAAGGTATTGGTTTTATTTCAAACTTATCACAAGCGTCAAAAGACGCAATCGATGACCGCGAAAAAGGCTCTGTAGCTAAGCGCGAGGCACTTGATGAAAGTGGCGACACTTACTTACTTTCGGTTGACAATCATTTAGTTTTGCCTGTTGATACAACAGTTCGCTTCTTAATTACTTCAAATGACGTTATTCATAACTGGTGGGTTCCAGCCCTAGCGGTTAAGCAAGATGCCAACCCGGGCTTTATTAATGACGCATGGGCAAGGGCAACAGAAATTGGTACTTATAGAGGTCAGTGTGCTGAGCTTTGCGGTAAAGAGCATGGCTTTATGCCAATCGTTGTTGATATTGTTTCTCAGGCAGATTACGCCACATGGGTTGCAGAGCAACAGGGCGCAGCAGCGGCTGCGGCAGAGGCGGCATCACAAACTTGGTCTGAAGACGACCTAATGGCACAGGGTGAGGTTTTGTACAACACCAACTGTTCTGGTTGTCATATGAAAGATGGTAGCGGAGGCTATGGTCCAGCAATCAAGGGGTCAAGTATTGCTAATGGCGATGCAGCTGGCGAGCATTTGAACATTGTAATTAACGGTAAAAACGGCATGCCATCATTCAAGATGCTGGGTGACGCCGACCTTGCCGCTGTAATTACTTACGAAAGAAGAGCGTTTGCCAACACTGGCTCAGTTGTTCAACCATCAGATGTTACATCTGCACGTTAATTTAAGGAGAAACATATGAGTACTTATACTGCAGCACACGACGATCATCACGGACCTGAAAAAGGTTTGTTGAGATGGGTTAAAACAACTAACCACAAAGACATTGGCTCACTTTACATGTGGTTCGCTTTTACGATGCTACTTGTGGGTGGTGCATTTGCGATGGGAATTCGCGCAGAGCTATTACAGCCTGGCCTACAATTAATGGATCCACAGTTCTTTAATCAGTTAACAACGATGCACGGCCTTATCATGGTGTTTGGCGCGATTATGCCGGCCTTTGTTGGTCTAGGTAACTGGCTAATTCCTATGATGGTAGGTGCGCCTGATATGGCACTGCCACGTATGAATAACTGGAGTTTCTGGATTCTGCCATTTGCTGGTGGAATTCTTTTGAGCACATTCTTTATGGATGGTGGCGCACCAGCATTTGGTTGGACGTTCTACGCACCGTTGTCAACAACATTTGCACCAGACTCAACTGACTTCTTTATTTTCGCGGTTCATCTATTAGGTTTCTCATCAATTATGGGTGCGATTAATATTATTGCTACTGTGCTTAACATGCGTGCGCCTGAAATGAAATTGATGGACATGCCTCTTTTCGTATGGACTTGGTTGATTACATCATTCCTACTTATCGGTGCGATGCCAGTATTGGCGGGCGCGGTAACAATGATGTTAACGGACCGCAATTTCGGCACCGCGTTCTTCGACGCAACCGGTGGTGGCGACCCAGTGATGTTCCAGCATATCTTCTGGTTCTTCGGTCACCCTGAAGTTTATATTATGATTCTGCCAGCGTTTGGTGTGGTGTCTCACATTATTCCAACGTTTGCCCGTAAACCACTATTTGGTTATTCGTCAATGGTATACGCGACAGCATCAATTGCGTTCTTGTCATACATCGTATGGGCTCACCACATGTTCTTAACAGGCATGCCTGTTGCCGGTGAATTGTACTTTATGTATGCAACGATGTTAATTGCCGTACCAACAGGTGTGAAAGTCTTTAACTGGGTTGCCACTATGTGGAAAGGCTCAATGACATTCGAAACACCAATGCTTTGGGCGCTTTCTTTTGTATTCTTATTTACAATTGGTGGCTTCTCTGGCTTGATGCTAGGTATCGCTCCTGCGGATATTCAGTACCACGACACGTACTTCGTTGTAGCACACTTCCATTATGTATTAGTAACGGGCGCTTTATGGTCAATCATTGCCGCAACATTCTACTGGTTACCAAAATGGACGGGAAAAATGTACAACGAAAAATTAGCCAAATTCCACTTTTGGTGGGCTATGGTTTCTGTCAATGTATTGTTCTTCCCGCAGCATTTCTTGGGCCTAGCAGGCATGCCTCGTCGTATCCCTGACTACTCACTACAGTTTGCGGACTTTAACTTCATATCGTCAATCGGCGCATTTAGTTTTGGCTTATCATTCATTTTGTTAACTTACATCGTGATTGATTGTATTCGTAACGGCAAGCAGGCTGAAGCTCGCCCTTGGGACAGTGCAAAAGGTCTGGAGTGGACATTGCCTTCACCTGCACCTTACCATAGTTTTAATACGCCACCATCTCGTGCAGTCATTCTTGAAGAATCACAGCACAGTTAATGGCAAATAAGAAAAATAATAACGGCGCCGTCTTGACCGCAGTGTTGGTCGGCGTTGTTGTTATAGGAATATATACAGCGACCATTTGGCTTAACGCTTAATGACCGAGTTAGCAAGAAAAAAAGTAACAAAAAAGTTTTGGATTACGCTAGTTTCGGCGCCTATTTTGATGCTCCTTTTTGCTGTGTTTGTAATGCCCCCTCTTTATGAGGTTTTGTGTGAAATCACAGGATTTAACGGCACAACAGGCAAGGTAGATACAGAGCAGCAATATGATGTAGACGAAGAGCGTTTGGTTGAGGTGAGTTTTTTTGCATCAACCATGCCGGGGTTCCCGGTACAGTTTGGACCAAAGGTAAATTCGATGGAAGTTGTGCCTGGCAAGTTTTATACAACAAGTTATATTGCCAAAAACAACACAGACTTTGAAGTTATCGGTCAGGCCATACCGAGTGTTGCGCCAACAGATGCGGCACTTTACTTTAAGAAATTAGAGTGTTTTTGTTTTAATAGACAGGTGTTCAAGCCACATGAGGAAGTTGAAATGATACTTCGCTTTGTGATTGAGCCGGAGATGAATGTGGATATACAAGACGTAAGTCTGTCCTATAATTTTTTTAAGTTAGAAAGTTAAAAGAGAGGAAGAAAAATGAGCAATCAAGATTATTATGTACCTCACGGCACTTATTGGCCAATTATTGGTTCAATCGGTGTCTCTACGCTGTTTGTTGGTTTTGCCAACCAAATGCACGGTGTTGAGTGGGGCGGTTCAGTAATGGGTCTAGGTATGGCAATTATTGTCTTTATGTTATTTGGCTGGTTAGGTACTGTGATTAATGAAAGCGTTACCGGCATGTACAACAAACAAGTGGATAAATCATTCCGCTGGGGTATGAGCTGGTTCATCTTTTCAGAGGTCATGTTCTTCGCAGCCTTCTTTGGCGCGTTGTTCTATGCAAGAATTCTAAGTGTTCCATGGCTAGGCGGCGCGGACAACAATATGTTCAGTGGAGCAACTGAAGCGTTAGAAACATCAAAGTATATCTGGGAAGGCTTCCAAGCCACTTGGCCTCTAATTAACACGCCAGGCGCTACTGGTCAATCAGGTGTTGAGTTTTCAACTGGATTTTCTCTAGTTAATACTTGGGGTTTGCCAGCGCTTAATACGGGTTTACTACTAACTTCAGGCGTAACACTAACTTATGCTCACCACGCACTTCGTGCTGGCCATCGCAATGCACTGGTGTTCTGGATGGTCGCAACGATTGCCCTGGGTGTTGCATTCCTTGGCTTCCAAATCGCTGAGTACGGCCACGCTTACCATGAAGGTTTAAAACTAACTTCTGGTATCTACGGCTCTACATTCTATCTGTTGACTGGTTTCCACGGTTTCCACGTAACAATCGGCGTGCTTATGTTGACTGTGATTCTTTACAGAATTCAAAAAGGCCACTTTGATGCTGACAACCACTTCGCTTTCGAGGGTGTTGCTTGGTATTGGCACTTTGTAGACGTTGTATGGTTAGGGTTATTTATTTTTGTTTACTGGCTATAATATTTAGTTAGTGGATCAATAAAAGGCCCCTCTATCGGGGCCTTTTTAATACAGCGAGGAAACATGAGTTACTTGGTTATTGCAATTATTATTGTTATTTTGTTCAGTCTCGGGTCAGCACTATTGGGTATGTTACGTGGCGGTAAAGAGGGCTCTGAGAAGATGTTTAAATCACTTAGGCTGCGTATTGGTCTTTCGGTGCTTCTCTTTGCTCTACTTATGTTGGCCGGAGCCATGGGGTGGATTGAGCCAAACACTACCATGTTGCCAACACAGTAATGAAGGCCAAGTTTCTTCTGCCCGCAACCCTGATCATCATCATGGTTGCATTTCTGATCTCTCTTGGTTTTTGGCAGCTGGATCGTGCCGATGAAAAACGCGCTATAGAGGGCGCTATCGAGGCGGCCAATACTGGCGCGGCTGAGCTGGTTGGCTCGCTTGATGGTTTAGAGCAGAAAGAGCACTATCATCTGCGACTGAATGGGCATTACCTGACAGAAAAACAATTTATCTATGACAACCAAATTGTTCAGCAAACTTCGGGCTATTACGTTTTAACACCTTTCGTTATAGATCAAACCAATCAATCAATTCTTGTTAACCGTGGGTTTATACCTTGGCGTGGACAGCGTGATAAGCTTGCCGATATTGTGGTTTCAAATTTCACCACTCAAATCAAAGTGCAAATTGATTTGCCGGTCAAACGCATGGAGCTCGGTGAGAGTGAAGTCGGTATTGAATTCCCGATATTATTACAATCTCTAGACCTAGTATTAATGGGCGATCTTGCTGAGCTTGAATTTAGCCCTGTAGTCGGCTTATTAAGCCCTGATAGTAACCATGGTTTCGTTAGACAGTGGAAGCCTTATACGGGCAGTATAGGCAAGCATATTGGCTATGCAATACAGTGGTTTTTAATGGCTTTGGTTTTGTCGGGTATAGGCATTCGTTTGGGCTGGAAGTATCGAAAAAAAAATATCGCAGACAAAAAACCCTTTGCTGTATAATTTCGCCCTTAAGCCGACATAGCACAGCTGGTAGTGCAACTGATTTGTAATCAGTAGGTCCGTGGTTCAAATCCTCGTGTCGGCACCATACTCAATAAATTAAGACGTCTCAGGGCGTCTTTTTTATGTCTGAAATCTCTTGTTGCACGGGATTTGTAGTATTTCACCCTGTGCTGACTCTTTTAGTGGCTTCACGTCAATTAACGGCTTTAAAGAAAACGGCGCGACCAGTCCGCCAATACCGCTTGCCGACATGACGGCAGGCATTCACTTGGCATTCGGAGTCAGCCTTGCATTGCGCAGTGCGAAGCGCGGCGTTTCCGGCGGACAAGTGGTTGATGCTTCATTGTACGAGCCTCTATTTGGCTATATGGGTGGTGAGTGTGTCAATTACTCTGTTACAGGTAAAGTTACCCATGCCATCGGCAACGAATTGAGCGCTACAGCCCCAAGAAATATTTATGAAGCCTCTGATCACCATCATATTGCGCTGTCATGCTCTTCGCAGGGCACTTGGGAGAATTTAGCCCTTACTCTGGGAAGGCCAGAGCTGATCGACGACTCTAGGTTTTTAACTAGTGCGGATAGAATTAAGCCTGCAAATCGAATAGCGCTTAATCAGATTATCTCAGCTTGGGTTGCTGACAGACCTGCAGAAGAGGTTTTATCTATTTTTGAAACACATGGCGTAACTGCCGGGCCAGTCCTCTCATTCGATGAAATCTCAAAGGACGAGCACTACTTAGCAAGAGAAAGCGTGAAGACTATGAAGGACCCTGTTACTGGCCAAGGCGCACAAATGCCAAATGTGCCGTTTCGCATGTCGGAATCATCTAACAAAGTAAGATTTCCAGGCCTTCCTATGGGCGCCGGCAACGAAGTTGTTTTTAAAGAAATATTAAAATACGATGACAACCAGTACCACTCTTTAATTGCGTACGAGTAAAGTCAAATAGCAAGGCGGTGCGGGCACTTATTGCTGATTTATAAAGACGTCATTTATAAATTCACCGTTAAGGCGCCTGCCGTCATCTAAGTAAAGCATCACGCCCTGCCCATTACGCTTATCGTTTTTAAATTCACCCTCGTACCTGGCTCCCTCTTGATAGAGCCCTGAATCTTGATAGGTCATCACACCATAACCCTCACGCTTATCGTCTTTATACTCTCCTTCGTAACGCCTACCATCTGGATGTGTCATTACACCATAGCCGTTACGCATATTGTTCTTAAACTCGCCGCTATACTGAGCGCCATCTAGGTAGGTCATAACCCCGAAGCCGTGACGTTGATTGTCTTTGTAGCTGCCTTTGTAATGCCTGCCATCACCATAAGACATGGCTCCTTGGCCATCTAGTTTGCCATTATTAAATCCGCCTTCGTAGCGCGCACCACTACGCGAGGTAAACACACCTGCACCGCTTGGTTTATTGTTTTTAAATTCGCCTTCGTAGCGGTAGCCATTTGGAAAGGTGTATATACCTTTCCCTTCGAAGCAACTATTTTGCGTGTTACTAACAACACAAGGCGCAACCTGTCCTTGGTAGATTCTTCCTTTAGATAGATATAGTTTTACAACGTCTTTAGCGCCTTCAAGAAACGAGGCATGAGTATCTGCATGTGAGAGACTGGTTGCTGTGAATGCAAACAACAAACACAGTAATATTGTTGGCTTAGCTGTGGGCATGAAAACTCATTTTGATCCAAAATGACAACTATACGCCCATGTAAAAATGAAAATTTCTCAATTGTCTCAAAAGACTGGGCCACAGGTTTTTTGTTTAGGCGTATTGCCTAAAGACCCTATTACATATTTTTTGCTTTGTCTTGTTGGCCAAAGAATGACACCTCTTTGGGGTACTCTGGCAATTCAACATTGTAGCTTGTGCATCGCGCTGTGCCAGTTAGCTCTCCGCGTACAATCATGCCATCAAGTTTGCTTGGCAGAGGGTTGGGCACTAAAGAGACGGCGTCTTCTGCGGAGTAAGAAACAATGTATAAGCAACGTGCTAAATCGGAATTATTAGCCCTTGAGCCGTGAAGAAGCTTAGAGTGCATTAAGCATGCCGAGCCAGCTTTACCATAACAGTTCACCGCCCTGCTTTTGTGCTGCAACTCAACATCATCTGAGACTGCGCCAGTAAATACGCCATTATGCCAAAGGGTATGAAGCTGCCCTTTGTGTGTACCAGGAACTACCTCTAAAGGGCCATTTTCAAGTGTTACATCGTCGAGAAAAAACAAAACCGTGACAATGTCTTCGTTCGAATGCGGCTCAAAAGGAAAGTCCTGATGAAACTTTACTTCAGTGCCCGAACTTGGAAGCTTTAGGTTAATCTTGTTGCCCCAGTGCTTAATATTTGGTCCAAAAAATTGCGTTACTAAATCTAAAATGCTGTTATTTTTAACAACATCAAGACATGCATCCGAAATCTCAGCTGGCGAAGTGATTCTTCTAAGGGCTGGACTGTCAGATGTATGGGTATTTGGTTCGATATCAAAGCGCGGCCTGCCGTCTTGAATTTGGCCAAAAGGTTGCGTGTGTTGCTTGCTTTCTTCAACCCACTTGGCCAGGTCGGCTTTGATGGCTGATAATTGAAACTCACTTAGCGCATTTTCGATAACAACAAAGCCATCTCTTTGGAACTGCTCAACTTGTTGCTGAGTGGCTGTGGAATTGTTAATATTCATAACACCCCGTGAAGATTTTTGACTTTATCGAACTGTGAATAATATATAAAAAACTGCATTCTATGTAAAAAAGAAAAATATTCAAAAAAGCCTTGTTATTCTTTTAAGTCGAGCGGCTTAAGTATTCTTTATTTCGCGCAAGGTTGATCTTTATTCAGAGTCGATTGGCTCGGGCGCCAACACTTGGCGGTTGCCGGCGCTGTTCATTGAGCTAACTACGCCACTGGCCTCCATGTCCTCAATGATTCGTGCAGCACGATTGTAGCCGATGCGCATGCGGCGTTGAAGGCTGGAAATCGACGCCCTTCTTGTTGAGGTAACTATCTGCACAGCCTCGTCGTAAAGCGGGTCCATTTCACCCGACGCTGAAGCACTGCCTCCACCTGAGCTGGTCATGCCCTCCTGTGGGCTCAGTACGCCAGAAATGTAATTTGTTTCTGAGTGTTTTTTCAGATATTTAACAACGTTACTTATTTCGTTGTCATCGACAAAAGCACCATGTACACGAGTCAGGTGTGAGATGCCAGGCGTCATGTAGAGCATATCGCCCATACCAAGAAGCTGTTCGGCACCAGACTGATCAAGAATCGTTCGCGAATCCGTCTTGGATGACACTTTAAATGAGATACGTGTTGGCACATTAGATTTAATAAGACCGGTGATAACATCCACACTCGGTCTTTGGGTGGCAATGATTAGGTGAATGCCTGCGGCACGAGCTTTTTGCGCAATGCGGACAATCAGCCCCTCAACGCGTTTAGATTTGTTGCGATCTTCTTGAGCAAGGGCGCCTAGCATATCTGCGTATTCATCGATGACAATAACAATCAGTGGCAATTCGTCCAGTTCCGGAGCTTGTGCTCCTTCTTCGGCCGTATTTGGATTAAAAGACGGATCCAATAGCGGTTTTCCAGCCTTCTTGGCCTTAATCAATTTATCGTTGAAAGACTCGATATTCCTAACACCGAATTTTGCCAGTAAGGTGTAGCGACGCTCCATTTCATTAACACACCACCAAAGTGCACTGGCGGCTTCGTTCATGTTGGTGACAACTGGGGCCAATAAGTGAGGAATGTCGGCATAACACGCAAGCTCTACGATTTTTGGGTCAATCATAATCAGCCGAACCTGTTCAGGCTTGGCTTTATACAAAATACTCAAAATTATCGCGTTAAGGCCAACAGATTTACCCATGCCGGTGGCGCCCGCGACCAACAAGTGTGGCATTTTGGCTAAATCGGCCACAACAGGGTTGCCGTTTATGTCCTTGCCGAGCCCCATGGATAGTATTGACTTGGCCTTTGTAAAGGCATCTTCGGAAAGGATTTCTTTTAAGCTAATCATTTCGCGTTCGTTGTTCGGAATCTCGAGGCCAATCACAGGCTTGCCTGGAATAACATCAACTATTCGAACGCTTTCAACCAACAAAGCCCGAGCTAGGTCTTTATTGAGGTTCATGATTTGGCTTACTTTAACGCCAGGGGCCAAAGAGATTTCGAACAGGGTGACTACAGGCCCTGGGGTGACTGCGGTGATGGCGACATCAAAACCAAAATCTTTGAGCTTTAGCTCGACTTGTTCTGACATAGAGGCCAGTTCGTTGTCGCTATAACCTACTTCGGCACTGCTGGCTTCGTTAAGAAGGTTAAGGCCGGGTAGACCGCTGGTTGTGCTGGCTTTATACAAGTTGCTGGTCTCGCTTGATTTAACGAGCTTTGCCTTTGTAGAGGTGGCTGCTTTTGCCTTAAGGGGCTTAGGCACCTTGGCTCTTACAGGTTTTGGTGGGCGGGCCGGCCTAAGGGTTTGTTTGGTTGCGCGTTTTTGAGCTGCTTGCTGGCGACGATCTTTTGACTTGGTGTGCTGACTTTTAACTCCGCCAAAAAATACACTCGCGACCTTGGCCCAGGAAACTCTGGTGGCGATGCTAAAACCCACCATAATAATGCCAACATAGATTACGGCGGAGACGTTGCCAAAAAGCTCTTTAAAAAGCATCTCATGCATCATTTCGCCGATCCAGCCACCACCAATGCCGGGCTTTGGCATGTATTGATTAAATAGGGCAGTGGTAAAGACTAACATGGATAAATAGGACAGTAGGCGAACAACAAAAATCGCCTGACTTTTATTTTCTACTGAGGCGTCTCGATGAAAGTTGTAGCCCAGCCATAAAATAGAGACTGGAATAATATAAGCAACATAACCCAGAATGGCAAATGAAATGTCACTCAGCCAAGCGCCGACAACGCCGGCTGCATTAGTAACCGGCGCTGACAAGACCACATCGCCTGTCCACGGGTCTTCTGAAGGCAAATGGGTGGCAAGCGCAATGAAGTAAACCACACCAAGCATCGCTAGCAAAATAAAAATGACTTCGTTGGTCACCCGAGAACGGCTATTTTTGCTTTTCAGCGTGACTGACCGTTTGTTATTTTTTTTCAAGGTGGTTTAGAGATTTTTGTGTGAATAGTTTATAATATTCTGTTCGTTAAACAGTATAAAGTATTTCAAATGAGTGATATTAAACATTGTCGAGTTTTGATTGTTGGATCAGGCCCTGCCGGCTATTCAGCGGCAGTCTACGCAGCACGTGCAAATTTAAATCCAGTAATGGTTAGTGGTCTTGAGCAAGGCGGTCAATTAATGACCACAACAGATGTTGATAACTGGCCGGGGGATAATGATGGTGTTCAAGGGCCAGACCTGATGGAGCGCATGAAGGCGCATGCTGTGCGGTTTAACACAGAAATTATCAACGACTATATCACCGAAGTTGATTTTTCCAAGCGCCCTTTCACGCTGCAAGGCGGTGAAAGAACTTATACTGCAGACGCAGTTATTATTGCTACTGGCGCTACAGCGATGTACTTGGGCCTTGAGTCTGAAGAGGCATTTAAAGGTAAAGGGGTGTCAGCCTGCGCAACTTGCGATGGCTTTTTCTATCGCGGCCAAAAAGTGGCGGTTGTTGGCGGCGGTAACACGGCGGTTGAAGAGGCGCTGTACTTATCCAATATTGCCGATCACGTTACTATTATTCATCGACGCGACCAGTTTCGCTCGGAGAAGATTCTTGCAGATCAACTAATGGAAAAAGCTGAAAACGGCAATATCTCTATTGAATGGAATCAAAACCTTGATGAAGTGTTAGGTGACCAAATGGGCGTTACTGGCCTTAGATTAAAAGGTAATGACGGCTCAACTAAAGAGATCGATGTTCACGGCGTATTTATTGCTATTGGTCACAAGCCTAATACGGGCGTTTTTGAAGGACAAATAGATATTGAGAACGGCTACATTCAAGTCAAAAGTGGCATTAAAGGCAATGCAACACAGGCAAGCGTAGAGGGTATTTTTGCCGCGGGCGATGTAGCGGACCATATTTATCGTCAAGCGGTAACTTCTGCTGGTTCGGGCTGTATGGCAGCTTTAGATGCCGAACGCTTTCTAGATAATTTATAGAAAACAAAGCGCTATCGAGAGAAAAGCTCGATGGTATTTTGTGTATAATTTCACGTTTTTGGCCAAATAGCTCAGTTGGTAGAGCAAGGGACTGAAAATCCCTGTGTCCCTGGTTCAATTCCAGGTTTGGCCACCATCTTCAAAACCGAGTTAGAGCTCCTTTGCTTTAATTCGGTTTTTTTTGGTATGATGCTGTTTCATCTCATCAAGTTCACCATCCAATGAAGCCAATTAGTTCGTGCTTTAATATTAGTCAATGTTGATAACTGTTGCCATCAACCAACAAAATTATCTAGCGGATTTATCCCGCCCTTATTGTTTGGCTATTCCACTATATTTCAACGGCCCGCAACCCAATCATTTTGGTGCAAACAAGGCTTTGTCTAAGACTGTTGAAGTTGAAGGCTTTGTCGGCGACACCCAGAGAGAGGGTAGTTGCAATGTTGATGAAATAACTTTGATACCACATTGCAATGGAACGCATACCGAGTCAGTAGGCCACATAGTTAATGATGATATTGCTGTTGCTAGCGCCTTGAAGGGTGCGCTTATTCCCAGCCAGCTCATAAGTCTAAGTTGGCAGAGGGCGAAAGAAAGTGTCGATAGTTATCGGCCTAATATTGAAGATGAAGACAAGCTAATTACTCGGGCCTCGCTAGAAGGTAGGTTAGAAAATATAGACGGCAAACTTCTGCAAGCCGTTATTATTAGAACATTCGATAATTCCGAGTCGAAAAAAGAAGCTGTTTATAATGCCGAAAACCAGCCGCCTTTCTTCTCTGTAGAGGCAATGGAATATCTTGTTGAAAAAGGCGTTGAGCATATTTTGGTGGATTTTCCATCTGTTGACAAAATGTATGACGAGGGCGCGTTGACCAATCACCATTTGTTTTGGAGTGTTGAAGAAGGCACACACCTATTAACGGCCACATCGCAACTTCAAAAGACAATTACAGAAATGATATTTGTAGAAGACAAGGTTGCAGATGGCAGTTATTTATTAAACATTCAAATACCCGCATTTATGAGTGATGCAGCACCTTCTCGACCAGTAATTTACCCAATGATAAAAAATGACACATAAAGACGGCATTGCTTACGCGCAAATACTTGATGAGAAAGACGCGCTTGCCAGTTTTAGGGGTGAATTTTGCTTTCCACGACAAGCAGACGGCAAAGAGGATTTGTACTTTCTTGGTAATTCGCTGGGTCTGCAACCACTTAAAACCGAACGCTATGTTCAGGAAGAGTTAAAAACATGGCGAGAGAGCGCTATTCGGGGCTATTTTGAAGGACAGCATCCTTGGCTTGCCATTCAAGAGCGTTTGGTGCAGCCGATGGCGGACCTGGTAGGCGCAACCAGCAAAGAGGTTGTCATTATGAATACATTGACTGCAAACTTACATTTTATGATGGCTAGTTTTTACAAGCCCACAAAAAAACGCTTCAAGATACTGATTGAGGAGCATGCTTTTCCGTCAGATCATTTTGCTGTTGAGTCGCAAATTAAACAACATGGGCTTGCAGTAGAAGGCTCGTTGATTAGGGTCTCCCCTCGTCCTGGTGAAGACTTGCTGAGAATGGAAGATATTGAGGCCAGTATTGTGGAGCACGGTAGCGAGATAGCCTTAATACTGCTTCCAGGTGTGCAGTATTACACGGGCCAAGTTTTGGATATGAAAACAATTACCCAACTTGGACACCAATATGGTTGCATGGTTGGCTTTGATTTGGCGCATGCGGTTGGCAATATCGAGTTAGACCTTCATCGATGGGGCGTTGACTTTGCTTGTTGGTGCACTTACAAATATTTAAATGCTGGACCGGGATCTATTGGCGGCTGCTTTGTTCATGAAGTGCATACCTCCAATCGCTCTATGCATCGACTGGCAGGTTGGTGGGGTCATAATAAAGAGACGCGCTTTGCAATGGCTGCACAATTTGACCCTATGCTAACAGCGCAGGGCTGGCAAGTAAGCTGCCCGCCCATTCTTGCTATGGCGCCTATTAGGGCATCTTTGGAATTATTTGAAAGCGCTGGTGGGATGGCTGTTATCAGGCAGAAATCTCAAATGCTTTCTTCATATATGCTGTATTTGATTAAAGCTCGCCTACTTGGCAGGGTGGAGGTGATAACCCCAGAAAGCCCTCAAGAAAGAGGCTGCCAGCTTTCTCTTAGAGTGCTGGCAATCGATGGTAAGCAAGTGTTTGACGAGCTAGAACAAAACGGTGTGATTTGTGATTGGCGCTATCCCAGTGTCATAAGAGCTGCAGCAGTTCCACTGTATAATTCTTTTAAAGATGTTTATTTATTTATCGATATTCTTGAGCGCTTATTGCGCAAATGCGATTAGCAAGAGATTGGTTGATTTTCGAGGGGTGTTTTGAAGCTTTTTAACCTGTTATTAATTCTATGCTGTGTTTTGCTGCAATCTTGCACGTCTTATAGCGGCAAAGAAGTATCGCCAGGCTGGTATTGGACTGAGCGGTTCTTAGGTGAGAGCTATGAGTATGGTCGCTGTGTACAAGGCCCTTCCGGCGGGCAAAGTGCCAGATGCACAGCCAGCAATGAGTTAGGTTGTGTTGAGTATGCGAGCAAGCCTTGTTTTGGTGACTGGTGGAACTAGTGCAGTACGTCAGGACTAATGTAATCTTGCTTTGAAGGCTGCAGTGTTTCCTGAATTAGTAATACACCTATTCTGACAAACTCTACTATTTCACTAAGATCTTCGGCATTTTCTTCGTTTTCTAACAGCTCGGCATCCAGTTGAGAAATCTCACTAATATCCTTGATCATTTCTATTACCTCTGCGTCGCTAGCTTGCACTTTGCTCAAGCCAAGGCCGACTAAAAACCCCTGACACCACTCAACCAACGTATGCGCTTGTTCGCGTAGTGGGTGAGAATCATCAGCAATCAGTAATGAGAAGTTAAGTGTTGGGTCGGCCAGTTGTTCATTGGTGCTGTTAAAAATTTCAGCAAGGCGTCCAAACGCCTCTTTTTCGCTAAGATTGCTAAGGTCGATATTGACCAAGACCTCGCCTAGCCAGTTGTCGATAGTCACATCGGGCTTGACGCAGGCAAAACCGCAAAGAATGCCATGTGCAGAGCTGACAGTGTCGTCTGTATTAAGACCGTGTAAAACGTCCTTGACAAAATCGTAATCAATAAGTTCGTTCATAAGCTATACCATGTCCGCTAAAATTCCCATCACCGCCATTCGAACAGCAATGCCGTTAGTCACCTGCTGCAGGATAACGGATTGAGGGCCGTCTGCAACTCCTGAGTCAAGCTCGATGCCGCGATTGACAGGGCCAGGATGCATCACAATAGCGTCCGGCTTGGCAAGTTTTAGTTTTTTATCTGTTAGCCCGAAAGTTTCAAAATACACTTGCTCATTTGGAATGTCGGCAGACATCATTCTTTCTTTTTGAAGTCGAAGTGTCATCATTACGTCAACGCCATCAATGCCTTCTTGTAGATTGTCAATACAACTAACACCTTCAGGTGTTCGTGCGTCATATTGTAGGTTTTCAGGGGCTACCAAGCGAATGTCTTTAACACCCAGTGTGCTAAGTGCTTGAATGTCTGAATGCGCCACACGCGAATGACGAATATCGCCAATAATCGCCACTGACAAGTCTTTGAACGAGCCCTTGTGCTGGCGAATGGTTAGCATATCTAAAAGTGCTTGCGTCGGGTGAGCGTTAGTGCCATCGCCAGCGTTAATGATTGCAACGCCATCGATGTTGCTAGCAATGCGATGGGGCAGGCCGCTTTCTTTATGGCGTATGACAAACATATCAATCTGCATCGCCTTAAGCGTTTGCATGGTGTCCATCAATGTTTCATTTTTCTTGGTTGCCGAGTTGGCAAGGTCAACGTTGATGGTGTTGGCGCTAGTGCGTTTGGCGGCAATTTCGAAGGTGTTACGAGTTCGAGTTGAGGGCTCAAAAAATAAATTTGCCACCGACATGTCGTCGAGTGCCTTGGATTTCTTTAGATTGCCTTTGGAGTCCAGCAAGTCGCTGGCAACATCAAGAATGTGCGTGAGTTCTTTTTTAGGGAGGCCTTTTAAGCCCAATAGATGAATGAGATTTCCGGAGGAGTCTAGCTGTGCGTCGTTGCTAATCGATTCAGGATTCATTAAGCCAAGTTTGTAAGATGAGTTGAGCAGAGCGCATATCAACATCACCTCTGTCGGCATTGCTGTGCGCGTAATGCCATTTTAATTGGTTTTTTGCCTCTGAAGAGGATAAATATTCGTCTACAAAGACAGCTTCTGTGTCAAATCGTTCGGTCATTTTTCTGCCAAATGAGCGCGCGATAAAAGTCATCTCTTGTTCTTTGCCTTCCTTATCAAGAGGTAGGCCGATAATAAACAAGTTAGCTGGATGTTTGGTAATAATCTCTTCGATTGCACCCCAATTGGTGGAGCCATCCTTGTTGTGTTTGATCGTATCAATGCCGCTGGCTTGAGTCGTTAGACTGTTGGCAATTGCTATGCCTGTGCGTTTTGTGCCGACATCAAAACCAAGATATGTTTTGATGGTCATTGTAGTCTTTGAAATAGCTCGTAACCGACGTAACCGTCAGCAATCATGCCGATGTCCCTTTGAAAATCTCTCGCTGCTCCACGTGTTTTAGGGCCGGCAATGCCGTCAGCCTCGCCAGCATCGTAACCCAGTAGGCTGAGTGTTTGTTGAATGGCAATAATATCGTCTCTTTTAAGGAGTGGCTCATCTATTGGTGTGGCTAATAGCGCGCCACCACCACTCAGTCTGTCAGCCAAGTGGCCAACCGCTAGCGCGTATAAAATAGAGTGATTCCAGGCTAGAATTGAGCGGAAGTTTTGATAAACTAGAAAGGCCGGGCCTTTGTGGCCCATCGGCAGTATCAACGAAGCGGCCATGCTTGATTTGGGTAAATTAGAACCGTTGGCGCTGCGAACGCCAAGCGCCTGCCACTCATCAAGTTGCTTCTTGTTGTTTAGTCCAACAAGCTCATAGTTAAAATTCTCAGAAATGGTAACCTCTCGACCCCATTTCTCGCCACGATTCCAGCCGAGGTGCTCAAGGAAATTAGCGGCACTCGCCAAAATATCTTCTTGGTCATTCCAGAGGTTAATTTTGCCGTCGTTATCAGCATCAACGCCGTAGGCAATAACGTTGCTTGGCATAAATTGCACGGCACCCATTGCGCCCGCCCAAGAGCCTGTTGCCTCCAACGGAACTTTACCATCGTCAATCAGTTTTAACAGTGCGATTAGCTCAGAGGTAAAAAAATCAGAACGCCTAGAGTCATACGCGAGTGTCGCCAAAGAGCGCACCAAACTATAACTACCGGTATTGTTGCCGTAGTTGCTTTCTAAGCCCAAAAACGATACCAGAACATGCGCCGGAACACCGTACTGTTGATAGGTTTTGTTAAGTAGTGAGCGGTTTTGTTTTAATGTATCATAGCCATTATCCAGACGGTATTGACTGACTCTTTTGCCGAGATAATTCCAGAAATTTTGGCTGAATTCCGCTTGAGAGCGGTCTGATTCGAGTATATCTAGATTTGGTGTGAGTTGATAAAACGCTCGATCAACAGTTGCTTTTGAGACGCCTTGCTCGGTAGCGAGCTGATGAATATTACTTAGAAAATCTTCAAAAGTATGAGAATTGGCAAAAATGCTCGTAGAGAGCAAAATAAGGCAAGTAAAGCGTAAAAACATGGGCAAATTATAATGCGTAAAATAGCTCTCATTCTGATATTTTTTTGCCTCAGTGGTTGTCTTGAGTCCGACAAAGTGCAGCGTATTTTTGGTGAAAGCATGGGCACGACCTATAGCATCAATGTTTTGGGTGATGAGCGCGTGCAAAAAAAGGCAATTAATCAGCGCTTAGATGAAATTAACGCACTTTTTTCTACCTGGCTTCCTGATTCAGAAATTTCGCGGCTGAACAAGGCGCCAGTGGGCGAGTGGATCCAGGTTTCGGATGAATTTTTTCAGTTATTGCAGATTTCAGAATCTGTTTATCTTCAAACTAACGGTTTTTTTGACCCAGGCATTGGTCGCTTAATTAATCTTTGGGGGTTTGGTGCAGAAGGTGGGCGCACTATGGCACCTGGGCGTGGCGATATTAATCAAGCTTTTGAAAATTCTTCAATGCAGTATGTGGAGCTTGGAGATGGCCGTGTTAAGAAATTAAGAGGCGCCCATTTTAATCTTTCTGCAATTGCCAAAGGCTACGCTGTTGATGAAATAGCGCGACTCATTGAGGATGTAGGAATTAAGGATTTTCTTGTTGAAATCGGCGGCGAAGTTTATGCCTCTGGTACAAATGACGGTGATGAGTGGACGATTGGCGTGGAGCGCCCTGACAATAAGAGTCCTATTGCAATATCGCTTTTCAATACATCAGTTGCGACATCTGGCAATTATCGTAATTATTTTATTTGGGAAGGCGAGAAATACATGCATATTTTCGACCCCAAAACAGGATTGCCAGCCAATAATGACCTTGCTTCAGTGAGTGTTATTCATCAAAGTAGTGCTCTTGCCGATGCTTACGCCACAGCAATGATGGCGATCGGCAGCGCGGGAGCAATCGAGCTAGCGAATGAATTGCAATTATCCGTTTTATTGATAGCCATAAAAGACGATAATTACCAAATCATTAGAATCAATCTAGAGTGAGACTTTTGTAGTAATCATTTTAAAATTTGCTGAGTGATAAAAATGAATAAAAAATGTGTAAAAATTTGAACTTAATAGCACCGGCTATTGATGAGAATTTTTCTGCATTTTTTAACATTGTTAGCCTCAGCCCTTTGGGATATAGGATTTTTTACCCAAGGGTAGGCTTCGCACTCCATTTTCCTGCGTTAATTTTTTTCGCTAGACAACATGTAGAGCTTCAAAAAAATATGCCTTGTAAAATGAAAAAAATCCTACTATCAAATCTAAAATGACTACTACCAAGGTCTCAGCATAATGCCCACCTATAAGCCACTAGCAGAGGTTATGCGTCCAGACTCGTTGGCGGATTTTGTTGGTCAAAAACACCTGCTCGGCAAAGACCAACCTCTTGGCAAGTCGCTCAATGAGGGGCAGCTGCACTCAATGGTTTTATGGGGCCCTTCAGGCACTGGAAAAACCACTTTAGCACGAATTATTTGTAGTCAAGTGGGCGCTCATTTTGAGCAAATGTCGGCGGTTCTGGATGGTGTCAAAGAGCTACGAGTTGTGCTGGATCACGCACAACGTTACCAGCAACACGGCAAAAGCACAGTGTTATTTGTTGATGAAATTCATCGTTTCAACAAATCCCAACAAGACGCATTTTTGCCTCATATTGAGTCAGGCTTAATAACACTGATTGGCGCCACCACCGAGAATCCATCGTTTGAGCTTAACCGAGCGTTGTTGTCTAGATTAAGAGTCTATATTCTCAATTCGTTAAACGCAGAAGAGCTCAGTGTTGTTGCAGCTAGAGCAATCGAGCGTCAAAAAGTCTCGCTTGCGGACGACGGCTCTTTGGACAGTATTATTGCAGCGAGTGGCGGTGACGCTAGAAGGTTGATCAATATTATTGAGCAACTTTCTCAAAGTGATGGAAGCACTCTCAATAAAGAGGCTGTTAGTAAAATATTGCAAGGAAAAATTAGCGCTTTTGATAAAGGTGGTGATATTTATTATCAGCAGCTCTCCGCCTTTCATAAAGCAGTACGCGGCTCCTCGCCAGATGGCGCTTTGTACTGGATGGCAAGAATGTTGGTTGCTGGCTGCGACCCAAAAGTAATTGCTAGAAGGCTACTCGCGATTGCGTCAGAAGATGTTGGTAATGCTGATCCAAGGGCCTTGCAAATCACCCTTAATGCCTGGGATGTTTATCAGCGTGTTGGAGACAAAGAGGGTAATCGGGCGATTGCACAAGCCGCGGTTTTTTGTGCTTGTGCGCCAAAATCTAACGCCGTGTATAAAGCCTTTAATGAGGCGATGCAGGCCGCAAGAGAGACTGGAGATTTGGAGGTACCGGCGCATCTTTGCAACGCCGATACCAAATTAATGGAAGAGCTTGGTTATGGAGAGGGTTATCGTTATGCACATAATGAAGCGGGCGGCTTTAGCGCAGGGCAAACATATTTTCCTGAGACAATGGGAGAGCAGATTTATTATCAGCCCACCGATAGAGGCCTAGAGATTAAAATTGGGGAAAAGTTAAAACAACTGAGACAAGGCTTATGAGTGCTGTAAATACAGTTCTGGCAATTGGTGTGGGCGCTACTATCGGCGCAAGTTGTCGTTATTATTTGGGTGTATTGTCGCTGCAGTGGCTAGGTAAAGCGCTGCCGTATGGTACGTTGATATCGAATGTACTGGGCTCCCTTATAGCCGGTATTTTGGTGGTGGTGATTCTGGAAAAAGCACTACTTAACGAAACTTACCGACTGATGCTTTTGGTTGGCTTAACGGGTTCGTTAACAACAATGTCAACCTTATCTTTTGAGTCGGTTGAAATGCTGAGCAGTGGTCATTATTCACAAGCGCTATTAAACATCTTGCTTAATGTTGGTCTTTCTCTATTGGCGGCAGCGCTTGGCGTTATGTTGGCTAAGTATGGTTTTGGCTTAGCGCAGGGCTAGTTTTGCCTCTATTTCATCGAGCAGAAGCGCCGAAATATTGAGATTAAACAGCTTGTCTAGCTCGCGAATGCAAGTCGGACTGGTGACGTTAATTTCGGTGATATAGTCGCCAATTACATCAAGGCCTACAAACAATAAACCTTTTTCGATGAGCGTCGGCGCTATTTGTTCGCACAAGTATCTGTCACGATCGCTAAGTGGCTGTCCACGCCCCGTTGCTCCTGCGGCTAGGTTGCCTTTGAAATTTCCTTCGGCTGGAATGCGCGCCAAGGCGTAATCAACTGGCTTGCCGTTTATCAGCAAAATGCGTTTGTCGCCATCCTTAATCTCATGCAAAAACTCTTGAGCCATAATAAATCGTTGGCCCTGATTGGTCAGCTTTGAGACAATATCGTCTATGTTGTCGTCGCCTTTGTGAAGCTTGTAAATGTCAGTGCCACCCATGCCGTCAAGTGGCTTAACAACGGCCACATCATTGCTTTCAACAAAAGCGCGGATTTGTTTAGTGTTCGCACTAACCAATGTTTTGGGCATGCAATGGTTGAAATTTAGAGTGAATAGTTTTTCATTGGCGTCACGTAATGAGCTCGGTTTGTTGACAATCAAAGTACCATCGCGCTCGGCTTGTTCTAGAAGGTAAGTGGCATAAATATAATCCATATCAAAAGGCGGATCTTTGCGCATAAAAATAACATCAATATCGCCAAGAGCCACTACTTCGGCGTCTTCTCGGTGGTGCCAATTGTCTTTTGAGTCTTCAACAGTGGTCTTGCGGGCGCTGGCATAAACAGAGCCTTGCTGGTGAAACATGTCGTTGCTGTCAAACGTGATAATATTCCATCCACGACTCTGAGCCTCTAGCATCATCGCAAAAGAAGAGTCTTTTATTGGGTTGATGCTGGTGATGTCGTCCATCAGTACGGCAAGTTTAATTTGCTTCATTGGGTTATTATTGCAGAGAACCTGCAATAGTAAAGGATTTAATGAACAACATTGTCAGTGTTAAAAGTCCTTGATGAGGCTTTCTTTTCAGCGTATAATTGCCCCTCTTTAGTGCGGGGTGGAGCAGCATGGTAGCTCGTCGGGCTCATAACCCGAAGGTCATAGGTTCAAATCCTATCCCCGCTACCAAATTTCCTTAGTGTTATAATAGGAAGATTAAGACCCCCTCTTTTGGGGGTTTTTATTAGGATTTTTTTAGTATGGCTAAAATTGCTGATAAAGTTGTTGCATTGATCAATCCCGTCATTGAAGACATGGGTTATGAGCTGCTGGGCGCTGAATATGTTGCCAGCGGTAAACATTCGACCTTAAGACTCTACATTGACTCAGAGCAAGGCATTGGCGTGGATGATTGCGAAGCCGTTTCGCGTCAGGTGAGTGCTATAATGGATGTTGAAGACCCGATTAGTGGTCAGTATAATCTGGAGGTGTCTTCTCCAGGTATCGAACGCCCGCTTTTTACACTCGCACATTATCAGCGCTTTCTAGGTCACGATATTAGCCTTAGATTGTTTAGACCAATTGAAGGTAGACGTAAATTTACTGGCAGTATAGGCAGTATTAGTGAAGCAAATGAAACTATTGAACTGGTGACTGAGTTAGGACCGGTAACAATAGATTTAAATTTAATAGATAAAGCACATTTGGTTGCGCATTTTTAGGGGAAACGCATGGAAGGCAAAGAACTATTTTTAATGGTTGAGGCAATCTCTAACGAAAAAAACATCAGTAAAGAGGATGTGATTGAATCATTGGAAGAGGCCCTAGCAGTTGCTACAAAAAAACGAAACAACATCGATGTTCGAGTTGATATTGACCGTCAAAGTGGTGAATTCAGCACATTTAGGCGCTGGATGGTAATTGCAGACGGCGAGCAATGTGTCGATGACGAAGGTACAGAGTTTGACGCTGAGTTACACATTTATCAAGCAGATGCAAATGGCTTGGAAGTGGATGCTTTTGTTGAAGAGCCGATGGAGTCTGTTGAATTTGGCAGAATTGCTGCGCAAATCGTTAAGCAGGTCATTATTCAAAAAGTGCGCGAGCATGAAAGAGCGGTGATTGTTGAGAACTTCAGCCGCCGTGTTGGTGAAGTTGTTTCAGTTACAGTAAAGCGTGTTGATCGTGGCAATGTTTATGTTGACATGGGTGGCGTTGACGGCATGATCTCGAGATTTGATTTAATTCCAAATGAGTCTGTCAGAAAAAATGACCGCTTAAGAGCCTACATTAAAGAAGTTAAGTCGACACCAAGAGGCGCGCAAATCTTTTTAAGCCGCACGGTCAATGAAATGATGGTCGAACTTTTTGCAATGGAAGTGCCTGAAATTAGTGAAGGTGTTATCGAAATTATGTCTGGCGCAAGAGATCCAGGTCTTCGTGCAAAGCTAGCGGTTAAAGCTAAAGACAAGCGTCTAGATCCAATCGGTTCGTGCATTGGTATGCGAGGTGCTCGAGTGCAAGCGGTTTCGAACGAGTTAAACGGCGAGCGTGTTGATATTATTTTGTGGGATGAAGATCCTGCCCAGTTTGTGATTAATGCAATGGCGCCAGCTGAGGTTAGCTCAATTGTTGTTGATGAAGACAAGGGTTCGATGGATATTGCTGTTGACGAAGAGCAGCTTGCCCTAGCGATTGGTCGTGGTGGTCAGAATATCAAACTAGCGAGTCGTCTAACGGGCTGGAAGTTGAATGTCATGTCATTAGCTGATGCTGACGATCTACAAGCTAAAGAAGCACAAAAGACTGGCGAAAAGCTGGCTGAGAAGCTAGGTGTTGATGCTGAAGTGGCTGGTGTTCTAATCGACGAAGGCTATACAAGTCTTGACGAAATTGCAGAAGCTGACTCTGACATTCTTTCAAAAATTGAAGAATTTGACGAGGAAATGGTTGGGGAGCTACAAGAACGTGCACAAGACGCACAGCTTGTTAAGGCGCTTGGCGATGCAGAAGCGACAGAGATATTGATGAGCGTTGCAGGCATTGATGAGTCTTTAGCAGCAGCACTTGTTGACGCAGAGATAGAGACAGTTGATGATATAGCCGAGCTGTCAATTGGCGAACTGTTAGAGATTCAAGATATTGGCACTGATAGAGCTTCGGCTGTTATTATGACTGCCAGAGAAAATGAAGGCTGGTTTGACTGATCTGTTTGTAAGAGTAATTACGAACACATTCAACAATAAATAGAGGTAATCAAAAATGGCACATACAGTAGAAAGCTTATCTAAATTACTGAAAAAGACACCTGATGAGGTGATATCGATTTTGGTGGCCGCCGGCATTGATGGAAAAGCCCAAGACTCTGATATTTCGAGCGACGAAAGAAAAGTCTTAATGACGAATTTAAGTAAGCGTTCAGGCACCAAATCAAGCATTTCTGTTTCACGTAAAACACCAAAAACGACTTCGACGTCAGGCGGCGTTAAGATACAGGTTAAGAAAAAACGCCAAGTAGCGCCAGTCGTTGTTGCAGCTGTTGATGAGGGTGTTGAAGAAGCCGCTCAAAAGGCACAAGAAGCGCTTGAAGCCGGCAGATTGGCTGAAGAAAAACACCAAGAGCAAGACGCTAAGCGTCATGGTGCAATTAAAGAGAAAAAAGATCAAGACGAGGCCCGCAAAACACAAAAAGAACAGCAAGAGCAAGGCGCCAAGGACAAAATAGAGGCGGACGCAAAAGCCACAGCAGAAAAGAACGTCAAAGCCAAAGTTACTGATAAGCCAAAAACGAAAGAGACAAAACAGCCTCAAAGATTACGTAATGCAGCCGCACCTGCAGCTGCGCCTAGACGCAAACAACTGCACGTTGCGCGCCATAATCCAAACCGCAAATTAAAAAAGAAAGACCGCACAAGGCTTTCGCAAAAAGTTCAAGACGAGCAAGCGCAGCACGGATTCCATAAGCCTGTCGACAAAATCATTTACGAAGTCGCCATTCCTGAAAATATTAAAATTTCAGATTTAGCATTAAAAATGGCCACCAAGGCTGGCGAGGTATTAAAAGTAATGATGGGTATGGGTGTTATGGCAACACTTAACGACGTTATTGATCAAGATACAGCGATGCTTGTTGTTGAGGAAATGGGTCATACGCCAATTGCCAGCAAAGAAGAAACTATTGAAGACACGCTTGTCAAAGACGAGGGCGATGATACAAATGCGACTACAAGGCCGCCAGTGGTTACCATCATGGGTCACGTAGATCACGGCAAAACTTCACTTCTAGACTACATCAGAAACACCAAGGTAACTGCCGGCGAAGCGGGCGGAATTACCCAGCATATCGGCGCTTACCAAGTGAGCCCGAACGGTAATACCATTACCTTTATTGACACACCGGGCCATGCTGCATTCTCTCAAATGAGATCTCGTGGTGCTGGTGCAACTGATATTGTTATTTTGGTTGTTGCTGCTGATGATGGTGTTATGCCACAAACAATTGAATCAATTAAACATGCGAAAGCATCGGGCGTACCAATTATTGTTGCCATTAATAAAATGGACAAAGAAGGTGCCCAGCCTGACAAAATCAAACAAGTACTTTCAACGCACGATGTTATCTCAGAAGACTGGGGTGGCGATGTGATGATGATAGGCGTTTCGGCGCATACCGGCGAAGGTGTTAACGAGTTGCTTGATGCCATCACTCTAACGGCGGAAGTGACCGAGCTTAAGGCCGACACTTCTCAGCCTGCTAGTGGTATTGTGCTTGAGGCCAGACTAGACAAGGGTAGAGGCAAGGTAACAACAATTCTTGTGCAGTCAGGCACTTTGAAAAAAGGCGACACAGTTATTGCTGGCCTTGAATATGGCAAGGTTAAGCAAATTGTTGATGACAGCGGCAAGCCAATCAAAGAGGCAGGTCCTTCGATGCCGGTTGAAATTTTGGGCCTATCAGGCGTTCCTGATTCTGGCGATGAAGTCTTAACAGTTGAAAGCGAGCGTAAAGCGCGTGAAGTTGCAGAATTCAGAAAAACTAAAGACCGCGAGGCCAAATTACAAAAACAACAAGCTGAGAAAATGGATAATTTCTTCTCCAAAATGGAAGAAGGTGACATTTCTACGGTTAATGTTTTGCTTAAGTCTGACGTTCGAGGTTCGGCACAAGCCTTGGTTGAAGCTCTTGAAGAGTTGTCTACAGATGAAGTGCGCGTTAAAGTGGTTTCATCGGGTGTTGGCGGTATTAATAATACCGATATAGCACTGGCTGGGGCTTCTGAGGCTATTGTCCTTGGTTTTAACGTTCGTGCTGACGCTGTTGCTAGAAAAACAGCTGACACCGAAGGCGTTAGAATCGAATACTACAGCATCATCTATAACTTAATCGATGACATCAAAGGCATCATGAGCGGCATGCTTTCACCAGAGCTTAGTGAGAACATTATTGGTATTGCCTTTGTTAAAGACGTCTTCAGATCGCCTAAGTTTGGTGATATTGCAGGTTGTATGGTGCAAGAAGGTGTTGTTAGAAAAGACAGCCCAATTCGCGTACTTCGAGATAGTGTTGTTATTTATGAAGGTGAGCTAGAATCACTCAGGCGCTTTAAAGACGATGTCAAAAAAGTTGAGTCGGGTACCGAATGTGGTATCGGTGTTCTTAACTACAAAGATGTTCAGCCTGGCGATCAAATCGAGGTCTTCGAACGCGTTGAGCGCGCTCGTACACTTTAAAGGAAGCGCTTAAGTGGCACAACAACCCAGCTATAGAACAGAGAGGGTCAACGAGCTTGTTAGAAGAGAGCTCGTTATGCTGCTCAGAAAAGAAGTTAACGACCCACGTCTGAAAGATGTTGTTATTACTGATGTGATTACAAGTCGTGATTTAAGCAGCGCCAAAGTATTTTTCTCCACCGCAGAAGACACCCAAAAAGAAGTGGCCAAGCTTTTGAAAAATGCCAGTGGCTTTTTTCGCACTCGCCTCTCCAAAGTCCTAGACTTGCGCCACACACCAACTCTGAGCTTTATTTACGATACCGCGCCAAATACGGGCGCTAGCATTGAAGACCTTCTAAGCAAACTTTAACCCCTGCCAAAGATGTCCAGAAGAAACAAGAAAGGCCGAGACATCAACGGCGTTATATTGCTAGACAAGGCCACTGGTGCCAGCTCTAACTTTGTACTTCAGCAAGTCAAACGTCTGTTTTTTGCCAAAAAAGCCGGCCATACTGGTAGTCTTGATCCGCTAGCAAGCGGTTTACTGCCGATTTGCCTAGGTCAAGCGACAAAGGTGGCACAATTTCTACTCAATGACGATAAGCGCTATTTTGTCCGCGGCAAATTAGGCCAGATAAGTGACACTGGTGATGCCGAGGGAGTGATAACAAATTCTGGTGAAACCGAAGGTGTTGATGATTCGAGTATTGCCGATGTTTTGCCGCAATTTGTTGGCAACATCAAGCAGGTGCCGCCAATGTATTCGGCGCTTAAACGTGATGGTAAGCCACTTTACGAATTGGCACGACAAGGCATCGAGGTTGAGCGCGAAGCGCGCCCAGTAACTATTTATGAAATCAACTATGTAAGTCTTGAAGATGATATTCTCAGTCTAGATGTAGCCTGCTCAAAAGGCACCTACATCAGAACTTTGGTCGAAGATATTGGCAAAGTGCTTGGTTGCGGCGCTCATGTGATCGAATTAAGGCGCACAGGTTTTGCTCATTTTGATTTAACCGATAGTATCACTTTTGAGCAGCTAGAGGCCCTGAAGAGCGAAGATTTTGATGCGCTAGACGCGCAGATTTTTGCTGCTGAAACCATGCTTCCAAGCTTTGACTCTGTGTTTTTAAGCGCCGAGCAAACCAGTGATATCAAGCTCGGCAGGAAGGTCCAGTATGGCAATTTTGTAGAGGTGCAAAAACTAAAATTGTTCGATGAAAATCAGCAATTTATAGGTATTGGTGAGAGCAATCTTGGAGGTGAAGTCTTGCCCAAGCGTTTATTTGTTTAGGCTTTCAAAAAGAAACCCGTTAATGAAAAAACTATAGATGATCTATTCTAACGTGAATTATGTTGCTTCCAGTAATTCTAAAATCACGTTGCTGACTATTGCTTATTTTTAATAAATCGCCGGCAGGGAGCTTACATAGCATTTTTTCGCCATCTTCCACAAGCACACTCGAGTCAGATAAAGTATACAAAAATCCAAGCTCGCTTTTAGCTAAGGTAGCGCTTTTGCAATCGATGAATGTTTGGATTGTTCCGTAATAAAGACTACTTTTGGTTATCAAATTAAAATCGGAAATTGGACCATCAGTGAGTGTCGCGCAGGTTTTGCAGCCGCCGTCAAATTTTGCAACACTTAGTAGCTGGTCAAGCGAATCACATGTTTTGTTGTCATGGCTCAGCTCAACACCCCTCCCCTTAATTAGAACAAGGTGTCGAAAATACCCAGAGAAATCTGAAAATTCGCCATTTTCATCAACGCTTGCAATGCTGAGCCGCCAATCAAAATCATCGATTGTTCCGCCTTCGTTGATAGCCAATTCCACTGTTTCACCCTTGTCATTTTTCCAAGGAATGGTTTTAAACTTGGACTTTGTAATCACCTCTACCATAATATTTTCTTTGCTTTTTAGGTTTCTAGGCTGTATCGAGAGCCCGGATGAGTAAGTCTACTGTAAGTCACGGGTGTGTTGCCATTCCAAGTAATACGACTAATCAAAATGCAAGGCGATCCTTGGTCAATATCGAGCGATTTTGCCACGCCGGTGTTTGCAGAAATCGCCTCAATAATGTGCTTTGCATCAGAAAGGGGTGTTGTTTGTTTTAAGTAGTGGTTTGCTGTTTCAGTTGTTAAGTCTACATCTAAATAATTAGGGACTTGCATTTTATTAATAAAACGTTCTTCGAGCTGTATTGGCTCGTCATTTTCGAAGTGCAGAACCAAGGAGTAATACACTCGTGATGTAGTGTCTAGACCAAGAAATCGACTTGCCTGTGGTGGTGCATCAATTTCTTTATGTTCAATAACTTTAGAGCAAAATTGGCCGCCTCGTGCCGCAACCTCCTCAGCAATGTCTTTAATTTGCAACACCGATTTCACCGGCAGACTTTCGCTAACAAAAGTCCCAAGACCCTGAATGCGGTAAAGAATACCTTCTTCTGTTAGCTCTTTGAGCGCTCGGTTAGCCGTCATACGACTAATATCAAACTCTTGGCAAAGACTATTTTCAGAAGGGACTTTTGTGTGTTCCTGCCATATCTTGTCGTGAATGCCGTCAACAATGTGTTGCTTTACGATTTGGTATCTTGGCTTGTTGGTTTTCATAAGCGATCATTATACGGGTTATTATTATCTATTTGCATGAACTTGTATATACATGTATAATCAATTTCAAAATAGAGAGTTGGATTATATAATGACAAACAATAGGAAAAAAATGGCGATCAAAGCCCCACACGGAACAAAACTGAGTTGCAAGGGTTGGCACCAAGAGGCGGCTATGCGCATGCTGATGAATAACCTTGACCCCGATGTTGCAGAACGACCTGATGAGCTTATAGTTTATGGTGGCAACGGCAAGGCCGCAAGAAATTGGGAGTGCTACAATAAAATAATTTCAACCCTTAAACGCTTAGAAAATGATGAAACCTTATTGATCCAGTCGGGTAAGCCTGTTGGTGTTTTTAGAACACACGAAGAGTCACCTCGAGTTATTATTGCAAACTCTCATCTTGTGCCAAGATGGGGAAATTGGGATAAGTTTAGAGAATATGAGCAAGCGGGTCTGACAATGTACGGGCAGATGACCGCAGGTTCTTGGATTTACATAGGCTCACAAGGTATTTTGCAAGGCACTTATGAAACCTTTGCAGAGTGTGCTAAGCAAAACTTTGGAGACGACCTTTCGGGAAGACTGGTTGTTACTGCGGGCTTGGGCGGTATGGGAGGTGCACAACCATTAGCAGCAACAATGAATGGCGCAGCGTGCTTAACGGTTGAGGTGGATGAAACAAGAGCGCAAAAGAGATTAGAAACGGCTTACTTAGATGTTATTTCTTATGATCTAGATGAGGCCTTAGAAAAGGTTATGAAAGCCAAAGAGAGCAAACAGCCTCTATCGGTTGGATTGATCGCAAATATAGCTGACGTATTACCTGAAATGCTCAATAAAGGCATTATTCCAGACATCTTAACTGATCAAACCTCTGCACATGATCTGCAACTGGGCTATCTGCCATCTGGTTATGATGTTGAGTCATCTAAAGTCTTTCGTAATAAAGATCCAAAAGGCTATCAGGAGGCGGTGCTAGACTCAATGCAGGTGCATGTAGCGACAATGCTTGAAATGCAAAAACAAGGCGCCATTACATTCGACTATGGCAATAATATTCGTGGTCAAGTGGCGGATCATCGTGGCATGAGCGAGGCTTTTGATATTAAAGGCTTTGTGCCTTTATATATTAGGCCTTTATTTTGTGAAGGCTCTGGACCTTTCAGGTGGGCGGCACTATCGGGAGACCCTCAAGACATTCATGTTACAGATAAGGCGATTTTGGAAACCTTCCCCCAGAATGAATCACTGGCTAAATGGATCCAGAAAGCCCAAACTCAAATTCAATTTCAGGGTTTACCGGCGCGAATTTGCTGGCTCAAATATGGAGAGCGTGAAGAAATGGGCCTTAAATTTAATTGGCTTGTTAAAAAAGGCAAGGTCAAAGCACCTATTGTTATCGGAAGGGATCACTTGGATTGCGGCTCGGTCGCGTCCCCTAATCGTGAAACCGAAGGAATGATGGATGGCTCGGATGCTATTGCGGACTGGCCATTGCTAAACGCCATGTTAAATACGGCGTGCGGCGCAAGCTGGGTCTCTATCCATCACGGCGGTGGCGTAGGTATTGGCTATTCAATACACTCAGGCATGGTTAGTGTTGCCGATGGCACAACTATGGCTGATAACAGGCTTTCTAGAGTACTTACAGCTGATCCGGGAACGGGCGTTATGAGACACGCTGATGCGGGCTATGATATTGCCAAAAATACTGCAAAGAATAAAGGTGTTGATTTGCCTATGTTGGAGGACTAAACAATGATTAGCCTGAAAGATTTACATGCTGATCTTGATAAAGCCATCGCTCTTGTTGTTAAAGATAGAAGTGCTGTAATAAAATCGAGAAAAGTTGTTGACACGGCACTTAGTGATGGCAAGACTTACTACGGCATTAATACCGGCTTTGGCTTCTTGGCAAATAAGAGGATTGATGCTGACAAACTGGAAAAATTGCAGAAAAACTTGCTATTAAGCCATGCGGTGGGTCTTGGGGATTTTGTGCCCAAAGACATTACAAGGCTGATGCTTAAGCTTAAAGTTTATAGTTTGAGTTTGGGTTATTCCGGCGTATCCCTTGAGACTTTTGATCGCCTGCTGATGTTCATAGAAAATGACTGGATTTCAGTTGTTCCCAGCAAGGGTAGTCTCGGTGCATCTGGAGATTTGGCGCCGTTGGCGCACCTATGTTTGCCTTTGATTGGCAAAGGGGAGTTTTGGGCTGACAATAACAACGAGATGGTTTCTGCAAAATCTGTTTTAGAAAAGGCGGGCCTACAACCGATTACATTAAAAGCAAAGGATGGCCTAGCGCTAATCAATGGTACGCAGCTTATGACTGCGTATGGCGCCCATATTCTTCAAAGGGCTCAAAGCTTAGTAAAAAATGCCGATATCTTGGCTGCAATTTCGCTTGAAGCATTAAAGGGGAGTATTAAGCCATTTGATGAAAAAATCCAGGCAGTTAGGCTTCAGCCCGGTCAAAAAAAAGTTGCTTATAATGTAAGAGCTTTACTGCAGGGCTCTGATATCCTTGAAAGCCACAAGCATTGCGAGAAAGTCCAAGACCCTTACTCTTTAAGGTGCGTACCTCAAGTGCATGGCGCAACACGAGACTTATTGGACTACGCCAATACAGTTTTTGAGAATGAGCTTAACTCGGTAACGGATAACCCGCTCGTGTTTGATGATGGCGATATTATCAGTGGTGGCAATTTTCATGGCCAACCTTTGGCTCTAGCAATGGATTCTGCAGCCATGGCGCTTGCTGAAATTGCTAGTATTTCCGAGCGTCGAATATATTTGTTATTACAAGGGTTAGACGGCCTACCGACAGTTCTGGTGAATGACAGTGGAGTTAATTCTGGATTTATGATCCCGCAATATACGGCTGCGTCTTTGGTTTCTCATAATAAGGTGCTATGCCATCCTGCGTCCGTTGACTCTATTCCTTCCTGCTTGGGCCAAGAAGATCACGTAAGCATGGGCAGCATTTCTGCCATTAAACTGCTGGAAGTGCTGAAAAATGTAGAGCAGGTTATGGCAATCGAAGCATTTACTTCAGCACAAGCACTCGACTTTAGGCATCCAATTACTGCTGGAAAAGGTGTTGAAGCGGCGCATAAGGAAATTAGAAAACACGTCTCCCATAAGGAGGCGGATGACTTTTTTAGACAAGATATCGATGCATGTATTGAACTACTTAGATCCAATTCAATCCTTTCAAGTGTTGAATCCTCAATTGGCGCTTTGCAATGATAAAGATTGAAAATATCAACTTAGCTCAGTGTTTAGATAGCGGTACCCAGGATGAAATCCACCTTATGAAAGATGCTGTTGTTGTTTGGGATGGTAATTTGATAGAATGGGTGGGCAGTAAAAGCGAGTTGCCCAAGAAATACAAGAACATTCAAACGGTTGATGGTCAAAAAGCCCTTTTGTTACCAGGCTTGATTGATTGCCATACTCATTTGGCTTTTGGCGGCTGGCGAAGCGATGAATTTGGCGAAAGAGTGGCTGGCGTTCCATATGCTGAAATTACTGCGCGTGGCGGCGGTATTTCCTCGACGGTGAAGGCAACTCGTGCAGCAACAGAGGATGACTTGTATTCACGAAGCTATAACTTCTTAGAAAAAATGAGAGAGCTTGGAGTCACCACTGTTGAGTGTAAAAGTGGCTATGGCCTGTCCTTAGATGATGAGATGAAGCTCTTGCGAGTCTATCGGCGACTTGGTGAAAGCCAGCCGCTTAGAATTGTTCCAACCTTTCTTGGCGCTCATCTTGTTCCACAAGGCACAACTAGGGAAGAATACTGCAAACTGGTTGTTGATAAAATGATTCCAGAGGTTACGAAAAATGCCTTAGCAGAATTTTGCGATGTTTTTGTCGATGAACATGCTTTTTCTGTAGAAGAGGCTGCGCCTATCGTTGCCAAGGCAAAAGAGTGCGGTTTAAAAATTAAGCTCCATGTTGACCAACTTTCAAACGGCAAGGGGGCCGAGTTTGCAGCCGAGTGTGGCGCAATTTCCGCCGACCACTTGGAGTATATTTCAGAAGAGGGTATTCAGGCAATGAAGCGCTCAGGAACGGTAGCTGTTAGCTTGCCTTTGGCGACGCTTTACACTTTTCAAAAACCGCTTGATGCAAGAGCGCTAATTGATGCTGGTGTTGATGTTGCTCTTGCAACAGATTTTAATCCCGGTTCAGCGCCAAGCTATCATTTGCCACTCGCTATGATGCTTGGTTGCACATTAAATCGCATGAGCCCCGCAGAAGTGCTTAAAGCTGTGACGATTAAGGCCGCAAAAGCGCTTGGCAAAATCGACACGATAGGTTCGATTGAGGTTGGAAAAAAAGCGGATTTTGTGTTAATAGGCGCTCCGAGTATCGATCACTGGATGTATCACTTTACCGAGAATGCAAATCGATTAACTGTTATTAATGGAAACATTGTCTTTAAGGCATGAAAAAAGGACTTGAAGTGAAAAATTGGAAATTTAAAGGCATATATTTGAAAGAAGGTTGGATTTCACCAGCCTATATTGCAACAGACGAGAGAGGAAAAATTACAGCAATCTCTAAGAAGTCTCCAGCTGTGGTAGACGAAGTAGTGAACGGTTACGGGATTGCGCCAATAACCAACTCTCACTCACATGCTTTTCAGTATGCAATGGCGGGTTTGACTGAAAATATACCTGAGGGGCAAGGCAGTGATAATTTTTGGTCTTGGCGAGATAAAATGTATCGTATAGCAGATCAAATAACGCCTGAGCAAACAGAGGCAATTGCTACAATGCTCTACGCTGAAATGGCACGTGTTGGTTACGACCATGTGGTTGAGTTTCACTATTTGCGAAATGATAAAAATGGCACATGCTATGACAATCCCAATGAAATGTCTGACAGGCTTATTTCTGCAGCAAAAAAGGCAGGAATAAAGATCACCCTGACACCTGTTTACTATCGCTGTTCTGGTTTCGGCAGAGGGCCTTCAGAGGCGCAGAAACGTTTTCAGTTTTCTTCAACAGAGGATTATTTCAAGCATATTGAGTCACTTAGGTCACAATATCAAAACGACGTAAGTGTTGATATCGGCTTTGGCCTGCACTCGATGAGAGCGGCATCGACAGAAGAGATAAAAGAGATTATTTCTTACAATAAAGAGCTGCCATGTCATTTGCATATTTCAGAACAAATGCAAGAAGTAAATGCATGTGTGGAGCATCTTGGTGCGAGACCTATAGAATGGCTCACAAACGAAACCGAAGTTGGCTCCAACTGCCACTTAGTGCACAGTACGCATATAAATGATTCGGAAATGAGGGCAATCATTAAGGCGGACGCCAATGTTGTGATTTGCCCCACTACTGAGGGCAACTTAGGCGATGGTTTTTTCCCTATTGCTGAGTATATCAACAATGGTGGTCGCTGGTGTATTGGTTCAGACTCACACATTACGCTAAATCCATTTGAGGAGGCTCGACTGCTTGATTACGGTCAGCGCATGGCAAAACAGCAACGCAATGTTTTACTCAATGCTAAGGCTGGTGACAGTGCCGCACTCGCATTTGAAGCAATGGTTGATAATGGCAGAATGGCCGCAGGAAGGCAACCACAAGATTATTTTGAAGTTGGTGCCGACCTAGATATAGTCATTATTGACGCAAACTCGCCATTAATGGGCCGCGCGAGTGACGAAGGCAGATTGGCAACGATTGTTTATGCATTAGATGTCGGTGCGATTGATGGCCAAATTATCAATGGAAAGTGGCTTGTAAAATCTGGCAGACACGTAAATAAAGAAGAAATATTGAACGACTTCAACAAGGTTCTTTACGACATTCACTGATCGATTGTTCCGGGTGGGTTTGGTCAAATAAGTCCCAAACCTTTCCATCTTCTTATTACATGACTTTGTTGGCAGTTCTTTCTCTCTAGATTATAATAAGCATTAGATTTGCGCGCTCACTCGCGCATTGTTATTGTGGTTGCAAAAGGGAAGAAAATGAAAGTTTTGGTTGTAGGTTCGGGGGGGCGTGAGCACGCCCTAGCATGGCAATGCGCAAGCTTCGATGTGGTTGATGCGGTATTTGTTGCTCCTGGCAACGCAGGCAGCGCACTAGAGGACAAAATTTCAAATATTGAGATTGACTCCGAAGATATCGATGGCCTTATTGCTTTTGCCAAGAAAGAATCTGTCGATATAACCATAGTCGGGCCAGAGGCGCCTTTGGTGCTCGGTATTGTTGATGAATTTAGAGGCGCAGGCCTGGCTATTTTTGGCCCAACTCAAGCCGCAGCTCAATTGGAGGGCTCAAAAGCTTTTTGCAAAGATTTCCTCCAGCGCAACGATATTCCGACAGCTTTTTATCAGGTCTTTACCGAAGAGGCTGCTGCCATTATGTACGTTAAAGAAAAAGGCGCGCCGATTGTCATTAAGGCGGATGGCTTGGCTGCTGGTAAGGGTGTTATTATTGCCAATACTGAGCAAGAGGCCTTTGATGCGATTCACGACATGCTGCAAGGTAATCGCTTTGGCGACGCCGGTTCACGTGTTGTTATTGAAGAATTTCTAGTTGGCGAAGAAGCCAGTTTTATCGTCATGGTTGACGGCGAGAACATCCTGCCGATGGCAACCTCACAAGACCACAAGGCTAGAGATAATGGCGATCTTGGGCCGAATACAGGCGGTATGGGCGCTTACTCGCCTGCGCCAATTGTCAGTCAAGAAATATTTGATGATGTTATGGCAACCGTGATCCGTGCAACGGTTGACGGCATGGCCGCTGAAGGCATGCCATACACAGGCTTTCTTTATGCCGGCCTTATGATTGATGCTGACGGCAAGGCTAAAGTCTTGGAATACAACTGCCGATTTGGCGACCCTGAGACACAACCAATTATGATGCGCCTCCAGTCAAATTTAGCTGAGCTTTGTTTGATGGCATCCGACGGCAAGCTTGATAAAGCCACAATTGAGTGGGATGAGCGCGCTTGTTTGGGCGTGGTATTGGCAGCTAAAGGCTACCCAGATGCTTACCAAAAAAACGAACTTATCAATTTGCCGGAAAACACAGCGGACGCTAAAGTTTTCCATGCTGGTACCAAGATTTACAAAGACAATGTCTTTAGTAATGGTGGACGTGTTTTGTGTGCAACCGCTTTGGGTGATGACATCAAGCAAGCGCAAGCCAACGCTTATGCACTGCTTGAGCAGATTGACTGGCAAGGCTCTTATTACCGTACCGATATTGGTTTTAAAGCGCTATAAGGTTGTCAGCCGATGACCATCATTGGCGTTGATGAGGCTGGTCGTGGCCCACTTGCTGGCAGTGTTGTGGCGGCGGCTGTTATTCTGCCGACAACGTTTGAAATGCCCGGCCTAACAGACTCGAAAAAACTCAGCGAAAAGCAGCGCGACACACTTTATTCTCAAATAACGCAGTGTTGCCAATGGGCAGTGGGTGAGGCAAGTTGCTTTGAGATTGACCAAATCAATATTCTCCAAGCCACCATGTTGGCGATGCAGCGTTCTATTCTGAAGCTACAAGCCGAACATACAGAATTCAGTAGCTCCGAGTATGAGGTGCTTGTTGATGGTAATCGTTGTCCTAGTGTCGATAATTGCCGAGCAATTATTAAGGGCGATTTAAGCGAGCCAGCAATCTCTGCTGCCTCTATTATTGCTAAAGTAACTCGTGATAGGCAGATGAGAGAACTAGGCGCTCTTTATCCTCAGTACGGTTTTGCAAAGCACAAGGGTTATGGTACCAAGATGCATATGGAAGCTTTGATGAAGCACGGGCCGGTAGCGGGGGTTCATCGCTATTCTTTTGCCCCAGTTCTCAGGGCTAGTTGAGGGAGTCGATCTGCTGTTGAAGTGCTGTTTGGGCTGCTTCTAACTCAGCTTTTTTAGCTTCAAGGGCAGCCCTTCTTTCGGCCTCGGCCGCTTTCAGGTTGTCACGTTCAATTTCATCCGCAGGTCTTTTGCTAAGGTAGCTAAACAGTTTAACCACTTTTCCGACATTTTTTGCCTTTGCCGCTTGGTTGGTGGCACTTTCTGCCTCTCGTTTGGTCACAGAGCCCATTAAATATACCGTTTTTCTCTCGGTCAGGACTTTGATATGAGTTGGGTGAAACACCTCTTGATCTTGAAAAAGAACCTCAACCTGAAGACTAATAAGATTGTCCCTAGCCCTTGAGAGGTAGCTACTGGTTTGCATTACTGCAACCTCATTAACCAATTGCTTTATCTGCGATGATCCGGATTGGATTTGTTTCTCAAGGCGAGCTCTAAGATCGTCACTTGGCGCTTCGCCCGTCATTAAAACCACGCCATCATAAATCATGAAATTAATATGAGCGTCATCAAGCATCACGTCTTCTTCAATGATGTTGATAAGTCTGATGTAGAGTGTTTTGTCGTCGAGGATGGTGCCGGCACTGCGGCGATCATGGGTCATTGTTGCAACTGAAGTGACAGCTGTTACGCCTTGCACTATTGTTGCACACGAAGAGAGTAACGTGGATGATATTAGCAAGGCACATAGTAGCATAACTTTTTTCACTGTCACTCCTCGCGCTCGAAGGCGCTGCGTATCCATGTAATTGTAGGGTATTTTAAATCAGATTCTATGCCAACAACGTCAAAGCGACAGAGAAAATGTTGATAGCTTGGGTGTTTTTGTAAGTATTGCTCGGCTGTGCGCATTAATTTTTTCTGTTTCGTGCGCGTTACCGTTTCTATCGATGTGCCATGAGAAGTGTTTTTTCGATAGCGAACCTCGATAAAAACCACCGTGTCCGAGGTTTTATCAAGCATAATGATGTCTATTTCGCCTAACTTAGTTAGGTAATTTTGCTCAATCAGCGACAAGCCTTGTTGTTTAAGGTAATCAAGCGCGATGACCTCCGCTTTGTTGCCAATTCTGCGTTTAAAGCTAAACATTTATGTCAGGTACACTTTTTATTGTTGCAACTCCTATCGGTAATTTGGATGATATCACTTTTAGGGCGGTTTCTGTTCTTAAAAGTGCCGACCTAATTCTCGCAGAAGATACGCGCCATAGCAAAAAACTATTGTCCCACTTAGATGTTTTGACACCTCTTCAGGCCTTTCATGATCACAATGAGCGAGAAAAAACTCAATTTGTGATTGACGAACTTAGTGCCGGAAAATCAATCGCGCTGATCAGTGACGCGGGCACACCACTGATTAGCGACCCTGGCTATGTATTGGTTTCTGAGGCGAAAAAAGCCAACTTAAAAGTAGTCCCCATACCAGGCCCAAGTGCATTGATAGCTGCATTGTCTGGCGCTGGTTTGGCGAGTGATAATTTTACATTTTTTGGCTTTTTGCCGAGCAAGCAAGCGGCGCGTATTAAGGTTTTGCAAGCGCTTGTCAGCCGTACAGAAACAAGTATTTACTATGAATCCCCCAAGCGCATTCTGGCAACGATGACCGACATGCTCTTAGTTTTAGGTGAGAGTCGAGAAGTCTGTTTGGCGAAAGAATTAACCAAAGCATTTGAGACCATTAATACCGGCACAATCCCCAGTTTGATCGAGTATTTGACAGTTGATCCAAATCACCAAAAAGGCGAGTTTGTGATTTTAGTGTCAGCTATTGATAAAACCGACAACTCTGCGGCAGAAGTCGAGCTCGACACACTGCTTCCAATTTTATGTGCTGAGATGGGTGCGTCAAAAGCAGCCAAACTTGCTGCTAAAATAACCGGCATAGACAAAAAACATTGCTATCAAAGAGCGATAAACTTAGGCTAATCTATGAGTAATTTTTACCAACATCACATTTTTTTCTGCAATAACATTCGCAAAGACGGCAAACAATGCTGCTCCGAAAATGGCGCAAAAGAGCTTTATCGCTATGCCAAAGACAAATGTCGCGAAACCGCCATGTTGGGCGAAGGGCGGTTTGGTGTTAGTGAGTCACGTTGTCTCGGGCGCTGCGAACACGGCCCTGTGGCTGTGGTTTACCCTGATAATGTTTGGTACAGCTACATCGATGAAGAAGATATCGATGAAATTCTCACCTCGCACCTAGAGAGTGGTCAAGTGGTTGAGCGCCTACAGATCAAATAGCTTGCTCTAATTGACCGCTCTTAGGGCAGTCACACCCTCAAGCAGGTAAGGGTACAGATTGTTGGCAATAACCTTGATTCCTAAAGCGTTTGGGTGTTTAAGATCACGTTGTAAATACTTTGTTTCAAGCGCAACGCCTTCAAGTAAAAAAGGCATAAAAATCAAACCATGTTGTGCGGCAAGCTCAAAGTATAGCTGGTCAAATTGTTTTTGATAATCCTCGCCCATGCTCTCGGGTGAGCGCATCCCTGCAAATACCAATGTGGCGCCATTTTCTTTAATTTTGACAATCATTGTGTTGAGATTGTCTTTAGTGAGTTGGGGGTCAATGCCGCGCAGCATATCATTGGCGCCGAGACACAACACCACTACATCTGGATTATCACCAAGCGACCAATCAATCCGAGCCAAGCCGTTATTAGAAGTATTGCCAGAGACACTAGCATTAATTATTCTAATTGCTGCCCCGTCTTCTGTAAATTTGCTTTTAAGTGTTGAGGCTAGTTTTTCACTTTGTGTTAGACCGTAACCCGCCATTAGGCTGTCACCAAACAGCATAATTTTAATGGCTTGTTCGCCAAAGCTGGCGCTAGACGCCATCAGTAGCGTCAAACAAAATATCACCTTTAGTGGCTTAAATAGTAAATAAAGCATATTCGGTTATTATATGATATGACAATGAATAAATCAGCTATACAATTTAGTGATGTCTCGTTGAACTATGGCGCCGGAAATAACCGTGTTGAGGTGTTAAAAGGCATCAGTTTTTCGATAAATACAGATGAGATTGTTTCTATTGTCGGGCCTAGCGGCTCAGGTAAAACTTCAATTATTATGCTGGCTGCCGGCCTAGAAAAGACCTCTTCTGGCACCATTAAAATCAATAATGAAGATATCACAAGCCTCAATGAAAATGCGCTTTCAGCGGTTAGGCGGCGACATGTTGGTATTGTTTTTCAGTCGTTCTATCTCATCCCCAATCTTACAGCTCTGGAGAATGTACTACTGTCTCTCGAGGCTAATCAAAAATATAATGGCGATGAGGAGGCAAAAGATCTCTTAACTGAATTTGGCTTGGCGCATCGTCTTCATCACTTACCTAGCGAGCTCTCGGGTGGCGAGCAGCAACGTGTCGCTATTGCTAGAGCTTTAATCAACAAGCCCGCCATTATTTTGGCCGATGAGCCGACAGGGAACCTAGATGAAACAACTTCTAAGAATATGATGCAACTGCTATTTGCTTACACCAAAAAGCAGCAAACATCCCTTGTGCTGGTCACACATGATAGCGAGCTCGCAAACCAATGCGATCGAATTATTGAACTTAAGGACGGTAGTATTGTTTAATTATCAACAAGGGCTTTTTATCCACCGCTACGCTGTTAGGGATATGCGTCGTAGTTACAAAAAACTGTGGATTATCGCGCTGACTTTGTTTATCAGTCTGTTGCTTTTATCGCTAACTTTTTCGATTAAACAATCGCTCAATGACGAAATACAGGCCAACTCAAAAGAGTTGTTGGGCGGTGACGTGCACATCAATAGCGGCATCGAGCCCCTTTCAGACGAACGCTTGCAACTGCTCTCAAATTTAGCTGAAGTCAGTCAATCGGTTAATTTTTTCACCATGGTTACCAAGCCGGATGAGGGGGCTGTATTTACCGACCTAAGATCGGTTGACGAGGCGTACCCTCTGTATGGGGAGGTGCAAACCGAGCCAGCAGGCGCCAGGGCGAAGTTGCTTGTCGATAATGGCAAGCCCACTGTGTTGATTAACGAAAATATTCAAATCCAATTGCAGCTCAAAGTTGGCGACGAACTGAAGATTATGAACACCATTTTCGTTGTTGGCGGGGTGATTGTCTCTGTGCCGGACTTGACCAATAGTGCCGCCTTTGGAGAGTTTGCGATCATTAGTAAACGTGAATACGATCAATTTGATTTAAGGGCGTCCAGCAGTTTTATGCACTACGACACCCGGCTGAAAATTGCCAAATCGATTAACTATCATGACAAAATCGAGACAGTTCAATCGCTGCTAGAGGGTGACAAGAGCATCAGAGTGAGATTACCGCAAGACAGTGCGCAAAATCTACGTCGTATTATTGATAATTTTTCTAATTTTCTCAATCTGGTGTCTGTCAGTGCGATGATTATTGCCGGTATTGGTATTAGCAATACTTTGCTGTCTTTTATTAATCAGCGAAATACCAGTATTGCGATTAAGAAGTCACTGGGGTTTTCCTCAAAAACAATCCAGTTTATTTATTTCTATGAAATATTGATGGTGTTGTTTGTCTCCTCTATTTTGGCCTATACGGTTGGGCTGTTAAGTCCGCTAGCGGCTAACGCCCTTATACCCGAATCCTTTGGCATATCCTTGCAGCCGAGTTTCAGCTTGCTTGATTACGCAAATGTCGCTTTTATTGGCTTGTTGGTAGTGTTAATTTTTTCCATTCCTTCTTTGTATTCCATTCCATCGATTAAGGCAGCGGCTTTGTTTCGCAACACTTTCCAGAGCGTTAATTTGCATTTTTCTCTGAAAAATATCGTCTATCTAGCGATATTGGCAGGCATTTTGGTAGCTTACTTTGTTTTGCAAACACGAGCGCAGTTGTTAACACTGTATTACTTTTTTGCATTTTTTGCAGGTATTGGCATTTTTTACGCGGTAGCAAGGTTTCTGATTTTTACTTTAAGGCACGCGCCCAAGTTTCCTAACAATACTTATAAAATCGCCTATCGCAATATTGCCAGCAAGAAATCCTTGGCGCCGATTATTACCATTTCGCTGGGTATTGGCCTAACGCTACTTTTGATTTTGAGCTTTGTGGCCGACAACTTAAAAAGAGAGGTTGCCGACAGCATCCCTTCGATGGCGCCTGACATTTTTTTCGTGGGTGTTAACAAAGATGAAAAAGAACCACTAGAGGCATTCATCCAAGCTCAAGATGTTGATGCCATTATGGAGTTTAATCCGATGGTGAGTGCGACATTTGTCTCGATTAATGGTCAAGCTATGGAGAGCCGTGTCTCACGTGATAATCGCTCCCATTGGGCAATTCAAGGCGATAGGCGCATTTCTTGGTCGGAACTTCCACCTGAGGATAATCCTATTGTCAAAGGCGAGTGGTGGGCTCCTGGTAACAGCGAGCAAATGCTGGTGTCGATGGATGCTCAAATCGCTGGAGATCTAAGTATTAACGTCAACGATGAGATAACACTCAGTATTCTTGGTAGAGAGGTTGTTGGTATTGTTAAGAATTTACGCCAAGTTGATTATCGAGGCATGGGTACCAACTTCGCCATCATGATTAACACCGCATTTGCCGATCAACTACCTTATGAGTATGTTGGCACCCTTAAATCAGAGGTTCCAAGTGGCGATATGCAGGCACAAGTGATGCGTCAATTTCCTAATATTTCAGCTATTAAAGTTGACAGACTGCTATCGAAAGTTGCCGAAATCATGAACAAGATTTTCATCGCAGTAACGAGCATCTCGCTGATTGTTATTGTTATTGGCATGATCGTTATTGTCAGCGCAGTATTGGTACAAACCAGCCTGAGAAAATACAATAATCTGATTTATAAGATACTGGGCGTGGACTTTGCCACTATCCTTAAAGCTATGAGTCTCGAGTTTGCTATTATTTACTTTACTCTATTGTCTTTCTCGATAAGCGCTGCCTCGCTCGCCTCGTATTTTGTTGTTGAGAATATATTTTCTCTTGAGTGGCAATTTGATTTGGGCTTAACGTTGATGCTCACCGTCTCAACAGGTGTGGTGACGTTTGCGCTGATATTGCTGGCGAATAAAAATATGTTTAGCCCTGCGGTTTATCCGCTGATTCGCAACGAATAGATTCTTAGAGTATGTTAGTCAGCTTTTGATGAAGGAGGGCCACCTTGTCGTCCAAATCAATAATTTTCGAATTATTTTCGATAATATCGGTCGGAAGACTTTCACCCAGTTTTAGACGTTGCTCACGGCTAGTTTGTGCCAATAACATCGCCTCTGCTTTGCTTTGATCGATGTTTTCTCGATTTTTAAGGCGGTTTAGCTGATTTTCGACCGAAGTGTCGACAACAATTGCCCTATCGAAGGGTTGCCAGAGGTTTTTTTCCACTAAAAGCGGTACAACCACGATTATTACGCCGTTTTTATGTCCCTCCATCGCCATTTGCATTTTTCCCAATATTTTTGGATGCAGTATTTTCTCAATCATTGCGCGATTGCGGCCTTTTTTATAAAGCTTATCCCTTAAGTATGCGCGATTAAGTGTGCCATCTTCGTTGAGTATTTCATTACTAAAGGCGTCGATTAATTCATTCAAGCCTTCGGTGCCAGGCTCGACCACTTCTCTAGCGAGAACGTCTAGATCAACAACGGGGTTGCCGTGTGCCTCGAGCAGGCTGCTGACTTGACTTTTGCCGGAGGCAATGCCACCGGTGAGTGCGACTTTTAGATTGGATGTTGACATCTGCTCAATACAAGGTTTGACTTTAATACCTAAATTTTATAATGAAAGTGCATGGTTAAACATTAAATGCAAGACAGACTTGCTATAAATGCCAGATTTAACTTGACATTTGGCGCAAATCTTTCGATAATATCCGCTCTTTTGGTTATGTAGCTCAGCTGGTTAGAGCACAGCATTCATAATGCTGGGGTCGGTGGTTCAAGTCCACCCATAACCACCATATCCAATAAGGCTTTTAGCCATTTCACCTAAATAAAAATAATGCTTTGGTACGCGTTTGGTACGCGTCTGAAAATGTAAATAATTATTTATATAATAGCTATTAACTAATAAATATCTATATAAGTCATTGATTTAACTAGAATAATTTACTATTAATTCCATATATATAGAAAAAACTACTATCCCTCTCATATATATACTGACTTTGAAGCCATAGGGGGAGCCCCTCTCGTGCTCGGGTAGATATAAGTTTACCCTCCCTCACACATGAGGCGAGGTTTGAACTTTATTGTCTCATGGGTATATACTAGTGTTCACGTTGATACACAGTGTTGTTATGAAGAAACTACTCCTGTTCTTATTCCTATCTCTCGGATTAACTTCTATCTCTTATGGGGGTATGTATGACGACTGGCCTGATGATTCTATATGTGCGTGGCTTGAACAGAAGCCAACTCACGAAGGTTATCAAACCGAAGCTCAGTCTAGGGGTATATGTGGTTTTCTATCGTCAGTACAAACACAAATCGAGTGGGTTGATGGTTTGTATGCGAAATCAATAGCAGATGAATTTAAGGTCTTGAGCAAAGATTTTAGCAAACCCGGTGACTCTGGGCGTGGCATGATCATCCCCCTAGGTTCTGGCGACTTTTCAGGGGATGGCGTGCCTGAAATAGTTTATGGAATTTCTTATTGGGATCTAAAAAGAGGTTCTCAGATTAAACCAATATTTATAACAAACACACCCGGCGAAGGTTTGTCATTATTTTCTCCAATAATGGATGTAATTCCTTATGTTGGCGAAACCAGAGATTTTATAATTGAAGATTTGAATGGTGATGGAATAAATGATATTTTCATTGCTGATCATGGACCTGACTATGACCCATTTCCTGGCGCTCAAAACTTACTTATTTTGAGTGCTCCGAACGGCAAATTTATAAATGCTACTTTAAATCTACCACAAATATCAGATTTCTCGCATGGCGTTGCCAGTGGTGATATTGATTCTGACGGTGATATCGATTTGTTTGTTACACAAAACGGCGCCAATTTTAATATACCTCATTATTTCTTATTAAATGATGGAAAAGGTAAATTTACAAAAGTTCGAGATGGAAAATTATTAGATAGAAGTCTATCTTTTTTATCCAGCGCACATAACAGTAAAAGAAGAAATTTTTATTTTGACGCAGGTTTGGAGTTTATTGATGATGATGACAAAATTGACCTCATACTTCTAAGCGGCAAACTTCAGGGTGCTGAAAACAATAGAATTGTTTTTGGATCG
>Ga0105352_1000031_pt1 | contig 78858 bp, 82 predicted proteins | sample EN8Hudsemesocosm_FD_83507 | JGI IMG/M metagenome (GOLD analysis project Ga0105352, IMG submission 83507) | Methane-oxidizing microbial communities from mesocosms in the Hudson Canyon - EN8B Hudson Canyon | ecosystem: Environmental > Aquatic > Marine > Cold seeps | place: Hudson Canyon...
AATTAATAATACTTTGTTTTTATATAAGTAAATTTAATATATGCTTCGACTTCAACTCAGTCACTATCGAATGATTCTTGCGATACGCACGCACGGTAGCGTGTCAGCTGCAGCAATATCAATTTACTAGGCCGATATCAAGCCCCTCGCCATGAATATTTCACGCCAAATTTTCAGCAATCAGGCTTAAAGTCAAAACACCTATTTTTCTTAGTCAATTCGAGAGTTTGCTATAAGAGGCCAAGTATTGAAAAAATCATACAATAATATCGAAAAATATAGAGTGTATCGAATTGGTATAGTTGTGTTGTAACTTATAATCTCAAATATGAGTGAAACAGACCGATTAAAAAGAATTACTAGCCCTTGTGTAAGCATATGTAAATACAACAAGGGCAACTATTGCGTTGGCTGTAAACGTCACATGAACGAGATTTTCGATTGGTTTGATTTTACCGAAGACATGCGTATTGCAATCATGCAAGACTTACAAGAAAGAGATATCGACGCAGCTAGTTAGATCCACGTCGAAAATCCTCGAGCTTTATATTGTTAATCAACACCAAAGCAGCAACAGTTAGCAGGGCGCCCACCACCGTAGACACTTGGATTGACTCCCCTAAAAAGGTAGCACTCAATACGATAACAAAAAACGGTACCAGAAAAGTAAACACTGTACATTTAGAGCCCCACCTCTGCATGCCAGCCACATACACCGTTGCCGCAAAAGTTGTGCTAGCGATAGACATTAACAACATATTCAACCAGAATGTTTCATCCATATCAAACACACTACCGTTGACATTCTCATAAAAGAAAACAGTATTAAAAAGCGTGGCTATCAAATAAATATAAAAGCTGAGCAAAATCGGGCTAACTCTTTTACTCTGTGATGTTGCAATCGACATCAATGCCCAGCTGGTCGCTGCCCATAAGAAAAACACGGTTGCCGTGCTAAAAATCTCATCTAAATCAAATTGCCAAACTTCGAGCATTGTTGAAACACCGATTGCACCGATAAACAGCGCCAGCCAGTCTTTTGCTATTGGCTTTTTCTTGCTGAAAACCAACACGATCACAAAGGCAATTATCGGCATTAAAGTGGTGATCAACGCCCCACCCAAGCTCGCGGTGCCGATCTTGGTGCCTAGAAAAAACAACTTAGTATAAGCAACTAACAAAATGGCAGTAATTGCCGCAATCGCCAAGTTACGCATATCGATTTTGTAGCTGATATTTAAAAACATCAATACCGGCAAGGTTGTCAACGTGGTGATTAGATAACGATAAGTCACCAACTCATGCTCATTGATATACACAGCCAAATATTTGGCGCTAACAAACGAGCCGGCCCAAGCGAGCATCGCCAGCACCATTAGAAAAGAAAAGAGCTTATCCGACTTCAGACGAACACCAAGGCTAAACCAACACCAATCATCACAGTGCCACAAATGTGGTTAACGCGTTTGGCCATACTGGGCGTGCTAATTAGGTTTTTCAACTGCTTACCTAACAATGAAATCACTATCAGGCCAAACATGACACCCAGACCCACAGTGGAGATTATTTGCACACCGTAGAAAACACTGACTTCTGTTAGCTCAATCACAGCAGGTAAGACTGATATATAAAAAATCATCACTTTAGGGTTAGTGCCGGACACTAAAAATCCGGTCGCCAACTCTTTTGCACTTGAGCGTTTATCGGGCCTACCTTCAAGCGAGATGTCACCAGAACGCCATTGAGAAACACCCAAATACATTAAATATGCAGCACCGAAATAACGAACAAAACTCATTACTGGGGCAATGTATTCAGCGATGGCATCAAGTGAAAAAATCACCAGAGTTAAATACATCATGTCGCCAAGCGTTGCGCCTACTGAAAAAAACATCGAGGACCTAAAACCACGCGAAGTACTAATCGACAGTAAGGCTAAAGTGCCTGGGCCTGGCGTCACTGCAAACACCCAAGCAGTGATCAAAAGAATAATAAAACTGTTTAATTCCATAATATCTCTGTGTTATCTGTACGGCATAACGCCTTTAATTTTTATATTTTGCAATATAAATAAGGCCGAAACAGCCATCAAAGTGCCAATTGCATTTTGCAAGGTGAGCGACTCGCCAAAAAATAGCGCGCCCATCGCAATGGCAAAAAATGGTGTCAACAACGAGTATGTTGAACATTTTTTTGAGCCCAAAACTCTGAGACCCACGTAATAAATTGTGCCGGCGATTGTTGTGCTAAGTATCGACACCGTTAAAATACTAATCCAAAAATATCGGTCCATATCCAACAAAGTGGAAAGAGGTACATCAAAACTCAAAAACCAATCGATTGAAAAAGTAAACAAGCACACATAAAAACCAAAGGTCAGCACGTGAACACCTTTCATCCATGCGCCGCTGACACTGATTAATGCCCAGAAAAATGCCGCCATAACAAAATACAAATTAGCGCCCGTCAGCAATTCACCAATACCAAACTCGGTGACATTCATCATTAACAGCACACCGCCAGCACCCCAAATAAGCGCCACCCAATCCTTTATCGACGGCCTCTCTTGCTTAGAAAACAACATCAATAAATACACAATCATTGGGATAAGCACAGTCACCAGTGCGGCCCCAAGGCCTGCTGTACCGAGATCAACACCCATAAAATAAAATCGAACATTAGCAATGGTGAACAGCGCAATAAGCAGTGCTAGGGCCAAGTTTTTCCAATCAATTTTGAATGACAAACCCATAAACAGCAAGATTGGCACCATTGAAACAGCGGCTAAAAAGTAACGATACACAACGATTTCGTTTTCACTAATGTAGCCAGAGAGTGTTTTGGCTGCAATGGCTGCTAGCGCCCAAGTGAACATTGCGAACACCATCAATAACGACATTGTTTTTTCTGATTGAATCATATCCTCTCTTATCCTATAAACCATAAAAGCACAACAGCACCCACCAAACCAATACCTTTCTAGAGTCAGTGTTGAAAGTTCGAACCACTGTAGCGCGTCAAAGCTGCCAGTACGGCAAAAATCGCAAAGGCGAGAGAGAGTAGTGTGAACCATTCCATGGGCAGATTATAGTCATATCATCTGCTATAATCACAACTAATTATGAACACCTTTTTTGCAACATAAATGAACTTAGATTACCTTGATTTTGAACAACCAATTGCCGAGCTAGAAGGCAAGATACAAGCCCTTGAAAACGTCAAGGATAACGCTAATATTGCACAAGAAATCGACGCGCTCAAAACAAAAAGCGAAGCGTTGACGGCAAAAATATTTTCCTCTCTTTCAGATTGGCAAATTTCTCAGCTTGCAAGGCACCCCAAAAGACTATACACCCTAGACTATATCGAGAGTATTTTTGATGAGTTTATAGAATTACACGGTGATCGTGCATACGCAGATGACAAAGCCATGATTGGCGGCATTGCCAAGCTTGGCAGCACCTCGTTCATGTTTATTGGCCAGCAAAAAGGCCGATCCACTAAAGAAAAGCTTCACCATAATTTCGGCATGGTAAGGCCTGAAGGCTACCGAAAAGCTTTAAGATTAATGAAAATGGCAGAAAAATTCTCAATGCCTATCGTCACCTTTATCGACACTCCGGGTGCTTACCCCGGCATTGGTGCTGAAGAGCGCGGCCAAAGTGAGGCAATCGCTACCAATCTGTACGAAATGTCGACATTAAAAACACCGATTATCTCAATCATCATTGGCGAAGGTGGCTCGGGTGGTGCACTGGCTATTGGCCTGTCTGATATTACGATGATGTTTGAATACAGCATTTACTCGGTTATCTCACCAGAGGGTTGTGCTTCGATTCTATACAAAGACGCATCAAAGGCAAACATTGCAGCCGAATCACTCAAGCTAACTAGTAAGCATTTAAAGAAAAACAAGCTCGTCGAGAAAATCATTCCTGAGCCACTAGGTGGCGTTCACAGAAATCCAGAACAAGCTTGTGCTAATTTAAAAAAGGCAATCAAGAAACAGTTGAAAGCAGTAAGTGAAATACCTACTGAGCAACTGCTTAGAGACCGTCACACTAAACTCTTAGGCTTTGGAAGATTTAACGAATAAAGATCAATACTTAGAGGACAAAAATATTGTTGTCGCCCTCAGTGGCGGCGTGGATTCTGTTGTCCTACTGCATTACTTGTGCAATCATTATCCTGGACAAGTTAGAGCTGTTCACATTAATCATAACCTTTCGATGTATTGCCATCAGTGGCAAAACTTCTGCAAATCGCTGTGCAAAAAAGCAGATATTAACTTCACAAGTGTCGATATTTATATTGAAAATACTTCAAATATAGAAGAAATTGCGCGTAAAAAACGCTATCTTTCACTAACTTCCAAATTACAAGAAGGCGAAATTCTGTGTACAGCACACCACCAGGACGATCAAGCCGAAACATTGTTGTTGCAATTATTTAGAGGCTGTGGCGTTGCTGGTTTGGCGGCAATGCCAAAAAGCAAACCACTTGATAATGGCGAACTCTACCGCCCTTTTCTTCAGTTATCCCGTCAACAAATTTTGGATTACGCGGTGCGCAATCACCTTGGTTGGATTGAGGATGACAGCAACCACAACCTTAACTTTCGCCGAAATTTATTGCGCTTGGAATATGTGCCAAATCTTGCAAAAATATTTCAAGGGCTGGTTGCCAACATCGCCAGAAGTGCCAAACATCAATCTGATGCGCTTGAATTAATTCGTGAATTGGCAGAAATGGATATTGAAAGCCATGCGCTAATCAAGGATGATAGATTGCAGGCCGAAGGTCTAATGCGTCTGAGCGACGTTCGCATGGTGAATGTTATTCGTCACTACTTGAAACAGCTGAATTATTTGTCGCCAAGCGAAAAAGTGATGTCTGAAATTACCTCGCTCATCAGTGCCAAAGAAGATGCAAAGTCGCTTGTTACTTGGCATGATTACGAGGTGCGACGCTTCCAAGGCGAACTTTATTTTATTGACACAAAAACCCCTCAAAATATTAGAAACTGTCAATATTTTGACACACTCAATAATTTACCAAATTTTGAAATTCATTTTCGCCAAGATGGTCAGCGAGTAAAACTTCAAGACAAAAACCACTCGCAAAGCCTGAAAAAAGTGCTGCAAGAAGCCAATATCCCGCCTTGGGAGCGTCAAAAGCTAAGAATGTACTACGTGGAGGGTGAATTACGCGCTATGGAGCGTATTGGCAAGATGTCTGAAGTTAAATAAAACCTCGATTATTGATACGGATCGTTAATTCCAATTTTTTGTAAAAAACCAACTTCAAGCGCTTCCATTTCGGTTGCCTCAGGCATATCATGATGATCATAACCTAATAAATGAAGTAAGCCGTGAATGGCCAAATGGGTTAAATGATCCGAAAATTCTTTACCAGCAACAATCGCCTCTTCTCTAACAACATCAGCACAGATAACCACATCACCAAGAATTTTCTCCTCGACCTCTTCCGGAATCTCACCTGGGAAAGCCAGTACATTGGTTGGCCGATTCTTGGACCGGTACTCGTTGTTTAGCACCTGAATCTCTACAGGGGAAACAATTCGGATTAATAATTCAGAATCTCCGACATCAAATTCATCCATCAATTTCTGCGCATTATTGATGAGCACCTCCTCATCGACTAAAGATTCATTAATGATATTTTGAATAACGACCATAAGTATTTTGACAAAGCTAAGTTCAACAGTGTTCAGATATCTGTTGCTACGAAACTTATGCTCCTTGAGTATAAAATGATTTTATTTTATCCCTAAAACATTTCCCTTTGTCGTCAATCATTGAAGTTGCCATCCCAGTGCCATTACACAGGTCATTTGACTATTTGTGTGATGAAAATGTTGCCGTTGGCGCGCGCGTTAGGGTGTCATTCGGTCGCAAAAAAGTTGTTGGAATAGTCCTCTCGCATAAAGAAAAAAGTGATTTTGACAAGGTGACTTGGCTGAAGTCAAGAGAAGGCGCCCTGGGGTATAAGCTAAAGTCAGTAGATGAGGTGCTCGATGATGCGCCGTTACTATCCAAGGATATCTTAGATTTTCTATTTTGGTCTGCCAACTATTACCACCACCCTATCGGCGAAGTACTGGCAAGCGCCATTCCAAAAAACATGCGTCTTGGCAAGCCTGCCGAGATTAAAAAAGCACGCGCCTTTGATAATCAAATATCTAGTGCCGACTTCGACACAACGGAAGAACAAAACAACGCCATTACAACAATTTTGGCATCCAAAGACAACTTTAGCGGCTACCTATTACACGGTGTTACAGGTAGCGGCAAAACAGAAGTTTACTTACGCATCACCGAAAACCTTTTACAACAAGGCAAGCAAATATTGGTCTTGGTACCTGAAATTGGCCTAACACCACAAATGATTGCACGTTTTGAGAAACGCATTGACGGCAAAGTAGTGGCAATCCATTCACAACTCAACGAAACACAGAAAACCGACGCTTATTTGATGGCCAAAAGCGGCGAAGCTAGTGTTGTGCTTGGTACTCGCTCAGCAATTTTCGCGCCGATGCCGAACTTAGGTCTAGTGATTGTTGACGAAGAACACGATGGCTCATTCAAACAACAATCAAGTTTTCGCTATTCCGCTCGAGATTTAAGCTTTATGAGGGCAAAACTAGCAAATGCGCCACTTATTCTAGGTACTGCTACACCATCACTCGAAACGCTTAAAAACGTCATGGATAAGAAGCTCACGCGCCTGATACTAAGTACCCGCCCAGGCGAAACCGTGATGCCAGAAGTCAATTTGATTGATATGAGAAGTCAAAGCACCGAAGCCTTGTCGTTGCCACTGATTGACAAAATGAAACAACACCTCAATAACAATCAGCAGGTCATGCTGTTTATTAACCGCCGAGGCTATGCACCCGTGTTTTACTGTACCGAGTGCGACTGGAAAGCAGAGTGCAACCATTGCGATGCGCAGATGGTTTATCATCGCCACATTAATCGCCTCAAATGCCATCACTGTGGCGCCGAACAAATACCGGACTCTTCTTGCCCATCTTGCAAGCAATCGACTCTCAAGGTGCTGGGTTACGGCACGGAAAGGCTTGAGGAAAATTTAGAATCATATTTTCCAGACACACCAATCATTCGCATTGATCGCGATACTACTCGCAGAAAGAAAGCTTTTGCCCAACACTTGGAGCAAATCAACTCTGGCGAGCCTTGTATTATTGTCGGTACGCAGATGCTAGCCAAAGGCCATGACTTCTCTCAGCTTGCTTTCGTTGGCATCTTGGATGTTGATGTTGGTTTGCTTTCGCTGGACTTTAGAGCAACAGAAAACTTAGCACAACTACTGATTCAAGTCTCTGGCAGAGCTGGTCGCAGTGAACACAAAGGTGAAGTTGCCATCCAAACCCGCTACCCAAACCACCCTATTTTTGAGTACGTACGACAAGCGCACTACACACAGTATGCAAGCAAGCTACTCAAAGAGCGCCAACAAACTCAGCTACCGCCTTTCTCACATCAGGCGATGATTTGCGCCAATGCGAAAAACAAAACTCAAGCAGAGACCTTCCTAAATGAGGTCGCACAGCTACTTAGGAGTATTGATTTACCAACTGTAGAAATATGGGGGCCAGTCTCTGGCGTAATTGAGAAAAAGGCCGATTATTATTACTTTAACCTTTACTTGCAATCAGTTGATAGGCAAGCATTGCATCAAATGCTCAATACAATGTTTGGGCACATTGACAGCATTAAGGCAAGCGGCTCGGTTCGTTGGTTTTTAGATGTTGATCCGATTGAGTGACACCCTCCCTAACAAAGTCTGATTATCGAAACCTTCCGGGACTGATGAACTGGTGGTAAGGATCTACTCTATCCTCAATAACTAAGCTGTTTTTAATAGTTATCAGTCCATTTAAATATTTAGGGTATATTTCAACCATTATTCACTGTGTGAAGTGCTATGCAACTCGACATCAATTTTGTACGTGAACAATTTCCAGCCCTTACAAGGTCATCAGAAAGTGCAATTGCATTTCTCGAAAACGCCGGTGGGTCTTGTCTATGCACTCAAACGATAGAACTACTGAACTCGTACTACAATCACCACAGAGTCCAACCCTATCATGTCACTCCAATCTCTCAAGATGCCGGAAATGCAATGAATGCCGGTTATGCAGCTCTTGCAACTTATCTAAATGTGGATGCAGATGATCTTTATTATGGGCCATCAACATCGCAAAACACGTATGTTTTGGCTAACGCCCTTTGGGGTTACTTGCAAGAAGGCGATGAAATTATTGTTACCAATCAGGATCACGAAGCAAATTCCGGCTCTTGGCGCAGACTAAAAAACCGTGGTGTTATCGTGCGAGAGTGGCAAGTTGACTCGGAAACGGGATCACTATCGTTAGAAAAGTTACGCAATTTACTGAGCGAAAAAACAAAACTAGTGACGTTTCCCCACTGCTCAAATATTTTAGGAGAGGTCAATCCTGTTGCGAAAATATGCGACATGGCGCATCGAGTCGGGGCGCAAACAATTGTTGATGGCGTTTCTTTTGCCGGCCATGGTTTGCCTGATATTAAAGAACTTGGGGCTGATATTTATCTATTTTCTTTGTATAAAGTTTATGGCCCTCATTTGGGTGTCATGGTGATTACACAGCAGATGGCTGGCTTGCTGGAAAGCCAAGGCCATTATTTCAACAGAACTAAACGTGAAAAGCGATTAATGCCAGCGGGGGCAGATCACGCTCAAATTGCAGCCATCAAAGGTGTTTCAAATTATTTCGACACAGTATTCGAACACCATTACGGCGTAGATGACGCTGATAAGGATAAAGCCGCCATGATCCGTCGCTTATTTCATGAGGCAGAGCGCGCACCTTTGGATAGACTGCTTGCGTATCTAAATCAACACCCAAAGGTTACTATTGTAGGCCCTAAAACGTCACACAACCGTGCGCCCACGATTTCTTTTTTACCCCAAGGCCAGTCACCGCATGCATTGGTTCGAAGTGTTGGAGATTTGGGCGCAATGGGTGGTGCAGGACACTTCTACTCTCCGCGATTACTAACTGCGTTAGGTGTTAATCCGGATAGTGGTGTCGCACGCTATTCCCTAGTTCACTACAATTCTTTGGCTGACGTTGATTTACTCATCGATGCATTGGAGCAGTGCTTGTAGCAGTTTTTCTCAATAAACACTACTTACAACTGCAAATACTAGAATAGGGGTGTAAGCCCTTTAATTAATTAAAGGGCTTGGCTTACTCAAATGGCGTGAGATTGTATAAGCTCCTCTCAAGCCCCAATTCCACTTCCTTTTGTTTTGCGATATCTGAGGCCAAAACAGCTTTAATACCCTCGGGATCAAATAGGTCGCAGGTGGCAATTGAAGTATTCGCATCCACCTTAGTCAACACAAGATCTCTACAGAAATTAGACATTACATCAGACAAGCTTTCAACGTACGCTTGGTAGTCTTCGAAAGTGCCATTATTGATTTTGACATGCATCATTGCATTCATCGCATTACTCCTATGTGGTTAAAAATCATTATTATTTAATTGCTGTTGCTATAACAAATTCACCCGGCACCTTGTAACCACCACATTGTTGAAAACTCTTGAGTGACTCAAGGTATTCGGATTGCACTTGTTTTCGGGTGTCTTCATCAAATCGATCGTAGGCAAGAGAAACAGGACCACCAAGAAAGGCAGCCTCACAAGCGGCTTCATCGGATGGGAAATCCAGAATAACTGAAAGTCGAGTGATCTCTATATCTGTAAAGCCGACTCGTTCCATAGCAAAAAGCAGCGCGTCACCCGTGCCAAGACTAAAAAAGAGCGGACAAACCTCTGACGCCACTTGCTCGTTCACAATAGGAAATATCTCCGCCCAGCCGCAATTTTTGCGAGCACCCCATACCGATACAGCCGCCCTGCCTCCGAGCCTTGTCACACGATACATTTGTTCGATTGCCGCCTCACTATCCGGCACATACATAAGCCCAAGCGAGCAAACTGACAAGTCAAAGCTGTCATTTTCACACGCCAACTCGTCAGCACTCATGCGAGAGAAATGCACATTTGCAATACCTTTGGACTCTGCATTCAATTGGGTAAGTTTAACCATCTCTTCGGAGATGTCAGTGCCGAGCACAGAGCCAGAATCGCCCACCAAGTCAGCAATAGGAAAGGTCGACAAACCACTACCGGAGGCAATATCGATTGCACTTTCCCCTTGTTTAGGATTGGCCAATTTTATTAACTCATCTAGCGCAGGTTGTAACTGCTCTCCCCAGGATCGCTCGTAGTAAGTCGCCGATTTATCCCAACCGTATCTTTGAACTCGCTTCTGAAATTTGTCGCCCTTCATCCTATTTGCGTCCTGATGATTTCAACTTTTCGTTTGCACGATTGTGCGCGAGAAAATACATCTAAATAAGGGCTATGCTTATCGCCAATATCAAGAAGCTCAATGATTTGCTCTTCACTAGCGCTACTTTCTACTTTAACGCAATAACGAACTTCAGAATAACCCACAACCGTATCTATAACGCCAAAAACGGCGCCCATATCCCAGTCTGCCTCAATTATTACTTCAATGGACGCAATAGGAATGCCCATTTTCGAGGCGTGTAATTTGTACCCAATCGCCAAACAGCTGCCAAGCGCAGCACGACCAAAAACGCCCGGTGTGGGCTGAGAATTTTCGCCTCCCATTTCACTCGGCATATCAACATTCACACGCCAGTCGCCTTCCCTGACAGAGCAAGCAAGGCCATCGGTAACCTTAGTGGTTGATATGGACGTTCCCGCACCTAAAGAGGGCTTTAGTGTTGTTGCTTTGGCGTTGCGCTCGAACTTAGCTTTGATTTCACTCTGTGTGTCCATTTGGATTACCAAGAAAATGAAAACAAGTATAAGAAAAGTCTCAATAACTTGCTTTGCGCATCAGGCCATTAATTTGGTTGAGAAGTTCAAAATTCAACGATGCAGCTTATTGCAATTAGTTGCTCGTTTTCGCTATTGGGTCAGTTGACAAAACGCCTTAAATAAGCGAAAGATGGTCTTTACTTGCTATACAAAATACTGGTTTGGTTTTCTTGCTTAAGTATGACAACGCTGAAATTTCAACGTCATAAAAACCCGCTTGAAGCAAAGAGCCCATCACGACATCGCTATTGCTTTCATGGTAACAAGAATTATTGCAAGCCCCATTCACAGCAGGTGAATGCATTGAGTTTAAACAACTCCCGACAGCAAACAACAACTTGCCCCCAGGCTTTAAAATGCGTAGAATTTCTTCAAACGAAGAGAGTTTGGATTCACAAAAAATTGTCTCGTCTTGAGTAATAACTGCATCGAATGTGGCATCGCTGCAGGAATGCACTGAAGGACATTCTAGATGAACATCAATATGGTTGCCAACATCAAGCTCGGCTTTAATAACCTCTAACTCATCAATACCAATACACAGCACTGCAAGTCGATCACCCTTTGGCAACACACCACACAACCTTCGAGTTTCAATCGTTGAGGCCGGCTCAGCTTCAGCTACTTTTTTCCATGACAGCACTTCTAACGCGCTCTTGACACGACCTAACATGCCGCCTCTTGGCTGGTAGTATCAAGTTGATAAGAATTGCACATACAATTCTTTGTTCCTATTTTGCACTGTGTGTTACCTATGTTGAGAACTTGCACCTACCCTCTCCTTATATTATTGGTTTGTATTGTATCGGTTTTTTAAATAGTTCAAATTGATTTAAGTTGCCACTATACACAACAATCTCATCGATGATGAGCTGCCTATAGGACCAACGATTGTTTCATATAGAGCCAATATTGATTGGCAGGTAAAGTGGCACATCGATTTATGCTCACTATTAATTATATCGATACGACAGAAATCAGTTGTGCCTAAAAGATCAAGTACTTTGTCAAGAGGTCCAAAATTAAGCGATTTTTGCTTTTCTGTATGTTGACGGCGAAACGCCGAATTTGTTTTTAAATGACTTAGAGTAGTGGGACAAATCGACAAATCCACTCTCAAACATAATTTCAGAGATACTTTTTTGCGTACCGCTCAAAAGAGCAACAGAATATTCAAGCCTTTTGTCTGCAACCCATTTGCCCGGCGAAGAACTGAATTCTTCTTTGAAGTCACGCTTAAAAGATGACACGCTGCGATGGCACAATTTGGCATATTCTGCAATTGACAAATTTTTCAGGTAGTTCTCTTCCATTATGTGATTCATGCGTGGAGTTTTAATATGGGCCAGCGATTGAAAATATTTTTTGAGCTCGTTGTTGTTGTCGCTAACAACAATACTAGTGATGAATTCTTTGAACTTAAGTCTTAATAATAACTCGTTTGGCCTCAACTCTGCCACAAAATACTCCGCCATCGAACGAAAAAACGAGGATAGAATAGAATCGACATTAAGTTGTATGTTTGGCCGAGAGGCGTTATATTTGACAGGCGGATTCGAGCCATAATCGCCCAACTCGCTCAGAACGCTTTTAACAAAATCGTCTGTAAAGAAAAAAACCATAAAGCAAAACTGTTCATCAAAAAACTGCTCCATGACTCTCGCGCCTTTTTTTAAAAAAACGGCTCCTCCAGCTTCGCCAGTAGCTGAGCAAAATTGAGAATGCCAAGTTTTTTTACCGCTAATAACATAGACAATATGATCAACAGGGCTCATTATTTCAACAGACTGTCGCGTTTCAGAGCAGCCAAACTCTGCAAACAGCAGGTCATCATATACAAAACTAGTGCTGCCCGGTTGTTCGCGGATTGTTTGATATACGTCAATCATCAACTTGAATAAATATACATGAAGTGTGTCTTTTTGCTCTGCTCCTTCATAACATAATACCTATCGTTCCTTCGAAATTGGACCAAACAAACAAAAAAATGAACGTCTGAACAAAGGCGGCTGAAACACATCACCATATACTCTAATTAAGTGTCAATACAACCTATATATGGTTATACTCTAGTTAAGTGTCAATACGAGCTATATATGGTTCTGTACAAATTGGTTACACAAAGGGTCAGACTCGACTTACCCTAACACCACAAAACTAAAATGTAGTTGCGAGTATGACACTATGAAGTGTGCGCTATAGCACTACGGAGGCGCACAAAATTTAATCAAATAGGAAAAATATATGAAAATGTTTAATACATTAATTTTGGCAGCAATCTCTGTTTTTGCTGTGAGTAATTCGGCATTGGCTGGCACGGTAAAAATTACCGGGTTTGATTATGGCACGACGCTTACTACTGATGCGACAGTGCTGCCAAGTGGCAACACTTTGGTGAAGCAGCACACACAAGTGATTATGATTGTTGAAGGGTTGCCTGAGGGCTTTCCGAGCATGAATTCAGGAAGTTGTCAATATATGGGCCTAAGCTCTCCCGAATATGCGAACCTGGGCTTTACAATTTCTTGTGTTGTGACAGATATTGATGGCGACGGTTATATATTTGCTGGTGGTGATACTAATCCTGATTGGAGCGGGTGCCAAGTCAAGTCTGTAGCTGGCTGGGGTAAATATGCTGGGACAACCCTATCAAGTACATGTACATTTGTTGGAAATGTCACTGCAGATGGTAATCAGTGGGTTGCAAAATGGAGCGCCGATTTCACAACACCTGATTAATCCAAATATACTTTTTTTCTAATAAAAACCCCGCTTTCACGGGGGTTTTTATTAGAATAGCAACTTGTAACTTTTCACCAAAAACGAAATGGCAAACACACCAAGAGCCAAGCCTAAGACTCGCATAATCCACAAATAAGCTCGACTTTCCAGAGACTCACGAAACTTGGATGCCACCAGGGCAATGGCTATTTTTGACAACACCAAGCTGCTTAGAAAAACCAGTACAAAGACAATCGCCTCATTTGTTGCACCGAGTGCAAAATAAGTGCCACCCACTGTAAACCAAAATAAATATGGATTAGGACTGAGAAAATTAACCTTGATTGCTGTCAGCAAAGAACTACTTGTATCCGATGAGCCGGAAAAGCTTACTTCTTTTACTTGCAATGTTTTGATGCAAAGCAGACCCAAATACAGCCCACCCACTAGGCTTAATATGCCAATAAATAACGAAATATCTTTAAATTGCGTTAAAACGACTGCTGCTGCAAAAATAATCGGGCCATCGGTAATAACAGGTGCAAAACTTACCTTGATGCCACTGAATAGCCCGCGTTCGAGTGTTTGCTGAACAACCAAAATAGATAAGGGGCCTGGCTGCAAGCCAGCTGTTAAGCCAAATATCAAGGCCGAGAGAATGTACTCATTCATAAAAAATTACCGTGTATTTATTGGCTAAATGATTTCGCCCAAGCTTGAATTTTACAAATAATATATGAACATTTCAAGAGCAGTCTAACATTATTATGGCTCTATTAATCAAACTCGAAAAATACGAACAAGAGCTCAAATGGCTTGCCTTAGTGCTAGGCATTTTCAGCACCATGGCCATTATTCAAGACTGGCATCCACTGACAATGTTTGTAAGTCTACAATTTTGTATTGTTTGGACATGCTGCGCTTGGTTGCACGCTGAACGCCAGCTGAAATATATCAACATCCTATTCACATTGCTTTATGATTATGGAATTACTCGCTATTATTTCTTTGCCTGATACCCTTCTAGGTGTCTTTGCAGAGGGCTATTTAATAAGCCTTGAATTGGAGTCGCTACTCAGTGGCAGGTCAGCTTTGGAATAAAACAATATTGTGGATATCAGCACCTTAAAAGGAAATAACGATGACAAAAATACTCATTATCGAGAGTAACTCGCCCGAATTAATAAAAAATAATGCCCGTCTAGGAACGCGAGGCAATGCTGAGAGTTATGGCGATGCTTTAATTGCTTGCCAGGCAGGTCTTAATATCCAAATTGCCGCGCCTTATTCGCCAGATTTTACGATTGATAGCTTACAGCTTGAAGACATTGATGGCGTTGTCTTTACAGGTTCGTGTGTCGAGTGGTCTGTAAGTGATAAAAAAGCTAAACCATTACGTCAAAGCATGGAAAAAGTTCTGACAGTCCAAAAGCCGATATTAGGCTCGTGCAACGGCATGCAGCTCGCTTGTGTTGTTCTAGGTGGGCGCATACACAAATCCCCAAACGGCATGGAACTGGGGATTGCTAGAGATATCCAATTAACCGAACATGGCTCTCAGCATGCTTTACACGAGGGCCGTCGCAAGATTTTTTCCTGTCTTTGCATTCACCGCGACGAGGTAGCTGAGCTGCCATCAGGAGCTGAACTGACAGCGACTAATCAGCACTCTGAGGTTCAAGCTATGGTGTACGAACAGAGCGGTCAAAGTATATGGGGTATGCAATATCACCCCGAAGGCACACCAAGCCATTTTGCTGATATTGTTGACTCCCCCGGTGGCTTTTTCTCCAATGGGGCGTCTTTGGCGGGCGATCTCCGAAAGGTCAGCAGCACCCCAATAGGTGAGGCAGCAAGCCGTTTAGGAGCAAGAGAGGATGACTTGGTGCCCAGCATACTGCGAACCGAACTGCATAACTGGCTGAATAAAATCCGCTAGACTTTGTGATGGTTTAAAAATCTGTTGCGATACCGCCCTCCGCGATACGCCTGTCAACAAAAGCAATCAGCTCCTCATTGATTGATTCGTCAAGATGTGGTTGTTGGTATTCATCTAAAGCTTGTTTATATACAGCATTTGCCTTTTCATGCGTTTTGGGCTCTCCCGCTTCATGCCAGGATTCAAAATTACGCCAATCAGATAAGATGGGCGGGTAAAAAGCTGTTTTATAGCGTTCTTGGGTGTGTTCGGTGGCAAAGAAGTGACCCCCAGGACCAACATCAGCAATGGCATCAAAGCCAAGCTCTGCATCCGTCACCTTGATAGGTTGCAAAAACTCAGTAAACATTTGCAGCAGATCAACATCAAGAATGTATTTTTCAAAAGAGGCCACCAGACCACCCTCAAGCCAACCTGCACCGTGTTTGATCAAGTTAGCGCCACCCATAATTGCCCCCCATAAGGAAAAAACAGACTCATAAGCAGCTTGCGCATCCACCGCATTAGATGCATTAACATTGGAGGAGCGATAAGGCAGGCCGTATCTGCGCGCCAACTGACCGCCCGCCATTGCTGTTTTGATATATTCCGGTGTACCAAAGGCTGGGGAGCCTGATTTCATATCAACGTTGGAGATAAACCCGCCGTACATAATTGGTGCACCTGGCACAACAATTTGAGACAGCATATAGGCCGCTAAACATTCGGCATTTTGCTGGGCAATTGCCCCTGCTAGCGTTACCGGTGCCATCGCACCGGCCAAGGTAAACGGCGTTAAGATGCTCAACTGATTGGTCTTCGCCATCTCAATTATTCCCTCCAGCATAGCATCATCCAACACTAGCGGTGAGTTGACATTGATAGTGGTCATTAGGATGGTGTCATTTATCTCAGAATATTCGCCCAGGCCGCGAGATATTTTTGACATTGTTAATGCGTCTTGCAAGCGAGTTAAACCCAAGGAATAGCCTCGAATGGATTTGTCAGATAATTGAATAATATCCCGAGTTGCCTCTAAATGTCTAGTTGAAGGGTGGTAATCTAAAGGCTCGACTGGATAGCCGCCAATGCAGCTAATAACGTTAAAATGCTGTGACAACTTCACTAGGTTTTGAAAATCTTTTTTATTACCTGGTCGGCGTCCACCGTCAATATCCGATACGTTTGGTGCCGAGCTGACGGTGTCGAAATGAACATAGTTTTCACCAATGATCATGTTGTTTTCTGGGTTTCTTGCCAAAAGAGTTACTTTTGACGGTGCTAAGCCAATCAAGCTCTCAACCATAGCAGAATCAAAGCGCACCCGATAGCTGTTTGGATCAACATCCGCACCTGCTTTTTTAAAGTACTCTCTGGCTTGTGGCAGAAGTATGTCAATACCAATCTCTTTAAGTATTTTAAGAGAGGCGTTGTGAATGGTTTCTAGCTGATCCTCTGAGAGAACTTCAGTCGGCCGATACGGATTCTTGAGCTGTTGTTTCGGCAGTTGGTGAATCTTGTTGGATGTCTCACCAACACCGCCTTCGCCGCCTCGCCTTCTTGATCTTCTTGCCACAACTTTCTCCTGTATTTGGTTTAACCTACTAAATAGTATTGGCTGTTTGTGTATCCATTGCAGCCCTGAGTAGCCTTACAGTTTCTCGACTTCGGTTTTCGATAGAAATGTACGACTGGGTAGCGTCTGTTTTGGTGTTACGCTTCTCTTTGATTTTGAATGGAAAAAATAAACGCATCTTTACGTCCTGCATGCATGTGCAAATGTGGAAAATTATGGCATAATTTAAACTATGTCAAATTCTAAATATTCTACCTTTGGGCAACTTTTAGGAATGCAATGAAGAGAAGACTACCACCATTAACCGCTATGCGCTCATTTGAAGCCGCCGCGAGATACGAAAGTCTCACTAAGGCTGCCGAAGAGTTGGGTGTTACACAGTCTGCAGTCAGCAAGCAGGTCTCGATATTGGAGGATTATTTAGGTAAACAATTATTCATTCGCAAGCAACGATCATTAGAAATTACTGATGAAGGTCGGTTTTACTCTCAGGCAATTTCAGCTTGCTTTGACTCACTGGCTAATAAGTTGCTGGAGCCAGCTGATAGCGATAGGCAAAAGATCACAATTCTTGCCGATGCAGACTTTACCCAGCTCTGGTTGTTTTCCAGATTGCCTGAGTTTGAGAAAAGATACCCAAATATTGAAATTTCAATCAACTCGGTAAGTGATTTATCCGTTATCAACAAGGGTGATACATTCGACCTAGCAGTTGTCTGGGGTAGGGGTGATTGGGATAGGTTTTCGTTTGAACCGCTTTTTACGAATGTTGTATTTCCCGTATGTGCACCAGGATACTTTTCACAAGAAAAGCTAGAAGCCGGTCGCTTTCACGAGGTTAACCTGATTCACAATAGGAGCAGGCACTGGTGGACTATGTTTGTCAATCTACTGGGTCAAAATACGATTTACGCGAAAAAAGGACAGATTTTCAATCAAACATCCCTTTGCCTAGCTGCAGCTGCCCGAGGGGGTGGCATGACCACTGGTGCCGAGGTGACTGCACGGCAATTTCTAGAGGATGGCAGTCTAATCATTCCTTTTGCAGTGCGACTGCCTTCGCCAGATTCATACTATATCCTTGCCCCTCGAAATGAAGGATTTTCTACAGAGCCTATACGATTATTAAAGGATTGGCTAATTACAGAGGCAAACAAACATAGAAACTGGTTTGCGCAGTATTGGAACGATTCCGCTAAGTAATTTCAAAAGTTATATGCTGCCGAAATAAGTCCCTTTATTCTACGCTTCAGCAATTGAACGCATTGCCTGCGTTATCGTCGTTAGTTCTGCCTCAGTAATAATAAACGGCGGCATGGTGTAGAGTAATTTGCCGTAGGGACGAAGCCAAACACCGGCAGCAATAAGCTTATCTTGGACACTTTGCATATCCAATGGCTCGTTAAATTCAAGCACACCAATAGCGCCAAGAATGCGAACATCGGCAACCGAAGACTCATCCAGTAAAGGTAATAATTCTGATTTTAGGATGGCCTCAATCTTCTCAATTTTCCCCTGCCAGTCTTCACTCAAAAGCAGGTCAATACTTGCATTAGCAACAGCGCAAGACAGTGGGTTACCCATAAAGGTTGGACCATGCATTAACACGCCTACCGTGCCCGCTACCTTCTCAGTAGTCAGTGCTGCAGCCATCGTCATATAGCCTCCAGTCATAGCCTTACCCAGGCAGAGAATGTCTGGAGAGATATTAGCGTGCTCACAGGCAAATAATTTGCCAGTGCGGCCAAAGCCTGTGGCAATCTCATCCACAATCATCAACACGTTGTACTCGTCACAAAGCATTCTCGCACCTGATAGATATTCACTTTCATAAATATTCATACCTCCAGCGCCTTGTACAATGGGCTCAAGTATTAATGCTGCGATTGTTTGGTGATTGTCTTGAAGTGTTGTTTTAAGATCAGCTAGCGCTTCATCTGTATTGCCAATCGTTGGCTTGATGACAAAAAAGTGCTGTGGCAAAACCCCTTGAAACAAATGGTGCATACCATTTTCAGGATCACAAACACTCATCGCCCCAAAGGTATCGCCGTGGTAGCCACCGCGAGGAGTGACAAAATGCGTTTTTTCTTTCTGGTCTTTGTTATACCAATACTGCAGCGCCATTTTCAGCGACACTTCAACTGATACGGAACCCGAATCTGCAAGAAAGACCTTCTCAAGTCCGGCCGGAGAGATGTTAATCAGTTTTTGAGTTAGGTCAATCGCCCCTTGATGGGTCAATCCACCAAACATCACGTGTGAAACACAGTCGATTTGCTCTTTCATTGCCTGATTGAGCATTGGATTGCTGTAGCCATGGATGACTGACCACCACGAGCTCATGCCGTCAATAACACGTCGCCCGCCTTTAAGATTTAGATAAACAGATTCTGCTGATTCGACCAAATGTGTCGGCACAGCGCTCGGTATTTTGGCATAAGGATGCCAAACGTTATTTTGATCAGAGGCAATCACGGAGTTCACACATAGAGTCTATCACTAAATCGGGGTTTTCATTGGCAATATCATTGCCGTGGTTGTAGCCGTATGACATACAAATAATAGCAAAACCCGCAGCTCTTGAGGCCTTTACATCGCTAACAGAGTCACCCAGCATCAAGCAATCTTGGGGCTTAATACTAAAATGCTCAGCGCTGTGCAATAACGGCAATGGATCCGGCTTTTTCTTAGCAAGAGTATCGCCAGAAATGATAATTGAGAAGTCGTCAAAAATACCTAGTGCCTTAAGTAATGGCAGCGTGAATTGCTCGGCCTTATTAGTTACACAACCCAGAAGATAACCACGAGACTTTATGTAATCCAAACCCTCTCTAACGCCATCATAAAGACAAGATCTTTTAGCTGTGTTGTCAGCATATAGGTCAAGGAAAATTGGATACGCTTTGTTATAATCAGCAGGATTTGCTCTCACTTCCAGCTCTCCGGTCAGAGCACGTTCAACTAATTTTGGCACACCGTTACCCACCCACTGACGCACTTTCGCCTCACCACATGGCTCTTTGCCAAGCGCCTTCATCATTTCATCGACGCAATAAGTTAAATCTGGCACGCTATCAACCAGAGTGCCATCAACATCAATCATAATTAATTTTGGGTTAAATGACTTCATTATTACGCCTTATTTATACCGATTTTGGTAGAATTAACTTATCAATTTTCAACTGAGATATTTTATATGCAAAACAAAACGGTCATAGGTTTTATTGGGGCGGGCAATATGGCTTACGCGCTCATTAAAGGTCTTATTAATAACGGTTATGGCGCTGAAAATATCAAAGTCAGCGATTTAGATGAAGCGCTGTTAAACAGCAGAAATAGCGAACTTGGAATCGATACTTATACAGATAATGTCGATCTTGCTGGTGCATGTGATGTTGTAGTACTTGCTGTCAAACCTCAGGTGATGAGTAGTGTTTGCAAGGGACTGAAGGGCTCAATTAAATCTAGCCATTTATTTGTTTCAATCGCTGCAGGCATTAGAGCAAGTGATATTTGCCGTTGGCTGGGTGGTGACTACGCTTTGGTGCGCACCATGCCAAATACGCCAGCGCTAGTACAACAGGGCGCAACAGGTCTATTTGCTAACGATCTTGTTGCAGAAGATCACAAAACGATCGTTACCTCTGTGCTATCGGCAATCGGTGATTGTTTTTGGGTAACCGAAGAAAAACTGATTGATGCAATAACGGCCATTTCTGGTAGTGGACCCGCTTATTTCTTTTTAATGATGCAGTCAATGACACAAGCTGGCATGGCGCTCGGTCTCGATGAAGAAACAGCCAGCGCTCTGAGCGTGAAAACAGCGCTTGGCGCCAGTGTTATGGCCGCCAATAGTGCTGACGATCCAAAACAACTTCGTGCCAATGTCACCTCGCCAAATGGCACAACGCAAGCGGCGATTGAGTCGTTTCAAGATCAGAATTTTGAAGGCATTGTTGCCAACGCAACAAGAGCGGCGTTTGACCGAGCTCACGAATTAAGCACACAACTGGGTAATGTTGAGTAATCAGCTCAATCTTAAGCTCCAACCCTCAAAATATTACCTAATAGTTTCAGCACTGGTTTATGGATTGTGCCTGATATTGCCGTGGTGGCGGCTTGACAACTTGTGGGCCAATATTACGATAACGCTGTTCATTGCTTTTTCGGCGATTACTTTTTTTCCAAAATACGTGCTGCTGTCAAAGGGTACATCTGTTACTTCGGTAACACTCAAAGAAGGCAATGCCAGCTTTGGCACAAGAAATGGTGAAACGCATTTACAGGGCGAGCGCTCTGTAAGCTATCAGTCACGCTCACTAGTCATTATTCGCTTTGGTAAAACTTATGTGCCAATTTTTAAAGACAGCGTTAGAGAAAACAACTTGTCCTTTCTCAATCGATTTATTAATGTGAGCTAACTACCCCAAAGCAGCTGCATATTGGCAATCGCTGCGAGCGATGCAGTTTCTGTTCTGAGAATTCTATTGCCAAGCAGAAGTGGCTGAAAGTCAGAGGCAATCGCCTCATCTATCTCAACATCGCTGAGTCCACCCTCTGGGCCGATGAGAATTGTCACCTTTGAGGTTTTTTTCATCGCAAGCAAGCCTTCTTCAGCACGATGATGTAGTACATATCCACTACCCACGGTCTCAGCCAATACCTCTGATAATGTCTTTGCTGGTGCCACCTCGACAACTACCGAACGCCCCGATTGCTCACAGGCATGACTGGCAATTTTTTGCCAATGCTCTGTGCGTTTAATCAATTTTGCACCATTGAGGCGTACCACGCAACGCTCGGTTTGCACAGGAATAATTCGATTAACGCCCAATTCAATCGCCTTTTGAATAAGAAAATCCATCTTCTCACCTTTGGCAATGCCTTGGGCAAGAGTTAAATTGAGTGACGATTCTCTGTTATTTTTTTCACAAGAAAGCACTTCAACTGAGCAAGCTTTTTTCGCACTAACAACCTTGACTTGGTAGTCAAAACCATCGCCATTAAAAAGAGTGATATTTTGCCCTTCAGGGAAGCGCAACACCTTCAGTAAATGGTGCGTCGCAAACTTATCTAAATCAATTTGTGCGCCAACTTTGAGAGTGGTATTTTGATAAAGTCTTACGCTTTTCATGGTATCGTTTTGGAATTGGTCAACTTAGACTTCAATAAGCAAAAATGATACATCAAAAAAGACGAAAAGAGTTATTAAGCCGACTAGACGACAATGCACTCGTCATCGTCTGCACCAATTCAGAGCTGCAACGCAATGCCGACTGTAATTTTCCTTTTCGTCCAAATTCTAGTTTTTGGTATTTAACAGGTTTTACCGAACCCGACGCAATTGCTGTTTTTTCGAAAAAGAATTATTCGATTTTCCTCAGACCGAAAGACAAAACCAAAGAAATTTGGAATGGCAAAAGATTGGGCGCTGAGGCTGCACCCGAAGTGCTGCTTGCAGATAATGCATATTCAATCGAGCTGTTTGCTGAACAATTAGACATGCTCATCGATGACGACAGCGTGCTTTATTACGACAATACCAGCACCAACATTCTGAGTGAAGACATTGCCTCGAGTGAAGACATTCATCCCCTTTTGCCATACCTCTCAGAAATGCGCTTGATTAAAGACGACGCAGAAATTGAGAATATGCAGGTTTCAGCTGACTTGGCCGCCAACGCTCACGCTCAAGCGATGACTAACGTCAAGCCAGGGATGTTTGAATATGAAATTGCCGCGCTATTTGACGCTGAGTTCAAAAAAAATAACTCCACACATGCTTATACACCGATCGTTGCAGGTGGTGTCAACGCCTGTGTATTGCACTATATTGAAAACAATGAAGTATTAAAAGATGGCGACTTATTATTAATTGATGCAGGCTGCGAAACCGAAGGTTACGCCTCTGATATTACTCGAACTTTTCCAGTGGGTGGCCGCTTCAGTGAGGCACAAAAACAAATTTATAGTATTGTTCTTGATGCGCAAAAAGGCGCGATTAACCGCCTCAAACCTGGCGAGCCAGTCAACAAGGCTCACGATATAGCCTGCAGTATTATCTCAAATGGCCTCATTGAGCTCGGCATAATCAGTGATGATCTGCCACTAAATGAGTTTTATATGCACAATACAGGGCACTGGCTGGGACTCGATGTTCATGACTGCGGCCAATACAAACTGAACGATGCATACCGCCATTTTGAAGCCGGCATGGTAATGACGGTTGAACCGGGAATCTACATTCGCAAGAATGATAAAATTGATCGAAAATATTGGAATATCGGCATCAGAATTGAAGACGATGTTCTAATCACTGAATCAGGTAATACAGTGCTGACACAATCTCTTGTTAAAGAGATTGACGATATTGAGCGCTTAATGAATAGGAAATAGAGAACACAATGAATATACAACAAGCCATTAAAGCGGTAATCGCCAAACAAGATTTAAGCGAGGAACAAATGCACGGTGTCATGAGCGACATCATGACTGGCAAAACAACCGATGCACAAATCGGTGCATTCTTAATCGGCCTTTCAATGAAAGGTGAAAGTATTGATGAAATTACAGCCAGCGCTAAAGTCATGCGCTCTCTCGCTACAGCGGTTGAGATCTCACCAACCAATCATTTAGTGGACACTTGCGGCACTGGTGGTGATGGTCTGGGCTTGTTTAATATTTCAACAGCTTCGGCCTTTGTTGTCGCTGCCGCAGGTGGTCAAGTCGCCAAACACGGTAATCGATCCATTTCATCCAAATCTGGCAGCGCCGATGTACTCGAATCTGCTGGTGTTAACCTAGCAGTCAGCCCTGAAGTCATTGGCCGTTGTATTGACGAAATTGGCGTTGGTTTTATGTTTGCACCCGCCCACCATAGTGCTATGAAGCATGCCATTGGGCCGCGTAAAGAGTTGGCCGTTCGTACTATTTTTAATGTGCTTGGGCCTCTGACCAACCCTGCCAAAGCACCAAATCAAGTGATGGGAGTTTACGATAAAGATTTAGTGGAGCCAATAGCAAACGTTTTGAAAGGGCTTGGCTCGCGCCACGTTATGGTTGTTCACTCAAAAGATGGCCTCGATGAATTATCAATTGCGGATGATACTTATGTTGCCGAGCTAAAAAATGGTGTAGTTTCAACTTATACAGTTAACCCAGCGGATGTTGGTCTAAGCGTTGGCAATCTTGACGATATTGCAGCCGATGGTGCTGAGGACTCCCTAGCAATGATTAAAGACGCCTTTGCCGGCAAAGAAGGTGCGGCCAAAGATATTGTTGCTCTAAATGCGGGTGCGGCCATTTATGTCAGCGGACTTGCAGACAGCCTGAAATCTGGTGTTGAAAAAGCCAATAACATTCTTAAGAACGGTGGCGCGCTAAACAAACTCGAAGAATACGCAACTGCGAGCAACAAATAAACCACTGATGAATAAAAAAACCAACCTTATTTGGATCGACCTTGAAATGACAGGTCTTGTGCCTGAGAGCGACGTCATTATTGAGATTGCCACCGTTGTCACCGATGCCGACCTCAATGTAATTGCTGAAGGGCCGTCCCTTGCAGTCCATCAAAGTGATGAGCGCCTCAATGGCATGGACGAATGGAACACCAATCAGCATGGTAAATCTGGGCTAGTTGAACGTGTAAAAAATTCTAAGTTGTCCTCTGTAGACGCCGAAAAACAAACGCTGGATTTTTTAAAGGAATTTGTCGATGCAGGCGCATCGCCGATGTGTGGCAATTCCATTTGCCAAGATCGTCGTTTTTTGTACAACTATATGCCGGAATTGGAAAAATTCTTCCACTATCGCCATATCGATGTTTCAACCTTAAAAGAGTTGGTATCGCGCTGGAAGCCAAAGGCGGCAGCTTCAACAAACAAACAATCGGCACATCTCGCATTATCGGATGTCTACGACTCAATCAACGAATTAAAGCATTATCGAGAGCACTTTATTGATGGCTAAAACTAGCTATCTCTCACCAGCAAAAATTAATCTTTTTTTGCATATCACCTCGAAAAGAGCGGATGGTTATCACAACCTACAAACTATCTTTCAATTGCTAGATTTTTGCGATGAAATCAAGTTAAGCGTTCGTCAGGACGGACAAATCAATCGCACCAGCGGCAATGAAGATATTCCGGCAAAAGACGATCTTCTCATTAAGAGTGCTCGAGCATTAAAAATATATGCCGATTGCTCACTGGGCGTAGATATCTCAATTGATAAAAAAATCCCAGCCGGGGGTGGTCTTGGTGGTGGAAGCTCTAATGCAGCAACCGTTTTGCTAGCACTAAATGAGCTTTGGCAATTGAACCTAGACGAAAAAATATTGCTCGAAATCGGCCAAACACTGGGGGCTGATGTGCCCGTTTTTGTCAAAGGCAAGAGCGCTTGGGCAGAAGGTATTGGTGAAATTTTAGAGGCAATGGAATTGCCAGAATATCATTATTTGGTGGTTTCAATTAATAAGCATATATCTACCGCAGAAATATTCTCGCACAAAGCATTGACAATGACGCCGGTACAAAGGAAAATACCGGACTTTTCGAGACTGTCTAATCTGCATAATGACTGTTTAGATGCTGCTATTGAGCTAGAAAGCGAGATAAAACAAGCACTTAAGCATCTAGATTCAACTGCAAATCATCTAGATAATGCTAGAATGACAGGTACGGGCTGCTGTGTTTTTGTGGCCTTTGAAAATGAGGAAGATGCTTTGGTAGCCATGAAACAGCTGCCAGATCGTTGGTTTGGTTTTGTCGCGCGAGCGATTAATACCTCACCTAGCTATAATTGGGCTGTCGCCAAGCGGTAAGGCAACGGGTTTTGATCCCGTCATGCGCAGGTTCAAATCCTGCCAGCCCAGCCATTTTTTACCGCATTTTTTCTCCTCCAACTTCATCAAACCCTAAAAAATCTCAGTCACATAGCAATATATGAAAAAGATCTTTTATACATTTTCGACGCTATTTGACAGGCCAGTTATCCTTTGGTGGGCATTAACTTTGGGGGCGCTGTTGTTTTCTCTCGGCATTTCCCTGCCCATGCTAACTATATCAAAGTTCATTATTATTAGAGATTCTTTTTCAATATTAACGGGATTATTCGACCTCCTCGAGGGCGGTCAAATTATTATTTTTCTTCTAGTTGCGAGTTTTAGTGTCGTCCTACCAGTGCTGAAAATATCAACCCTCTATTTACTGTTATCGAAAAAAACAAGTCGTGATAAGCACAATAAAATATTACACGCCATGCACGAGTATGGGCGTTGGGCAATGTTGGACGTCATGATTGTCGCTCTTTTAGTAGTAACAGTTAAACTGGGCGCTATAGCTAGCATCCAAGTGCATAGCGGCTTTTATGTGTTTGGGTTCGGAACAATATTGTTAATGATTGTAACGGGAAAAGTGTCAAAACTTGTCCAACGATCCACAAGATAGGGAATTAAAAAAATAATAGAAAAATACCCTCAAAGATCTATTTGTGAAATTAATTTTGACAATTTATGGCGTATAATTTACACACTTAAAAAACACATTACTAGCGATGTCATTAGACACTATCAAAATCTTTAGCGGCAACGCTAACCCAAATCTCTCTTCTGAGATTATCGACAACCTAGAAATTAACCAAAGCAAAGCATTTGTTGGAAAATTCAGCGATGGTGAAGCACAGGTTGAAATACTTGACAACGTTCGCGGTTGCGATGTGTTTGTCATTCAACCAACTTGCGGACCCTCTCCTGCTGAGACCCTAATGGAGTTATTGGTGATAGTGGATGCGCTGCATCGATCTTCAGCCGGGCGCATTACTGCAGTTGTTCCATATTTCGGATATTCTAGACAAGACCGCCGTTCACGCTTAACTCGTGTGCCAATTACCGCCAAATTAGTCGCAAAAATGATTGAAGCGGCCGGCGTTAATAGAATCCTAACTATGGATTTGCACGCCGACCAAATTCAGGGCTTCTTTGATATTCCAATTGATAATATCTATGCCCAACCAGTATTAGTCAACGACATTCTTGCCCAAAATTACGACGATGTTGTTGTTGTATCACCAGATGTTGGTGGCGTAGTGAGAGCAAGAGCCGCTGCGAAAAAAATCAATGACGCAGATCTAGCTATCATCGATAAAAGACGTCCTGCGCCAAATATGGTGAAAGTAATGAATGTTATCGGTGACATCGAAGGCCGCACATGTGTGATGATTGACGACATGGTAGATACTGCTGGCACACTTTGCCAAGCTGCTGATATTCTTAAAGAAAAAGGCGCTATCAAAGTTGTGGCTTATGCAACACACGCGGTTCTATCAGGCAACGCTATTCACAACATTAACAACTCAACATTAGATGAATTAGTGATTACCAACACCATTCCTTTAAGTGATGATGCGCAAGCCTGTGAAAAAATCAGGCAGTTATCGATTGCGCCTTCTCTTGCAAACGTTATACGACGAATTAGCAAAGAGCAGTCAATCAGCTCGATATTTACTGACACCAAGTAAGCTCAGCCCCGCCAAGGCGCTGAATTCAGGGCAAAAATTTATGTATAATCCCCTCTCTGTTCGCTCAAAATATTTATTATGAAAACCACCACTAAAGAACACAAGCAAGCACTGCAAAATTTAATCATGAAAGGTAAGGAGCGTGGCTACTTAACCTACTCTGAAATTAACGACATGCTGCCTGAGGATTTGCTTACGCCTGAACAAATTGAGCCGATTGTTACTATTCTTGAAGAATTGGACATTAGCGTTGCTGACGAAGCACCAGATGCAGATACACTGGTTATTGAATCAGGCGCTAAAGCGCAATCAACTTCTGCTGAAGCGGCTGTTGCCGCACTCGCCGCACTTGACTCAGAATTTGGCAGAACAACAGACCCAGTACGCATGTACATGCGTGAAATGGGTGTTGTAGAGTTATTAGAGCAAGAAGATGAAGTTCGTATCGCCAAAGAAATTGAAGCGGGTGTTTTTGAAATCTTACAAGCAATCACGCTTTACCCTGCAATCTCGGATTACTTCTTCAAAGCTTATACGCGCCTTGAAGAGGGTAAATGTAAGATGACCGACGTTGTTATTGGCTATCAAGGCGACGCAGAAGAATTTGAAGAAAAGCAAATACTAATTGCCGAGCGCGAAGCAGAGCTCGCCGAAGCGGCAGCCGCAGCTGAGGCTCTAGGCGAAGATAGTGAGCTTGACGAAGACGAGCTTGACGAAGACGAGTTTGATGAACTGGAGTACACAGGTCCAAACGAAGAAAAAGTGTACGATCGCTTTGAGAAAATCCAAAAATCCTTCAAAAGCTATACAAATGCCAATGAAAAACACGGCTATCAAGACGCTAAAACTGTTAAAGCAAGACATAAATTCTCAGCTTGTATTTCTGACTTAAGACTAGCGCCAAAATTGGTCGGTACAATGACAGAATTGGTTGCTGATCGAGTTACTGAAGTACAAAAACAAGAAAAAATTATTCGCGAAGCGCTTAATTATGCCGGTGTTGATAAGGCTGTTTTTTACGATACATTCTCTAGCAACGAAACCAACTTTGAATGGACAAAGTCAATTAAAGTTGATGGCAAAGCCAAAGAGGGTCTTACAGCTTGCGAAGAAGAAATCTACTATGCACAGAAAAATCTTTTGGAAAACCAAGAAGCTATGCAAATCACCGTTACTGAGTTAAAAGAGATTAACAAAAGATTGCGCGCCGGTGATCGCAGAGCTAAAAAAGCCAAATCACAAATGATTGAGGCGAACTTACGTTTGGTTATTTCTATTGCGAAAAAATACGCTAACCGTGGCTTGCAATTCTTAGACCTTATTCAAGAAGGCAATGTAGGCTTGATGAAAGCAGTTGATAAGTTTGAATACCGTCGTGGTTACAAATTTTCAACTTATGCCACTTGGTGGATTCGCCAAGCAATCACTCGTTCTATTGCTGACCAAGCGCGTACGATCCGTATTCCAGTGCATATGATTGAGACTATCAACAAGCTCAATCGTGTCAGAAGGCAACTACTGCAACGCTTTGGTCGTGAAGCAACGCCTGAAGAATTAGCATTTGAGATGGAGTTGCCAGAATACAAAATTAACAAGATTCTGAAGATTGCTAAAGAGCCTTTATCAATGGAAAACCCAGTGGGTGATGACGAAGACTCTACTATCGGTGACTTTATTGAAGATGAGAAACTGTCTTCGCCTGTTGAAATTACAACCAAAGAAAGCCTTAAAGAAACTACTGGCGAACTCTTGGCAAATTTATCTCCTAGAGAGGCCAAAGTTCTGAAGATGCGTTTTGGCATCGATATGAGTACCGACCACACTTTAGAAGAGGTTGGTCGCCAATTTGATGTGACTCGCGAGAGAATCCGTCAAATCGAAGCCAAGGCTCTACGCAAACTTAGACACCCATCAAGAGCACATAAATTACAAAGCTTCTTAGAATAACATAATCCAAAACCAACCAGTGTTCTGTCAAAATTGACAGGGAGTTAGGTTGGTTATTTTTTGGGGCCTATAGCTCAGTTGGTTAGAGCAGTCGACTCATAATCGATTGGTCCTTGGTTCAAGTCCAAGTAGGCCCACCATTTTTCTTTGGTCGCGACGCGGCAAGGGGTATGATTAAACCCATGTTTGCCGCACTATTGCCCCAACTCATCGAGCTCACTTCAGAGGTTGGCGAGTGCATTATGTCACTTCACAGAAAAAAGCTAGATATCACTGTTAAGTCAGACAACACGCCGTTAACAGTTGCCGATGAAACAGCTCACCAGTTGATTAGTGTAGAACTAGAGCGACTCACACCAGGCGTACCAATTCTTTCAGAAGAATCGCACGAAGTCCCTTTCTCAATTCGCAAGGATTGGGCCGAGTATTGGCTGATTGACCCGCTAGATGGCACTCGTGATTTTCTAGATGGCAACTATGATTTTTGCATCAACATTGCTTATGTCAAAAATAACTACCCAATTTTCGGCCTCATCTACGCACCTTTCAGCAAGGCTCATTATTACAGGCTGCCCGACAAGACCAGCGTAAAACAACTTGACAATGTTTGCTACTCGCTCCAAACTTCGGCACCAAAGCGCTGGAAAAATGTTGTCATTGGACACTATTCCGCAAAAAACAAACACCTACAAAAACACCTTAACGCCAAAACTAACTTTGAGCTTTTCCTTCTAGGAAGTGCGCTTAAATTCTGCGCTATTGCCGAAGGAAAACACCATTATTATCCTAAATTCGGCCCATGTTCAGAATGGGATACAGCAGCTGGTGTGTGTATTCTCGAAGGAGCTGGTGGTAGCGTGAAAGGCCTTGATGGCGAACCTCTTCGCTACAACACAAGGGAAGATAGCATAAGTCCTGCCTTTTTGGCTAGCGCCTAAGCTCTAATCAAATTGCAAAGATAAGTCGATTGCTCGTATGTGCTTGGTAATGGCACCAATGGAAATGTAATCAACCCCTGTTTCAGCGTATTCTTGAATATTAGTCTCGTCAATATTACCCGAAGCTTCTAGCGGACACTTTCCATTCGCTTTGCTAACGGCGTCTGCCAATACTCTAGGGTCAAAATTATCACACAATATTCGCGTCACGCCACCAACTGCAAGCGCTTGGTCTAATTGGTCTAATGTCTCCACTTCAACAATCAACGGCTTATCTGGGAATGACTCTAGCGCCCTGCCGATCGCCCCCTCAAGAGAGCCAATCGCCGCAATATGATTTTCTTTGAGCATCACACAGTCATATAAACCCATCCGATGGTTAATACCGCCACCGCTTTTAACCGCTTGTTTTTGTGCATGACGAAGATTGGGTAGCGTCTTCCTAGTGTCTAGAAGTTTGGTTTTGGTATGGGAAATTAAATCTGACAGGTGTCTAGTTTGCGTAGCTGTAGCACTCAATGTTTGGAGGAAATTAAGCGCCGCTCGTTCGGCGCTAATCATCGCCCTAGAGCGGCCCTTAAGCAAACAAAGCACTTGCCCTGGCTCACTTACCCCTCCTTCTTCAATTTGCCACTCAATTGCAATATTAGGGTCAAGCTCAGTGAAGCACAGCGCCGCATACTCAATGCCTGATATTACCGCACCCTGTCGACAAATAATTTTGGCAGACGTAAGCTTATCTTCAAGCAAGCTCGATGAAATGTCCCCAGTGCCAATATCCTCAGATAAGGCGCTAAGGACAATTTGGCGCATCAATTTAGGCATCGATAAACTCTAAAATAGCTTTGGCTGATTTCTCAGCTGAGCCTTGATTAAGCTGTGTATGAATAGAACTTAACTCAGCTACCAATTGAGTATTATCAGCAGCCAGTATCTGTAAAGCAGAATTAGAAATATTAACGGCATTTGCTTTATCTTGAAGCAACTCTGGCACTATCTCCTTGCCTAGCATGACATTCGGCAACGAAACATAGTCCGTTTTCAAGAGGCGCTTGGCAATTTGATAACTAATCGCGGAGAGTTTGTAAACAACAACCATCGGTACACCCATCATCGCAATCTCCAGCGTTGCTGTACCCGAGGCAACAATAACTAAATCCGTTTGTTTGATTTTCTGATGAGCGTCACCAATACTAACCTCAACATCCAAACCCACAAGTTGCGCCTCTACCCATGATTGCAAATTAGTATTCGCCAACGCCAATGAAAAACTGATCTCTTCGTCTTGCTTTTTCATCAGCTTTAAAGCACCCAACATCTCAGGCAACAAAGACCTAATCTCTGCTTCTCGAGAACCGGGCATCAACAGGACTTTTTTACCCTGCTGGTGATTTGTTCTTGGCTGTAGTGTTTCTGCCAATGGGTGACCAACAAATAACGCTTTTTGTCCATGCTTTCTATAAAAATCCACCTCGAAAGGGAACATGCACAGCATTAAGTCTGTTGATTCTTTGATTTTTTTGATTCGACCTGAGCGCCATGCCCATACTGAAGGACTGACAAAATGAACCGTTTTGGTGCCGCAAGCTTTTAGCTGTCGTTCAATTTTGAAATTAAAATCAGGCGCATCAACACCAATAAAGACAGCGGGTGCTTTCTCAGAAAAATGAGCAACCATGGCTTTTCTAAGGCGTAATAGTGAAGGCAGTTTTTTCAGCACCTCGCTAAAACCCATCACATCCACTTGATTAAGATGCCAAAGTCCCTGACAGCCAGCAGCAGTCATTTTGTCACCCGCCATACCTTCAATAGTGCACTCAGGATTTAATTCAAGCAAGGATTTGATAAGTGCAGAGGCAACTAAGTCGCCTGAAGTCTCTGCTGCACTAATCGCGATTTTCATTTTCTCGGTAATGCAATAACCGGATCTTCATCGAAAGGTTTATAGATGACCAATACACCGCCAATCACCTGGACGATGTCTGCTTCTGAAAAAGCAACAATTTTTTCAATAATTTGCTGTTTTTCTTCGCGGTTTTCGGCGCGCACTTTAATCTTTAATAACTCGTGAATTTCCATGCTAGACTGAATCTCTGCAAGCACGGAATCACTCAAGCCATGCTGACCAATCATCACCACGGGCTTTAAGTCATGTGCAAGACTGCGCAAATATTTCTTTTGATTGTTTGTTAGTTTCATTATTATTCTTCCAATGTGGATTCGTTTTCAAATAAAGACTCAATGGTCTCTCGCTGCCTAACCAAAGTGTGCATTTCACCAGAAACCATCACTTCGGCAACTCTTGGGCGCGTATTGTAATTTGAACTCATGCTAAAGCCGTACGCACCAGCCGACATCAAAGCAACATAATCCCCTTGCGCCACAGTCAGTGTTCGGCTCTTGGCCAAGAAGTCACCTGTTTCACAGACTGGCCCCACCAAATCCCAAGTATCTGAAATGCCATTTGGATTTTGTTCTACAACAACTGCTTTATGATAGGCACTATATAGTGAAGGGCGCAGCAAATCATTCATTGCGCCATCAATAATGGCGAATGACTTTTCATTGCTTTGCTTCAAGTACTCAACCTTCGTGACAAAAATGCCGGCATTGCCAACGATTGCCCGTCCTGGCTCTAGCAAAATCTCTAAGTCGCCCACTTTTGCCGATGCCGCCTGAATATAAGCCTCAATATCAATCGTTTGCTCATCGTCATAAGTGATGCCAACACCACCACCTAAATCCAGATGCTTAATGCCAATACCATCTTCGCTCAACTGTGCGATCAAATCCAAGACCTTATCAAGGGCGTCAATAAATGGGGACACCTCAGTAATTTGTGAACCAATATGGCAATCCATGCCGCAAACATCAAGCGAGTCAGACTGCTGAGCTTTGAGATACAAAGCCTTTGCAGCTTCAATATCAACACCAAATTTATTTTCCTTAAGGCCGGTAGAGATATACGGATGAGTTTTGGCGTCAACGTCTGGGTTCACACGAATCGAGATAGGCGCCTTCACGCCCAATTCGCTAGCGACTGATTCAATTCTATCCATTTCACCAGCAGATTCAACGTTGAAACAATAAATCTCAATTTCCAGAGCTTGCTGAATTTCAGCACGTGTTTTTGCTACGCCTGAAAATACGCATTTTGCAGGGTCGCCGCCAGCAGCAATCACACGCTGAAGCTCACCGATGGAAACAATATCAAAGCCGGAGCCCAACTTTGCCATGATGTTAAGAACCGCCAAATTAGAGTTGGCTTTGACTGCATAGCAGATTAAATGCGGATGGCCACCAAAAGCTTGGTCGAATTCACGCCAGTTAGCTTCTATTTCGGTTTTGGAATATACGTAGAGTGGCGAGCCGTACGCTGCCATCAGGTCTGTTATTGCAACAGACTCAGCATGCAAAATGTCGTTTTGAAAAGAAAATGTGTTCAATGAGTTTCAGCTTATGCAGCACTAGATGTTGTCGCCGAATCGCTTTGATTAGCTGTTGCTGGCGTCAAGTCACCCATTCTGCCACAAGCGCTCAGAGCGATTACAAATGATACCATCATTGTCACTTTTAGTAGTTTTTTCATGTTGCTCCAAGGCTTTGCTTTAATAGCGCTATTTTACACAAAGGCTTTCAGCTGTTGGATAAACAAATCCCTTGAAATATTGGTTGCACCTAAGCTTTTCAGATGCTCATTTTCAACTTGGCAATCAACCAACTTGTAAGCATCGCTCTGAAGCAAACTGGCGAAAGCAACTTTTGAGGTGTTACTCACCAGTGAGAACATCGACTCACCAAAAAAAACCTCGCCTAGGGCAACACCGTAGAGTCCACCCACCAATGAATCTTTCTCATACACCTCATAAGAGTGCGCATAACCTTCTCTGTGCAATTTGCAATAAGCCGCAACCATATCATTATCGATCCAGGTATCGTCTTGACCAATTCTTGGTACATGTCGACAGAGGTTGATGACTTTTTCAAAATTTGTATTTTCTCTAACTTCAAAGCGAGCCGAGCGAATCACTTTGAATAGGTTTTTGGATAAATGAAAACACTCAGGCTTTATCACCATTCTTGGATCTGGCGAATACCAAAGAATCGGCTCGCCGTTGGCATACCAAGGGAAAATACCTTGGCTATAAGCGCTCAGTAATCGCTCAGTTGAAAGTTCGCCACCAATAGCAATCAAACCGTTGGGCTCTTTTAAAGCAAGATCTACATTTGGGAAAGGTGTGCTTGACTGGTCAAGCCAAAATTCGCTCGGTATTTGTAACACGGCTAACGACTCTGGATTATATCTCTAACCATGTACAGCGCCAAGATGCTCCGTGCCTCGGTCAAATCCTCGTTATAAGTCAGTTGCTCGAGGTCTGAGAGTTTGTGTTTTACGATTTCGAGCGGCTCTGGCTCATCACCCTCTTCCCACTGCTCGTACAAATCTTCGGCCAACACAATGTGCGTTGTGCTGGATTGATAACCCGGCGCTAAGGTTATGGTCTTTAAGAAAGTTAGCTTATTGGCGCCATAGCCAATCTCTTCTTTAAGCTCACGACCAGCAGCCTCAATTGGTGTTTCACCGACGTCAATCTTGCCTTTAGTTAGGCCCAACTCATAGCGCTCTGTACCGCCTGCATATTCATAAATCATTATCACGGTATCGTCATCAAGCATAGGAATCACCAAAACCGCACCCTTACCTTTAGGGTTTAAGCGCTCGTAAGTGCGTGTTGCGCCATTCGAAAACTCAACATCCATCGACTCCACACGAAAAATATTACTCTTCGTAACCGTATGAATATTGGAAAGTTTTGGTTTTTGTCTCATTAACCTTCTAGGGCATCGTCGGCCTTGGCGGCGAATACAAAATCACTCTCGGTTAGACCATCAATTTTGTGCGTCCAAATAGTCACTTTGACTTTGCCCCAAGCAAGAAAAATATCGGGGTGGTGATTCTGCTCTTCGGCCAGTTCGCCGACCGCATTTGTAAAATCAAGTGCTTTTCTAAAGTTGATAAATTTATATGTTTTCTCAAGATGATGCTCATCAACCACATCCCAGTCACTGCCAAGCTCGGTGTGCAGATTGACAAGCGCCTCACCAACAAGCCTCGGCACCCAACCGCTACACGCGACACATTCTTTTGCAGATAAATTACTCATTTAAATTCCCCATTTGTTCATAAAACCTAGTTCAATAATCTTAACACACCCAACTCATCCCCAATCATAGAACCAAGATGAAAATAGTATAATCACTAAAATAAAGGGCACAACCATTAATAGCATACCCCACAGCAAAAATGACGATAAGCGTGGCTTTCTTGCATTGAGCATAAAAGATGACACAAGCGACCCATAAAAAATATCAAAGCCAGATACTTCTGCCCTCTCTCACAAAACGAAACAGAGAGAAATAGAAGAGTTAAAAACAAAACCCGGCCAAACTAGGCTGTGCTGCCAAGTGGCGTAATACTTCTTTAACCTTTTGAACGGCCCGCGCTATCCTTGGGCTGGACGCCCTCCAACATCGTGACAGAACCGCAGCAGGTAGCCGTCGGGGTCAGCGACCACAAACTGTCGTTGACCAAGCTCAACGGCGTCACGCCGGTACCACCGCGTCTCAGGCTCTAGGTAGAATGCAAGCCCAGCGACCCGTACCCTATCTGCCAAAGCGTCCGCGTCCGGAACGCTAATCTGCACATTCAGGCCACGGCCAAAGGGCTGCGCGACCGGGAGGTGCCCATCGTCGAAAGTGCGTCCGGCGCCAATCTGATCAATCATCAGCTCGGCGCCCCCCAACTTCAGATAGCTGAATCCTTCTTCCAATCGTTCGTAAAGCACTGAAAACCCAAGCACCTGAACGTAGAAACTCCGCGAGGCGGACCAATCGGAAACGCTAAATTCAGGAACAAGGGTGTTGGATAATGACATTGCTACTATATAACCGGACTAAGTGACATATACAACGCCCCGGACACTAAAAATAATGGCACGATAATATGTAGTGCCTTAAAGCCTTTTGCGTAAGCCATAAAGCATACAGCAAGGTAGAAGCCTTGAAAGACTGGGAAAAACCACCCGACGTAAGACAGATTGGAAATTAAAAGATAAAAAACAAAGAAATTAACAACAAGTCCCAACCAAAATAAAGCGTGCTCCCAAGTAGCATACTGTGCTTGAATTCTTTGAATAGCGCCGTTACTTGTACTCATTATTTCTCCAAAATTAATAGTAAACTTTACCCAAAATCCAACTTACATTATTGTTTGTTTTCCTAGCTAGCATTGTACTTAGCTTCAAGCAAAAAGACTTAAAATCACCAAAAAAGATTGAAGCCAATGCCGACTAGGACCAAGCCAACGCTGCGCTCAAGCCAGTGCGCAAGCGCGGCATTGTTGCGCATAAATTTCGTCAATCGCTCACCAAGGAAAACCAAGACACACTCGATGATAAGAGCGTTGGTGATGACAACCAATCCTAGCAAGATAAATTGCCAAAAATAACTGCCGGTTTGGTTATCAATAAATTGCGGAATGAATGCAAGGAAGAAAAGTGCAGTTTTTGGATTGAGCAAGTCCACCAATATACCTTGATAGTAAATACGCCATGCAGAGCTTTGCTTTTGTGAATAGTATTTTTCGGTATTTGAGTCGTCCGTCGATTTAAATGTCGCAGCAATAGTCACATAGCCCAAGTATATTAAATAAAATGCACCAACCCATTTAATCGCATTAAAAATATCAGGCGATGTTGCAAGAACCGCTGAAAACCCCAAGCCCGCTAAACTGGCGTGCACCATTGCGCCACTGCAAACACCTATAGAGGAAAGTAATCCCGCTCTTCGACCTTGGGCGATGGTTTTCGACATAATGTACATCGTATCCGGCCCAGGGGCGATGTTTAGAATGGTGCAAGCGGTTATAAAAAACCACCACTGCTCAACGGGCATTATTTATTGAGCTCGTTGTATGTCATTAGTGATGAGGTGTCGCTATAGGTGTGCCCCTTGTCCATTAAATTAACATAACGATCGTACACCTCTTGGGTGAAATCCAGTTGAGATTCATTGTCTTTTGCTCGGTCGAGACAATAACCTAAATCCTTAACCATCCATTTAATCGCGAAGCCAAAGTCAAATTCTCTCTTATGCATTGTGCTTGCTCGATTGTCCATTTGCCAGGATTGTGCTGCACCGCCGGAAATAGCAGAGAGCAAACTATCCATGTCCATACCCTCTGATTCGGCAAACAATAAACCTTCAGACAATCCTTGTAAAAGCCCCGCAATACAAATTTGATTAACCATTTTTGCCAATTGTCCATAGCCAGAGTCGCCCATATAGCTGATATTTTTAGAATACGACTCAATAAGTGGAGTGGCGCATTCCAGTGCCCCTTTATTTCCGCCCGCCATAACACTCAGCACGCCATTAATTGCACCTGTCTCACCGCCACTAACAGGGGCGTCAATAAAGCAAATGTTTTTCTCTCTTAATGTATCACTCAGATGCTTTGCCAATTTAAAAGATGTGGTTGTGTGATCAATAAAAATTGAGCCCTCCTTGAGATGTGAAGACACACCATTTTCAGAAAAAACAATTTCCATCATATCTTCATCTTTGCCGGCGCACGTCATGATTATGTCTGCACTAGACACTGCATCTTCAAGAGTGCTTGCCGCCTCACCTTCAAACTCAGCTTGCCATTGTTGGGTTTTTGCACTTGTGCGGTTATAAACCGTAACATTTGCCAAACCGGATTTGGATAAATGGCCGGCCATGTGATAGCCCATAGTCCCAAGCCCGATGAAAGTAACATTTCTTTTATTGCTCATAATTAACCCCAAATGATTTGTTGGGAATTATACGACGTTGTTTACCACCAACGCACCCAGATACAATAAACTATTAATCTTACAGCGTATTAACAAAGTGCGTGAAAATTTTCGAAATATTATGTTTTAATCTATAAATACTATAAATACTGATAAAAAACAGCTGTTTTATGTCATAAAATGGATATTTTTCAATATATTTGGCTATTTTTGTCTATTTTTTTAATTATTTTCAATAATTTATGAAAAAACCAGATTATTGGCAAAAATCACTCGATTATTTATGCCACAAAGACAAAAAACTAGCAATAATAATCAACAAGTATAATGATTGTGCCTTTAGTGCAGATAAAAGCGCATTAGAATCCCTTTTGGGTTCAATTACTTCTCAGCAAATATCAGTTAAAGCGGCGGCGAGTATTTGGCAAAGAGTTGTTAGCCTTGTCGGAGAGATAACAGCACCAAATGTGATCAACGCTGGCGCCGATAAACTGAGACAATGCGGACTCTCAGGACGCAAAGCGCAATACTTTGTCAACATCGCCGAGCACTTTCGAGCTCACCAAGTTTATGACAAATCCCATTGGAAGAATCGTGATTATTCGAATGTATATGATGAGTTGATTCAAATCAAAGGCGTTGGGCCTTGGACCATTGAGATGTTTGGCATGTTTTACTTAATGGAAAAAGACATTCTCCCGCTAAAAGACGTCGGCATTATCCGTGCGATCAATCAACTCTACTCAGGCGGTAACAAGGGGTTAGAAATAAGCGAAATTATTGAAATCTCAAACCGATGGAGCCCTTATCGAACAATCGCTTCATTGTTTCTCTGGCGTTCAATCGATGATTAGTCGACACCCTCTTAACCGTGCGTCAGTTAGGATAGGGCGCCCGTCAAGCAGGAGCTTATAAACTATAAATGACTATTCCAAGAAAATTGACAACAAAAATATCGGCAAAATTTAGCTTATTATAGTGCTGCAACGACCAAATCACCCATCTCTTCTGTACCCACGATCGTATCACCTTCGGCGGCAATATCGCCAGTGCGGTAACCTTGATCCAATACAGTGTTAACTGCAGCTTCAATCTTGCTGGCTAAATCCGCTTGATTAAGTGAATAGCGCAACATCATTGCAACCGAAAGGATGGTTGCCAATGGATTGGCAATATCTTTGCCTGCAATGTCAGGCGCACTACCATGAATTGGTTCGTACATACCAAAGTTGTCTTTGTTAAGAGACGCCGAAGGCAGCATGCCAATAGAGCCAGTCAGCATTGCAGCGCAGTCTGAAAGCACATCGCCGAATAGGTTACTGGTAACCATCACATCAAATTGTTTCGGTGCTTTAACAAGCTGCATTGCAGCATTGTCAACGTAAATGTGAGAGAGTTCAACATCAGGGTAATCTTTAGAGACCTCCTCCATCACTTCACGCCAAAGCTCGCAGACTTCAAGTACATTCGCCTTATCAACCGAACAAACGCGCTTGTCACGTTTTTGCGCAATTTGGAATGCAGAGTGACCAATACGGGCAATTTCTGACTCGAAGTAAGTGGCTGAGTTGACGCCAAAACGCTGACCGTCTTTAACTTCAATACCTCGAGGCTGACCAAAGTAAATACCGCCGACTAATTCGCGAACAATCATCAAATCTAGACCTGAAACTATATCCTCTTTAAGAGATGAGGCCGCCGCCAACTGTGGATAGAGAATAGCTGGACGAAGGTTTGAGAATAAATCCATCTCCGCTCTAAGGCCGAGCAAACCACGCTCTGGACGAAGCGGCCTGTCTAGCGCCTCCCATTGATAGCCACCAACTGCACCTAGCAAGATAGAGTCGCATTCTTTGGCTGCTGTTAATGTTTCGTCTGGCAGAGGTGAGCCGGTCTCGTCATAAGCGCTACCGCCAATCAAGCCGTGAACAAGCCTCATACCTAGATTGTCATTAGAATTTAGAGAATCGATTACTTTTAATGCCTGTACGACAATTTCTTTACCGATGCCGTCACCCGGCAAGACTAATATTTTTGACATGACTTAACCTTGAATTAATAACTGTGTGTGCATTTTACTTTTTAGTTAAGGTGTTTTACGAGAAATATTTTTTGTTATAACAAGACAAAGGTTGATCAATGAGCGCGAGTTTACAATTAGTAAATGAGCACTTGTTGTGAAATCTTTAACAAAGTTATAGCGAAAAAGATAATCGTTATTAGATTTCAACCATTTCGAACTGATCTTTGCTGGCCCCACAATCAGGACACACCCAATCTTCGGCAACGTCCTCCCAGCGCGTACCCAGCTCAATGCCTTCGTCAGGTGCGCCCTTAGATTCATCGTAAACCCAGCCACAAATAATACATTCGTATGTTTTCATAATTTATGAGTCCTGTTATCTCCAGAGACAAAAAAGGGAAGCTAAGCTTCCCTTTTTATCAAAATTTCAACGACTTATAGGTCGTCGGCATTTTCTGACAGGTAAGCTGCAACACCGTCTGGTGAAGCATCCATACCTGCGTCGCCTTTGTTCCAACCCGCTGGGCAAACTTCACCGTTGCTTGTGTGGAATTCTAACGCGTCAACCATACGTAACATCTCGTCAACGTTTCTACCTAGAGGAAGATCGTTAACTACTTGATGACGTACATCGAAGTTCTCATCAATTAGGAAAGAAGCTCTAAGAGCAATACCGTCTGGATGCACAACACCATACGCTTCCATAATTGCATGGTCCATATCAGCAACCAATGGGAAATCAATCGGGCCGATACCGCCATCGTTGATTGCTGTATTGCGCCATGCGTTGTGAGTGAACCTTGAGTCGATTGAGACACCAACCAATTCAACACCACGCTCTGCGAACGCTGCCACTCTGTGGTGGTGTGCCAAAATTTCTGACGGACAAACAAAAGTAAAGTCTAGTGGGTAGAAGAATAATACGATCTTCTTACCTTTAAGGCTAGACAGTTGAAAGTCTTCTACGATTGCGCCGTTTGCTAAAACAGCAGTCGCTGTAAAGTCTGGTGCTTGTTGTGTTACTAATACGCTCATGGTTAGCTCCTAAATTAATGTGAAAAACCTGATAATTATACAATTTTTTGACTTTATCTGAGCCCTAAAACCCTTACAAATTGAACGCTTTAGCGCCTTTGCGCGCTCGACGGACTGATATTTAAGGCAAACCTGTATAAAATATCGCTATGTTAAAAATTTACAACACCCTCAGCAACAAAAAAGAAGACTTTCAGCCGATCAATCCTGAGAGTATTGGTATCTATGTTTGTGGGATGACGGTATACGATTATTGCCATATGGGTCATGCCCGTGTTTTGGTGATGTTTGATGTTATCACCAGGCATCTTCGACGTAATTTTCCTGAGGTTAAGTACGTTAGAAATATCACCGATATTGATGACAAAATTATCAACCGCGCAATTGAGAATAAAGAAGATATTTACACCCTAACTCGGCGTTTTATTGACGCCATGCACGAAGATGAGCGAGCGCTTGGCGTGCTTGAGCCAGATGTAGAGCCGAGAGCCACTGAGTCAATCGATCAAATGTTTTACATGATTGAAACCTTGATTAACAAGGGCATTGCCTATCAGGGGAAAAATGGAGACGTTTATTACTCGGTCAGAGATTTTGAGGGATACGGCAAGCTCTCAGGCAAAAATTTGGACGATTTAGAGGCCGGCGCACGCGTCGATGTTGAAAGCGATAAAAACGATCCGCTAGATTTTGTCTTGTGGAAAATGGCCAAGTCCGATGAGCCAAAATGGGAATCACCCTGGGGTGATGGCCGCCCGGGTTGGCATATCGAATGCTCGGCGATGGCAACACATCATCTGGGCAATCATTTTGACCTTCACGGTGGCGGCATGGATTTAACATTTCCACATCACGAAAACGAAATTGCCCAATCAGAAAGCGCCAATGGCTGTACTTTTGTCAATACTTGGATGCATGTTGGCTTCGTCAAAATTAACGACGAAAAAATGAGTAAGTCACTGAATAATTTCTTCACTATTCGCGGTGTTCTAGAAAAGTATGACGGCGAATCGTTACGTTATTTCATCATGAGTAGCCATTACCGCTCACCACTCAACTTTAGTGACGAAAATCTTTCCAATGCAAAGACAGCGTTGACGCGCCTCTACACAGCTGTGCGTGGTTTAAGCGCCAGTGATTCTGCAATGGACGAAGTAACGATGCGCTTTGACTATAAAAATCGCTTTAACGCAGCGTTGAACGATGATTTCAATACACCGATCGCTCTTAGCATTCTCTTTGAAGTTGCAAAACACATTAACACCGAGCGTAAAAAAGACCTTGATCAAGCTGGTGCGCTTGCGCAACTCTTGAAAAAACTCGGTGGCTACATCGGCATTCTTGAGGGCGATGCTGAAACATTCTTGAAGCAAGGTGTGACACTCTCTGACGTGGAAATTGACGATAAAATTCGCCACAGAGACGAGGCAAGGGCAGCGAAAGATTTTGCCATGTCAGATCAAGTTCGAGACGAATTAATGGCACTTGATATTATTCTTGAAGATGGCTCTAATGGCACCACTTGGCGCAGAAAATAAGCAACTAACAAGGGCAGACTGGCAAGAAATTGATACCGTTCTGCTGGATTTAGACGGCACCCTGCTCGACCTTAATTTTGACTTACACTTCTGGATGGAGTACTTGCCATTGGTGTACTCAGAAAAGCATAACATCAGCCACCAAGAAGCCAAGGACACTATTATGCCGATGCTCAACGCCGAAATGGGCAAGCTCAACTGGTATTGCCTAGATTATTGGCAAGATGCGCTTGAAATGGACATCGTCCAACTTAAACAAAGTATATCCCATTTAATTCAAGTGCTACCCCACGTCGAAGACTTTCTCAATCAGGCCAGGGCCAACAATAAAAAAATTATTTTAGCTACCAACGCCCACCGAAAAACCATCAAATTAAAGATGGCAATGGTTAACTTGGAGAGTCATTTTGACGATATTATTTCTTCACACGACTATGGTGTCGCCAAACAAGAGCAAGGGTTTTGGATGCAACTCGCAGACGAGTTGAAGCTCAACAAAGAGCGAGCAATCTTTTTTGATGACTCTTTAGATGTTCTTAAGTCAGCCAAGGAGTTTAATATTAAACATATTGTTGCTATCAGCAAGCCCAGTTCAAAAAGAGAGGCCAAAACAGTGCCTGGCTTTATCAACATAGTTGATTTTTCTGAAGTTTTGCCAATTGGCGACAATTAAAACCACAGTATTCTAGACAAAAAAACTAAACAATAATATAAAATAATTGAGTGACCTTTTGAAGCTAACTGATATACTTTCTTGGAGTCATAGAGAGTTTTATTTTTTATAAAATACCGTTATTGAATAATCCCAAAAGAGAAACGATGAAAAACGCTTTTTATGCGCAATCAGGCGGCGTTACCGCAGTCATTAACGCTACGGCCTGTGGTGTGATTGAAACCGCCCGTCAACATTCGGACAAAATTGGCACAGTCTATGCTGGCGAAAACGGCATTATCGGCGCCCTTACCGAAAATTTAATCGACACCTCTCTTGAAACCAAGGATGACGTCGCAGCACTAAAACACACGCCTTCTGGCGCCTTTGGCTCGTGCCGATACAAGATGAAATCTTTAGAAACCAACAAGGTCGAATACGAACGTTTAATCGAAGTATTTAAGGCTCATGGTATTGGTTATTTCTTCTACAACGGCGGTGGTGACTCAGCAGATACATGTCTCAAAGTATCTCAATTATCTGAGAGCATGGGTTACCCAATTCAAGCGATTCATATACCAAAAACGGTTGATAACGACTTACCAGTAACAGACAACTGCCCTGGTTTTGGCTCGGTTGCCAAATACATTGCGGTTTCAACACTGGAAGCAAGCTTTGATGTGGCCTCAATGTGCGCCACTTCTACCAAGGTCTTCGTGCTTGAGGTGATGGGTAGGCATGCGGGTTGGATCGCTGCTGCAGGCGGCATGGTTGATGACTCTATCCCTGTTGTGATTCTTTTCCCAGAAGTAGACTTTGATGAAGATGCATTCATGAAAAAGGTCGACAATAACGTTAAAGAGTTTGGCTACTGCACCATTGTTGTTTCTGAAGGCACAAAATGGCCAGATGGTCGCTTCCTCGCAGAGCAAGGAACGCGCGACGACTTTGGTCATGCCCAGCTTGGCGGCGCCGCACCGATTGTTGCTAACTTAATTAAAAAGAAGTTTGGTTACAAATATCACTGGGCTGTTGCTGATTACCTACAACGCTCAGCACGTCACTTGGCATCCAAATCTGATGTAGAGCACGCCTATGCTCTAGGGCAAGCGGCAGTCGAAATGGCACTTGATGGCAAAAATTCAGTTATGCCATCAATCATTCGTACATCGAACAATCCCTACACTTGGCAAATTGGCATGGGCCAATTGAAAGATATCGCCAATGTCGAGAAAATGATGCCTGAAGACTATATCTCTGAAGACGGCTTCTCGATAACCGAAAAATGCCGTGAGTATATAGCACCCCTCATTGAAGGTGAAAATTACCCGCCATATAAAAATGGCTTGCCAGATTACGTTGTATTGAAAAAATCGAAAGTCAATCAAAAACTACCAACATTTGAAATTTAAGGTTTAACATAGAAATCACCATGAACATAATCCTACTTGGACCCCCAGGCGCCGGCAAAGGCACCCAAGCTGCTCACATTTGTGAGAAATTTAACATTCCACAAATCTCAACCGGCGACATGCTCCGCGCCGCGGTTAAAGCTGGAACGCCACTCGGTGTTGCAGCAAAAGAGGTGATGGACCATGGTGGCTTAGTGTCAGACGACATCATCATCGGTTTGGTGAAAGAAAGAATTCAAGAATCCGACTGTGAGAGCGGCTACCTATTGGATGGCTTCCCTCGCACCATTGGTCAGGCAAACGCACTCAAAACAGAAGGTGTTGCGATTGATCATGTCATTGAAATTCAAGTGCCTGACGAAGATATTGTTTCAAGAATGTCTGGTAGACGTGTACACACGTCTTCAGGTAGAACCTACCACGTTATTTTCAACCCGCCGAGAATTGAAGGCACAGATGACCAAACAGGTGAGCCCTTAATTCAAAGAGCTGACGACCTTGAGGAGATCGTGCGCGATCGTCTGGGCGTGTATCACGAACAAACCCAACCGCTGGTTGACTACTATAGCGACGACGCAGAAAGCAACTCAACTGGGCTACACTTCTCAGCCGTTAGTGGCGTGGGTGCGTTGTACGAGGTTAAACAACGAATCTCAGAGGCCTTAGACAGCTAAAGAATATCGAAGGCTTGGGGCGACTCGCCCACTTCAACATTTTCAACACTTTCAACGATAACTTGCCTCACAGCGGCAAACTTAGGGCCTTTGTGGAGCCAAGTCATGAATTGCTCTAAACTCTCCTCGCTGCCCTCGGCCTCTATATAAACATCGCCGTCTGAAGTGTTTTTCACCCAACCAGTTATGCCAAGTTTGTTGGCTTCAATTTGAGTTGAAGCTCTAAAATATACGCCTTGTACACGGCCTACCACTCTCACTGTAAGAGCTCGCCTCATTAACTACATCTTGATCTTAAATTTAACACGCTTTGTGCCATCTTCAGAGCCTTTAACAATGACCTTATCGTTGATAATGTCATAATCCAGGGTCTCACCACTAAAGGAGTCAAAACCCTGTACTAAATGCGCCCCACCCTTCAATAACACAAGCCCATTAACAACATCATAGGTTATAAATTGCGCAATTGCCTCAATGAAACGCGGTTGATTCGGCTGGCTTTGAGAGTACTGGGCTGGCTTATCTTTTGTACCTTCAGCCACAACACTAAGTACTTCATTATTATCTGTAACGACTTTGATTACTTCAGCCGAAAGGAATAATGAGCCTTGTTTCACCTGCGCATCACCTGTGTATTCACTAATGCCCGTACTTTCATCGATAATTACGGTGTGGGCGTTAATTTCGATTGGCTCGCCGGCATCTTCCGGTAATGCGATTGCCAGCGCTGAAAACAACGCCAGTATTGTGATAAATATTTTATTCATAACGCGCCGTCACTCCACCCGTTAGCTCAATTCTCTGCTGCTTGGCATCAAAATGCATACTTTGCGCTAGTATGTCAGCCACTTGAGATTGATAATGAATAGTATTGTCAGTTTTGTACACTTCGCCCCCATTTGACTGATCAACAATCAAATCTTTGCCTTGGATTTTACTGCCAGAACTTTGCAGTATTTCAACCTCGCCCAAAAGCCAAATAATGTTCTGATTCATATCTAAATCCATGCCGCTATCTGCATTAATAATGCTCATTTCAGACAAGTAGGTTGTGTATTCATCGGTGTGGTAGTGTTTTTGTCCATCAGATTGATCAACAAATAAATTTCTAGTTTTAATCTCTGAACCAGAGTCTTGATCAATGCGGATATCACCCTTGAGCTCCATGGTGTCATCATTGGTATTCATTATCATGCCCTGGGCATGAATTTTAGAGCCCTCGCCCAAATAAACCACATCCCTATCACTCTTTATCTGGCTCATTTTTTCTTTAACTATCAACGACTCTGTATCAATTTCATGCGATGCACCGCCCTGAGACTGGATACTAACCTCGCCATTAAAAAAAACCTCACCAGAGCGCAAATAATTAGCGCGATTAGACGACAAAATAAATCCCTTGTTGCCGCGCTCATCGTATGTTGTCACGGTAATGTTTAGTAATAGAATGGGTGAGTTTTCAAAGTTATAGTAAGTCTCAGCCTCGATAAAATGTGCCAATAACTGGTCTTCGGTATACTCCTCTAGAGCAAAATTTTCAATTTTTTCAAGATAAGGAACGGCCTTGATTTTTTCTTTGATAATCTCGGTTTCACTGCTTGGCTCTACAGCAGTATCCACTGTCATTTCAATGTCTTGATACGTCCAAAAAGCGGCCGCAACGATTATAATCAAAGCCGCTAGTAATTGAATTTTCCGGGATTGAAAAAAAGCCATTTATGTTAGATCAAAGAATACAAGGTTTATACGCAATTACGCCAAACAAAAAACTGGATATTGCTCTGATTGAGGGCGTAATCACCAAACATCAAGTCAATATTCTCCAATATCGAAACAAAACTGATAACAAGCAAATGAGGCTCGATGAAGCACAGCAGCTGCGCGAACTATGCCTGACACATAATACTTTATTTATCATTAACGATGATATCAACCTCTGTCAAAAAGTTGGCGCTGATGGTGTTCATCTGGGCCAAAACGACGCTTCAATTGAAGCCGCTAGGGCGAAATTAGGCAAAAATGCCGTTATTGGTACTTCTTGCTACAATCAATTAGAGCTTGCAGTTCACGCACAAAAGCAAGGGGCAAGTTATGTTGCATTCGGCGCCTTATTTCAATCATCCACCAAGCCCAATGCGGGTCATTGCCCTTTGTCGGTTGTTACTCAGGCCAAAAAAGAATTAAACCTTCCAATAATTGGCATTGGTGGCATTACTTTTGCTAATCAACAACAAGCCTTCGATGCCGGTTGTGATTCTGTGGCTATGGTAAATTCGTTGTTTGGGTAAACTAAAGATTTTACCTTAAAACTGTAAATCGCTTATTATTCTAATAGCGATCACTACCCATACAGCCCAAAGCAAAAGTGTGCTCGCTGCATACAAATAAAAACGGTGCAGGACTTTGTTGTATGTAATGTGAATGAAGCTGTGAATGCATCTGAAAAACACAAATGCCGACATCAAAATGAGAAATGGCAACGCAACCATTTGGTTGACGTACAGCACAATAGTTGCAACGTAGAAAAGTACCGGTACTTCAAATAAATTGGTAAAGTTGTCAGCGATGTTAGCGACGGCTTTGAGCTTCTCCGCAGTCTCTGTTGCTGTAGCCAAAGATTGTGGGTGTACCCTCTTTTTCTTCATCTCTGAGACCCTTGTGTGGTACGCCCAAATTGAGACGGCTATGGTAAGAAAAACTTGGACAATTAAGGGTAGGAAGATGAGTTTTTGATCAATCATAATGTGTGTTTTAATAAATGCTTCTTTCTGGCCTTTCGCCAAACTCGCCCTCATCCATAAACTGGGTGATATAGCCTTGTCTTGTCCACAGCAAATTATAGTACACTTTTTCAATTTCAGGCACGCATGAGCGTTTTACCTCGCTTAGCCTTAACAGCTTTCCTTGCCATTTGAAAATATGCGGGTGTCGTCTTTTATCAAAAATTTCGCCGTGGATATTTTGTAGATAATTCAAGCGTTGAAAAGCAGGTGCGTACACCACATCCACCATACTAATATTTTCACCGTTGAAGAATGGCCCTGTCGACAGATTCTTTTCTATCTGATCAAAGTCAGACTTCAGTGCAGCCAATGTTTTTTCGAACTTTTCTTGTGTTTCATCGACGGTAAGGTGAAAAGTTGCCATAAATACAGTATTACAAAACTCTATCCAAGATCGATTTTGTGCCTTTAAAAGCAAGTCTTCAGGGTGCAGCCTATTGATTGGAAAGGCCTCATCAATGTATTCATTAATCACATTTGATTCAAAAATAACGCTATTATCAACAATCAGTAATGGAACTTTTTTAAGTGGTGAGATAGCCAAAAACCAATCTGGTGGACAAGCTAAATCAATATATTTAATTTCATAATCTATTGCTTTGATTTCGAGCGCGATAACCGCTCTTTGCACAAACGGACACGCCTTAAAACTAACCAGTTTTAGCAACATTGGAATGCCATCACCATTTAAATGTCTTGTTCAAATCGTGGATTATTCTTGTAGCTGTAGCCACCCCTTACTCCGCCCTTTGAAAGCACCAGTTGCCATAATTGGCTTCTTCTCGCACGAAAACTGGCTGCGGCAGTTAACAAGTAGTATTGCCACATTCTCCTAAAACGCTCGTCGTAAGTGCCCTCTATCTCGCTCCAGTGCCTTTGAAAATTGTCATGCCAAGCCATTAGAGTTGTGTCGTAGTATTGACCAAAGCTGTGCCAGTCTTCTATTTGCAGAAGGCCCTCTGTTGCAGCGCCCACTTGCTCAGTGGATGGGGTCATACCGTTTGGAAAAATGTATTTATTGGTCCAGGCATCTGTTGTTGTGTCCGAAGTATTTCTGCCAATGGTGTGGAGCAAGAACAAGCCATCGTCTTTGAGGCAACGATTGGCAACCTCCATGTATTCTCTATAGTTTTTATAGCCAACATGCTCAAACATGCCGATGGAGACGATGCGGTCATATTCAGTGTTTAACTCGCGATAATCTTTGAGTTCGAAAGTGACATTCAAGCCCTGACAAATCTCCTCTGCCAATATCTTTTGCTCTTTGGAAATGGTCACACCATAAACACTAACACCATAATTTTCAGCTGCATATTTAGCAAAAGCACCCCAACCGCAACCAATTTCTAGCACGCTCATGCCAGGCTCCAATTGCATTTTTCGACAAATCAAATCAAGCTTGTCTTCCTGTGCTTGGTTGAGGTTGTCGGCCTCTTTCCAGAAGCCACAAGAATAATTCATTCTTTCGTCAAGCATTAGAGAAAAAAGGTCGTTGCCCATGTCGTAGTGTTTTTCGCCAACGATATAGGCTCTTTTTTTGCTTTGCGCGTTTGAGAAACGTGCCCGCAATAACATCAAAAAGAAGGAGGGTCTTTTTCCTTTAACTTGTTTGTCAATTCGGCCGCCGAGTATTCTGGTCATAAACTGATCAACAGCTTCACAATCCCACCAACCATCCATGTAGCTCTCGCCAAGCCCTAAGGAGCCACCACCTAGCACTCGAGCGTAAAAGCCTTCGTTATGAATTTGGATGTCCCAAGGCCTTGGGCCATTAACTTGGACATCTACAGTCTCTAGTATATTTTCGACTGTCTTTTTAAGGTCTGCCATTAATAAGCTTACGATCATGCTCAATCAAGACGTTATCTTACCATAGAAATATTGACCTTGGAATAGGTTAAATTTGAACCAATTATGACACCATCTAGCATGGCGCTTGAAAAAGAAACTCTATCTATCGATAAATAGAGTTAGACCTCATCATCACCATAAAACTGAGTACAAAGAATACGATGAAGAGCAGTAGCGACCAAAGCGCCATACTAGCGCCTAAGAATGTCCAAGGTATTTCAGCGCAATTGCCGTCTCCCATAAACAAAGCATTAAGTAATTCACCAAATGGAAAAACCTCCAGAATGTACTCAAGCGGCGGACCACAAAGCGGCACCTCATCTTCTGGCAGACTTTGCAACCAAACTTGGCGCCCAGCTATCCACGCACCGAAAGCTGAAGATGCGAAGATAATCGCTGCATAAACACGATAAACTCTAGCACGCGGATTGTGAAGAAAGGCGGCAAATGCAGTGATACCAATTAGACAGTAAAAGAACTGTTGAGTAATACAAAGAGCGCAAGCCTCAAGACCAAGAACTTTGATGCTATAGGCTGCATAACCAATAATGCCGCCAATGGCGACAAAGATAAATAGGTGGATTTGACGAACTGAAAGTTGTCGTAATAAAACGTTCAAAGAAAAACCTCTATTTAAGCGGGAGAAAATTGAGGTTTATCTTACCATAAGCCCACTATGGCATGCGTCAATAACGCAAGCGCGCAGGACCTGCTAAGCGAAGGCTCACAACTATTCTGCCGAGCGATTACCGTATCTTGCCAACTCTTCAGCGTCGTTAGATTTTGGCGAAGAAAAGAATGACTCAATCATCGGAATAAAAAACTCTAATGGCTCTGTTTTATAGGCAGGATCAAAACAATTTTGATCGTACTCATGACAAAAATGAATCGCATCTTCGTACCAAGGACTGTCGCTGAACATTTCGCGAGTATTTCTATCGCCGCCACAATGATGGGCATAGTAATACATTTGAAAAACGCCATGGTGCTTAATAATCCAATAAATTTTTTCAGATACAAACGGTCGTAAAATAGCTGCAGCCATTTCAGAGTGAGAATAAACTGCAAGCTCGTCGCCGATGTCATGAAATAAGGTTGCCATCACCAACTCTAAATCTTCACCAGCACGATGCGCACGGGTTGCCCCTTGTAAACTGTGCTCCAAACGAGAAATTTGATAACCTGATAGGCCACCACTCAACCCCCTTAAGGTCTCAATCAGTCTGGTTGGTAATGCGGCCTTATACTGAGCTTCTAGAGTGTCGAGAAAAGCATACTCTTCAGCGGTGCCGTCTTCCATCTTGGTAAAGTTAACCCTTTCCATTTCTCTATCTCCGTTTTCTCGTATGTATTAAAGGCGTTTGGCGCTGTCTGTCAAAAGACCGGCAACGTAGTGCGAGAATGAGTGCCTAACCAATAGCATCAACTCATTATCATTTTCACGGTATGCAACAACTGGTGCCTGGCCCAAAGTAGTTGACACAACTTTATCAACATCAAGCTTGGCACTTAAGTCGTACCCCATCCAGCGCGATAAAAGCTTATGCACGTTAGCCCCTTTAAAGCGCAATGCGCCGTAAGCACCAGTATTGTCAACCAGTGACATACCAGCTGGTAAGTCAGCTTGCTTTTGCCACAGAACCTCTCTTTGCAACTGAGAATGAACAATCCAGTACTCGTCCGGGCTAATCCAAAAACTCTGTATACCATCATCGCCATGGCTGATACCGAGTGCCTCGGGCAAGTTTATGCCCCAGCTCTCTTTGGCAACTTTTTTGGTCTTTTCAAGATCTTTAGAGGCGCGCAAAATGACAATGGCTTTGTCGCAAATCTCAAGACACGAAAGATCCTCTTGATTAATTAAATACCCCTCGCTATCGGTCATAGACTCGAATGTTGAGGCGAAAATTGGCTTGAAGTTTGTTGTTGAATTAGTCATTACCGTCTACTCTCTCACCGTTAATATCATAAAAAACACTGCTTGATATTTCACAAGGAATTTCTTTAAGTCCTTGTTTTTCTTGAACTATTTTAACTATGGTTGTCTCACCCATCTTGCTCAAGCCACCTTGCATTTGCGCCATCGCAATGGATCGTCCTAATATCGGACTAAAGTAACTCGAAGTCACGTAGCCTACAGATTTGCCATCGTTATCAATAATATGTGCACCCTCTGGCAGCACTACAGAAGCATCTTTGGTCAACAAACCAATCAACTGAAAACGATTTTCAGCGCTTAGAGCAGCAATCGAAAATGAACGCTGACCGATAAATGAAAATGGCTTGTTATTCGCCACAATCCAATTCATATTAACATCCGCTGGTGTCATCGAGCCATCTGTATCTTGGCCAACAATAATGTAGCCTTTTTCAGCGCGAAGTACGTGCATTGACTCGGTACCATACGGTGTGATATTCCACTTCTCACCGACTGCTGCAACTTGATCCCAAATGTAGCGACCATAATTAGCCTCCACGTTGATCTCATAAGCCAACTCACCGGAAAAACTGATACGCATAATGCGAGCGTTAACGCCACAAACCGTGCCTTCGCGCCATTGCATAAATTTGAAATTTTCTCGATCAAAATCCACATCTTGACAAAGTATCTTCATTAAGCTTCTTGCGTTAGGGCCCACCACTGCAACTGTGGAATAATGATCGGTCACACTGTTCAGATGAACGTCCAAATGATTCCACTCTGTTTGTAGCCACATCTCCAACGTTGAGTAAACACTAGCCGCACCACCGGTTGTGGTGGTCATAATGAAGTGGTTATCACTAATGCATGTCGATACACCATCGTCGATAACCATGCCTTTTTCATTACACATCAAACCATAACGACAGCTACCCGGTGCGAGCTTCATCCAGGCATTGGTATATACTCTCGATAAAAACTCTCTTGCGTCAGGGCCTTGCACATCAATCTTGCCAAGCGTAGAGGCATCCATCATGCCCAATGAAGTCCTTGCAGCCAAGCACTCCCTATGAACAGCTTGGTGCATGTCTTCACCGGCTTTTGGATAATACCAAGGGCGGTACCACTGACCAACCACCTCAAACTCTGCGCCTTCAGCAACATGAGAATCGTGAATGGTTGTGTATCGCTGTGGATCAAATAATCCGCCATTTTCCCTGCCGGCAAGTGCACCGAAATCTACGCCTGTATAGGCCGGTCGGAAAGTTGTTGTACCCACTTCAGACATTGTTTTACCAAGAATTGCTGCAGCTACAGCAATACCATTGATATTGCCCGTCTTGCCCTGGTCTGTACCAAAACCCATTGCCGTATAACGCTTGATGTGCTCGATAGAGCGGTAGCCTTCTCTAATTGAAAGCGCAATATCCAAGGTGGTGACGTCATTTTGTAAATCAATAAAAACTTTTGGACGGCCAATAATCGCTTCGGGTGTAAAGAATTCGCTGACATTAAAATAGTTTGTGTGGTTTACACTCAATTCAGCGCTATTTACTTCACTGACAACACCCAAAGATTGTAATGTAAGCTGTGCTTTGTTTTTGCCGTCAATAATGGCGTCTTGCCAAGCGCCGATGCCACTCACAGCACCACAAGTTTGGCGGTTTACGCGTGCGTTTTGCGGCAAGAATGCTTGTGAAACTTCATCAAAAATGGCTTTAGCGCCTGTATGACAATCCAAGTGCACGACTGGATTAAAGCCAGCAGATGTTGCCAGTAAATCACAACTTAATGATTCACTATCACCAATCACTTCCCAGTTTGCGCCTTGATGAGTTGCAAGTGCAATATCGATACTATCAACTTTATCGGAGCCATGCGCCTTAACAACCGCATAACCTTGCAATACTTTAACACCGCTTTGCTTTAACTCTTCTGCACTTGCATTTGTAGCCCTCCCAGATCGGATGTCAATTACTGTACAAGCAATACGATTGCTGTGTAAATCTTTGGCTGTTTGATAAATACTGTCATTGTTGCCATAAACTACGACTTTTTTTCCTGAAACTGCACCAAATTCGTTTAAATATCTTCTGACCGATTGGCTAAGCATAATATTGGTCAAATCGTTGGCTTCGAATAGCATTGGGCGCTCATGAGCGCCTGTAGCCAAAATCACTTGTTTAGCACGAATCTTGTGTAGCGTCTTTCTAACTTGACTGCCACCTGTTAATGATAAGTTTTCACCAGTGGCATGCGTTTCCAAAACTTCAACATAGTTTTGATCGTGCCAGGCGTAAGCCGTGGCGTGAGTAAGCATCGTAAAACGATCGCTCTGCTCTTTAGCAAAGCCGCACAAATCAGCAATGCTTTCCTCGTGCCACTTAGCGGCAGCCTCATCTGAGGAGAATTCATTAAACAATTCACCACCCAAACGTCCACGCTCATCCACCAAAATAACACGCTCACTATCTGAATTCTTGAGTACTTCTAAGGCTGCTGATATTCCGGCCGCACCGCCACCAACAATAAGCACTTCAGCGTGATGATGGACATGATCATAAACATCAACATCTTCTTCACTTGGCGCTTCAGAGAAACCAGAAAAGGCCCGCAAACTATCTTCTACTTTTGCCCAAACTGCCTGCTTAATAAATGTCTTATAGTAAAAGCCAGCCGGCATAAAACGGTGTAACGGCTTGATAAAGGCACGCAAATCAAAACTGTTCGGATTGGTTGCACTTTTGGCGCTAAGACCATCATAAAGTGGAATTTCTGTTGCTTTCAGATTAGGCGTATAACGACCACCCATCTCCAAAGAGACCAGTGCATTAGGCTCCTCAACACCAGCTGCCATCAGACCACGTTTGCGGCCATATTTAAAGCTTCTAGCAAATAACAGCGCGTCATTTGCAATTAAAGCTGAAGCCAATGTGTCACCTGCAAAGCCTTTGTACTTTTTATTGTTAAAAATAAAAGTGAGTGGCTTAGAGCGATCGATCTGATTGCTCGTTAGTTGTTCAACTCTCATAATATTTACTCGCTAATATCCGCGCCAAAAGCGGCGACTCTTAAAATTTCATGGGTTATGGTTGAGCGTTCAACCATAAAGTATTTGCGACAACCATTGCTGTGCACCCACTGTTCCCAGTGGTTGCCTTTATGGTTTGTACGGTAAAAAACGTAATCCGCCCAAGCCTCATCACTGATATCTTCAGGTGCTTCGGGGCGAACGATAAATGCCTCACCTGCGGGAGAAAATTCTTCTTGCTCTCTTTCTTCGTTGCAATATGGACAATGAATCAAAAACATAATTATCTATCCTTAATTAATGCGCCACACCAGCGGCACCGTGCTCATCAATGAGTGCGCCTGTGGTGAAACGGTCTAAATGGAATGGTTTTGCTAGTGGGTGCTGCTTGTCTTGTGCGATGGTATGTGCAAATACGTGACCCGACCCAGGTGTTGCCTTAAAGCCGCCAGTTCCCCAACCACAATTAAAATATAAACCCTGAACTTTCGTTGGGCTGATAATTGGACAAGCATCAGGACAAACGTCAACGATACCACCCCATTGACGATTCATACGAACGCGTGAAAATATTGGGAACATTTCTAATATAGCGGCCGCTGAATGTTCAATAATGCGTGAAGCACCGCGCTGCGCATAGGAGCTATAACCATCGATACCAGCACCGACAACCAAGTCACCTTTATCACTCTGAGAGACATAGCCATGCACCGCATTTGACATAACAACCGTATGTAAAACCGGTTTCATTGCTTCCGAAACAAAGGCTTGCAAAGGATGGCTCTCCACAGGCAATCTTAGGCCGGCCATTTTTGCTAATACTGACGAGTGCCCAGCACTGACACAACCGATACGATCTGCCATAATATCGCCACGCGTTGTGTTAACACCTTTAACACGACCTTCTTCAACCTCAATACCAATAACTTCGCAATCTTGGATAATATCCACACCCAGCATTGCAGCAGCTCTGGCAAAACCCCAAGCAACGCCATCGTGTCTTGCAACACCGCCACGAGGCTGATAAGAGGAGCCCATGATAGGGTAGCGGGCACTTTGTGAGGTGTTAATAATTGGGATTTGCTCTTTAATTTCTTTTGCAGTGACCACTTGAGCATCAACACCATTGAGTACATTAGCGTTCACTCGGCGCTCGATATCCCTCATATCTTGCAATGTATGACCAAGGTTGTATACACCACGCTGGGAAAACATCACGTTAAAGTTTAGATCTTCACTTATACCTTCCCACAACTTCATCGCGTGTTCGTACAAACTGGAGGCGTCATCTCTCAAGTAATTAGAGCGGATGATGGTGGTGTTTCTGGCAGTATTACCACCGCCAATATAGCCTTTTTCAACAACTGCAATATTGGTTATACCGCACTCTTTTGCCAAATAGTAAGCCGTCGCTAGACCGTGACCACCGCCACCAACAATGATGACATCATATTTCGACTTAGGCTCAACCAGTGGAATCGCTTGATCCCAGTCCTGGCCACTTAAGCCTGCCTTTAATAACGAATACCAGGAATATTTTTTTTGCATAATAGTATTTTCTTTCAATAAATCTATAAAACCTACAAGTCGATCACTACATCGCTTGTGGGGTGTGAACAACAAGTCAGAATATACCCTTCTTCCTCGTGGGATTTTAATAAACCGCCTTGTGCATCCATATCAACCGTACCCTCGGTCATTTTTACTCTGCAGGTACCGCACATGCCCATCGAACAGGCAAATGGCACAGCGATACCTTGTTTCTGAATCGCCACCAAGATACTGCTATTACTCGAACAAGGAATTGTTTTGCTAGTCTCACTCAATGTCACACTGTACTCAACAACTTCCGCATCCGAATTAGCAGTCTCTACCAGTTCAGCATTGGGCTCTGCCATATTCTGCTGCGCGGTTGAACTTTCAATATCAAAGCTCTCTTGATGGTAGCGATCCATATCCAAACCACCGTCTTGCAATAACGCTTGAACATTCACCATATAGGCCTCAGGACCACAACAATAAACTTCTCGATCAAGATAGTCCGGCACCATACGAGCCAGCATCTCACCACTCAAAAAACCATACTCACCGCGCCAAGTTTCATCAGCTTTATCACAGACATAATTCAATTCAAAATTTGACTGGTGGTGGACATAATAATCCAACTCATATTTACCAATTAAATCCTCGGGCGTTTGTGCGTTGTGAACAAAGACAATATCAACATCAATCGCCAGATCGACAAAATAACGCGTCATCGACAGCATCGGAGTAATGCCACTGCCAGCCGACAATAACAAAACCTTCTGCTTAGGTTTGTCAAGCGCCACACTAAACGATCCACCAATATTAAGCGCATCGATACAATCGCCAACCTTAAGATCATCATGCATCCAATTGGTGACAATGCCATCCGCCATACGCTTTGAAGTGATGGTGATAGTATGCGGCCTAGTTGGGCTTGAAGCGATCGTATAGGTACGCATCACCTCCACGCCATCAATATTCAAAAAAAGTGTTGTATGCTGACCCGGCAAAAACTGAAACCAAGCGTCTTTCTGTGATTTAAACCTAAAGCTTTTAACGTTATGTGTTTCTTCAATGATTTCTATACATTCAAGGGGCGCCAAATCGCCTTCCCACTTCGGCAAATTTTCATGATCAATATTTGGAAAATTGATTGAACTCATATTCATCCTCCCAAGCAACAACACATTATTGTAGTCTCTTTTGAGGAGTCCTCACAAGCACTACAAACCAAGACTTAAACAGCTGCCTAATCATTTTGAATTTAAGCAGCTATAAAAATTGCGAATTTTATCAGTGAATACTGATTTGTACGACTACATTATTCAATCGATAAAATCGAAATACGCCATGCACTTATCCAGTGATGATATTGTGCTCAGGTCCGTACGGGAATTCAGTTATATCATAGGCACTGTCTTCGGTAATTACCATCACATCATGCTCACGATATCCACCTGCACCCGCTTGACCTTCAGGAATCATAATCATCGGCTCCATCGAGACCACCATGTTCTTCTGTAGAACAGTGTCGATATCTTCACGCAACTCAACACCAGCCTCGCGGCCGTAGTAATGCGAAAGAACGCCAAATGAGTGGCCATAGCCAAAAGTACGAGACTCAAGCAGACCGTATTCTTCAAATATCTTATTAAGCTCAAGCGCGATATCTTTGCAAGCAACGCCAGGCTTGATAAGTTTCATACCTTCTTCGTGAACTTTGACATTAACTTCCCATAGTTTTAAAGATGCATCGTCAACGTGATCAAAAAACAATGTACGCTCAAGGGCAACGTAATAGCCTGAATTCATTGAGAAGCAATTAAGGCTTAGAATGTCGCCTTTTTGTACTTGTCGAGTGGTAACGGGATTATGCGCGCCATCGGTATTAATACCTGACTGGAACCAAGTCCAGGTATCCATCAATTCAGAATTCGGAAATCTTTTTGCGGTCTCTCTGACCATTGCTTGTGTTGAGTAAAGCGCAACTTCATGCTCTGGAGTGCCCTCTTTGACAGCCTCAACCAACGCAGCAGCACCGATATCACAAATATTAGCACCGTGAATAATATGGGCGATTTCCTCATCAGACTTAATTGAGCGCATGTTCATACAATCAACAGAAACGTCAACTAGTTGCGCCATGTCAAACGCGCACTGAAGCTTATTTAAACGCTCCATAGTGATATGATCATGCTCAATACCAATTTTTCCTTTGTTTGCAACCAATGTCTGCAAGGCGTAGAAAAAGCTGTCTTTTTGCCAGTCGGTATAAACTAGGTTTTCACCAAAAGTACGACGATACGGCTGCCCACCATCAATATTCGCAGTAACGGTCGTTGCCTTGTCTTGAGTGACAACTAACGCGTAAGGGCGACCAAATGAACAGTATAAAAAATCACTGTAGTAATTAATACAATGAATAGAGGTAAGAATAACTGCGTCAATATTATTCGCAGCCATGTGCTGTCTTAAGCTTGCTTGTCTGTTTTTATATTCAGCATCACTAAACGTACGAACGACATTATCACCGTTTGGGATGATTTTAGTTCTTGGCATATTCATATCCTTCCCCAGATAGTCAAAAAAATGCGGATATTAATCAAATTTTCTATTAAAAGCAAGTTTTTTCTTTAACGAAATAAAAAAAAGATTTTATTATCTTTTATTGTAATTATTACATTAAGTTTCTTCTTCTGAAGACTGCTGATTGGCTAATATCATCCGCGCGCCCATTTCACCAATCATCATCGTTGCAGCGGCAGTATTACCCCTGATAATGCTTGGCATGATGGAGGCATCAATAACACGTAAGTTATTCATTCCACTAACTTTTAAATCCTTTGGTGAAACAACAGCTAACTCGTCAACACCCATTTTGCAGGTACCAACGGGATGAAAGACGGTTGTTGCTGTGCTTCTTAAATACTCAAGTATTTGCTCATCGCTTTGCACATCTTTCCCTGGTGCCATTTCCAGGCCTCTCACAGAGTCAAACTCGAACGAGGACAAAATCTCTCTGGCTTTTTTTACTGCTCCGACCATCATTAGCCCATCTCTCGAGTCTGAGAGAAAATTATGATCAATCAAAAGCCTTAGTTCGCCACCCTCTCTTGTTAGCTTAATACTGCCAACGCTGTGAGGCTGCAGCAGACAAGTAAACACCGAATAACCATGGCCAAACTCAAATTTCTTACCTCGATGACTTCTGTAAAGTGGCGTGAAGTGAAATTGAATATCAGCCAAGTCATCCTCTGAGTCGCTGATTTTCGCAAAGCCGCCAGCCTCAACATAATTGGTCGTCCACCAACCCATTTTGCGAAATAGATAATTAAAAGGTGCCGGCACAACATTGCGCAAAAGGCTGCGCCACGATACGCCTATAGACTCCGCCCTTTCTGATCTCACCGTTACCATTGAATCTAGATGATCTTGTAGATTCTCACCCACTCCAGCAAGGTCTTGCTTGCACTCAATACCGACGGCCTCAAGTTCTTGCTTGTTACCGATGCCAGAACTTAGCAACAATCTTGGTGAATCAATGGCACCAGCGCACAATATAACTTCTTTGCGACAGGTTATTTTGTAAGCAAACGTGTCAATTTTAATGTTCACTGCTTTGGCGATATTATCTTCAATATCAATCGAAAGCACTTTCATGTCACTGAGCACTCTTAGGTTTGAACGTTGCGCAATAGGTTTGATAAATGCAGAATAGGCACTCACACGCCTGCCATTTTTTTGGGTAACTTTGTAAACACCCAGGCCTATTTGCGAGCCACCATTAAAATCAGAATTCTCTTTCAGCTCCGCCTCTGCGCCTGCGCGCACAAATCGTTTAGCCGCTGGATTTACATCTTGTGGATTAACAACCGACAACTCACCTTCGACCCCATGAAAATCGGGGTCACCGCCAGTACAGTCACTCTCTAAAGCTTTAAATATCGGCAAAACATCATCATAAGACCAACCTTCACAGCCTAAATCAACCCAATGATCGTAATCTTGTTTATTGCCACGAATATAAACCATGGAGTTAATGGCACTTGAGCCGCCCAAACATTTGCCACGGTTGATAGTAATTGTGCGGTTATTTAGATGCTGTTGTGGCACACCTTGGTAGGCGTAGTCATATTTTTTATTGCCGTAAAGTCCAAAAATACCAGCGGGTATTTGAATCCATGGACTTCTATCGCTGCCACCAGCCTCGATCAAACAAACAGTATTCTCTGGATTCTCACTTAAGCGATTGGCCAGCACACAGCCTGCAGCACCCGCGCCAACGATGATGTAGTCGTAACAACTTAACTTTGGCGTGCTTTTGTTCGCTTTACCTGTATCGTCTTCTGCAGCTTGATTCATTTGCAGCCATGTTGGCCAGAGTACGCATTGACTTTTGGCGATGACCAGTCGATTAGCGCTTTATTTTGTGGCTTGTATATCTCAACTTTTAACGGGTAGCAATGTGCGGCATCGCTCGAATGACTACTACTGCAATCTCCCCCAGGGCAGGCTGAGAGAGCCCCCAACAAATCAATCTCGGCAAAAAACTCAATAAAATCACCAGGCCTTACCGGACTTGCCTTCATAAAGTATTGATGAGTGTCTCTAGTAAAACCAGTGCACATAAATACATTTAACACATCATGAACCAGATGTTCAATTTCATCCACCTCTTTACCTTCATATTCCGCCATCGCTCTACATAGATTTGAATGACAACAATAATGATAGTTTTGATTACTAAGCGCCATATGAGTATAAGGGTCGCAGCGCGTACCAATAACATCATGAACACTGCCGCCGTCCTCATCCCAACCGTACCAATCAAGGGTGTCGTGAGTAATTGTGGCCATTGGCCGGAGATACGGGAAGTGACTCCACAGTCGATCGCCAGTACTGACATGGGTGCCGTAAAGCGCCCGAGTCTTGCCGGAATAAAACCGCTCATTAAGATTGCCTTTATGCCAAAGATTTAAATCACCCACTTGTGGGCCCTCAGTACTAACAATGCGAAAGAAGTGGCCAGCCGGCACGTGAAAAGTTTTCGCCTCTCTTGGTGGAATGATAATCTCATCAATTAGAATGATGTCGTCTCTAGCCTTTTGATAACAACCCATATCCGCTGGTGGTAATGAGTCTATGGGATAACAAACAACAGCAGTTTTACCAAGTCGATCTTGCGCATCGATTGGCTCTAAGTTTTGCGGTTTGTATTTCATAATGAAGTAGCGGCGCGGCCAGCTTGATCATAAAGGCCGGAGAGAGTTCTTAGTAGTCGAGCCACCTCATGCAAATCCTGATTATCATTACATAGATCGCCCAACGCCTCTACCAAACATTGCTGGCGAATTTCAGCATACCTTTCACAGACTTTTCTACCCTGCTTGCTCACATGATAAAAGCTTTCTTTGCCGCGTTTTTCAACCTCGACGAGATTAAGTTTGTGCAACTTTCTTAAAGAGTACGCAACCGTATGTGAGTCCTCAATATTGAGGGTAAAGCAAATATCCGCAAGACGCTTAGGACGATTTCGATGATACACATTGTGCAGCACGAGAGAGTCTATGTAAGTTACTTTTTCGGGCCCACCGGCTGCAACCATACATCTGACAATCCAGTTTTGCATGGCATTGCTGGCAATAATAATTCCGTATTCAACCTCGGAAAGCACTCCACCTACGCCTTGGGCAAGATGCGAGGAAGAGACGATTGCTTGATCTTTTGAACTCACAGGCTATTTAATCTCCAAGTTAAGTGGTGTACGACTGAGTCGCTCGGCACCATTTGCACCAATAATCACAGTGTGGCCCGGGCACATCGCAAGACGATTATCTCGATTCATCACGATCATATGCAAAAAGAACGCCATATTTTCTTCAATCACCATTGGGTTGTTTTCATAAATCATTGGGTAGTCCACCCAAATTGGTGCATAAGCACAGCCCATAGTATAACCACAGGCATTCAAGCGGTGCTCTTTTAAACCGCCAGCATCCATAACTGAGGCATGCGCAGCAAAAACCTCACCAAGTGTATTTCCAGGCATTAAAACCTCCTCGCACGCCAAAAGCGCCTCGCTAGCCACCGCATGCATATGCAGGTGTTCGGCTTTAGCCTCACCTATTAATACCGTTCTCATCATCGCAGCGTGATAGCGACGATAACAACCCGCCCACTCTAAGGTCATCTGATCAACTGCATCAAGATGGTGTGGGCCGGCGTGGTAGCGGCATAGCAACGCATGCTCTCCAGAGCCTATAATAAATTCATTGCCAGCGTAGGTGCCGCCACCCTCAAAAACGGCGCCTTGCATAGCTGCCAGGATATCGCCCTCAAATGCGCCCGCTTTGGTTACTCTCATCCCGGCGTCATAAGCATTATCGGCCAGTACTGCTGCTTTTCGAATAAATCCAAGCTCCGCCTCACTCTTGATATAGCGCAGCTTGTTAACCAGGTCGGAGGCATCACTTAGTTCACAAAACCCAGCCAAGGCGCTGTCTAATAAGCGGTAATTATGTGCGGTCAAGCCAACACTATCGTACTCGATACCCAAATTCTTATTGTCGCAATTCAGCTCTTTTAGTAGTTTTTTAAGATTTTGCGCTGGATTCATACCAGCCTCATCTTTCCAAATTCGAATATCATCGAGAATGGATGTAAGCTCAGCTTGCGCAAGGTCTGGGGCGCGAGTGAGCAACACCATGCGACCATCTACGCCCAAATAAAGACACTGAAACATCGCATACCCAAAGCTATCATAGCCACTGAGGTAATACATGCTTTCTTGGCGAAACATTAGCAGACCATCAAGGCCTCTTTCGTTGAGTGATTTGATTGCTTTGGCCTGACGGCTGTTGAATTCTTGCTGACTAAAATGAATCGCCACTTTCTACTCCTTTAAACAACATGTTTCTTAATTAACTTTCCAAAACCACCGCCACCCGGCGTCTTTAGAACAAAAATATCGCCCTTAACCACCTCGATTTGTCCCTTGGTTCCTAGATTTGTTTTCTGGCCGTTGACATGAATAACATAATTCTCGCCCAAAGCGCCAACGCCACCTCCAGAAAGACCGTAAGGCGGCACAACTCGATGCCCTGCAATCATATTGACAGTCATCGATTCTAGAAAACGCATGCGCCGATCAACACCTTCGCCACCTTTATTGAGGCCTTTACCACCAGAGTTTTTTCGAATTGAGAACGACTCCAAACGAACAGGAAAGCGCCATTCCAGCACTTCCGGATCGGTTAATCGCGAATTCGTCATATGAGTATGAACCGCGTCACAACCAGCTTGTTTTGCACTCGCACCTGCGCCGCCACAAATTGTCTCGTAGTTTTGTACGCGCTCATTTCCCCATATGTAGTTATTCATCGTCCCTTGGGAGGCAGCAACAACCCCTAGAGCGCCAAACAAGGTGTCAACAATGTATTGTGATGTTTCAACATTACCCGCAATAACTGCTGCCGGATATTCAGGGTTAATCATCGAGTGCTCCGGAATGATTAATTTGAGAGGCTTAAGACAACCGGCATTGAGCGGAATGTCATCATCAACCATACAACGAAAAACATAGAGCACTGCTGCCTGACATATGGCCCTTGGCGCATTATAGTTGCCCGGATGTTGATCGCTAGTTCCGGTGAAGTCAATTGTAGCGGCTCGCCCAACCTTATCTACAGAGATGGTAACGCATATTTGGTGCCCATCATCCATTTTGTAACTATAGCTGGAATCGCTCAGCACATCCAGTACGCGTCTCACAGACTCCTCAGCATTGTCTTGAACATGCTCCATATAGGCTTGAACAACCGCTAAACCATAATGCCTGACAACATTGAGCAGCTCCTGAGCGCCTTTCTCTGCCGCTGCCACTTGCGCCTTCAAATCGGCAATATTTTGCTGGATGTTTCTCACGGGGTATTCACCAGAGCAAAGCAGCTCTTTAATCTCTCTCTCCAGAAAAACACCTTTTGAAACCAAGGTAAAGTTGTCAATTAATATGCCTTCTTCACTAACATGTTTGGAGTGGGCTGGCGCCGAGCCCGGTACCGTGCCACCAATATCTGCATGGTGGCCGCGAGTCGCAACATAAAAAATAACCTCCTTATCCTGCTCGTCGTACACCGGCTTAATGAGAGTGATATCTGGAAGGTGTGTGCCGCCATTGTATGGCGCGTTGATTAAAAAAGCATCGCCCGAGGACATTGTATCGCCATTTTCTCGAATTATTGTTTTGATCGATTCACTCATAGACCCAAGATGCACGGGGACATGAGGAGCGTTGGCAACCAAGTCGCCATCGGAGGAGAATAGCGCACATGAAAAATCCAAACGCTCTTTAATATTAACCGATGAAGCTGTATTTTCAAGTACCGTACCCATCTGTTCGGCAACACTCATAAACAAGTTGTTAAAAACTTCTAACATCACAGGGTCAACATCGGTGCCAATCGCGCTATCCCTCACGATAGCCTCAACTCTTTCTATCACAAGATCGTTATCCTCTCTAATCCTCCCTTGCCAACCAGGCTCAATGACGATTGTTGAAGTAGGCTCAATAATAACTGCGGGGCCGTCGATAGCCACGTCAGTGGCAATTTCATCTCGTAGGTAGTAAGGCGTATCATGCTCCTTGCCAGCAAATACAACCGACAATGTGGCTGCTTTTGTTGTCACCTCTGGACTCCTTCGGTACTGAACTAAGTCAGTGTTTTCATTCTCGCAAGCCACTTCTATTTGAATGGACTCAACTATCAAGGATTTTTCCGGTGAAGTAAAGCCAAATCGAGCCTTATGAAGGGTTTCAAAATCGTGATTTAACTTATCGCACTCTGCAAAACTAACCGCCAAAGCACTGTCCGAGCCCTGATAGCGCAGATAAACACGTCGAGTAAACGCCAACTTGCTCGCATCTACCCCCTGCGCCGTCATTTCACTAATGCCTTGCGCCTGAAGATCAGTAAATCGTAACTGCAAATCTTCTACAATCGCTGCATCCAAGGTTAACTCAATTGCAAGATCTTTGATGGCTCTGATATCTGCAAGGCCCATTCCAAATGCAGACAATACCCCGGCGAAAGGATGCAAATGGATGCGTTGCATTCCAAGACTGTCAGCCACTAAGCAAGCGTGCTGGCCACCAGCACCGCCGAAGCAGGACAGTGTGTAATCACTCACATCGTAACCCCGTTCAACAGATATTTTTTTGATGGCGTTTGCCATGCTATCGACAGCAATTAATAGAAAACCTTCTGCAACCTGGCTAGCCGTGATTTCCTTTTTTGTAGCCGAAGATATTTCCTTTGCTAGTTTGATAAACTTTTCTTTAACCACCTCAACATCAAGACCCTGGTTTGCTTCGGGTCCGAATACCCTGGGAAAAAACTCGGGCTTTAATTTACCCAGCATGACATTGCAATCTGTCACCGTCAGCGGCCCGCCATTACGATAGCAAGCGGGGCCAGGGTTGGCGCCGGCTGAATCAGGTCCAACTCGATAGCGCGCACCATCAAAATGTAGAATTGAGCCGCCGCCAGCCGCTACAGTATGTATTAACATCATCGGCGCTCTCACGCGTACCCCCGCTACAAGCGTTTCAGATGTCCGCTCAAATTCGTTTGCGTAGTGAGATACATCCGTAGATGTGCCGCCCATGTCGAAGCCTATTAGTTTATCAAATCCGGCTTTCTCGGCCACTTTCACCATGCCCACAACACCACCTGCTGGGCCGGATAAAATCGCGTCTTTCCCCTGAAAAAAACGTGCGTCTGTCAAGCCACCATTGGATTGCATAAACATTAGCCTGCCCCTTTCAGCTGCCGCCGCGCCTAGAGCGCCCTCGACTTGGTTAACGTAACGACGCAAAATTGGAGAAAGGTAAGCATCCACTACCGTTGTATCCCCCCTCGGAACTATCTTCATAAGAGGGCTTACTTCATGACTTACTGAGATTTGCTCAAAGCCTATCTCTTCTGCAATATTCTTTAATTGCAACTCATGTTGCTGGAAACGGTAACCATGTAGTAACACTATTGCAATAGTGCGATATCCCTTGTCATAGGCTTGTTGCAACTGAGTTTTTGAGCTAATTAAATGAAGCCTTTTGATGATACTACCCTTGGCGTCTATTCTCTCCTCAATTTCAACTACATCGCCATACAGCATATCGGGTAGCTGGATATCCAGAGCGAACAGTTTTGGCCTTTGCTGATAACCTATGCGCAAAATATCCCCAAAACCCTCTGTAATAGCGAGCAGCGTTTTTTCGCCTTCTCGTTCGAGTAAAGCGTTTGTGGCCACGGTAGTGCCCATCTTAATGGCATCGATCTGATCCATAGGTATAGGCTTACCACCATCAAGTTTAAGCAGATCTCTGATGCCTTGTATTGCTGCATCCTTGTATTGCTCAGAGTTTTCACTCAGCAGTTTATGGCTAATCACTCGTCCCTCCGGATTTTTACCGATGACATCGGTAAAGGTGCCACCACGATCGATCCAGAACTGCCACTTTGCCACTTTAGTGTTTGTTTTTTGCACCATCATATTAATAACGTATATAAATAGTATACAAATTATACATATAATTTATCAATCTGCAATAATAATTAATTCTCGGGCTTGGATGGTGCGCTAGTGATTTTTGAGCAATTGGCCAAATCCACTAATAAAATCATCGATACCCGCTAAACGTAAAACATCCCATGCCATAGCTTGGTTTGAGCATATGACTGGCTTACCGATTTCGGCTTCGAGTTGATCGACAATGCCAACTGAACGTAGTGCGCCACAGCTAATAAATACAGCATCTGCATCATCCCTGTCAACGCTTTTTGCATAGCGAGCAATACATTCGGGCGTCACTCGCACCATCTCGGAGTCTTTTTCAATCTGCAAGCCTTGAATGTCTAGTACATCAAACCCACGCTCTGCTAAATAAACCCCCTCCATGGCGTTAATCTCATCAAGATAGGGTGTAACAATGACAATCTTTTTGGCATCTACGGTGTGCAAGGCGCGCCTTTGGCGAGCTCGCTAAAAACCCTCTCTTCACCCACAACCAAACTCCCAGAAGTACAAGCATAGGTAATCACATCAAGACTACCATCCGGCAGTATCAATGCTGCCGAGTCAGCAAGACTCTGTGCGAGCTTTGTTAAACTGTCTCTAGTAATACTATCTGGAATGGACGCCCTAGTGAAATGCACACCCACACCTTCGGGCATAATACGCATCATATCGCCCTCTATGGTTTACTCTGTTGCTAGCAAAACAAACCCTATTTTTGCACAGCTATGTCGACCTGAATCAAACTTAATTGGAAAAGGTTTTGATTTCATAATTACTCAAAAAGATTAGACTTTAACACCAATCTTTTCCATTTGCAGTGAAACCAGCTCCCTTGCTATAACGCAAAATCACTTATGCCATATGAGCAAAGGGCTACAACATATCGAAAAAACCGATAACTGTTGTCAAAAAATATCGTTGGACAGTTCACTTTATAAGGAACAAAATGCCCGAATCACTGACACCTGCTCTGGTGTCTAATGGAAAAGATGAAATGCCAAACAACTATTTCTTAGGTTTTGTATTAGTATGTATAGCGGGCCTCGTATGGAGTTTCGGCTCACTGACTCTACGCCACTCAATAGATCTGGAAAATCACCTAATGCCTTTTCTTTTGTATCGTGGTTTAAGTGTTTTTATCGTTATTTTTATCTTTGTTTGGTATAGGGATGGCAAACAAGTACTGAACAATGTTAAAAGACTCGATCGCTTTAGCATCTTGGGCTCGTTAATTTTGGGTCTTAGCATGGTCAGCTTTGTTTTCTCCATCACCAAAACAACGATGGCAATTAGTATGATTATGCTAGCTATTGCACCCTTGATTACCGCTGTATTAGGTTTTTTACTGCTAAAAGAAAATCTCAGCAAAACCACTTTGTTCAACATGTTTATTGTTGTGGTTGGCGTTGGCGTGATGCTCAGCAACGTCGATGATTCTGGATCTTTACTGGGAGCGGCCGTGGGCTTTTTTGTAGCCTGCTGTTTTGCTTTGTTTACTATTACACTAAGGCACAATCCTGATATTCCAAAATTAATCACGCCAGGAATTGCTGGGCTTTTTTGTGCGCTCTGCTCATTCGCCTATATCATTTTTAATGGCATTTCCCTCGATTTGTCTGCAAGAAATATGGCAATGTCAATTAGTAGTGGAGCCCTTGTCGGTGCTGGTCTTATTCTTTACACCCTTGGCTCTAAATACCTACCAGCGGCCGAGCTCATATTGCTTTCATTGATGGAAGTGATCGCGGGAATTTTTTGGGTGTGGTTACCAATAATGGGTGTCAACGAAGTGCCAAGCAACGACACTATTATTGGTGGCCTTATCATTCTAAGTGCAATTGTTTTTCAGGGCCTTAAGAGCCGAAAAGCACAGACCCTACCAATGCCATGAACAATAAATACTTACTCGGCTTTGTTCTCGTTTGCTTGTCAGGTGTTGTTTGGAGTTTTGGCTCAACCATCGTTCGTTTAATGGAGGATGCAGAAAACTACAGAATCCCCTATCTTTTTTATCGAGGATTTGCCATTTGTACAACAATAACCCTATATATATTCTTGCGCGATCGGCGAGAATTTTTCGCCAATTTTAAGCGCATTGACCGCTGGGCTGTTTCTGGCGCCATTTTGCTGATGCTCAGCATGTTTGGCTTTATCTTTTCTCTGACCATAACAACAGTCGCCGTCACTTTACTGATGTTGGCACTTGCGCCCCTATTCTCTGCTGTCTTTGGCTATTTATTGCTCGGCGAAAAACTAAGTCGCACTACCATTATCAATATGGGTGTTGTGATAATTGGCGTTGTTGTAATGATTTGGAATGTCGAGAGTGCAAATACGATTATTGGCGCCCTTTACGGCATGTTTTCCGCATTTTGTTTTGCCATGTACACCATTACAATTCGTCACAATCCAGAAACACCTAAATTATTAACCCCGGCTCTTTCTGGCTTAATGGGTATTGTACTCACTTGCGTTATAGTGCTGGTCGGTAACGATCTTACTTTTGACATTCCACAAATAAATATACAACTTAGTGTATTTCACGGCACAATTGTCGGTGCCGGCTTGGTCCTATACGGCCTGGGAGCAAAATACCTGCCTTCCGCAGAGCTGGTATTGTTGACTTTACTGGAAGTTGTGGTGGGTATTTTTTGGGCTTGGCTGCCCATCATTGGCATCAATGAAGTGCCAGACTTAAACACATTAGTTGGCGGCCTTATCATGCTGGGTGCGATAACAGTTCAAGGCTTGGCAACACGCAAGAGACACGGGCCAGTGATTCATTAGCGCCACAATAGATGAACAACTACAACAATGATTCGTCTTCGTAACTGTAGATTTCAACCATCATTTCATTGGCAATTTGTTCCAACTTTCCTCTAACGAAGCTCTCGCTTACTCCGACAGGCAGATGTAAGTTAATCTGCGCTTTGAAAAGTTTTTCGCCAGACATAGTGCCATCAATCACTTCGGTACTCATTTCTTCAAGATTAGCGCCTAAATTAGCTAGCACGTGTGACAATTCCTTAACAATGCCCTGGTGGTTATTACCAACAAGCTCTATATTGTAGTTCTTAAATCTAGAGAGTTGGACTGGCGGGTGCAACTCTTCACAAGCGATAGCCAAACCCAAGTCGGTATCGACTAGATCGCTTACAAGAGCATCTATGCAATCGTCAGGCACATCAATTCTAAGAATACCAGCAAATTTACCTTCGATTTTCGACATCCTGCTTTCTACCCAATCACCATTATGCGAAACAATCATGGTAGACAGTGCGTCTATCAAGCCTGGCTTATCATCACCCAGTACGCTTAAAACAATTGACTTCATACAAACCTCTTGCTAAGTCGAATTTAACTTATGTATACGAATCCAAGCTCGGACACGAACAAATCAAATTCTTATCGCCATACACATTGTCAACTCGAGCGACGCTTGGCCAGTATTTCCCTCTTTGTAGACTCTTAACTGGGTAAGCCGCATCTTCTCTCGAGTATGAACAACTCCATGCTGAAGATGTTACCAGTTCTATCGTATGGGGAGCGTTAATTAGCGGGTTGTCATCCTCGGGCCACTCACCGACTTCCACACGTTTTATCTCTTGCCTAATGCGAATCATCGCATCACAAAAACGATCCAATTCTTCCAATGATTCTGATTCTGTAGGCTCAATCATCAATGTTCCTGGCACAGGGAATGACATTGTTGGCGCGTGAAAACCATAATCAATTAAGCGTTTAGCAACATCATCAACACTAATTCCAACATCACTCTTAATAGGGCGAAGGTCGACAATACACTCGTGGGCAACTCTACCTTTCTTGCCTGTATAAAGAATAGGATAATATTCCGCCAAACGTGTGGCGATGTAATTACCGTTTAAAATGGCGTTAGTAGTAACCTCATATAAGCCTTCTTTACCCAGCATAGCGATATACATCCAGCTAACTGGTAGAATACTCGCTGAGCCCCACGGCGCGCCAGAGACGCTGCCTGTGGTTGTATTTTTAACGGGTGTTGTTGGCAGGAACTCAGCCAAGTGCTGCTTAACACCAATCGGCCCAACACCCGGACCGCCACCACCATGAGGAATGGCGAAAGTCTTATGCAAGTTAAGGTGTGACACATCACCGCCAAACTCACCTGGAGCGGCCACGCCAACCATCGCATTCATATTAGCACCATCAATATAAACTTGGCCGCCCGCTTCATGAATCATATCACACACCTCTCGAACCTCGGGCTCAAAAATACCGTGTGTCGAAGGGTAAGTAATCATAATCGCTGCTAAATTTTCACGGTGCTGCTCACATTTTTGCGCCAAATCAAGCAAGTCAATATTGCCGTTTTCTGCCGTTTTTACAACCACGACTTTCATCCCTGCCATTTGCGCAGAAGCAGGGTTTGTGCCGTGTGCTGAAGCCGGAATAAGGCAAATATTACGATGCTCGTCTCCACGAGAGCAATGATAAGCGCTAATAGCCAACAGGCCCGCATACTCACCTTGAGCGCCAGAATTTGGCTGCAATGAAACAGCGTCATAACCCGTTGCTTGGCACAACATCTGCTCTAGCTCATCAATCATTTTATGATAACCCGGTACTTGGTCCAACGGTACGTACGGGTGAATTTGCGAGAATTCCGGCCAAGAAATTGGGATCAACTCAGCAGCTGCATTAAGCTTCATCGTGCACGAACCAAGAGGAATCATCGTGCGATCAAGCGCTAAATCTTTATCGGCTAAATGACGTAGATAGCGCATCATTTGTGTTTCGGAGTGATGAGAGGTGAACACTTTATGAGTTAAGAAAGTAGACGTTCTTGCTAGGTTTGCGTCAATCTCACTTTTATCTTTCGCAAACACACTCTGTGCACTGAGATCAGATTTGGGGTTGAACACAGCCCATAATTCCTCAATATCTTCAGGTGTGGACAACTCATCAAAAGCAACCGACACCAGTGTATCGGAAATAAGATTAATGTTAAACCCTGCAGCCTCAGCTGATTTAATAACCACGCTCGAGTCATCAAGTGCAATCGTTACTGTATCGAAAAAATTCTCGTTAGTGACCTTAAGACCCAACTGTTTAAGGCCATCAGCAAATACTGCTGTGTAGCGAAACACTCTCTCAGCCACTTTAATCAGACCGTTAGCACCGTTATAAACGGCATACATACCAGCCATAATCGCAAGCAATGCTTGCGCAGTACAAATATTACTGGTCGCTTTTTCGCGACGAATATGCTGCTCACGCGTCTGCAATGCCAAACGATAAGCCGGATTGCCATTGACATCGATGGACAAACCAATTATACGACCAGGTAGGGCCCTCTTATGCTCATCTCTAGTCGACATATAAGCCGCATGTGGACCGCCATAACCGAGTGGCACGCCAAATCTTTGTGTGTTGCCAATGGCAATATCAGCACCCATTTCGCCCGGTGGCTTTAATAGCGTCAATGCCAATAAATCGGCACTCACTGCAACTAATGCTTTTTTGCTGTGAACGGCCTCAATCATGTCAGAATAATCAGCATAGCCGCCAAAAGTATTCGGATATTGGAGAAGCACGCCAAATATATCAAGCGCATCAAGATCGCGCATTGGGTCGCCAATAACAACTTCAATATTTAGTGGCTTGGCTCGCGTCTGAACCAACTCAATATTCCTAGGGTGGCAATCACTGGAAACAAAAAATGTATTGCTTTTTGACTTACTAACCCTTTTGCAAAAACTCATTGCTTCAGCGCAAGCAGTTGCCTCATCGAGCATCGAAGCATTAGCTAGCGGCAAACCAGTTAGGTCGGCAACCACCGTCTGAAAATTAATCATCGCTTCCATACGGCCTTGAGATATCTCAGGTTGGTAAGGCGTATAAGCCGTATACCACGCAGGATTTTCCAAAATATTGCGCTGAATAACTGGTGGCGTGATGGTGTTGTAATAACCCTGACCGATATAAGATTTAAGGCGTTTATTTTCACGCGCTAGATTTCTCAGTTTTTTAAGGGCTGCCAATTCTGAAAGACCTTTGTCAATTTTCATCTCTGATTGACGACGGATATTTTCAGGAACGACTTCATCCAGCAAGCCTTCCATATCACTAACACCCAAAACATCAAGCATGTACTGCCTTTGAGTTGCTGAAGAGCCAATATGCCTATCGGCAAAAACATCGTTATTCAATAAGTCTTCAATCTTTTCGCTCATTTTTCTCTCTCTTTATTCTTCGCTAAATTCTTGGTAGGCGGCTTCATCCATTAAATCGCCCAACTCACTGATATCAGACAACTTAATTTTGACAAACCAGCCTTCACCTGTAGGGTCATCAGAGGCCAATTCTGGCTCATCATTAAGGCGTTCATTGACTGCAACAACTTCACCAGAAACAGGTGCTATCAAATCCGAGGCTGCTTTCACAGATTCGATGACGCAAATATTGTCACCCTGACTCACCTCATCGTTCACTTCAGGTAACTCAATAAAAACTAAGTCGCCAAGTTGCTCTTGAGCAAAGCTTGTAATGCCAACAGTAACCAAGTCGTCTTCTGTTAACTCAACCCACTCATGGTCTTCTGAATATTTAATTGTCATACGATCTCCTTAAGTGGCACTTAGCCACGGTAATAATTTTGTTTTACGAACGGCAGTTTTACTACTTCAACTGCGATCTTTTTATCGCGCACAATGGCGAACAATTTTGTGGCGCTATCACTGAGCTCGGCATTAATTCTAGCGATAACAATTGGCTTGCCAGTTGTCGGTCCAAAACCGCCGCTGGTTACTTTACCAATAACATTATCTTGCTCATCAACAATCTGTGTGCCATCACGAACTGGCGCCCTACCTTCAGGCTGGAGACCGACAATTTTTTGAGCAACACCGTTTTCTATGTGCCCCATTATGATTTCAGCACCAGGGTATCCTCCTGCACGAGTGCCGCCCGATCTTCTCACTTTTGACAAAGCCCACACTAGCGAAGATTCAACTGGGCTGTGTTCTGTGTCTAATTCATGACCATAAAGCGACAGACCTGCTTCTAGGCGCAGTGAATCTCTTGCACCAAGACCAATCCATTCAACCGCCTCATGTGCCAAAAGACATTTGGCTAATTGTTCTGCTTGATGATTGTGCACCGAAATCTCGAATCCATCTTCACCACTGTAACCCGATCGAGTTACCAAACACTCAACACCATCAATAATCAAAACTTTAGCAGTCATGAAAGTCATTTCAGATGATTCTGGCACCAATGCCGCCAATATCTCACCAGCTCGTGGCCCTTGTAATGCCAAAAGCGCATAATCTTCTAATACTTTAACCTCGCAGTCATTGCCAATTGAACTTTGTAAAAGGGAAAAATCTGCGTCCTTGCAGCCAGCATTCACCACTAAAAATAAACCGCCATCCCCTAGATTGGTTACCATTAAGTCATCGAGAACACCGCCGTTATCATTGGTAAATAGCGCATAACGCTGTTTCATTTCACCAAGATCTAGGACATCAATTGGCACTAAGGACTCTAATGCTTTTTTTGCATTTTTCCCAATTAGCTTGACTTGCCCCATGTGCGAGACATCAAAAAGACCTGCTTGCTCACGCGTGTGCAAATGCTCTTTTTTCACCCCAAGTGGGTAGCTAACAGGCATGTCATAACCTGCAAAAGACACCATTTTTGCACCTGCATCTAGATGCATCTGGTGAAACGCCGTAGTGAATTTATTTATAGTTTCTGTCATCGTAGTACTCGTATTATTGTTATTGTTATTTGATAACTGCTGGTTAACGCTGTATATACAGCTTCTTTCCAAACATTAACTGATAAAATAAAATAAAAGGCGTGTTTAGTTATATTCAATTTATTTATTATAAACTGAATTAAATTGGAAGTTGTTGTATTTTAGTTTAACTCAAGTACTATTGAATTAAACTATCTTCGAATGGATAATGACTCAGCGTTTCGGTACCGGTCTCGCTCACTAGCACCATTTGTTCTAGCTTTACACCAACATCACCGTCTTTTGCGCCGGAGTAGCTCTCAACGCATAAAACTGTATTTGGCTCTACAATTCCGTCATAGCCATCATTAGCCCAGTCATCCTCGTAGTAAATCTTGGGATATTCGTCAGAAAGGCCTGCGCCATGATAAGCGCATACATAATGATTGTGCTGGTAGATGCTTTTGCGTTTGTATGCCTTTTCAACCAATTCAGAAAATTGCATACCCGGCTTGATAATGTCAATGTTGAAATGCACTTCGTCAAAAGCATGTTGATAAGCGTCTCTTTGAACTTGGGTGCCAGGGCCGCCACCACAAACCCAAGATCTAGAAATATCCGCCATGTAACCCTTTGGTCCAATCAGGTCAGTGTCGAAAGCAATCATGTCGCCATTTTCAATCACACGCTCAGTGGCCTCTTGCAACCAAGGATTGGTTCGTGGTCCTGATGAGAGCATATGGCCTTCCAGCCAGCAACCATTATTGGCCACATTAACTTGATGCAAGATTGACCAAAGCTGACGCTCGGTCAGGCCGGCCTTAGTCTGCTCCTGCATAAGCTTCATGCCTAATTCAGTGACATCAATAGCATGCTTTATGCATTCAATTTCACCTGAAGATTTAATGATTTTGGCTTTTTCTACGACACAGTCCGCATCCTGTACCTGGTAGTTCAGCGACTCAACAGCCTGAATAGAGCTTGGCGAAAGCTTTTCAATTGCAATCTTATTACCCTTGTCAATCAAGTTGTTTTGCACTAAAAAGTCATCCACATCCCTAGCAAATAGTTTGTTTTTTTCGGTGAGATCCAAGCCGCCATCAAACGGTGTCACAAATCGCGGTCTACGATATTCATCTACATTGGGAAAGTTCTGTCGCGTAGCGCCATGCATAACCAAGGGGCCTTCAATTGGTACAAATAAGTAACAGGTTGGAATATGGGATTGAAACAGCTGGTACTCATCAAAGTCAATGGCGTATCTAAGACTGATTGGATTGGCCAAAATACACAGCGTAATATTTTTCTCAGCCATTGCTTGTCGCAACCTCGCCAATCGGTAATCATGCATTTCTTTCAGCGCGCTAGGGGAGAATCGAGGAGGCGGGATTAATGGTACCATTCTTCTACTCTTTACTATGTTAACTAGTAACCCTTGTTTGGGTCATAGATTGGAAAAGGCTCTTTCCCTGACTCCATTCTTCGAATATTTTCAACCATCATAAGGGCTGAAGTTTCAGCATCGCTTTGACCAGCAATATGAGGTGTTACGTAAACATTTGGATGTGCCCACATTGGGCTTGACGCTGGCAAAGGCTCGAACTCAAACACATCCATAGTTACGCCAGCTATATGGCCACTATTCACTAGATTGAACAAATCACCTTCATTGATGATGCCACCCCTGGCCATATTAATAATAAATACCCCCGTGGGCAGCTGTCTTAACACTTTTGCACTCAACAAATTGCGCGTCGAGCCTGTCAGTGGCAACACATTAATTAGAATCTGTGAGCAGGATAAAAAATCACACATTTGCTCTTTGCCGTAATAATATTGGACGTTGCCAGTATTTTTCTTTTCGCTGGCGCCCCAAGCTCCTACATTAAAACCTTGCTCTGCAAGAGTTTTGGCGACTTCTCTACCAATGGCGCCAAAACCCATCACGCCAATTGTGCGCTTACTTGGCGAAACAAAAGGTTGTGCTTGCCATTGTTGGTTCTTTTGCTGTTTTGCATATAGGTAGTAATCACTATGAAAATGCAGTGCCCAATGCAGGGCGTAAAGACACATATCTTTTGTAAGTGCGTCGTCTTCCATGCGCACAATGGCCACATTACTAGGCAGATCAGGATCGTTAATAATATGATCAACACCCGCACCCAAGGACAAAATAGCTTTTAAATTTGGGTATTTTCTATACTCACCAAATGGATGGTGCCAAGCGGCAACGTATTCAATCTCTGAGACATCGCCAACTTCTGGATAAACTCTAATGTCCATTTCTTCCAGCCCTACTGCAAACACCTCAAGCCATGGCCGAATGTCGGTATCGGTAAGACTGACTAATAAAGCCATTATGTTTTAACTACGCAGTAACTGATCATGTGATTCTTCTATTAAGCGCACAACGCTTAAATGCGGTGCATCAGCACCATAGGCCTTAGTTGCCTCTTGGTAGGTATCATATACTTTTTCACCCAGCGGCATTGACACCCCAAGATGATGGCTGAGCTCGGTAATCAAACGCATGTCTTTTTCGGCCAGACCCAAAGCAAAAGAATTATCATAGCTTCCATCTAGTACTTTTGGAATATAGCTCTCAACCACATAACCTCTTGCACAACTGCTCATCAAAACAGAATGAAGCGTTGTTAAATCCAAGTTCGCCTTGGCGCCTATCATCAGTGTCTCACCGATGCCTTGGGCCACCAAATAATTTAAGTGCAGCTGCGCCAATTTGGCAACATAACCCGCGCCTGAAGGGCCCATTCTGAAAATGCGCGCTGCGAAAGAAGTAAGTAAGGACTCAAATTTAGCCAAAACGTTTTCGTCAATGCCGAGAAAAGTGGCTAAAGTTCCCGCCAAAGCGCCTTCGGCGCCACCACTGACGGGTGCGTCTACCAAAGTTAAGCGCCCGGACGCTGCACTTTTGATTTTCTCCCACTCGGCTAACTCATTGGTACTGGTTTCAAACCAAGTGGCGCCTGCTGGCAAATTAGCCAAAATGCCTTCAGCGCCGAAAGCCAATAAATTGACTTCTTTTGAGCTGGGCAGTGAAGTGAAAAGCACATCGCACCGAGAGCACATATTGGCAACACTTTCACCAGCTGTTGCGCCTTTTGCTACAAGCTTATCAACAACATCCTGCTTAATATCAAAAACGATGAGGCTATTGCCAGATTGCTGGCATTGTTCCAACAAATTGAGTGCCATACCATAACCCATATTACCTAGACCAATAAATCCAATATTCATATGCACTCCTTAGTCCGTTAGTTTGTCTAGTCGCTCAAGGTTGCGCTCATGATGAATATCCATAGCACGGCCATAAAAGGCTTCAGCGTGATGCGGCCTATTGACCAAGTAAGGGTTAGTAACATAAGTAGGCAAAGCAATAATTCTCGGCTCACTACCCTTGGTTTTGGTCACTCTGTGCATCGAGTATCTACCTTTAAATATCTGTAAATCACCTGTTTTTAAACTCAAAACACGGACTCTATCTCTCTGCCCATACAGAACAGCGCCCACATCATCAAAGCACTCATTATACGGCGTGCGTACATCAGGAACATACTCAAAATCACCGCCTTCTTCAGCCTCGTTTACCAAAATACTGACGGTAAAATCATTACCATCAAAATGCCAGGGGAAATAATCGCCATCCTCCATTACGCTGTATGGGTTTCTACCCAAAGGCTCT